>Ga0164241_10006564_pt1 | contig 10586 bp, 9 predicted proteins | sample OricomyardsoilBY_FD_108780 | JGI IMG/M metagenome (GOLD analysis project Ga0164241, IMG submission 108780) | Backyard soil microbial communities from Emeryville, California, USA - Original compost - Back yard soil (BY) | ecosystem: Environmental > Terrestrial > Soil > Unclassified | place: USA... | reverse complement strand
GCATGTACCTTAAATCGTGTCAGCAAAGGTCTTTTCGGAACGACTGAATTCGACAAGACCGGCGACCAACAAGAGAAATGTAATGCCCAGACTGGCAAGCCATTGGTAGATCTCGACCTGACCTTGTCCCATGAGGGCGAATCGAAACCCCTCGATGATTGGAACGATGGGATTGAGGGTCATTATCCATTGCAAATTATCCGGCACCATTGAGCGCGGATAGAAGATGCAACTTGCATACATCCACAGCTGAATGGCCGGAGCGACAGCCACCTGCAGATCGCGAAACCTTGTGCTCAACGCGGCGATTAGACAACCGACGCCGAGTCCGAGTAGCGCGGTTTGCAAGACCAGAAAAGGGATGATGATGATGCGGTAGCTGGGATGAATGGGCGCTCCCTTTGCGAGGAAATAGAGATAGAAGCCAAGGAAGATCAGCAACTGGATTAGGAATTGCCAAATGTTACTGATGCACACCGCGATGGGAATCGTCAGCCTGGGAAAATAGACCTTCGTGAAGAGCGCTACATTCCCCGAGAACGTGGTGGATGTTCTGCTCAGACAAGCTGAAAAATAGTACCAGATGACAATTCCAGACATGTAGAAAAGGAACGGCGGGATGTTGTTTGTGGGGAGCCTCGCAATTTTTCCAAAGATGACCTGATAAACAACGGTGCTGACCAGCGGTTGAACGAAGTACCAGAGAGGTCCAAAGATCGTCTGTTTGTGGAGCGAAATAAAATCCCGCCAGATTGACAGCGCGATAAGGTCACGATAGCGCCAGATCTCCCTGAGAGGGAGATGAAGCAGGGGCTTCTTTGGCGTGATCTCGGTGACGTTCCCAGATCGATCGTTCTCTTCCAGAAGCTTGGTCAGGAATCGGTGCATGAAAAATTGGATCTTACGGAACGGGCAAAGCACCGGCGCCGCCCGTCTTTTTTACGACGTTCTGGAGGATTTGAAGATGCCCCTGGAAGCCGGAAGGGTCGCGAATTGCGGTTCCCCTACTCCCGAGCGGTGAGCAACTTGCCACTTCGAAGACCAACTGCAGCACACACGGGAGGACGCACCAGTTAGTCCTATCAGGCAGCGCCAAGACGATGGGAGCTTCCTGCACGAATCTGTGAGTTAACAGGAGAAATGCAGAGAAATACGTGCGATTCAGCAAGGCGCGAGCGGACATGCCAGCAAAAAAACACGCGTGTTTTATAGAAGAGGAATCACCGCCGGACGCTTGACACGCAGAGCGAGCCCGTACGCATGGTCACAAGCTACCGCCCTTGGTCGTCCTTTCCAAATGTTGGAAGAGGGACCTTCCGTGCAGATTCAATTTGTCTCTGACAGGTGTCAGAAGGTTACGGCACAAGAGGCCGTGAATTAACTGGCGGCAGGCTCAGGTCTTCACTTCACCAGGAACCTTAGGAGCCACGGGAGCATCTTTTCACCTTTCTCTAGCCAGTGCCTTAGGCGATCCAATCGCTTCTTGGTCGCTTGAAGCTCCCCGGCAGGCAGTTGCGCGATGAGCGATTCCATGTGCTGAATCCTTTTCAGAGCCCGCTCGACCCGAGGATGAAGCTCTTCCTTGATGAAAACCGTGGCAAACTTGCTCAACTCGAGATCGGCAGCAAAATGATCTCTCCGATCGCCCGGAGAATACACCGCCTTTACGGCCCCAACACCCCGTAAAAGCTTGAGCCCCTGGCTCGCCGCGCCCAAACTTAAATTCAGCCGGTTCATTATCTCTTCCATGCACAGGGGCCGAGATGAGACAAAAAGAAGTCCGTAGATCTCGCCAACGGATTTTTGTAATCCAATCAACCTCAAGAAATTGATGAACATGTCGATCGCCTCGAGCTCCAACTCTGAGAGGCTGGCGCTCGCTTCTTTTTCCCCGTCTTTCGCAGCAGGTTGGAAAAGCATCGCTGGAGAATCCCAATCATTTCATACGTTTCAAGAAAAAATGAAATTCCCAGGTAAGAAAATCCTCCCTTACATGCTCTGTGGATGTGTAAGAGGTGGAGCACGCCAGAGCCGGGACGCTGAGGTCCGACGCGAGGACGAGAATCAGGCGCATGGATTCCACGCAGAGAGAGGCTGAGCGGCTTTCGTTGTTGCTTTCTTAGGTTCCGTAAAATGGGTTTAAAACTCCTCAAGCCTCGCTTCCGACGCGCGACCAGTTGCTTCCAGAGCCACTCGCCAGAGAGCACGGCGCTGACGCTAACTATCAGTATCGTATTCCAAGCTTGAGCAGAATCGCGCAGAGACTCGAGCGAAATCGATACCCGTCTTGCAGCTGTTGCGCGGACTCTGCGTTGCAACCGTTGGGGTGTTCGCGGGCTATGAGATGCAGCTTTTCGCGTTCGCCGACGGTATCGAGCAGAGTATGCGTCTTCTGTCGAGTGTGAATACGAAAGCACGCTAGAAAATAGGGGACCCTGCGAATTTGCGCGCCGGCCGCCATGAAACGGAGCAAAAGGTCCCAGTCCATGGCAAAGTGAAACGCCGGATTGATCCCGCCCACCTTTTCGTAAATTGACCTCCTCCAAAAGAGTGTTTCCTGGGGCACATAGTCAAAATGGCGTATGGCATTCCCGTCGTGGCGCGGCAGGGTCCAGCGGCCGACCTCTTGCCCGTATTCGTCAACGATGACGCGGTGTCCATAGAGAACATCAACACGTCGATGCGTGGCAAAGTACTCTCCTACGAACGACAGCGCCCCCGGCATTAGCATGTCGTCAGAGTTAAGATATGCCATTACGTCTCCCCGGAGTGCCGCGAAGCCTTTGGCAATTGCGTGCGCCTGGCCATCGTCTGGTTCACTTACGCAATAGGTGAGATCAGACATATATCGCGGCAGGATCCCCCTTGTTTCATCCGTTGATCCCCCGTCGACCACGGCATACTGGACCCGTGGGTAGTTCTGCTTGATTACGCTTTCGATGGTGGCACTTAGCGTTTGACCTTGATTGAAGCTGGGCGTGACAATCGAGATCAGCGGCAGTTGGTGTGCCTTTCGCTTCCCAGCGGGAAATCTTTCAGCCTGAAGGGACCGTGCCGGATACTGACGCAGGATTCCAAGCTCATGGCCATGGAAACTCAAGCTGAACCGGTAAAGCAAATGCCTTAGCTGGCTAATGTTTCGGCGCCAGTAAGTGATATGGAAGGTTGTTTTTCCAACAATATATTTCAGATGGCCTCTTTTCTGGGCCAGGTAATTGCGAATCCGAGAGGCTTCTGAATGACTGGTTGCCGGCGTCGAGAATATCTCGACGGCGCGGTTTGACGGACGGGCTTTATCCGAATGCGCCAAGCGAACCGCCTCCCTGGCAATGGAGAGAAGTGCGTGCCCGAACTGGCCTGCATGCGCCTTGCTACGCATTAGAGCGTCGCATTCTTCCGAATGCACGGGCCCCGCTTTCAATTGCGGGTAATACGTGGCGAGAAGGTGGGCAAGATTCTCAGGCGAATCGGTCTGAAAGAAGCCGACCGCATCAGGGACTTGCTCGCGGTGCACCGGGATGTCCGAACAGATCAGCGGCCGCCCAAGGGCTTTGGCGTCCTCTACGGTTGTATTCCAGCCTTCGAATAGTGAGGGTTGAATGACCAGCGTGGCACATCGCATGAGCGAAATCAGCTCCCAGTATGGCACGTGTCCCAGAAAGTGGATCTGGTCGCTGACGCCCTGGCGCGCGCATGCCTGGAAAAATTCTGAAAGGCGCCGGTTTTCGATATCTCGGTAGTCGGCAGGCATTCCGGTCAGGACTAATTGAACCGGGGTGCCCTGGCTTTTCAATATGGAAAGAGCTGGGGGGAGTATGGCGTGGTTCTTATGGCTCCAGAATTGGTTTGCTACGAGGGCAAACCTCGAAGGCAAGTGATAGTTTGCAACCACGCCTTGAGGGTTTTCGCTGAGGGGAGAAGCCCAGAGGGTGGAAGGAAAGGGGAGGACGCGAACCTTATTGGCAAAAGGCGGAAGAAATTTCTCAAAGTCCCTTCGGGAGCTTTGGCTCGAGACGGCCACCAGTTGGCATTCGCTGGCGATTAGATCGAATAGAGCATCTCGTGCCGCAAGATCGTCCAGAGTGAAGAGCTCTGGGAGCCGACAGTGTTGGAAGTCGGGTATCCATCCGACTTTGGCGGTACGGATTTCGCGAACAACCTTGTCACGCACCGGGAGCACCACGTCGAAACCAAGCTCTGCAACTCGTCTCCCAGCGATAGAGGCGAACGGGATTTTTTCGAAATGCTCGGGCACCTCGATCTTTCCCTCTCGGGCATGAAAGACGATCTTGTCGTTGTCGTTTTCGGCCAAAGCATAGTCTCGTGAATCAAGGGAATGGGAATGCAGTTTGGCGACTGTCAGGCTTGTAAGAAGGGCGCGAGTATAGCTTGCACCGCCCGACCACCCTGCGCACGTCTGATCGAGGATTCCAATCTTCATGCGTACCTTTGGCTACGTGCGGAATTGAGCTGCCGTTCGCTGAGGCCACGAGGGCTCTTTTTCCGGTGACAGCCGCAAATTACGGCGGCGTCCGCATCGGGGAAATAAAGCCTCATCCATGCAGGCGTGCATGCACAGGGCCTCATTGGCGTCTTGCTTCGGTAGCCAGGGGAACGCAGGCAAAGCATCTTTCGAGCAAGGACTCAGTTTCGGCGACTTTCGTCGATAGATCGGCGGCGGGCTCTTTGAGAGAAAGCAGTCGTGCTGCAGCGCTTACGCCTTCAAAGCGGTCAATGGCTATTAACAGATGCCGCAGGCCCAGATCATTGAGCAGACCGTCGATTTTTCCACCTAATGTATAGTCCACCGCGAGAAACGGAGTTTTGGTAGCAAGCGAGAATACGACGCTATGGAAACGCATTGCGAGTATAGCGCGACTCCGCGCGATGAGGCGAAGGTCTTCAATGGGCGTTCGATGCCGATCGTCCAGTCGCGCCAGAATTTCAGGGAATTCTCCGAGCAGACGCCGGTAAAAGAGCCGATCGTCGCCTCCGACGGCATATTTATGCATGCAGAAAGGGACGATTATCAGTGAGCGATCGATGCGCAGCATTTCTCGGATCATCAATGCGAGTTGCGTTTCATAGGTGGTTTTCACTCTTTCCGCATGCGCCTTGTCCATCCGCGCCGCAAACTCCTCAATCGGCCAATTGCGAACCGCGAGCAGGATTTGTTTCGGATCCCGATCCACCGATATCCGCTTCTGCCGACGAATCCAAACAAAGGCCGGATCAAGAGCCACCGCGCATTTCCGTTCAACGCCCAGGACTCCCCGCGCCATCTCTGCCGAGGCGCGGTCGCGCAAGACAACTTCATCTGCAATCTCAAGCAAATGCTTAATCGCCGCGTTCCGGTAATCCACGTATAGCGGTCCTATTCCGCATCCGGCAATGAGGCATTTCACCCCGGACAACTTGGCCGCAGCGAAAAGCTCAAGCAAATGGGTGCACCAAGGGATCGACGACATTAACGGTCCGCCTCCTATCGCGACCGCGCTGTACTCCGCGCCCGTTATGGCCGCAAAGGCCTCGCCGAGGGTCAGCACACGCGCGATGCGCAAATCGGGCATCTGACGTGCGGTCATCCGCGAGACGTAGGGTTCAAGGGAGGCTACGTCCACGGCGACTTGCGGCCATCGCCGTCGTGCGATGTCAATGACGCCGCCCAGAATCGCTTTGTCGCCCAAAGTTTCGGTGCCGTACCAGCCACAGATGAGAATGCGCTCCTGTGTGACAGGCGCGGCGAACGCTTGTCTCCCGGCTTCGAAGGCTCTTGCGATGAGGGAGGATTCCTCGCCCTCGGGAAGCAAACACATCATCGTGCTCAACCAGCCTCCGGATTCGAGCCGTTGGGGAGTTGGACCAAATGCGGCGTTACGTGGTCCTCCCTCGAAAAAGTCGGCGAGCAGGGGAGATTCATGCTGCTTGGGAAGGGACGGACTCCCGTTTGCCTTAGAAAATCCAAAGAGACTTCGGATCAAACCACCGCTAGCAGCCGCTGTCCCCTTTTGGTCCTGCGAAGCAACATCCCCTGGACGACGATCTCTCTGACCGGTCGCTAGCAACTCGTCCCGCCAGCGGACGTAGAAAAGCCTTCGCGCGTTGTCGGTTTCGAAGTTTATTCGCACGACATCAAGAAAGTTGCAGAGGTGGAAGATTTCCTCTTCGTCAAGGCGTCTGCTGATCCCGGGAGAAAACGTCGCCGTGAATCCGTGCTTCTGGAGAATTCCAAGGATTGCCTCGCTTTGGAAGATATTGCGCTTACCAAGAAAGCAGTGAATGTGGGGCCGCGCCGACCGAATGGCGATGCGTCTTACAAGTCGATCCACTTGCGTTGTCGTTGCGCATATGCCTCCGGGTAGCAACTGAAAAACGCCAGACGGACGTCGCAGGCGCTTGAGCACGTCGATCAAGTTCATCGAGGATCAGCAACCATAGACTCATCCTGGACCAAGGCATTAATCCCTTCTTGAAGGCGGATCTCGGGGCTCCAAGCAATCGCCTTGCGGATTTTCCCGATATCCGCCTGCAGAATCGCCCGATCTTGTTTGCGCACCCGATTGTTTGATATGGTGATCTCGAGGACGCGGTTTGCAGCGCGCTCGAAATGTTGAATGATTTCGCGGGCGGTGTACGAGTGGCCAGAGCCGATATTGAAGACAGTCATTCCACCGTCTTGCGGGATCATGAGCTTAACTATGGCTCGCGCCATATCGCCTGTGTGAATGTAGTCTCGCCGGGTGGTAATATTACCCAGTTCGATTTGGTGGCTGCCTTTCAGAACCTGCCGAAGAATCTCCGGGATCAGATGGGCATTGGTCTCGCGAGGTCCATAAGCATTAAACAGACGCCCAATCACACAAGGGACACCCGTGGCCAGATGAAACTCATGCACGAGACGCTCCCCAACGAACTTGGTTAGGCCGTAGATATCGAGTGGGACGGTTGGGGATGTTTCCGAAACAGCTGCTGCAGAATCGGCGTAGACTGCCGCAGTCGAGGCGAAAAAGACATTCTTTACCGAATCAAGCTCCCGCAAGGCGTCGAGGACATTCAATGTTCCCTGGAGGTTAATGTTACTCGATTCGAAGGGATGCGAATTACAATAGGGAATAAAGTGAATGCCAGCCAGATGAATGACCCAGGTTGGCATGATTTTGCGGGCGCAAGCGGCAAGGGAACGGAAATCGAGGATATCAAACTGGAAGAAACGGTCGTCGCCGATGGTTGCGTGCTCCCTCTTTCCAACAGACAAATTGTCTATGACAAAGATTTCGCAGCCCAGCTTTTGTAGCTCCCTTAGGACGGCCGATCCTATGAATCCGGCTCCCCCGGTCACCAAAACTCGCTCGCTCATTGATTTTCGCGCTACACGAACTTAGGGGCGTGTTGTTCCCTATGGGCGGCCTCGAGACTGTTATTCGCCTGTGAATCGATTCGCCAAGAGCAGTCCACACAGAGTGGCGTGGCTGCGCGAGACGGCAAACTGGCCGTCCCGTAGTAGTTACCTTCCAAAACGTCAAGACTCCGCGCCGCGACTTGTGCATCGACGCATACCGTGTTGACGTCAAGCTGGTAGTTGATCCGATAAACTCCGGGCAACAGGGGTAGCTTTGGGAACTCGCAAACGATACCTGTCTGATAGCCCAACGCCGGAAGAGGTTCGCCGTGGACGCTGCTCAAGGCACAAACGCGACGCCCGTACTCGTCGTAAAAGACCAACTTCGCAGCGGTGCTCGTGATTTTCATTGTCCGTTCAAAGCGGCGCTCGCAGTTGAGTCGAATGAAGCATCTCTCGCCACAGGCAAATGATTTCGCGAAACCTCCATGCTGATCGAAGAGGTCAATGGATGTCACCACAAACTCTCCAGTCCCTCCATGTTGATACATGGGTCGCGTCGGATCTCCTTCGACCGGTGCCATCGCCTTGCGATAATCATCGGCGATGGTTTCCGCCGGACCGTAGGCTTTCATCGATCCTCTATCCAGCCAGATGGCGCTGTGGCAAAACTTGGTTATCACCCCAGCATCGTGCGCGACGAAAAGAATGGTATGCCCGCGGCTGATAAGCTGCTCCAGGCGCTTATAGCACTTTGTTTTAAAGGCCATGTCACCAACAGCAAGAACCTCGTCGAGAATCAGGACCTCCGGTTCGAGGAATGCGGAAACTGCGAAGGCCAGCCGCATATGCATGCCACTGGAATATCTCTTTACGGGCGTATCGATAAACTCTTTGAGGTCCGAAAACTCGACAATGTCATCGAACTTCCCTTTCACTTCGGCGCGGCTCATTCCCAGGATGGCTCCATTGAGAAACACGTTATCGCGGCCCGTCAATTCCGGGTGAAAGCCTGTTCCTACCTCCAGCAAGCTGCCCACGCGTCCGCAGATTCTTACGAATCCCCTGGTTGGCGCAGTAATTCGGGAGACGATTTTTAGCAGAGTGGACTTTCCTGCTCCGTTTGATCCAATAAGGCCAATAGTCTTTCCTTGCTCGATATCGAACGACACATTTCTGAGCGCCCAAAAATCCCCCTCTTCCTTTGGCTCCGTTTCGACTTGCCCGTTTCTGTTGTCCAATCGGGAGACTTTCCGGCGCATCCACCACCGATGGAGGTCCGCGAGCAGCTGACCGCGGTTGATTTCGCCAAGGCGGTAGCGCTTGGAAACGTTGCTGACAGTGATCGCGAAAGACATTCGACCTAAAGGATAACTGCAAATCTCCTCTCTGCTCGTTCAAACTGGACGACGCACACACTTAACATCAGCAGGGAATGCCTGGACTTGCGACCATTGTCCAATCTCAGGCTGATAGGGTTAGAAGCCTGTATCCTGGGTGGCTTTGGAGCCGGGCAAGCTGCCGCCCTTGGTCGGGCCTTCTGATTTTGAAAGGGGACCTTTCGCGCATACACGTCCTTCTTTGACTGTGTCAGGGAAATCATTCCGTACGTGAGGAGCGGTCCGTCGCTCCCGGGAAGGCCCAATCGCTCATTTCATCAAGAGTATGAGCGATCATCGTGGGGGGTCGCGTGTCCTTTCTCGAGCCATTGCTCGAGGCGATCGCCACAAGTAGGAACGGGCTGCGAATGCATGAAGGCCGGAAACTGTGAAGGCCCCGCGCTGATTTCAAGAAAAAACGGCGAAACTGGGTTGGACTATGGAAGCATTTTGTGCCAAATGGTCCACAAAACGTGCGATTACGCTCGGGGCTCCTCGGCCGAAATGCGCACCTCCTGCCTGGGTGGGTGTCGGCATCTGAAAGAGGGACAGCTGCTTGACAGACCGCAACCGAGGTGGCACTTCATTTGGCCTCAAGATTTCAGGTTACCTATAAATGCCCCGATCAGTCCACATGGAGTTCCAAACTCAGGGGGAAATCGGATGCGGGTCGCATTTTGCTAAATATCTGAGAACGAATTACCTGCGAAAATGAAATCACTGCGGCCGAGGCTTGGTTTGCCGTGCTGGACGACGTCCAAAAGGTTGGAAGTCATTCTGATTTTTTCACCTTGGCGGCTGCTCACTTATGGCCACGCGTGTCGTTTCCCAGCTGCGCCGCGCTTTCGGCATTGATATCCCCGCGCCTGTTCTTCGAAAATGCCACGTTCGCCGCAATCGCTGAGTACATTGGTGACGCGGGACGGAGCGAACGAGATGCCGCGGTGGCCGCGTTGCCGGCCCGTGAAAAGATCGCTTTGGGAGGATCTGGCAGTGTTCCCTAAATTCGCAGCTTGAGAGCATGAAACCATGACCAAGAGAACAGCGGTAGAAGGTGCGCAACCCATACGGAGATTTCTTTCCCGGCTGCGAGGGATGAATCTGATGGTGTCGAGCGAGGACGGCCAGCTTCGCGTGAGCGGTCCTACAGGAGTTCTGACTCCCGAGCTCCGCCAGGAACTGACCGAACGAAAGGCGGAAATTTTGAATTTCCTGCGCGATGTGCGCGAGGCGACCATGCGACCTCCCATTGAAAGAGTTTCCCGCGACCAAGCTCTGCCTCTCTCGTTCGCTCAAGAGCGCCTCTGGCGGAACGAACGCAACGCTTCAAGCCCGGACAACGTCAATGTAATTGTTCTAGACGCGAAAGGCGACCTCAATATCCACTGCCTGGAGCGCAGCATTCAGGAGTTGGTCCGGCGCCATGAAGTCTTTCGAACCACGTTTCATGTCATGGGAGATGCCCCGGTTCAGCGCATCGCCTCGCCTCGACCAATCGAGTTGGACGTTGTCGATCTCGGTCAATTTCCAGACCCGGAAGCAGAAGCCGCACGTTTGGCCTTCAAAGAAAAGACGGACCCTATCAATCTCGAACATGGACCACTGATACGGTTTTTGCTGCTCCGTTTCGGACCGCAGCATCATAGGCTTGTGATGAAACTTCATCACATTTTATATGACATATGGTCGCTGCCGATTTTTCGTCAGGAACTTGACACGCTTTATCAAGCGTTTTGCTCGGGGAAGACTTCTCCGTTGCAGGAACTGACGTTGCAGCCGGCGGACCTAGCGGTCTGGCAACGCCGATATCTCGCCCCCGGTTCGAGGGCCTTTCGATCACAGCTGGCCTACTGGCAAAAACAGCTTTC
>Ga0164241_10006563_pt1 | contig 10586 bp, 9 predicted proteins | sample OricomyardsoilBY_FD_108780 | JGI IMG/M metagenome (GOLD analysis project Ga0164241, IMG submission 108780) | Backyard soil microbial communities from Emeryville, California, USA - Original compost - Back yard soil (BY) | ecosystem: Environmental > Terrestrial > Soil > Unclassified | place: USA... | reverse complement strand
TTAAGCCCTCTCCTTCGGAGAGGGTTTGGGAGAGGCTTTTACACCTTATACACCGCGTCTAAGTAACGTTTCAATATATCGCTTACCATACCCCTAAACGGCAACGAGCTGGCCAAACCATAAATAGGCGCCAAGCCGTCCTTGTTACCGGGGTGCGCTTTAACGTAAGCAACACTATCCTTCAAGTCCTGTATAAAGCGTTCGGCTACACCGGGCTGTGTGTGGCGCAGCGTAAGCGCAATATGGAAACACGCAGGCTTGTGCAAGCCGTTCAGGTTCCAGCGCTTTTTGCTCATTTGGTCAAGCACCTCATAAATGTTTAGGGTATCGCTGGCAAAGGCAAATATCCAAACAGGGTTGCCCAATATTTTTATTTCAGGTATAGCTTTAACGCCCTCGCGTATTTTATCGGCAGTTTCCAATATAGCCTTTACGCTGCGCAGGTAGCCCTCCTCGCCCATGCTTAACATAGCTGCCCAGCAGGCGGCGCTTAATGCACCGGGGCGGCTGCCCGCCAAGGTGGGCGAGTTGTACAAACCACCGGGCCACTCGGTAGTGGCGTAATATTGGTAGTGCCTTAGTTCCGCACTGCGGTATAGCACCACGCTGGTACCTTTGGCAGCATAGCCGTACTTATGGGTATCAACACTCATACTGGTTACACCCGGCAACCTAAAATCAACTACGGGCACAGGGTAGCCCAGCTTTTCGGCAAACGGCACCACAAACCCACCCAAGCAACAATCGGTATGGAAACCTACGCCATGCTTTAACGCAATATCCGATAGCTCCTTAATGTTATCGAACGTACCATGCGGAAAACTTGGCGCCGAGCCTACTATACAAATAGTGTTGCCGTTTACATGGCGGCGTACTTCGTTTACATCAACGGTAAAGTCGGGGCCTACTTTTATTTTTATCTGCTTAATACCAAAATACTGCGATGCCTTATCAAAAGCCGCATGCGCCGTTACAGGCACTATCATTTCGGGTGCGGTAATGCCGTGCTCCTCGCGGTAATAATCGCGGTAGGTTTTCATAGCGCAAAGTATGCTCTCCGTTCCGCCACTGGTAACGGTGCCAACCACCTCGGCGTTATCGGGCGTTCGGCCCTTGCCGTGCATAGTGGCTACCATGCTCACAATCTCAGCCTCAAACTTAGTAGCCGAAGGAAACAAATCGGAGTGCAGCGGGTTGCTTTGGCTTTGCAGGGCATACACCTTGTTCAAAAACTCGATATGCTCATTATCGCCGTGGTAAATACCACCGCTAACGTAGCCGTCCTTCCAGGTGTTGCTTTCAAGGTCGTGCATTTGCTGTATATCCGCTAATATTTTATCGCGGCTAATACCGGCCGATGGCAATGCGGCATGGCGCTCGTATTTATCCTTATACGGCTTTAACGAATGCTCAAGCGCATGCATGGTTTTTGCATTCTCGGCATCAATCATTTTTTTAACCGCAGGGATCTTCTTCATCCTCTTTTCGATAATACGTGTTAGCGGCCCCGGCAGCCATCCTAATTGCGATGAAATTTTTTCTATGTCCATACATGTTTTATTGTCGTTTGCTGCTTAATGTTTTCCCATTCTCTTGCCTCTTGGTTCTTGATTCTTCCACTTGTCCCTTCCACTTGTCCCTCGTCCCTTCGCGTTAGCGGTTCAGCTTCGCCCAAATGGCTTTATTCTTCGTATATATCTCCACAAACCGCCCGAACATTTCATCGTATAAACCCGTATTGGCGGCATTGGGTTCATAAGTATTACTTATTTCTACTGCGGCTGCGGCTTGCTCGGTATCCATCATACCCAAACTCATTAGCGCCAGCATGGCAGTACCACGGCTATTAGCAGTTAGCGGGTCCTTAACCTGGCGGATGGGCCTGTTCAGCACATCGGCCATTATTTGGCTCCATATAGCACTGTTAGCGCCACCGCCTATAAAGTTCAGGCTATCCAACTTACGCGCAATCATCTTCTCCACATACAACAGTAACCAGCGGTCGTTAAGGCTTATGCCCTCCAACACCGAGCGCAACATGTGCGTGCGGTTGTGGTTAAGGCTTAGGTTATAAAAACCTCCGCGCACATGGTGGTCATCCACGGGGCTGCGCTCACCAAACATCCACGGCAGAAAATAAACGCCATCGCTGCCCGCAGGTACTTTGTCAACTATTTTATCAACCAACTTATAAAAATCTTTAGGCGCGGGGCCTGTGTTCAAATCATCGTTGTGATACAACAAATTGTTCTTCACAAAGTTTAAACACGCGCCGGCACTTTCCTGTTCGTTAGCTATTAAATACCTGCCCGGCAACGCCGAAGGTATAGTACCCATGTTATGGAACATATCCGTTTTTTTAAACGGCACGTGGCATACCAACCAACTACTGGTACCAATATACAAGTGCCCCTCATAATCGCGGATGGCACCGCTGCCAATGGCTGCACTTTGTACATCGGGTGTGCCGCTTATTACTTTCACATCGGGGTTTAAACCAAACTCATCGGCTATGGCTTTAGTTACCGTGCCCATAGTAGTGTTGGTAGGTATTAAGTCGGGTAGCTTTTCGCGGTCAATACCTGTTAATTGTATCAACCCGTCATGATAAGTTATATTGTTAATGTCGCGGTTATCGGTTATCCAATACAGCAAGGCGCTATCATAACTCATGGCAAAACGGCCCGTTAGCCAAAGGTTCAGGTAATCTTTCGGCTCTAAAAATTTATACGTTTTATCGTACACATCCTTCAGCACATTTTTAATGTATAATATATGCGAAATACTATCCTTGCCACTGCGGGTAGGGCCACCGCCCGTTAACCTGATCCACTGCAATATTTTACCCACGCCATACCCCTCAACACGTATAGGGCCATGCGTTAACTGCTTTACATAATCGGCGCCTCGGGTGTCCATCCATATTACCGAGTTCATCAATTCCTTACCGTTTTTATCTACACACACGGTGCCGCTCCATTGCGCGGTACAGTTAACAGCTATAATAGTTTTGGGATTTACCTGCGTATTGGCCATTAGCTTTTTGTAGGCCGTACGTATGGCATGCAGCCAATCGGCAGGGCGTTGCTCCGCACCACCACCATCGTACAACAGCAAGGGCACCTCTTCAAATTCGTCGCCTATGCATTTGCCTTTGGTATCAAACAAAGCCACTTTGGGCCCCGATGTACCTAAATCGATAGTAAGTATTAGTTGCTGTGCTGCCATGCGCTACCGTGTTTTATATTGAGCGCATGAAATAAGGAAAGTTTGAATGAAGTAACAACTGTAAAGTAAGATTTAGTGAATACTGAGCAGTAATAGCGAGTGGTAATTGTTGAATAGCGAGTAGTATACTCCCCTCTCCCTTGGGGAGAGGGGCTGGGGGTGAGGGAATATTACTCTCCTATCCATACTGGAGAGGGGCTGGGGGTGAGGGAATATTACTCTCCTATCCATACTGGAGAGGGGCTGGGGATGAGGGAAATATTACTCCCAACGGTAAGTGATGAATAGCGAGTGGTAAGTGTCGAGGAAGATTAACTGGCGCGAGCGTCCGCTCGTGCCTACGCCCCTATTCCCAACAACTTCTCCAACTGGTGATACTCCAAATCAAACAGCTTTTTAAGGTTGCCTACCTCTTCCAGCTTTTCTTTTCTCACCTCTTTAAAATCCGTTTGCTTCACTCCTACTATCAATATATTTTTAGGAGTGTGCTCGGTGCTTATAAACTCGAACACCTTTGTTTTATAGCCATACGCCTCCATCAACAGCGCGCGAATGGTATCGGTTAGTATTTCTGCCTGTCTTTCCTCCAAAATACCGTACTTGGTAATAGCGCTTAATTCGTTCTGCGGATGCAGCGCTTTACGCACCTGTTTATGGCAACAAGGTGCGCACACTATCACTTTGCTATTAGCCTGTATTCCGCGGTATATCGCCTCATCGGTAGCAATGTCGCAGGCATGCAGGGCTATCAGCATATCGGCATGCGGCAATTCAGCAGTATCAATAGTGCCTTGTATAAATTGCAGTTTATCGTACCCCGATTGCTTAGCAATATCATTACATAATTGCACCAGATTTTCGCGCATTTCAACGCCCTGTACACTGGGGTGCTTGTGCAGCTTATTAGTTAGGTAATCGTACAGCGCAAACGTAAGGTAGCCCTTGCCCGCGCCCATATCCACCACGGTAAAATCATCGGGCAAATTGGCGGAACTTACAATGTTATCCAATATCTCAACGTACTTATTTATTTGGCGGTACTTATCCTGCTTATCGGCTTTCACCTTGCCCTCGGCGGTGGTTATGCCCAACTCGGTTAAATAAATACTTTCGCCCGGCACGTAGCGCTTCTTCTCCTTATTATGGCTCACCACAGGTGCTGCACTATTAGTTGGCTTTTTGTTCAGCATATTAACCTTGCCATTGGGGTAAATGGTAAAATACACATCCGCCTCGGTAGTAAACAAGTCGGCCTTGCTAAAGGTATTGGTTAACAGGTCGCGCAGCACCAGCACGCTTTCCTGTGCATCGTAGTTTTTGGTTATATCTTTAGTTAAGTGCCTGTACACAAAGTTAAGCCTTAGCCCCTGCTTAAGCAGCACCGGCTTTACAAAAACATTTTTCACGTCGGCCTCCTTATGGCGCTTATTGCTTAGGGTTAACTTTACAAAGGTTTCGGCGGTAAAACTCTCGCTTACCTTTTGCAGAAAGGTTTCTATATGCGCTGCGCTCATTTTATTTCAATAATTGAGGCGCTAAGGTAATTTAAAACGGTTGACAGTTGTTAGTTGCGGGTTGCCGTGCCTGCCATGCAAAATAATAATTTATTATATTGTAATTACACAACAACACATACATGGAAAAAAGCAAAGTATTACAAATGCACAATGTGGGCATTGTAGTAAACTCCCTCGATAACGCCATATCATTTTTTGCAGAAGTTGGACTAAAACTGGAAGGGCGGGCTATGGTTGAAGGTGAATGGGCAGGTCAAGTTACAGGGCTCGGAAATCAATCCGTAGAAATTGCGATGATGGTTACCCCCGATGGGCATACCCGCATTGAACTTTCAAGGTTTATTACCCCGGCTACTATATCCGACCACAGGGCAGCTCCCGTCAACTCACTCGGCTACCTGCGCATCATGTTCAACGTTACCAATATCGACGAATTAGTAGCCCGACTTATCAAACAAGGCGCCGAACTTGTTGGTGAGGTAGTACAATACAAAGACATATACCGCCTCTGCTACATTCGTGGCACCGAAGGCATCCTTATCGGATTAGCTGAACAACTCAACAACAAAACAGCGAAAGATGCTTTAAAACAGGATTGATAGAACAATTAGCTTAAACCTGTTGCTTATTAATGAAATTAGCAAGGTAACTAAGGTATAGTTTGCATAACAGGGTAAAGCACTCGTGTACCAATTTTAAAAAAGTTGCAATAATCTGGTAATGTATACAACTGGTTATTGTATTCCAGATGTATACAAAAAAGGTGTTCACTGCGCTAAGTTTAATCTCTTCACCTCTACAATATATCCCTTCACCTATTCAACTTCACTATTACAGATTAAAATCAAATAATTATGCTCTAAAATTAATGTAAAGTGAAACATCTAATTGCAGTACTTCTATTACTCAGTATATCATCTGTTGTACTCTCGCAGGATCTTTCTAAAATTAAAGTCGATAAAATGTATAGCGGTAAATTTGATGCCGTCTTAAATCAAATTTCCAACGACTATGGGATTAAATTTGATTACGACACAGCAGGTTTCCATGAAATTGATTTTGAATGGGTATTTTACACAAGTTCATTCCTCAATGATTGGAAAGAGATTGCCAAGCAATATAAACTCAAATATAATATAGATTCAAATAATTTAATACATGTTTTTCTTATTGAGCAATTAAACAATGCTACAGTAGTAACTGAAACAAAAACTTATACCGGCGAATCACAGAAAAAAAATATTACTGTTACAGGGAAAGTTTTTGATGAAAAAAGTGGCGAAACACTACCCTTCGTAATTATCAGAGTACCCGGAACAAACGCAGGTACACAATCTAATGTGGACGGTTTCTTCACTTTATTGAATGTACCTGCCGATACCTCCAGTATCCTTTTCACCTATATTGGTTATGTTAATCGCACAGTTCACCTTAACCCTAAAATTATAACTAATGGCATTCAGGTAGGTATGGCAAAGCAAACCCGCGAGTTGGAGGAAGTAACCATTGTCGGAGAAAAACAGGACTTGTTGCAAGCTGCCGAAAAGCCAGGCATGATCAAAATGTCAACGGCCAAACTTGATATGCTGCCCAACCTTGGCGAAAAAGATATTTTTCGTTCCTTCCAGTTAATGCCCGGGGTAAGTGCCGCTAATGAGTCCTCGGCAGGTCTATATGTGCGGGGTAGCACACCCGATCAGTCGTTGGTGCTGTATGATGGCTTTACCGTTTACCATGTCGATCACCTTTTTGGTTTTTACTCTGCCTTTAATGCAGATGCAATTAAAGATGTGCAACTTTATCGGGGAGGTTTTGAATCTAAGTTTGGCGGCCGGTTAGGCAGCGTGGTGGAAATTACCGGCAAAGATGGCTCCAAGAAAAAATGGAATATGGGGGCTTCGGTTTCGCTATTAGGCATAAACGCATTTATAGAAATCCCTGTCAAAGAGAAATTTACTTCCCTTGTGGCATTCCGGACTTCCTATCAAGGTTACATGTATAACCTTCTTTACAGCAAATTCGATAATCAAAATAATACAACATCCACTAATACTCAAAGTGGTCCAAGCGGAGGACCCGGCGGTTTCAGTGAACAGAATACAAAACCCAAAAGCAATTTTTACGATTTAAGTGCAAAAATGGCATATAAATTCGGGAAAAATGATGTCAATAACATTTCATTCTCCCTGTTCAATAGCCGCGATAAATTGGATAATAGCCGCAGCAACAGTATTGGGGGCTTTGGAGGTGGTGGCGGAAATTTTAGTTCAGAAGTTACTGACCTTACCAAATACGGCAATTTAGGAGGCAGTTTGAAATTTTCGAGAAAATTTAGTGAAAAGGTATACAGTAATACCCTAATCAGTGCCTCTAATTACTATAGCAATAGGGACCGCTCAAACTCCATGACTTTGCAAGATTCAGCAGGAAATGAGTCAACACGCAAGTTCGGAACGCTTGAAAATAATAACTTGCTCGATCTTGCTTTTAAAACCGACTGGGAAGTAAAGCTGGCAAAATGGAATAAGTTGGAATTCGGTTTGTTGGCTAATTATTACCATATCAAATATTCCTATGCCCAAAATGACACCGCACCTTTGCTAAGCCGAAACGATAAAGGATCAACCGCTTCGCTTTATGTGCAAGACAATTTCAACTTTTGGAAGAATCGTATAAACATTTTAATCGGATCGCGCTTTACTTACTTTACACAAACTAACAAGCCCTATTTTAGCCACGCGCAAGTGCCGACATACTCTTAGTTAAAGGATTAAAATTTCAGGCGGCTTGGGGGTTGTATTATCAGTTTGCCAATCGGGTAACACGCGAAGATATTTTACAGGGTAGCCGGGATTTTTGGATCCTTTCAGATGGCAAAAAAGTACCTGTAAGTTCAGCAATGCACTACATCGCAGGCCTTCAATATGAATATAAATGGTTAACTCTTTCCGCAGAAGGTTATTATAAAAACCTTTGGAATATTACTGAATATTCGCTACGCTTGAAACCTGCTATTGGTAGCATTGGCTACAGCGAAAGTTTTTACACCGGTAATGGAATTGCCAAAGGGGTCGACTTCAATATCATGGGCAAAATAAAAGGTTATAATGGCTGGTTTACCTACACCCTTGGCAAAGTAACCTATGATGTGGCAGCCTTTGGAGGAAAATATCCTGCTACACAAGATGTACGGCATGAATTTAAAACCGTACACACCTATCGCATTTGGCGTTTCGATATTTCGGCAACGTGGGTATTCAGTACAGGCAAACCTTATACAGCTCCTGAAGGTGGATACCAACTAACATTGCTTGACGGTACAACACAGGATTACATCAGTGTTTCACAAAAAAATGGTAAACGATTTCCGAATTATCACCGCATGGACTTTGCCATTACCTACAACCAACCCATTCCTTCTACCGGCGGAAACATAGGCTTGAGCTTTTCTTTATTCAATTTATATAACCGTAAAAATGTTTGGTATAAAGAGTTTCAGGTAGAAGATGGCAAAGTGGTTGAAACCAATGTTAATTACCTTGGTATTACACCTAATGTTACAATCAATTTCAGACTAAGATAAATTATGAAAAAGCATATTGCATATTTATTATTCTTATTCCTTCTGACATCATGCGAAAAGGAAAATACATCAAATACATACATTGATAAGGCTGTAGTAGAAGCCTATCTCTTGCCCGACACGCGCGCTTTAGTACATATAACCAAACAAATCCCCTCTGCTACAACTGATGTAGGGCAGGAAGCTATAGACACACTTCAGGTTTATATCATCCACAATACGGATACCATTCTGCTACAGCACACCGATAGTGGCTATTATCAATCCGATACTTCCTTTCTTATTCAGCAAAGTGAAACTTATAGCCTATTATTTTACTTTAATGGCAACTATGTAAGTTCAACTACGGCCGTACCAGCTGTACCCACTGGTTTTTCTGAAGATATTACCTCTATGACTATTGAGGAATTCGATTTCAGCAATGGCTTTCCCACATCACCACCTACCATGCCCGATCCTCTAAATCTTTCGTGGAGCAATCCTACGCAAGAATATTATTTGTTAGTTATAAAAAATACCGAAACTACTTTAGAAGCTACATACAATAATACTGATACCACCAGGCAACGTCCCGTATTCCGAAATCAACCAACACAAGGAAGCGGACAACAACTCCGCTCTCAACAATTTGAATACTTTGGCCATCATTACATTATTCTGTATCATATCAATCCTGAATATGCTGGTTTGTACGACGATGCTGGAAATTCAACACAAAACCTACGCCAACCACCCACCAACATTGTAAATGGCACTGGCATTTTTACGGCTATAAGCGCTGATACCCTTGATTTTACGGTTAAAAAACCATAGTGTCAAATAAATGAAACCCAACTCGGCGTAAGCTATGCCTACGCCGCAACAAGAACTATAGTTTCGCTATTTTAACCAAACCCACCCAAACACAATTCACAAACCCAATACGGCCTCACGGATTCATGCGTTAAAAACAACTTGTAGTAAGCCGTAAAAAACTGCACGATGTCTGAAATCTGCTGCGGTAATACAAGCAGCAGATAAGTTCCGGGCAGTTTAGGCTTACGCAAAGGTGTTTAGCCTTGAAGCCGTGCAGCCTTGATCTTTTGGTTCTTTTGTATCAAGACAAAAGAACATATAATGATTCTGAATCAACATAAGCGCAGTGTACAACTCCCCTGCCGAACATTAGTAAAATAAATTTGCATTCCACTATACCCACGTTGTATCTTAGCATGTTTGGTGGTCGTTCTTTATTTTACGCTTTGTATTTCTCTGTATTATTCTTCGCGCAGTAAAAATTTAGTTTGTATGGCCTGTGGGCAATCTGTTATCGCTAAAATGTCGAAGAACCCAAACAGATAACAAACGGAACAAAAAGGGAACATAAACCAAACATTCAGGGTACAAAACAGAGGCAATTAAATAGGATTTACGTTACGGCAGGCTTGCTAATTAAGGCTTTACTTTTCAGCATCCAAAAAGTTTCAATGCAAAACGGACATGGGCAAAATTCACGTCACCCAAAGCGGACATTCTACACATCAAAAGGAACATTTCACCGCAAAAAAGGAACATTTCACACACCAAAAAGGAACATTTTATACATCAAAGCGGACATACAAAACACCTTCAAAAACTCGTAAATAATTAATTATCAATACTATCAATGCCCAATCAACCCCAAAATCATATTTTATGCAAATTCTCCACCTAACCCCAAACCCTACTCCGGCCTCGTGGATTTTAGCGTTAAGAAAATGATAAGTCAGCCGATAAAAACTCCGCGCTGTTTGAGGAGCGAAGCGACGAGTTCGGGGAGTTTCGGCGCACGAAACCATTTTTAGCATAAAATTAAGAAATGGATTTATTGCAATAAATCCATTCGAAGATTCATCAATTCCTATTTATTAAAAAATAGTTTCATTCATAAATCCGCGCAGCCTTGATTTTTTGATTCTTTTTGATCAAGTCTTAAATCCCGATCACAGCATCGGGGCAAAAAGAATATTAGGTATAAGCATTACATTATCACAAGCAGCATCCGTCACTCAACAATCGTCATCCATCAATCGTCATCCATCAATCGTCATCCATCAATCGTCCTATATTTATTCCCTTCCCTTTGGGAAGGGTTAGGGATGGGCTTTCTACCAATATTCCGCCACAGCCGAACAATATTCGTCCCACACCGAACATTAGTAAATCCTATTTGCATTCGCCTATACCCGCATAGTATATTTGCGCTATCCGCGGTAAGGGGCAAGGTGCTCTTACCTCCG
>Ga0164241_10006562_pt1 | contig 10587 bp, 11 predicted proteins | sample OricomyardsoilBY_FD_108780 | JGI IMG/M metagenome (GOLD analysis project Ga0164241, IMG submission 108780) | Backyard soil microbial communities from Emeryville, California, USA - Original compost - Back yard soil (BY) | ecosystem: Environmental > Terrestrial > Soil > Unclassified | place: USA... | reverse complement strand
TGACTCGCGACGACTGCGCATCGCGTTCCTGCTCGCGATCGCCCTGCATGTGTTGCCCGTGTTCGCGGTGCTGGGCTGGCCGGTGATTGCGGCACGCGCCTCTGACGCCCTGACGTCGATCGACCTCGAGACGACCACGCAGTCAGCGCGCCCTGGCGCCCCCGCGACGGCTAGCGACCAGGCTGCCGCCGAAGCACAGGCTGCCGCCGAAGCACAGGCTGCCGCCGAAGCACAGGCTGCCGCCGAGGCACAGGCTGCCGCCGAAGCACAGGCTGCCGCCGAAGCACGAGCCACGGCCGAGGCGGAGGCGGAGGCGGCGGCGCGCGAGTTGGCCGCGCGCGAGTTGGCCGAGGTACCACGGATCCCCGGGCGGGAGCTCACCCCGCGGCCGCCCACTGCAGGGCCAGTGGAGCCGAACGTCAGCGGCGACCCCAACGCCGTGCAAGAGCAGATGCCCGGGGAAGGCGAGGGACTCGCCGGAGGAGACGGCCCCGGTACCCTGACTGCCAAGTTCTGCGAGATCAGGCCGGGGACGCGCTCGCTGGCGCAGATCCAGGAGTGCGCGTCTGGGCCCGAGCAGTCCTACGAATACCTCAACGTGCCCCCTCGCGCGTTCCGATCCGGCTATCCGGGTTTCGAGTTTACCGGCCGCGTCGAGTTCTTCGCGTTGTTCATTCGTGGCAACTTCGACGTCAGCAAGCCGGGCCGGCACTACTTCCGGCTCACCTCCGACGACGGCGCCCAGCTCTTCATCGATGATCAGCTCGTCGTCGACAACGATGGAGCACATGAGCCGATCACGCGCGACGGTTTTGCGGAGCTGAGCGCTGGCCGCCACCGCGTGCGCATCAGCTATTTCCAGGGCATTCGCTATGAGCTCGCACTGCAGCTGTTCGTGACGCCGCCCGGCGAGTCAGAGCGTGTCTTTTCCTCGCGACTGTGACGCTGGCTTGCTCCCGAGCTTCGCCGGGACACAAAACGAAATGACGCGAGGCCACCGAGCGGGCCATTGTTCGGAATCCCGATGAAGATTCGCTATTTGCCTCTGCTCTTGATGCCTGCGCTGCTGGCTGTGGCCGCGCCAGCTTTCGCCGTCGCGAGCGCTGAGCTGTATCAGAATCAAACGTACACCTATGGCCGCTTTGAAGCGCGCGTGCGCTTCGCCGCCGGCGACGGCGTGATCAGCTCGTTCTTCTTGTGGAAGCCGGGCTCCGAAATGCCCGACACGTACTGGAATGAGCTCGACTTCGAGAAGCTCGGAGCCACCTGCCGATTGCAGACCAATCCCCTGTATGGCCTGCCGGTGGGCGATCACTCTCAGGTCGCGGTGCTCGATGCAGATCTCTGCGGTGAATACCACACGTACAGCTTCGAGTGGACGCCGAGCTACATCGCGTACCTGGTGGATGGCGTGGAGGTGCGGCGAGACGGCGAGGAGACGGCGGCGGCGTTCGCCGACAACGCGGCCGCGGGGATGCAGATGCATTTCAACGTCTGGCCCGGAGACGCCACCTTCGGCGGCAATTTCGATCCCGCCAGCTTGCCCGTCCAGCAGTACATCAGCTGGGTGCAGTACTCGTCCTTCGCGGACGGAGCCTTCACGTTCGCCTGGCGCGAAGAGTTCGATGCTGGTTTGCCGAGTGGATGGGCCGTCGGCAACTGGGCTTCCCCGAAGAACCTGTCCACGCACCAGGCTGCCAACGCGACGTTCACGGGCGGGGTATCCGTGCTCTCGCTCACGGCGGACGGGGCGACCGGGTTTACGGGAACGCCACCGGTTGACGTCGTTGTCGATGGCCCACCCGGCCCCGATGCGAGTGCTGGCAGCGGTGGCGCTCCAGGCACGGCCGGCAGCGCCGGCGTACCGCCCGGGAACGAGACCTCGGGTGGCATGACCGGGAGTACGCCGGAGGACGCGGGCTCCACGGGCAACCCGACGACGGAGGCCCCGAGCGGCGCCGGAACGAGCGGTACCGCAACGAGTGGCGCCGGAACGAGCGGCACGGCAGCGCCAGAAGCGCGACCGGCGGCCGTCGGCAGCGCTTGTAGTTACGCGGTGAGTTTCCCGGCGCGCTCGAACGGCGGCGCCTGGCTCGCCGTGGGCGGCGCGGCCCTGATCACCTGGCGCCGGCGTCTGCGGCTCAGACGGTCCCGCGGCGCGCTCGGCTCCTGAGTGGCCCGAACCAGGCCGCTCGCGCACGCTGGCGAGTGGCCGCGGCGACGGATCGAGGCATACTCGAGGAGCTCCCCCGGTTCCCATCATGTCGTCCGTCCTGCTCGATCTTCCTGGCCCGCGCGAAGTGCACGGCGGCCTCTGGTACTCCACGCCAGCGTCCACCCGCTTCGGCCGGCACTACCATCGCGAGCTGGAGCTCAACGTCATCGTGACCGGGGAAGCCCGCTACTGGTTTCCCCATCGCGAGCTGCGCGTCGTGGCGCCGGCAATGTTGTGGATCCCGCCGCTCGTGGAGCACGAGCTGCTCGATGCGTCGGACGAGCTGTCGATGTGGGTGTACAGCTTTCGAGCGCCGAGCGAGGACACACTGCTCACCTCGCGAGCTCGCGCACGCTCGCTGCAGTCACCGCTACAGGCCGCGTGGGGTGAGCTCATCGACGCCCCGACCATGACGGGTCTTTCCCCCGCTGCGCTCGAACGGCTGTGCACGCGCTCGCGCGAGGGCTTGCTGCGGCCCGGCGCCGGTCAGTTCAACGACATCCTCGCGGAAATTTTCGCCCTGGCCTGGTCGGCGCGCTCGTCGAACGAAGCGGGCAGCGAGCGCGGGATGTGTCATCCGGCGGCGCGGCGCGCCGCGCGCTGGCTGCGAGAGGCAGACGCTTTGGGATCCATGGACTCGCTCGCTCAGTCCAGCTCCCTCAGCCGAGAGCGGCTGTCGCGCGTATTCGCGCAGTGCTTCGGGATCGGTCTGGTCCAGTATCGAAACCACCATCGCATTCAGCGATTCATCCGCTCTTATGCTCACGGATCCGGCTCGAACATGCTGCGCGCCGCGCTCGACGTGGGCTTTGGCAGCTACGTGCAGTTCCATCGAGCCTTCAAGCAGGTGGTCGGCTATCCACCCACGCAGCACCTCGAACGTGTGCGAGAGGGCATCGTGGATCCCGCTCGCACCGGCGGCTCCGCAGGATAGACCCAAACGCGGGCGCAGGCTCGGGCCTGCTTCGCCGGGACGCTTTCGTGGGTGAGCTCGCGAGCCCGCCGCTCAGTGCGCGACGCCGTAGCGGCGCTTGAGTTCGCGCGCTTGGTCCGCCAGCTTCTCGGAGCGCGACTTGGCGGCGTTGGCCTGCGAAACCAGCGCGGGCAGCGAGTCGAGACCGCCCCCGCCGATGCCTTGCTCCAGCCGCTGCAGCATGGAGTGGCTCTCCCCGAGCATGCTCAATAGCTGCTGGTGATACTGCGCGCAGGGGGGCGGCGGGGTGATGGCGCGGACCTTCTGCTCGGTGTCGCGCGCCTGCGCCACCAGCTGCTGCAGACCGGAAGTGTCGCCCGAGGTGGCCGCGCCGATGAGCGCGCTGGCACTGGCCTCCGGGTTGTCGACATCGACGTTCTGCAGCCGATCGACCTGGTCGAAGTAGCGCGCAACGGCCTGCTTGTCAGCAGCGCTGTCTGCAGGCCCGGGCGATGCACTCGCGCCAGAGGTGAACCGAATCGGAGCGGATGCTGCGCCTGTTCGCGGCGCCACCGTGGGCGAGACGGGCGGCGCGAGTTTGGGCGAGACGGGCGGCGGCAACGTGGGCGCGGGCGCCTCTGACGGAGCCTCTGACCGAGCGGCCGCTGGCGAGGCCGGCGCTGGATCCCCGGTCACCACCTGCGGCGCCAGCGCCGATACGAGCGTCGCAGGCTCACGATTCGACTCGCGCCCCAGCAGAAAGCCGAGCGCGAACAGACAGATCCCGAGGCAGCCGCTGAGCAGGATAATCGCGCGTTGCGAGGTCACCGCCACAGGATAGCACCAGCCGTTCCAAAGCACCCCCTCTCGCTCTGAAGGCCTTGCCCGCTGGGTTGAAGAACTTTTTTATCCGGCGGGAGGAATGACCGGCTGTGCCCCGGAGTTAGAGGACACAGACGTTGGTTGCTAGGGAGACGCTGCAATGAAGGCCAGCAATTGGGCATTCGATGTGCTTCTGGCCATCACGGCAGTGATTTTCGCGTATCTGATCACGCAGATCTTCTTCTTCCTGCCCAATGCCCAGCTCTCCGCGGGCGGCATTGCTCAGAAGATTTTCTACTTTCACTTTCCGTCGATCTTCTGCGGCTTCTTTCTCTCGATCTTCATCTGCTTCGCCGCTAGCGCGGGCTTCCTGACGAGCGGCTCCGATGGATTGAATTCGTTGGCACGAGGCGCTGCCGATTGCGCGGTGGCGTTCGGCGGTGTGATGTTGGTCAGCGGCACGATCTGGGCGAAGCGCGCCTGGGGAATTTGGTGGACCTGGGATCCGCAGCTCACCACCGCACTTTTGACCGTCCTGATTTACCTCGCCATCGTGCTGTTGCGTGCCTTCTCGCCGGATGGCGCGCCGGAGCGCCGCTTTGCCGCAGCGCTGGGCATTTTGGGAGCGGTGAACGTACCGATCATTCGGTATTCCGTGCAGAAGTGGGGCGGCAACCACCCGGTCGTGCTGCGCAAGGGCGGCGCTGGCCTGGGCGATCCGGCGATGGTCGAGGCTCTGCGCATTGGGTTCGTGGCGATGGCGCTGCTGTGCATTTTATTTGTCTGGCTGCGTACCGAGGCCTACATGCTCCGCTCGCGCTTGGCGCGCGTCGAGGAAGAGGCCCTGAGCTGCGGCGCCACTGATTCCTGAGTTGGTTCGGAACCCATGCAAAAGCCCATGCAATCCGCAGCGCCCACGAACCCGCCGGCAACCGGCGCCGCGCCGGACGGTTTCGTCAAAGTCGAAGGTGGCTCGACGGAACAGATCACCGAGACCAGCTCCTTGATCGTGGCCTACTCCGCCATCTGGATCATCCTGATGTCCTTCACGCTCGTGACCCTCCGGGCGGTGCGGTCCTTGCGCATCCATGCCGAGCGCGCCGACAAAGCTGTCCGTCAGCTCTCGCACACCCCTCGCTAGGGAAAACATCGTGCTTTCCTCATTTCAGACGCAGTCGTCTTCGCCTTCTTCGCGCTCGACCGGGTTTGCGCCCGTGGACGCGGCCATTTCGCCGGAGGTGCGGACCTTCGGCGTGCTCTTCATCGTCTTCTGGATGCTGCTTCTGGCGTGCATGTTCGTCACGCGGCGCAAACAGCTCGCGCTCCGAGGAGAGGTCGAACGCCTCGAAGCCGCGCTCGACGCGGCGGCGGACGACGCCAGCGGCACGAGATGAGCGGCGCAAGAGGCTGGCTGTAGAATTCGCGGGACGCTGAGCGCCGCTGCCGCGAGAATGATGCCGCGCCCATTGCCGACCCGAGCCGCTCGAGCGACTATGTCTTGCGAGGCCAGGACAGCCAACGGAACGCCCACGGGCGCCCAAGCAGGATCACAATGGAACAGCGTATGAAGAAGTGGGCTCTCCTTCTGTTTGCTGCCAGCGTACTGCATTGCTCCGGTGAACGAGCCGGCGTTCCGATGCCGTCGGCGGAGTCTCCACTCGAGGGAGCGGGCAAAGCCACCCCTCCCACTTCGGCGGAGTCCGAGGCGGCAACCACCTCGCCCAGCGAGCGCGGGGACCCAGCCGTCGCGACGACGCCAGGCCCCTCCGAGGCCGGGCCCGTGCCGACTGCCCTTGCGGGGACCGGGGGTGCGCCGGGCGCGGCCACGCCCGAAGGCAATGGCGGCAGCGCCGGGGCACCCAGTCCCGAACCCACCTCCACCGTCTTTGATGGCCGCTTCATCTTGGGCGCCGACATCTCGAGCGTGGACGAGGCGATCGACGGCGGCGCGGTCTACGTCGACACCGATGGGGTCGAGAAAAACTTGCTCGAGCTGCTCGCCAATCACGGCTTCAACTATATCCGGCTGCGCACGTTCGTGAATCCTACGGCGCCCTTCGGTTATGCCTCCGGCAACGGCTGCACCGCGAAGCGTGAAGGGTATGCGGACAAGGACCACACGATCGCCTTTGCTCGGCAGGTGAAGGCTGCGGGCATGGGCCTGTTGCTCGACTTCCACTATAGCGACACGTGGGCAGATCCCGGCAAGCAGGTGATTCCCGAGGCCTGGCGCGGCATCGACAGCATCGGCGCGCTAGCGGAGCAGGTTCGGTCGTATACTGTCGATGTCGTCGCCGCTCTGGTGGAGGCGGGCGCTCGCCCCGATATGGTGCAGGTCGGCAACGAGATCACACCCGGCATGCTGATCCACGTGCCGACCGCGAGCACGGACTGCTACGGCAGCAATTCGATGCTGCGAGGCGGGGTGACCGGCAGCCAGAACAATTGGGACAATCTGGCGGCGCTGCTGCGAGCGGGCATCGAGGGCGTCCGCAGCATCGACCCAACGATTCGGACCATGCTCCACATCGAGAACACCGAGAGCTTGGCTGGCGTGAGCGGCTGGGTTCGCAACGCCCAGCAGCGCGGTGTAACCTTCGACGTGCTCGGGTTGTCCGCCTACGAGGCGTTCCAGGGGCCAGCCTCCGCTTGGCGCGCCACACTCGGGCAGCTCGCGACGACCTTCCCGGAGCTCTCGTTCGCGATCGCCGAATACAACCCGCAGCGGCGCCTGCTCAACGACATCATGCACGAGCTGCCGGAGGGGCGAGGCCTGGGCACGTTCTTCTGGGAGCCCACCCAATCGGGCGAGTGGGGCGCGTCGATGTTTACCCGACAGGGCAATCGTTTCAGCGCAAATGCCGCAGATTTCTCCGCGTACGACCAGATGAAGGCAGACTTTCAGCTCTGATCCGAGGCGACGGCCTCGGCACCGGGCTCGCTCGAGGGTTCAGCGGATTGCAGCGCGGCAGGATCTAGGGTTCTCACGTTCCCTCCGCGACTGAAAAGCCGCAGGAGCCATTTCGCCCGTCGCGCACTTGCCTCCGCGCCGAAACGCTCGTCGCATACCGTGCGCTGCGTCAGCCCCGAAACCACCTGAAGGTCGCTCCGGAAGCGACCACAACCCGTGTGTTTTCGCGCTCGGCTCCCGCTGTTTCAGCCATCCACTCGAGGGCGGCACGGCCGTTGCAGCTCCTGCAGCCTGTTCGGGAATGGAGGAAATATGCAACCAAGAATACTCTTAGGCAGCACGTTGGCGTTGGCGATGGGCGTGTCTGGGCTCGCGTACGCGGGTGACACGGAGAAGGCTCCGGCAGGCGCGGCAAGTCATCCGCAGGGCGCTCAGGCTCAGACCAAAACGGCGACCCGCGCCGTCACGCGGGATGAGATCAAAGCCATGCAGAAGGCTTTGACCGCACGCAATCTCTACCAGGGTCCCGCCGACGGCGTGTGGGGGCCGAAGACGGAGTCGGCGGTGCGTAACTTCCAGACGCAAAACGGCCTCGAATCGACCGGTACCTTGAACGAGCCCACGGCGCGAGCATTGGGCATCGATCGCGCCGTCGAGGCCGATCGCCAGATGGTCAATGGCACGGACCCGAACGCCGCTCCGGCGGTGGGCGCCGCCAAACCTCAGGCGCAGACGCGCCTGGAGGACAGTTCGACCAATGTCCAGCTCTCCTCGCTCAGTCAGGAGCAGGCGCGCGAGATGCAACAGCGCCTACAGTTGCTGGGCTACTATCGTGGCGACGTCGATGGCCACGTGGGCGAAGGGACTCGCGCCGCACTGCAGCGCTATTTCCAGCACCAGGCCGAGCTCGCCCGGCAGGGCGTGGTCAGCAACTCCGCCATCGGCCTGTTTGGCACGGCACCGAAGGACGTGCCTCGCTGAGCGAAGGTGCTCCGTCACGGCGCCTCGGCGGGCTGGGTCTCGTGCCCAGCCCGCTCTGGGGCGCCCGCTGCCTTCACGAGCGCGCGTTGGGCAGGCGTAGCCAGAGCCCGCGGAAGCGCTTGTGCTTTTTCTGATCGAGCTTCTTGCAGGACTTGCCGCGGATCTGCCGGCCTCCGTCGTCGCTGAGCACCAGGATCTCGTCGTTGCCCTCCGCGGTGAAGAACGCCTCCGGATGCGTGTCTTCAAACACGGCCTCTGCGGCCAGGCTGGGCAAACTGCCCGGACCGGGCCAGCGGTATAAGCGCACGGGTCCCTCCTCCGCCGCGGGTCCTGCAGCGATCAGGTAGCTGCCGCGCCAGAAGGAGAGGGAGCGCACGCCCAAGCCGCCGAGATCGAGCTCGATCGGCGCGCCGAGCACCACGCGCCCGGTCTCCTCCTCGAGCACGGCCGGGTTGAGCAGTGGCACGAGCAGGGCCTTGGCATGCGGGAGCGGACTGCGAAAGCCGATCAGCAGTGTGCCCTCCGGCGTGGCGGTCAGGCCTTCCAGGTTGAGTCCGCCGGGCGCCTTCGGAGCGAGCTCCGCGGCGTGCTCCAGGTCATAAGCTTTCAGTTGCGGGCTCTGCTCGAGATCCTCCAAGAGCTGTCGGTAGACGCGCCCCCGCACCTCCAGCTTGGAGTCGAGGGCGGGCAGGTCGGTGGTGATCAGCAGCGAACGATTCGCGTCTGCTTCGCCGTGTGAGTTTCGGCCGTGCGACGAGAGCCAGTAGGCGTGTCCGTCGAGACTGGTGGCGGCCTCGATGTCGGACTCGGCGCCTTTGCGATCGAGGGCGAGCTGCTTGGAGAGGTTGCTGCGGCGTACCGGCTTGCCGCCGGCCAGCGCATCGTAGATCCGGATCACGTTGTCTTCGTCATCGGCCACCGCGAAGTGACGCTCGTCCACGGGCACGGCACCCGAGGCGTCGCAGGCGCCCTCGAACGTCACCCAGCGCAGCGCCACGGCGCGCTCGGCGGCGGGCACGCGCGAGTCATCGCCTCGAGTGGGCCAGTAGCGGGCGGCGAGCCACCACACCAGCGCCAGCAGCGTGACGCCCGAGAGCACGCTCCAGAGGCCAGGCCTTCGCGCTTGCATCGACCGAGCTTAGTGCAACGTCGGCGCGCAGACGAACTCAGTGAGAGGCCCTGAGCAGTCGCTCGCGCCTCTCAGCGAGGAGAACTGCGACTCAATGAAGCCCGCAATTTCCAGCGGCGCCGTAGCGGTTGTGCAGCAGACGCTGGCTGTGTATGCCTCTGGCCCGCTCCATTCCGGGGTAAAGCGCGGGGTCGACCGTGCAGGGAAATCATCATGACACGCCATCCAAGCCGAGCTTCCAGAACCTCTTTTTCCCTGTTCGCCCGTGCGAGCCAGGTCTCCGTCTTGGCGATCGCCCTCGCCCTGTCCGCGTGCCGGGCTGACGAAAAGAAGCCGGAGGCCCAGACCGCGCCCCTGACGCCTTCAGCGACGCCGTCGACGACGCCTGCGCCGACCACCCCCAGTGCTGCCAGCCGGGGTGCTGCCACGCCGAGTGCCGCGCAGCCCGGAGCGTTGACGACATTGACGCTCGATCCTGCCTCCAGCCGGCTACAGATCGTGGCGGCCAAGATCACCCGCTCGCACGACGGATCGTTCAAGCAGTTTACCGGCACCGCCACCCTGGCGGGCGATCAGGTGCAGAGCGTGAACTTCGAGGTGGACACGGCCTCGTTGGAGACGGACACCGAAAAGCTCACGGCGCACATCAAGACGAAGGACTTTCTCGACGTGGAGAAGTTCCCCAAGGCGTCCTTCAAGAGCAGCAGCATCGTTGCCAAGCCCGCCGGGGCCGCCACCCACCAGATCACGGGGGACCTCACCATGCACGGCGTGACTGCGCAGATCAGCTTCCCCGCGACCATCGAGATCACCCCGGCTTCGGTCACGGGCCGCGCCGAGATCCGCGTCAACCGTCAGAAGTTCGGCATCGCCTATCCGGGCATGCCCGACGACTTGATCAAGGATGAAGTCATCTTGAAGCCGGTGTTCGTGTTCGTGCGCAAAGGAGCCTGAGCCGTCCTCCCCACCTGTGAGCCCGGCGTGGGGGAATTCCCCACCCGGACGGCGCCGGGATTAGGGCATGGGCTGTCGCTGCCGTTCTTGCTGCATGGGCGGAAGTGCGGACTGTCCAGGGAGCGGGCATGAGTGAGCAACAGGCTGCCAGTTCGGCAGAAATCATCCATGAGAACGAATGGGTGACGCTTTGGTATCACGCTGACGTCAAGGTCGTGCACCACTGCTTCCATAAGGCGTTGCGTGGCGAGGCGTTTCGCTCGGTCTTGTTGCGGGGCACCGCCGTGCTGCGGGAGCGGGGAGCCACCAAATGGCTCTCCGACAATCGGCTCATCTTCATTTTGCCCCAGGAGGACCAGGAGTGGGCAGACGCCGAGTGGTTCCCGCAACCCCTGAAGGCCGGATGGACACAGTGGGCCATCGTCCGGCCCGAGAAGGCCGCCGCCGACCTCTACATGCGTCGCGTCGCGGCCACTCGGAGCGCCGCCGGAGTGAAGACCGAGCTCTTCACCACGCTCGAAGCCGGCATGGACTGGTTGACGAACCAGCCGTCGTCTCGCTCGCCGCTCTGAAGCTAGTGGGGCTGGAGCCCGAGCCGCCGCAGCGCGCCTTTGGTCTCCGGCGCGCTGAAGCCGCGCTGGAACAAGTAGATGTCCACGCCC
>Ga0164241_10006561_pt1 | contig 10588 bp, 5 predicted proteins | sample OricomyardsoilBY_FD_108780 | JGI IMG/M metagenome (GOLD analysis project Ga0164241, IMG submission 108780) | Backyard soil microbial communities from Emeryville, California, USA - Original compost - Back yard soil (BY) | ecosystem: Environmental > Terrestrial > Soil > Unclassified | place: USA... | reverse complement strand
TCACCTTCTCTGACAAGGAAGTAATTATCCAACGTTTCACTTGCAACCAACTTTTTGAAAAAATCATTCTGCTTTACAAAACCACGCTGTGCTGAAATAGTAATTACGTTGGTGCTTCCGTTTGTATTCTTCCTAACAACTCGTTCAAATATGTCCGACACCTTCTTTTCGATCCACCCATCTCTTGCCGTCAGCAACTGCTGCATTAAACCTTTGTTGCGTTGTTGCAGTTGGGCAATGAGTTGCTGGGCTTTGTTTATAGCTTCATCCCAGGTGGAGAGGATACCAGCGATTTTTTTACGCTCTTGAGATGTGGGCAATGCAAATGGAAATCCAGCAACAAAATCCCAATCTGCTCTTGGCATTTTTGAACCCGACGAAACGTTTGCAACCTGTATGAACCGGTGTTGTTGGATCAACCTAAAAAGATATTCATTGCAACAATCCTCAGAATTAGCTTGAAGAACCCAAACCTCACTTGAGCAAACACCATCGAAATCCGCTAACCAATACTTTTTCAAGTATGGTCTCAACTTCCCAAATAACACTTGTCCTTTTTTGAAAATATTCTTTGTGCTTTTTTGATTAGTAGAACTGATATAGCCATTTATACTTCCTGTCTCCTGGTTAATATGCTCTAATTCTATGCATCGTCTATTTTCATTAGTAGAGGGAACATATTTGGCGGTTGAGGCCGAAGCAAATCTTCCAAATTCCTTTATACTCCATTCTTCCGGTATCCATCCTAATGGCGTATGTTTATAGCCTGGTTTATTTTGATTAGTCATATAAATTGTTATGCGATGTTTACAAAGAACTCATAGCTTCTCGCTACACATACACCACCCTTCACAATAAAACATTCGACCCAATGCAAGCCTTTGTATTGTGAACGCTCCTTTTGATTTAAACCACCTTTCCCAGCCGTCTTTGAATGGAAAATGCCACCTCTCAAACCACCGGATCTATTTGCCTCTTCACCAGTATTTACAACCTGCCAGTAAACCTCGAATGGTTTTGGAACATTCGTTCCTGCAACAAAGTAAATGTCGCAGTTCTTGGGTACTGTCGTTTTTGTTGTAATAGAATAGTTTTTGCCTGCCGATGTTTTGTATCGACCATGAACTTCCACTTTGTACTTCAGGTTCAAATCCCAGCTTGGTCGTTCACGATGAGCAACACTAAGCAGTGATGGCTGATAATTTATTGGTTGGTAAGTTTCTGTTATTAACTTCCCCATTCCAACTTCCTGCACTGCTTCGTTCACAGATCGGGTACCCAATAACTCTTTTAAATAGCGGTAAGCTTGAGTTATATCACAGGTGTGCAAACACGCAAAGTCACTCTTTGCCTTCTCCAGCCAGTCATAAAAACGATCCCTTCTTTCTGGTTCTAATACCCACCTATCAGCGAAGTTTTCGCAGTCATTAACCGGATTAGAAATCCAATCAACATTACGGCTATGCTCAGGACTGAATTTTGTTACGATGTAGCGTTCCATTCCTGCAAGTACATTGTTGATGGCAGTGATCAAGTCAGTTTCCTTGTTATAAGCTTTTGCCGCTAACGTTGTGATGATGATGGAGATTGGCTTACATTCATCGCCACCAAACATTATATCACGGTGCCTCTTCAGAATTTGAATTATTCTTAGGAGTGGCTCCTTTTCTTTTTGATATTTTGGAAGCTGTTCAACTGCCTCCCTGATAGAAAATGATTTAGACAGGTCAAGCCTAGCTCTTTCTTTCAACCATGCAGCATAGCCCCAAGGGTTACTCTTCATCCACCTGCCTGAATTGGTTTCTGTACGATAATCAGGTCGTCTTTTATCTGTGATGTTAATAGCAAGCTGCTCAACTTCAGCCTGGGTCATATTACGTATAGACTTTTCCAAAAGCAATAACTGCTTCTCCTCTATAACTGCCGGAAGAATGTCCATGTGAAACTTAGATGCTTCATGATATACCAACGTCCAACACCGGTTGCCTTCATCATCTAACATGCGTTTATAATCATCGTTATCTTTTAACTGATCACCTACAGCATTCTTTACTCTCGCTTGTGTCCAATCGGTTTTTTTGCCCCTTAGTCTGCACACCAAATCAACATCCAACTCATCATCTTCAACAATAGGTCTTATCATCGTTCCGAATAAGAATGAACCCTGTGGTTTTATTTCTGGCGAATATGGCTTTAAAATTGAGCCATCTTTACATAAATGATTACCCACTGCAGTGTATCTATCAATGACGGTTTGATACTGCGCTTCTGTAATATCCAAGGCAATACCGATATTATCCAGTAACCTATTGAGCTCTTTTGTATGGGATGTAGATGTAAGCATAAGCTTTTTCCTTTTTTGGTTTAAAACCCTAATTCTTTTAAATACTCCTCCATTTTGTTTTCGACTGTTGCTAATTCGCCTTTCAATTTTTTTATTTCAGCCTGCGTTGTGACAATATCAATGGGAGCTTCTTCTTCAAACGTATCCACATAGCGGGGGATGTTCAGGTTGTAATCATTCTCTTCAATCTCTTTCAGTGTTGCTCTGTACGCATACTTCTCTTCTATTACCGCACCTTCTTCAGTAGTTAACGGTGCTACAGCCTTGAATGCTTTGTAAGTATCAACAATGTGCTTGATGTCCTTATCTTCTCTTAACCGGTTCTGATTTTTACCTTCCTGGTACTCACGGCTGGCATCAATAAATAGTACATCTTTATTATCGCCTTTGCCCTTGTTGAAAATGAGTATGGCTGCAGGAATGCCAGTACCAAAGAATAGGTTAGCAGGTAATCCAATGACAGCTTCCAACAAATTTTCTTTTATCAACTGCTCTCTTATTTTTCCTTCGCTGCTGCCACGGAACAGAACACCATGCGGAACAATCACACCTGTTTTACCTACATCTTCATAGGTAGTTTCAATCATGTGTGTTATAAAAGCGTAATCACCTTTGCTCTTGGGTGGTGTACCACGATGGAAACGATTGTACTGATCTGCTAATGCATTATCAGCTCCCCATTTGTCCAAAGAAAACGGCGGATTTGCTACCACAATGTGGAACTTCATTAGCTGATCACCTTCCAGCAAACGGGGATTGTTTAATGTATCTCCCCACTCAATGTCTGCATTGTCCATTTCGTGCAAGAACATGTTCATACGTGCCAAAGCCCAGGTACTTCCGTTGTTTTCCTGCCCGTATAATGAGAAGTTGTTAGTGCCTACTTCTTTGCCCACCTTAATCAATAAAGAACCTGAGCCACATGCAGGATCACAAATACGGTTGCCTGGCTGAGGATCTACCAACTTTGCTAATAGGGTTGACACTTCGCCTGGCGTATAAAACTCTCCTGCTTTTTTACCAGCATCACTAGCAAATTGTGCAATCAGAAATTCGTATGCATCACCTATTATATCATTCCCTTCCAGATGCGAAGGCTGCAGGTTAAGAGCAGAGAAATCAACTAACAGGTTTTTTAACCGACGGTTACGGTCTTTAGTTTGACCAAGGTTTGCTTCGCTATTAAAATCAATGTTGCGGAATACCCTTTCTAACTTACTGCGGTTTGCATCCTCCAACTTTTCCAAAGCAATGTTGATCAGCTCACCCAGGTTATTTTCGTTGCGCTGTTCAAATAGGTAGTCAAAAGTGCATTCGCTTGGTACTTGGAAACGTTCATTGCGTAATGCCCGTTCAATACGAACTTCATCACCATTGTATTTTTCTGCATAGGATGCCTTTTTATCCTTCCACACGTCAGTAACATATTTAAGGAACAGCATTGTTAAGATATAATCTTTGTACTGTGTGGCGTCGATGGTACCACGGAAAGTGTCACAGGCTTTCCAGACAATGCCGTTTATTTCCTTTTGTGTGAGTTTCTTTTCCATAATAATTATTTAATCAGTTTCGAAATGATTGCGGTATATAAATTCTGTTTTTCTGCTATGAGCTTTTGGGACAGTTCGATTTCCTGCTGATGCAAAGCAGCTAATGCAGCTATTCGCTTTTGCTGTTGCATATGTGGTAATGGAATTTCAAATGCACCCAGCTCTGATTTTCGAATGGAAAAAATGTTCGTCCCACTACCTAACTGCTGGAAAGCAGCTTTGCTTTGAGGTGCATTTAATATTGCAGCCAGATATTCAGGATATACCAACCTTTGATCGGGTCGTAGTACAAAGAAAATGGAAGAGGCTACGGCAGGATGGTCAGTAAGGGTGTAACACCAAGAGAATAACCTGTTTCCCTTCCCAGCAAAAAGCACATCCCCCTCCTTTAACAGATGAGCCTCAGTTTTTTTATCTATACTTATATATTCATCAACTTGGGTAGTCAACCTGCCATCTTCACTAAATTGGCGGACTTGCAGATAGGCTGTTGAGCCTAATGGTTCGGGCTGAGCATATAGCCCAAACCGGATATCAGAAATCGCTGCCAAGCTTGTCATTTTTATCATTGTAGAACGCTTCAATTTTGTAAAGATAAAATAAAATATATATTTTCTAAATATTTGTTTGTAGAATTTTTCAAATTTTCAATATTTAGGGAAAAGTTAGCTTCTTTAAACAATAAACCCGACTATCAATTATTTATCTGCTAGGTTATTCATTTTTAAATTTATACCCTTCAGATACATCTGTTTAATGCTGAAGCGGGTTTGTTAGCGGTTTGCGAGGCATGGTCATTGCGAGGCTCTCCCATTTTTTAATCTCCTCCTCCAGTCTTATATTCGAATCAAACAAACAAAACCTGACATGAACGCTTGCCTCCGCACTACAGCCCTTGCCTGCTTTTTGCTGCCTGCTATGTTTACGCATACTACAGCACAAGCCCAACAATCAAACGTAAACCTCGACTGGCACCCACATCTGAATACAGAAAACCTTACGCCCTTCAGCGCGCCGATGAATTCACCGGAAGTGAAGAATGACCGTACTGTTATCTTCCGCCTGAAAGCACCGGAAGCGAAAAAGGTGAGCCTGGTGGGTGTACATATTCTTGCTGCTCTTAACCGTGGCCGCGAACCAATGCCTTTTGTAAAAGGTACCGATGGTATTTGGACGCTGACAGTGGGCCCATTGAAACCGGATATGTATGTGTACCAGATCAACGTAGATGGTATGACGATTACTGACCCGAGCAATACCATTGCAGCATTTACCGGTATGCCCCCTTACAGCCATGTAGTGGTGCATGGTGATGGCCCGGGCTATTATGATGCGAAAGATGTACCGCATGGTACTATCACAAGGCATATCTATCACTCGAATGTAACGGATGGTATGCGCGACCTCTATGTGTATACACCTCCAGGCTATGATCCGAAGAAAACATATCCTACACTTTACCTGTTGGGTGGTAGTGGTGAACTACCTTCTAACTGGATGTATGATGGCCGTGCGAATTTTATATTGGACAACCTGATTGCCGAAGGTAAAGCGCTTCCGATGATCATGGTACTACCGAATAACCAGGTGATCCACCGTAATCATCCGCAGCATACAGAACTCACATTTAAATTGTTTGAAAGAGAATTGCGTGAACATATCGTGCCATTGGTAGAATCGAAATATAGCACGAAGAAGCAACCGAAGTACCGTGCATTAGCCGGCTTATCGATGGGTGGGCGGCATACCATGTTTTGCGGTTTTAATTCATTAGACATCTTTGGAAATTTTGGTGTGTTAAGTGCCGGTGATAATGATAGTGAGAAAACGCTTGCATCTTTTTTAAATGATCCGAAAGTGAATGATAAGATCACGTATCTCTTTATCGGCGAAGGCGACCAGGAAGCAGCCGGCGCGATGGGTGCCCGTGTAGCTGGCTTACGCAAAGCACTGGATAACCACAAGATAAAATATGAATACTATGTAGGTGGTGGCATGGGCCACGACTGGAGTACATGGAGGCATTTGCTGTATTATAAGTTTTTGGGAAGCTTGTGGAGGAAGTAAGTCTTAACTGTGATTTTTTTGATTTGTGTGATTAGGGTGATTGAGATTGAATAAGTAATAAGAAATGAAAAATGAAAAATAAGAAAGTGGGGAAATGAGTTACAAGTTATAAGTCGTATGTTTTAAGTTATAAGTAAGAGGAATGTTGTTTTAGAACAATGTTCCTCTTTTTATTGTCTGAACCACGATTTAAGGGATTGAAAGGATTGGGAGGATATGAGTATGCTGTATGATTTGAAATTTGGATTTAAGATTTGATGCCGTATAGTTATTATATATAACGACACCCCGATTTTTAGAGTCTAAAACCCCTCCTTTGGAGGGGTTTGGGGAGGTAATCCACATTATCTTAAAAGCGGAATGTTGTTTTAGAACAATGTTCCTCTTATTGTTGTCTGAACCACGATTTAAGGGATTGAAAGGATTGGGAGGATATGAGTATGCTGTATGATTTGAAATTTGGATTTAAGATTTAATGCCGTATAGTTACTATATATAAAGACCTCCCATTTTTAGAGTCTAAAACCCCTCCTTTGGAGGGGCTTGGGGAGGCTATTTAAAACTTCCCTACAAAACCACCACCCGGCTGCATCTTAATCGTCAGTACATCTTTCTTGGACACAGTTTGTTCTTTTCTATCTACAGATGTATTGGTAGCGCCATCGTATACTAATGTTGCTTTTGTTGTTTTGGTTAAGAAGTCGAGCGGGATTTTTATTTCACTTTCTGTCGCACCATTCATTACGCCGAGCCACCATGTGTTTCCTTTTCTTCGTGCAAATGCTACTACATCGCCCATACTGGTAACGGGTAATACTCGTGTTTCATCCCACACTGTTGGTACCTGTTGGAATAAATCGAACATCGGGTTGTCAATATAAAATTGATACTGGTCTGCAAAGTGTGTGATCGGTGATAAGTACACAATCGCTTGCGCAAACTCATGCGGCCATGTAAATTTTGTAGAAGTAAGTTCTTTCGGATTTAATATAACAGATGTATAATCTGCAGGGCCGGTAAGATAACGTGTGAAAGGAACTGTTACTTCATGCTGCGGTGGCATTACGCGGCGGTAGCGTGTCATATGATATTCGTTGCCACGTACAGCTTCGCGTGTTATATCATTGGGAAATGTGCGTTGCAAACCTGTGTTCTTCACGCTGCCATGAAAGTTGAGTAATAGTTTCAATGCCGCACATTCCTGTTGTGTTTCCGCATACCATTGCATGATCTCATCGGTAGCATCGGGAATAAAATCAATCTTGATACCATCCGCACCAATCGCTTTTACTTTTTCTAAATAGGCTTTGCGCTCCGGTGCTTTGCGAAACTCTTTCGAGTCTACCCATACAATGGATTTTACACCGACTGCTTTTCCATAATCAATTACTTCTTTCAACAATTCCCATTGGTCTTTGCCATCCTGCTTCCAGAAGCGCCAGCCATCATCTACGAGATAGTATTCCCATTTCAGTTTTGCAGCAGCATCGTACCAGCTTTTCTGATCAGCATATTTCGGTGAGCCTACACTCCACCATTGCCATAAGCTGCGGCCGGGTTTTACCCATGAAAAATCATAGCCTTTTGGTGGCGGCGGGCATAAGTTCGTCATCAGGTCAGAATTTACCAATGCATTCAATGATGTTGCAATCATCGTCGTGCGCCATGGCGATACGGCTTTTCCTTTATAGGTTCCGTTTAGATAGATAGTAGCAGAAGGTGGTTTTACATCCCAACCTTTTTTCGCAAAGGGATAATATACACTGAATGTATTGCCGCTGCGCATAAGCGCCATATCAGAGAAATGTTCTACATCGGCTTCTGATAATGATACATAATAGCCATTGCTTTCAAATGTAACCGGCGACATAATGGTTTTATTTTCCGGCACAGCAGATAATGCTGTTACATAGTTCAATCCTTCATAGCTCTGCGAATAATCAGCCCATGCTATTTTAGCAATGTTAGCAGGCAGGTCCCAGGCAGTTCGTTCCCCATCAATATGTTTGATGCCATCAGGTACTGTATACCGGATAGCAATGCCATCATTATAAGCTCTTGCAAAAAGGCTCATAGCCTTTCCTGCAGATGTAAAAGGAATCTCTGCTTCATTCGCTTTGTTAATTGCTTTTGTATGATTGCCCATGATAGCATAGGTTTCATTAATCGTGCTGCGTTTTGCATTGCCTGTTAATTGCACATTCGCACCGAGGTCTGTACTATCTGCCAGCAAACCCAACGGTGATGCATTGATGATAGTAACCGTTCCTGCTTTTACAGAATACATTAATTTATTATCGGTAGTAAAAACAGTCAGCGTTATTTTTTTATCGGGACTGGCAACTGTTATTGGCTGGCTAAAAAGATTTTTTGTTGTTAATAACAAAATTGCAAAGAGAAGAGTAATAGGTTTCATGCTGTATCGTCGTTATGATTTATGGCAATCATCAAAAATACCGATTAATTGTTTGAAGTTCGAGATTCGAGGTTTGAGGTTAGATGTTAGATACAGGATTGATTTGCGGATTTCTGACACCTGAGTTATAATATTTGTTAACCAACTGCATTACTACTATCATCCTTGTTGAGCGAAGCGAAATCCCGATAAATTCGGGACGTCGCACTCTTGTGCTGTTGGAATTCTATTCAGCATTTGCGACAAGCTTATGCTAATGTCTGAACCGGAATTTATTGGCGCGCCCGGATGAACCCGTTCGGACAGAGATTGAAATGATTATGATGATATGATAGTTGAATAAGTAATAAGAAATGACACTCTCAACTATCAGACTCTAAAGCCCCTCCTTGGGAGGGGTTTGGGGAGGCTTTATAACGAAAAGCCCACGGTTTAAAACCGTGGGCTGGTATCGAAAGCATTAATCATGTCTTTAGAACAACGAAAGCATTAGCATAAAATAAATGAATATCCCTTTATAAGGCATTGTGCAGAGCAAAGCCCCTCCTTGGGAGGGGTTTGGGGAGGCTTTTTATTTCTTCTTTGTTTTTCCATCCTGCCCATACTGCACCGGATAGCCTCGTTGCGCCCATACTAAAATACCTTCGTCGAGTATGGCAGTGTTTTTATATTTAAAGCGGCGCAATGTATTTACTACCCTGTCAGATGCTGCATGCGGGCATGCGCAGTACACTAATATCCATGTATCATCGTTCGGAATATTTTTAATAAATGTATCGGGTTCATCATAGTACGGTACAGGTACTGCACCGGGTATATGTGTCTGGTTCCACGCAGCTTTGGAACGTGCATCGAGTATGATAAACTTCGCACTATCTTTTAATGCTTTCAATACCTGCTCTGCGGCTACATACTTTCCGTTCTTCAATGTAAATACAGGTGCTTTATGTGTTGGGTTCAGCACATAGTCTTTCGGATCGGGTTCTTTTACAGTTACTGCTGCCGGCGCATTCCATCCTGTTGCCCTGCTGCGGAGAAAAGCAGTGACTGCATCAATTTCTTTTTTCTTCAAACTATCTTTAAATGATGGCATGCGTGTACTATCTCTGCCGTTTGTGATTGTATATTGTAAAAATGCATCGCTCGCAGTAGCAAGAAACATCGGGTTGGCTAAAGTGGGCGCAGTAATACCTTCTCCATTTTTTCCGTGACAGGTCACGCAATATTTATCATAAATTATTTTTCCCTGCGTTATATTTCCAATTACAGGTTTGTTTGGCAACTCAATATTTTTCTTTACGCCGCTTCCATCATAAAGCCATTTTAGTAAGAGTTCAATCTGGTCAACATTCAGTGGGCCTCCCTGCCGGTCGGAATAAGGCGCCATCGCAGTACCGGTACGGCCATATTCGATTGTATGCATAAGATAGTTGTAAGCAGAACGCGGCGTTTGTGTTACGGCAAACAACTCTTTCGAGCGTAATGATGGGGCATGGTCTGCTGCATAACCTTCACGGTTATTACCATGGCAAAGCGAACAGTATTTCATATACAGTGCAGATGCATAATTCGCAGACACACTATCCATCTTCTTATCATCTTTATAACTATAGATAGCGGCCAGCTCTGCATTTTGTTTTGATTCCTGTATAAAATCTAATTGCACACCGAGTGCATAGTCTTTTAATACGCTGACTTTTTTTGCTACTGAATCGTATACAAGTGCTTTGCTGTTTAATTTCTTTTTAAAAAAATCATAACTCTCTTTGCTATTTTTTACAACAAAGCCGATAGCAAAAACCCCTTCACCCCTCGATTGTAAAAATTGTGTTTCCTCCGTTTGTTTGGGTTGCGGCTGCACGATATATAATGAATGGCCATAGGCAATTTTAAATTTCACAACACTATCATTCGATTCTGTTTGCTGCAATCCCATTTTTTCAAATTCCTGTTTTGCAGAGTCGAGGTTTTTTACAACAATTTTTAAATACGACATTTCCACGGCACCGTTGTTCAGGCTATCATAATATTTTCTCCATGCATAAGGGCGCCATTCCGCCTGGTATTCATACAAGGGTTCCGAAGGCCATTCTATAAAATCCGGAAACAAAGCCGGTGGTGATTGCCGGTTAAAAGAAACATTTCTCCATTGCGCACCACCATTATCCGATTCCCATCCTTTCACAGGTTTTTTGCTCACGCGGCCCGAAG
>Ga0164241_10006560_pt1 | contig 10590 bp, 15 predicted proteins | sample OricomyardsoilBY_FD_108780 | JGI IMG/M metagenome (GOLD analysis project Ga0164241, IMG submission 108780) | Backyard soil microbial communities from Emeryville, California, USA - Original compost - Back yard soil (BY) | ecosystem: Environmental > Terrestrial > Soil > Unclassified | place: USA... | reverse complement strand
GCCTCCACTCGCCGCGGTTTCGCGGTCGGAAACGACGAGACGATCATGCCTGCCCACCTCGTGTCGATCCCCTGCACGTAAGTGATCGAAATGATCCGCTGTTCAAACAGATCGGTGCTCTAGGCTCCCGGTCGCTGCACTGCCGCTCTACCCTGGCGAGGTCCACTCGGTGTACAGGGCGAAGGTTCGGCCGTGCATCATCGTCAGCCTTTGCGGTCCCGAGCTGCCGAAGGAACTTCGGCCGTCCTCGAGTCCGAAGTGGCAAACCGCGCCGACGCTGCTCGTGGCGCCGTACTACGGCGTCGAGGCAAGTGAGGGCCGCGGCGGCTGGCACTTGCCTCTCGTTGAGCGCATCAAGAAATGTGAGTACCCGCAGTTCATGCTGGACCAGCTGCCTGGCGCGAACTTTCAATCGGTGCTCCGGCTCGATCACATCCAGCCGATCGGAAGGCACCACAACAGCTGGGAGCCAAAGCCGGCTTGTCTCAGCGATGGCGCGCTCGAGGTGTTCGATGAGTGGCTGACGTGGCTCAAGACGGGCGATTTGGATGAAAACACAGTGCTTGCGATGGTCCGCGGCGAGCTCAATACGAGCCCGGCGCCCGGGGGCTAGGAGCGGGGCGCTCAGCTAGGAGCGGTAGGCCGGCGCGCCATGGCGCGAGGTCACAGGAAGTCGCTGCGTCGGAACTCGTGCGGCTTCGGCTATCTGCGGGCCTCGCCCTTGGCGCAGCGCACCCACTGCCGCCGCAAGCAACGGCTCTGCCCGCTCGTCCACTGCGATCAGGCTGCAAAGCTCGCTGCACGCCAGCTGCGCCTGATGCCAGGCCGCCTCGCGCGAGTAAGGAGCGGTCGCGGTGCAGAAGTCGATCGCGTCGGCGAGATGCATCCCGACGGACGCGATCTTGTCTCGCTTCTCCACGTCGTGCGCGGGAGTCGCGCGGTAGTAGGCGCGTGCGACGCCGAGCAGGTCTCGCACCGCTTCGAGCGGTAGGGGCTCGTCGTGGCGGCCAGACACGGTCAGCGAGCTCGCAGCGCCATCTTGAGCATGTGCATCAGCAAAACGGCTTCGAGCTGCTGCGGCGGCGACACGTGCTCAACGTAGCACCATGGGCGCGCAAGCCCTTCGCCATCATCGAAGGCAACGAGGTCCTGGGCTGACGAGTTGGCGACCAGTCATCCGGCTCGACGAGCGCCCAACGATCGTCGCCTCGGGGGCCGCGGTGGCGCGGGCGTCGGGCCGCCGATACGGTGACTCGGCATGTTGACGATCGTCGCGATGGTTCGGGTGGGGCCGTGGACGCTTGAGGGGATCTACCGCGTCCCGAAAAGCGAGCCGATGGAGGCCTGCAAGCGCTGCCGTCGTTCAATCAGAGAGGTGTGGGTTTTTCGGGTCGACGAAGGCTATGACCTCGCAAAGCTCGACGGTCAGCCTGTCTGGCGCATCGGCTCCGAGTGCGGCCCGCACCTGGAAGAGGTCAACGCGGAGATCTGGAAGCAGCAGATGAAGCCAGTGACGGCCCGTCTCGCATTAGTGAAGAGGCTGGAGGCCGTACTGAAAACCGCTGATGCCAAGGGATACACGCTGCTGCCGACATTCTTCGCCGAGCGCCTGCAACCCCTGCGGGAAGGCACGCTTGACATCCACCTGATGCGGCACACCGGCGGGTGCATGGCGCAGTACGAGCGTGCACTCGGGCTGAAGCCGCCGGTTCGGGCTCGACGGTGAACCAAGCTCCCCGAGAGGCGAAGCAGCGCGGCGGCAGATCAGGGAGATCCGTCGCAGCCGAACGACAAGCTGCGCGCCACAAGGCCTAGACCTGCAGAGCTTACCGGCCCCGTGGCCACCGACGATTCAAGCAAGGTTGCGCAGCTGGCTCGCCGAACGGCTCGAAGCTCCCATCCAGCGTCAGCACGCCACTGCGGCGGAGCCTCTCCCTGTCGTCGTCGGGCGCGGTGGGCTCGTCCTCGATGGTGATCCTGATGGCGGCAGCGAGGCGCTGCAGCTGCTCGTCGGTCGGCTGGCTCATGCAAGTGGTGTCGACAACCGGCGCCGGCAGTTGCGTCGAAATCGCCCCCCTGCAGAATCATCGTGGGCTCGACCATGGTCAGCATTCGGAGCGAGGAGATACCGCGCGAGATCGCGCTCCCGCGGGCGATCAGGATCCTCGTCTGTGGACGGGCACCTGAAAGCGCAGAAATCTGAGCAGCCCGGGCCCGCGGCGTCTCGCGGCGTCGCGGCCTCGCCGCACGACCTACGCCATCACCAGGTGTTCGGCGGCTCCGTCGGTCCCCCGCGGTCCAAATGAGCAGCGAACTGGGCCTAAACTCGAAAACGAGCCAACGCGATCCGCTCGTTGTTGAATTTTTGTATCCAAAATCCGCATTCTGCTAAAGTCGCCCCACGGCTTCAGGAGGCCGGGTAGCGATGCACAATCGGAAAGCTTTCCTCGACGCTGTCCCCCGGCAGTTCCTATCGAGAATCCTCCGCATCATCTTCGAGGGCTGCGCCAGCGCCTACGACAAGGCCAAGCAGTACCCGAAGGAATTTGAGCTCGATGCGATCCCTCCGCTGCGAAGGCTAGCCGTCGAGCCCATGCTCCAGGACATTCAATTGCCGCCTGGGTTTCGGTCGTCGCTCATTGAGACGCCATCGACCCACTACACGAAGATCGAGTCGGACGTGGTCGTGCTCACCGCGCTGACCCGAAACGTCCGCCGCAACTGGGTTCGGCGCGAGCCCTACCGCGAGAGCCTAGCCAACGACGGGCAAACGGACATGTGGGCACTGCTCGGCTACGACACGCAAGAGGAGGACACCAAGCGACTGTATGGGCTTCTGATCTACGGCGGCCCGCACAACAAGCGGCTGCCAACTGTTGCAGATCTCGTCTTTCCGCTCCCAGACTCCGGCTATTTCGCAGACGACAAGATCGATCTTATGAAGGAGTTCCCCGAGATCGCTGCGTCGTACGAGCAGCAAGATCCGCAAGCAGAGCCGAGGCTGCGCGTTGTCGCGAAGCCGAAGCCGGTTGGGGAGTAACATGTCGCTCGCCCAGTTCTGCGGAAGCAGACTCAGGGACGCGCGCGTCGCGCGTGGGATGACGGCGTCCCTGCTGGCGGAGCGCGTTGGCGTCGCCCCGTCGATGGTCTCGCACTACGAACTCGAAAAGAACGATCCGAAGCCTCACGTCATGGCGCGGATCGCTTCGGTGCTCTCCGTGCCGGAGTCGCACTTCTTAAAGGCGCCTTTGTCGAGCGGCGAGCCGCCCTACCTCTACCGGTCGAAGGCGGCTTCTACCAAGCGAGCGCGAGAATCCGCGGAGGTCCGGCATCGCTGGTTCCTGGAGATCTTGGAGTTCGTCAGCTCGGCCGTTGAACTCCCGGCTGTACAGCTAGACGACATCGGTGGTCGCAAGGCGCCGAGCGAGATCTCCGACGAGCAGATCGAGGAGGCCGCAGCGGAGGTTCGCCGACGGTGGGGGCTCGGCGATGGGCCCATTGCAAACATGATCCTCACCGCCGAGTCGAAGGGCTGCGCGGTAAGCAGGTTCGCGTTCGGAGCCGAGGACCTCAACTCGTTTTCTCACTACGACAGGGTGCCGTCGATCGCGCTCAACGCCGACTCCATCAGCGCTGTTCGCGGGCGATTCGATTGCGCGCATGAGCTTGCCCACCTGGTGCTTCACCGCTCGGTCAAGCGCGCCGATGCCGAGAAACCAGAGACCCATAAGCGAATGGAGATGCAGGCGCATCGCTTTGCGGCGGCGTTCCTCTTTCCCGCTTCGTCATTTGTCGACGAGGTCTACTCCACGTCGTTCGACGCCCTGCTGTCGCTAAAGAGGCGCTGGAAGGTATCGGTTCAAATGATGATCCGGCGCGCGCGCGATCTGGATCTGATCAACCAGGACAAGTACGAGCGCACCTTCCGCGATCTGTCGCGGCGTGGCTTCCGAACGCGCGAGCCGCTCGACGACGAGATTCAGCCCGAGGGTCCCACCGTTCTAAACAAGGCCATCCGGTTGATGCTCGACCAGCGGTTGGTTACGCGCGAGGAGCTTTGCTACCAGCTGCGTCTCGACGTGGGAGACATCGAGGTGCTGGCCCATCTGCCAACGGGCTTCCTCGCAACGGAGCGATGGGGGGAAGTCGTCGAGATCAGAGAGCGCGTCCACACGAAGACCGGTGGCGGCGACAACACCGACAACGTTCTCCAGTTCCCGAAGCGGTAAAGCAACAGACACCACGAAGCCCGCAACGAAATGACCCCGGCGCTGCGCTAACAGCCCGAGGCCGTGACTCAGAGGAAGGTGATTTCCAATGAGTGCGAAAACGGTACGACCGCTCGAGATCGCCGACAAGCCGGCCACGAGGCTGCCCGGACTGCCCCTCTCGAGAGTCCGCGGGCGCTGGATCGGCGGCTAGGAAATTCGAACCGCGAAAACGCCGAAGGTCGCCCCCGAAACCCGAAGCCAGGTCGGTCGAATCGCGTGCGCGCCGGGACACGGGACGGGTCGAAGCTCGCGATCCGCGAGGGGCGATGTGTTGGGCCGAGGCAGTCGGGGGGGTGAGAGCAGGAAGTGGAGATGGAGCTCCGCCCTGGACAAGGCCGCTGTGGCTGCCGCCCTCATGCGCTCGGGAACGCGAGTCGGAGCTGACCTCTGGGGGCCGACGGAGGAGGTGGAGGCCTCGGACCGAGCCCATGCCTGGCGAGCAACTTCGCAATGGCCTCGGGCTTGGTGGCAGCCTCGAGCCAGCGCGTCGGGCGGCGGCAGCGTGGACAGGTGGTCACATCGATCTCGAAGACGTGACGAAGCAGCCAGGCCCATGGCTTCCTCCGCGGCTCGGGTGCGACCACGCTCGTGTCTGCACTATCGCCGTCGCGCCCCTTGAAGAGCGGCAGCTGAATCGCCAGCTCCAGTTTTTTTTGGACGACCTCGGCACGCAAGCTGGCGTGTGAGGTGAGGACGCCGTGATAGCGCACCATGTGACTCTGCTCATGGTCCGCAAGATTGCGGACCTGGGCGGCGGGATGAGGGCACAGACTCTGGCGAGCAGCTCGAACGGCTCGAGGACGAGCGCCGTGGTGCCGTCGCGCCACGGTTTTTTCAGTGCGACGCGGACCTGGCCGTGAGGCATCTCTTCGAGGCGCTCCTGCGCAACGGGGGGCCTGCACACGTACCGGCAAAGCCGCTCGAGGCGCGCGCGATCGTGAGCGTCAACGGCGACCTCGGCGTGGACGTTGACGCCGCCGCTCTACGTCCGCGTCCTCACGACCGGCAACCGCCATCGAGCGCGCCGATCCGACACAGGTGTCGATCCCCGAATCGAGCGGCAAGACCACGCTCACGCTGCACGCCATGCGTGAGGCGCAGCGGCTCGGCGGCATCGCGGCGTTCATCGACGCCCGCGTCCTGGCCGGTTCTCGCGATTGCACGACGCGGCTGGCCGCTGCCGAGCCGCCGAGGGTGGCGGCCGCCACCGCGCCCACTGGCGTCCGCCAAGTCGACGCCGGGATTTGCCCGGGATTTGCGGTGAAACACAAGGCGCGCTGTCTGGCACGGACCTTCCCGACGCCGCGGGCCGTGGCTCAGCACCTACCGCGCCCCGATGCACTCAGCGCTCGCCGCTACGAGCGGCACCGGCCCGAGCAAACGGTGCTCTACCGCACCGTCCGCAGGAGCGCTTCGTCGTCCACGCCCCGAGCGAAGAAGGCTCGTACCGCGCGACCGTGTGGATCCGGAGCAGCCAGGTGTGGACCACGTCCGGCGTGGCGATCAGTACGCGGGCGCTCGCGCAGATCGCGCTTCGAGCGGCGCTCGGCACGCCGCCATCGATGCGTCCCACCTTGCCCGAGATGCCCGGCTCGCCGTCGAATGGGCCAAGCGCGTGTCTCGGAGCTGCAGCTCGGCCTGCGCGATCGCGCCGTCACATTGGCTCAGGCGAGAGCGGATCTCGCGGAACTCGAGGCCGAGGCCGAGGCCGACGCGCTCGATGCGCGACTCGATGCCGACCTACACGCTGTCGAGCGACGCACGATACGTGCGCCCATCGGCGGAACGATCGCGGATGTGGGCGAGCTCGTGGCAGCAGTGTGGGACGCTTTGGTGAGTTCCTCGCCGCGCCGTCACTCGTGAACCTCCAGGAGATCGTGGTCGACCGTCACGAGGATCTCGAGCCGCTCCTCGCGACCAAGCGGCCGACGGCGGTCGAGAAGCTCTGTTTCTGGAGGCAGCCGCCCGACCTCGCGTTGCTGAAGAGGATCGCCGGGTCCCCCGTCTTCGCACGTCTCGCGTCGCTTCGCGCACGAGGTGGCGTGCAGTTGCTCGACGACGTCTTCGCCACGGGCCTGGGGCATCGACTCACGACCCTCATTGTCGATCAGACCACGACGGACGACGGCTCGGGCGTCCTCGGCCGCTGGCCTCACATGCCAGCGACCCTCGAGCGGCTGCAAGTCGCCGACCTCGCGCTTCGCAGAGCGGACGGAGGCACCGTCGTGGAGCTGATCGCCGAGCGCGGCAAGCGCGCGCATCCCGACGAACCGGGCCTCTTGCGTGAGCTCGACTCCGATCCGATCGCCGTTCGCCTGCGGGTCCACCGATTCGATCCCGACGTCGTCCGCAAGTTCAAAGCCTTCGCGAAGAAGCGAGGCATTCCGTTCGAGGTCGAGTGGATCGAGGCCTGACGGATCGATTGGCATGGCGGAAACCCGCCGTCTGAGTCCGCGGCGGGTGCGTCCATCATCCGGAAGGGGAACGCTCGTGGCTCGGAGCGCCGCTGAGCACTAGTCGTCATCACTTCCGCCGGCCCCGTGCTCGGCTTGGTAGAGTTGCCCGACATGGCGACCCTCGAGATCGGCATCCGCATCGACATGGAAAAGGGCATCTCCTTCTTCGGCGTGGAGGAGGTCAATCGGCGCATCGCCGCGGGATCGCGCGTCCTCGAGATCCGCCCCGGCGGCGCGATCATGTCGGAGCTCGGCAAGGACGAAGAGAACGTCAGGATGACGTTGAGCGGCTGTCAGTTCCAGGTCGTGCTGGAGGACGCGTGACGTGGCGCTGATCGTGACGGCCTTCGACCTGGTCGCTCGCGTCGATGCGCTGCCAGGAGGCGCGGAGGCGCTCGCGCAGGCCGCACCGAACAACACGTTCTGCACCGACAACGTGCTCGCACGCCTGAGCTTCATGAACCTCGAGGACCGAGAGCGGTTCGTGTCCGGCATGTCCGCCGTCTGGGACGGATCGCTCGCGCGCGTCGACAAGAGGACGCTCGTCAGTGACGCCGAATGGCTGCGCTGCGGCCGGTACGCAGGCGTCGACGCCGTGTGGCTCGACGGTGCGCCGCCCGGCCCGCTCGTCGTGCCGGTCAACTGGACCCCGGGAGACCTCGAGTTTGCCACCTGGGATGAGGTCAAGGACCACCTCGAGTACATCGGGGTCCAAGGGAACGTCGAGGTCTACATCGACAAGCGGACCGGAAAGAAGCTCTACACCGGGAGGACGCAGCCCGCCATCCCGCCCGCCGAGCGCGAGAGGCTGGATGCGCTGTGGGAGAAGGCCTGCGGTCTCGCGAGCCCGCTCGTGATCGACAGACACGAGCGCCTCGGCTTCTTCGAGAAGCGCAAGGTGAACAAGGCCGTCGCCATGTTCAAGGAGCTGCTGATGAAGCTGCCCGACAGCTGGTCGGTCAGATGGTTCCTGGGCATGAGCCTGCGCGCGCTGGAAGATCAGGCGAACGCCCTTACCCATTTCCGTGTCGCCTACGCGGGCAACACGGAGAACCCCGACGTCGGCCGCGAGTACGCCGCGCAGTGCAGCATCGTCGGCGACCGGGCCGAAGCCATACGCGTCGGCCGGGAGCTGCACGCGCGCTTCCCGGACAACCCCGGGCTCCAGGCGAACCTCGCCCTGGCGTTGCTGATCGGTGGCGACCTTGGCGAGGCGCTCGCGGTAGCGACGGCCGCGCTCGAGCGCGACCCGGCCGACGAGATCACGAAGAACCTGGTCGGCTACATCCAGGACGTGCGGGATGGCCGCAAAGCCCGTCCCACGCGGATGCCTGGCACTTAGCCAAGAGATCGTGTCAGCGGGCGGAACTCATCGCGGTGGCCCGCCAGCTGCTGATTCGCCAGGCGCCATGAGCTACCGTTCCCTCATGCCCTCGTGGTGGGACCGGATGCGCGGGCGCGGCAAATCGAAACCCTCCGATCCTGGCTCGGACGGTGGCGCCGGCCAGCGCGCGCAATGGCTCGCACCGAGCGATCCCGGCAACCCGTTCGGAGTGCCGCTGCTCGACTTGATGGTGACGCAGCAGCTCATCGCGACGTCGGGCGAGCGGTAGAGGCCGTCGCGCGCGCGAAGCACGAGGGAGGGCGGCTGACCATCGATCGCCTCTGGATCACCGAAGGCTCGATGCCGCACGCCGGACCGCTGCCAGACACCTTCGAATGGCTGGTGCGCGCGCACGCGCTGGGTCAACGCATCCCGTACCCGGTGAACGACGACGGTGCTGCGTCGTTCGAGGCAACGCCGACGCTGGCCTTCACGGGTTTCGGCAACTAATTTTTTGCGCAGCGAAGGCCTGGGCACCGCCCCCCATCACCCGGCCGCTGCGAAGCGCGGCACGTCGCGGCGACCATGCCGAGATCCGGCGCGTCGTGGACACGGTGCCGACGTCGATGCGCCGGGCACGTTCGCCGGGTACACCGCGCTGCACCTCGCCATCGTGCGCAAGGACACGGAGACCTTCTGCCTCCCTTCGCGAGCTCGGGGCGAGCACGGCGATCGTCGTCGACCGCGGCATGCACGCGCTCGGGATCGCGATCGTGCACAAGGCACCGATGGAGATCCTCGAGTCGCTCGCCGACGGCAACCTCGACCTGTCGCTGGCGAACGAAGACGGATTCAACGGGATGCACGCGGCGGCAGAGACGAACCGAGGCGATATCGTTCCCTGGCTCGTCGCACGCGGATTGCCGCTCGAGGCGCGGACCCGCCACGGACACACGGCGCTCCACATCGGGTGCGCGCTCGGGCACGCCGACGCTGTACGCGCCTTGCTCGACGCGGGGGCGGACCCAGAGGCAGAGTCGCCCGGGGGGACACCGCTCCAGGTAGCGCGGACGGAGGGGAAGTCCGAGACACTGGCGCTGATGGAGGCGAGGCGAACATGAGGGAGGGGCGGCCTGCGTCCACGAGATGCAAAACCCCGGCACCTCGAGGAGGCGCCGGGTCTGCTGCCGGACTCTCCGCTGAGTCCGGCTACTTTGTGAGGCTTGGTTGCGCGGGCCTGAACCGTTCGTTTCCGGAGCTGGGAATCCTGTACGAGTTCGTCGTCCCCAAGCCGCCCAACCTGCGCTTCAAGACGTCGGCCAGGTAGGGCACTTCTTTTCGCGCCCGTGCTTCGGGTCTGGTGCCTCTACTCGCGCGATACCTCGACGTCGTCCGATACTTCAACGTCGTCTTCTTCGTCCACCTCGGCGTCGGCTTCCCCGTCCTCCTTCTCCGACTCTTTCTTCGGCTTCAGGGCGGCGGCAATGTCAGCTCTGAGAGCGTCGAACTCGTGCGTGGGAGAGCAGGAGAAGGTCCGGTCCTGCCTCAGCTCGAACGTTCTGGTGCCCATGGTGATCTTGGCCGACTCGATCCGGCTGAGCACGAGAGTGTAGTAGTCCTTCTTCGCAGGGGCCTGCGGTTCGATCTTGAAGTTCGTGACGGCGAGTTCGAGCGTTGCCGTCTTGAAGTTCGATCCCAGATGCTGGAAGAAAGCCTTCGTCTCGCTCGACAGGTCGAAGTCCGGGAGCTCTTGGTAACCGGGTTGCAGAAGCGGCTTCACCCAGGCGCGCGTACCACCCTTCTTCCGGTTCGGGTTCAAGTGCGCGAGCGGATCACCACGGTACCCGTGGAGGAAGTATCGGCCCGTCACCGTGAAACCAGTCACGCGGCGCTTTTTGTACTTCGCTTCTTCGATCGGTACGAGAGCGACCAGGCGCACGAGGTCTGCGACGACCATGCCCAGATTCTGTGTGCTCGGCGGGACGCCCTTGCCGACGCGAAAGAACTTCGCCTCGATCCAGTTGCTGAAGCGGAAGCCGAACTCTGAGTAGTCTCGCGAACCCGAGTACAGCTTGTCTAGGCGGACGTGTAGGTCAGCGCGAAGGTTCATCGCGATGTTTTTGGAGAACGGCTTCTCCGCCACAAGAAACGAGATGGGGTTGGGTGCGTTTCGCCCATTCAGCTCTTGAAGGAGCGCCAACGAGAAGGCGGAGACAATACCGGCTTCGTACTCCTGCTTGGCGTAGCCGGCGCCTACGAGGATCTCCGGGAGGTGGAAGAACGCCTGCTCGATCAGCACGCGCACCTCATTTGAGAAGGCCGTTCAGCGCCTTGAACGCCTCCTCGAAGCGGTCGAGCGTGACGTCAGGCATCGTCAACGACGACACGTTCTCGGCGAGGTACCGAGCCGGACGGTAGTGGCTGAACTGGGTGCCGCCCTTCATGGGCTTCCGCGCAAAGTGGTCCTCAACACGGACCAAGATCCTCGGCTGATGCCCCACCAAGTCCTTCGGCTTGACCTTGGTCGCGAGAGAACCCG
>Ga0164241_10006559_pt1 | contig 10590 bp, 6 predicted proteins | sample OricomyardsoilBY_FD_108780 | JGI IMG/M metagenome (GOLD analysis project Ga0164241, IMG submission 108780) | Backyard soil microbial communities from Emeryville, California, USA - Original compost - Back yard soil (BY) | ecosystem: Environmental > Terrestrial > Soil > Unclassified | place: USA... | reverse complement strand
TTCAGCGGCCGCGCGCCGTAGACCGGATCGTAGCCGCGGTTCGCGAGCCAGGTCCGCGCCGCGGCGTCCACCTCGAGGGTGATGTCGCGCGCCGCGAGCCGCTTCTGGAGCAGACCGAGCTGGATGTCGACGATGCCGTCCATGTTCTTCCGGGAGAGCCGGTCGAAGATCACGATCTCGTCGAGCCGGTTCAGGAACTCCGGCCTGAAGTGCGCGCGCACCGCCGCCATCACCTGCTCGCGCGCCGCCACGGCGTCCGCCCCCTCGGGGAGCGTCGACAGCGCCTGCGAGCCGAGGTTCGAGGTCAGGATGATGAGGGTGTTCTTGAAGTCCACCACCCGGCCCTGGCCGTCGGTCAGCCGCCCGTCGTCGAGCACCTGCAGGAGCACGTTGAAGACGTCCGGGTGCGCCTTCTCGACCTCGTCGAAGAGGATCACCTGATACGGCCGCCGCCGCACCGCCTCGGTCAGCACCCCGCCCTCGTCGTAGCCGACATAGCCCGGAGGCGCGCCGATGAGCCGGGCGACCGAGTGCTTCTCCATGAACTCGCTCATGTCGATCCGCACCATCGCCTGGTCGTCGTCGAAGAGGTACGCCGCGAGCGCCTTCGTGAGCTCGGTCTTGCCGACGCCGGTCGGGCCGAGGAAGAGGAACGAGCCCAGCGGCCGGTTCGGGTCGTTGAGCCCCGCCCGCGCCCGGCGCACCGAGTTCGAGACCGCCTGCACCGCCGGGAACTGCCCGATGACGCGCTTCGCGAGCTCGTCCTCCATGCGGATGAGCTTCTCGCGCTCGCCCTCGAGCTGCTTCGAGACCGGGATGCCGGTCCAGCGCTCGACGACCTCGGCGATCTGCTCCGGCGTCACCGCTTCCTCGACCATGGCCTGCGAGCCGGCCGCCTCGGCCGCCTCGAGATCGCGCTCGAGCCCGGGAATGATGCCATAGGCAAGCTCGCCCGCCTTCGCGAGGTTCCCCTGCCGCTTGGCGGTCTCGAGCTCGTTCCGCGCCTGGTCGAGACGGTCCTTGATCTCGGCCGCGCCCTTCAGCTTGTCGCGCTCCGCCGTCCAGCGGGCAGTCATCTCCGCCGAGCGGTCCTCGAGCCCGGAAAGCTCCTTCAGCAGCTTCTCGAGCCGGTCCTGACTCGCCGCATCCGTCTCCTTCTTCAGCGCCTCGGCCTCGATGCGCTTCTGCAGGATCTCGCGGTCGAGCGCGTCGAGCTCCTCGGGCTTCGAGTCGACCTGCATCCGGAGCCGCGACGCGGCCTCGTCCATCAGGTCGATCGCCTTGTCCGGCAGGAAGCGGTCGGTGATGTAGCGGTGCGACAACGTCGCGGCCGCGACCAGCGCGGAGTCGGTGATCCGCACGCCGTGGTGGACCTCGTACTTCTCCTTGATGCCGCGCAGGATCGAGATGGTGTCCTCGACCGTCGGCTCGTTCACGAACACCGGCTGGAAGCGCCGGGCCAGCGCCGCGTCCTTCTCCACGTACTTGCGGTACTCGTCGAGCGTCGTCGCGCCGACGCAGTGGAGCTCGCCGCGCGCCAGTGCCGGCTTCAGGAGGTTCGAGGCGTCCATCGCCCCGTCCGCCTTGCCGGCACCGACGAGGGTGTGCATCTCGTCGATGAAGAGGATGACCTCGCCCGCCGCGGCCGTCACCTCGGACAGCACCGCCTTCAGCCGCTCCTCGAACTCGCCGCGGTACTTCGCGCCGGCGATGAGCGCGCCCATGTCGAGCGCCAGCAGCTTCTTCTCCTGCAGGCTCTCCGGCACGTCGCCGTTGACGATGCGCAAGGCGAGGCCCTCGGCGATCGCGGTCTTGCCGACGCCGGGCTCGCCGATCAGCACGGGGTTGTTCTTCGTCCGCCGGGAGAGCACCTGCATGGTGCGCCGGATCTCCTCGTCGCGGCCGATGATCGGGTCGATCTTGCCCTCGCGGGCCGCCTCGGTCAGGTCGCGGGCATACTTCTTCAGCGCGTCATAGCCCTGCTCGGCCGACGCGGTGTCGGCGGTGCGCCCCTTGCGCAGGTCGTTGATCGCCGCGTTCAGCCCCTGGGCGGTCACGCCCGCGGCCTTCAGCGCGTCGTTCGCGCCGGACTTCGTCACGGCGAGCGCGGTCAGCAGCCGCTCGACGGTGACGAAGCTGTCCTTCGCCTGCGTCGCGAGCTTCTCCGCCTCGGCCAGCACCTTCGCGGTCTGGCCGTCCATGTAGAGCTGGTCGCCGCCGCCCTCGACGCGCGGCACCTTGGCGAGCTTCGCCTCGACCTGCGCGCGCGCCTCCTCCGGGTCGCCGCCCGCGCTCTTGATGAGGTTGGCCGCAAGCCCCTGGTCGTCGTCGAGCAACGCCTTGAGCAGATGCTCGGGCAGGAACCGCTGGTGGTTCTCACGGAGCGCAATCGTCTGCGCCGCCTGGATGAATCCGCGGGACCGCTCCGAGAACTTCTCGAAATTCATGTGCTGTCTCCCCTTCCGGCATCCCCCGCTCGATGCCCGCCGGTGCGGCGCTATCGCGGAGGACCACGGGAGTAAGGTAGGGGGCACCCCTGACGGTTGCAAGATTGCAACACTCAGCTGCGACGTTTTCCCGCAAGTTGGCGCGGGGCCCCACTCCGCACCCCACGGTTGCGCAGGTGCCACGGTTCGCCCGTGACGGCATCGAATCTTGCGATTTCGCTCGACGGCTTGTGACCCGACGGGACAGGTTGCCGGCTGGCGCGCTCAGGACGCCACAGGCAGAACACTGGCCGGGGCCGCGGTGACGGCCCCAGCCATTGAAAAAGAGGGCATGATGCCAGTACTCGTTGGAACTAACGGCGACGACCTGTTGACCGGCGGTCTACTCGCCGACACCATCCAGGGCCTCAACGGCGACGATACGCTGATCGGGAACAGCGGTAACGACTCTCTTCTTGGAAGCAGGGGTAACGACTTGCTTCGCGGCAATGCCGGCGGCGACTATCTGCACGGCGGCATTGGCAATGACATCCTCGAGGGGGCCGACAACAAGGATTCGCTCTACGGCTGGTCCGGCGACGACACGCTGGACGGCGGCCAGGCCGGCGACTACGTCGATGGCGGCGACGGCAATGACATCCTGAGCGGCGTGACGGGGTACGACACGCTCCGGGGTGGCGCCGGCGACGACGGCCTCGATGGCGGTGCCGGCCACGATCGGCTCTTCGGCGACGACGGCAACGACATCCTCTACGGCAGGACCCTTCAGGACGTGCTCGATGGCGGCGCCGGCGACGACACGCTGATCGGCGGCACCGACAACGACCGACTCTTCGGAAGCACGGACCGGGACGTCCTCGAGGGCGGCTGGGGCGACGACCGGCTCGAGGGCGGGCGGCACGCCGATACCTTCGTCTTCGGCACCGACGACGGCAGCGACAGGATCGTCGACTACGGCCTCGGCAACGACCGGATCGACGTGTCGGCCTTCGAGTTCGCGAGCATCGCCGACGTCCTCGCGACCGGGCAGCAGGACGACGCCAATGTGGTCTTCCAGTTGAACGCCGAGACGGAGGTGACGATTATCGCCCAGGATCTCGCCACCTTCGACGAGACCGACTTCATTCTCTGACGCGATTGCCCGCGTCTTCTCCGGCCCACCCCGTGCAACCGGGGGGGCCGCGTTCGATCGGCCCGCGCCAGCGGCGCCTCCGCCGATCGCCTCCCTTGACAGTCCGCGCGTTCCGCCCGAAGACGGCGCCGTCAGGGTTTCCGCCTCAACGGGTGGAATGAAAAGGGAACTGCGGTCAGGGGCGATTTCCCCCGACTCCGCGGCTGCCCCCGCAACTGTAGGCGGCGAGCCCGCGTCTCGAATGCCACTGGGCTCCGCCCGGGAAGGCGAGGCGCGCCGGGCGACGACCCGCGAGCCAGGAGACCTGCCCTGACCGTCACCCAACCGCGGCGCGGGGTGCGTCCGAGGTGCGGTCCTCCGCAGCGGTGAGCCTTCCGAACCGGCTCCACCCGGGGCCGCCGCCACGAGGAGACCTCCGGCCATGCGCCGCGCCGCACCCCTGCTCGCCGCCTTCGCCTTCCCCGCCGTCGCCGTCGCCCAGGAAGCGATCCCGACCGGCGTGGAAGAGACCGTGCTTCCCGACATCATCGTCTCGGCGAACCGCACGCCGACGCCGGCGGAGTCGACGGGCTCGGCGGTCTCGGTCATCACCGAGCAGGACATCGTCGACGACGGGCGGCCGTTCGTCCTCGACATCCTCGCCACGAAGCCCGGCGTCTCGGTGTCGCAGGCCGGCCCCGCCGGCACCACCTCGGGCTTCGCGATCCGTGGCGCGCCGCAGCAGTACGTGCGCGTGACCGTCGACGGCATCGAGATCTCCGACCCCACGAGCACCCAGGTGCAGGCCTCGCTCTCCGGCTTCCTGCTCGACGACGTGAGCCGCATCGAGATCCTCAAGGGCAGCCAGTCGGCGCTCTACGGCGGCCAAGCGGTCGCGGGCGTCGTCGACATCACCTCGCCGCGCGCCACCGAGGACGGCCTGCAGTCGACCTACCTCCTCGAGGGCGGCACCTACGGCACGGCGCGGGCGGCCTACTCGCTCGCCGGCCGCAACGACCGCGGCGAGTTCGCGCTCACCGTCGCCCACCTGAAGACCGACGGCTTCTCCGCCGCCGACGAGGCCGACGGCAACACCGAGCCCGACGGCTACGACGGCACCCGGGTCTCGGCGAGCGGCACCTTCCGGGCGACCGACACCCTGTCGATCTTCGGCTCCGCCTTCACCCAGCACGAATCCGGCGACTTCGACGGCGACGACCCGGTCACCTTCGCGCTGACCGACCGCGACAACACCTACGACGCCACCACCTGGGGCGCCCGCGCCGGCATCGACCTGACGACCGGCGGCCTCGAGAGCCGCGCCGCGATCTCCTGGTACGACATCGACCGCGCCACCGACGAGGAGGATCTCGGGCGCTCGACCTTTCAGGGCGACCGGCTGAAGCTCGAGTACCTCGGCGACTACACCCTCTCCGACGCGCTCCTCCTGCAGTTCGGCGCCGACTGGTCCCGCGAGACCGCGAAGACCACGAGCCCCTACGGCGACGCGCGCGGCGACGCCGACGACTTCGGCGTCTTCGGTCAGGCGATCTGGCAGCCGACGGCCGCGCTCACCCTGACCGCAGCACTCCGCGACGACAACCATTCCGAGTTCGGCAACTACCCGACGGGCCGGCTCTCCGCCGCCTGGAGCGCGGCCCCCGCGACCACCATCCGCGCCTCCGTCGGCACCGGCTTCCGCGCCCCGTCGCTCTACGAGCTGTTCTCGCCGGACTTCGGCAACCCCGATCTCGACCCGGAGACGAGCGTCAGCGCCGATCTCGGGATCGAGCAGGGCTTCGCGGGCGGCCGCGGCCAGGCGTCGGCGACGCTGTTCCTGCTCGACATCGACGACCTCATCGACTTCGTGGACACCCGCTACGAGCAGGCCCCCGGCACATCGAAGAGCCGCGGCATCGAGCTCGCCGGGTCCTATGACGTGACCGACGCCGTGAGCCTCACCGGCACCTACACCTACACCGACGCGCGCTATGCCAACGGCAACCGCCGCGTCCGCGTGCCGCTCCATGACCTGAACCTCGGAGTGCAGGCGACGCCCACCGCGCGGCTGACCGCCGGCGTAGAGGTCGAGTACGCCGCCGGCTTGCCGGACGAGCCCTTCGCCGCGAGCGTCGCCTGGCGCTCGGACTATACTCTGGTGAACGCGCGCCTCGCCTACGCCGTGACCGAGGCCGCGCAGCTCTATCTCCGCGCCGAGAACCTCTTCGACGAGGAGTATCAGACCGTGGAAGGCTACGCGACCTCGGGCAGCGCGGTCTACTTCGGGGTGCGGGGGACGTTCTGAGCATGACCCGGTGGGGTGCGGCGCTCGTCCTCGCCGCCGTCCTTCTCGGCTTCGGGGCGCCGGCGGAGGCGGTGCCGCCCACCCGCGTCGTCTCGATGAACCTCTGCACCGACCAGCTCGCCATGCTGCTCGCCCGCCCCGGCCAGCTCGCCGCCGTCTCGCCCATCGCCCGCGACCCGGTCGCCTCGGCCCTCTGGCGGCAGGCCGCGACGGTTCCGGTCCACGCCGGCAGCGCCGAGGCGATCCTCGGGCTCGAGCCGGACCTGGTGCTCGCCGGCGCCTGGGACCCGCCGGCGACGCTCGCGATGCTGCGCCGGCTCGGGATCCGGGTCGAGACCTTCGCGATCGAGCGGACGTTCGCCGACGTGGAGGCGAACGTCGCCCGCATGGGCGAGCTCCTCGGCACGGAGGAGGAGGCCCGTCACATGGTCGGGGCGATGCGCGCCGCGCTGGCGGCGCTGCCCGCCCCCGCCGAGCCCCGGCCGCGCGCGGTGCTCTACTACGCGAACGGCTACACCTCGGGCCGCGACACCCTCGCCGACGCGATCCTGACCGCCGCCGGCCTCGACAACCTCGCCGCCGACCGCGGCCTCGCCGGCCTCGCGAGCCTGCCGCTCGAGATCCTCGTTACCGAGCGGCCGGACTTGCTCGTCCTCGGCCAGGACTACCCCGCGCCGGCGCTCGCGGAAGGGATCCTGCGCCATCCGGCGTTGCGGGCGCTCGACGCCGGGCACGCCACCGTGGCGGATAACCTCTGGGTCTGCGGCACGCCGATGGCGCTCGACGCCGTGGCGGCGCTCCGGGCCGCCACCCCGCAATGACCGGCCCTCCCGCGCGCTCGACGCTGGCCGGCCTGGCGCTCCTTCTCGTCGCGCTCCTTCTCGCGAGCCTCCTCGTCGGCCCCGCGCCGATCACGGCGGGCCGGGGCCTCCTGGCGCTCGTCACCGGGGCGGATCCGACCGCGGCCCTCGTCATGCGGGAGATCCGGCTGCCGCGAGCGCTCCTGGCGCTCCTGATCGGCGCTGGCCTCGGCGCTTCCGGCGCAGCGCTCCAGGGCTACCTGCGCAACCCGCTCGCCGAGCCGGGCCTCCTCGGCATCTCGGGCGCAGCGGCGCTCGGCGCCACCATCACGCTCTACACCGGCCTTTCCGCGGCGATTCCGCTGGCGCTGCCGGGGGCGGCCCTCGCCGGGGCGGCGCTCGCCACCCTGCTCGTCCAGGCGCTCGCCGGGGCGGGTGGCGGGTCGATCACCCTCATCCTCGCGGGCGTCGCAGTCTCGAGCCTCGCCGGGGCGCTCACCTCGCTCGTCCTCAACCTCTCGCCGAACCCCTTCGCCGCCTCGGAGATCGTCTACTGGCTCCTCGGCTCGCTCGCCGATCGCTCGATGCTGCACGTCTATGTCGCGGCGCCCTTCATCCTCGTCGGCGTCGCGCTGCTCCTCGCGGTCGGGCGCGACCTCGACGCGCTCACCCTCGGCGAGGACGCCGCCGCCTCGCTCGGCGTCACCCTCGGCCGGACCCGCACCCTCGTCGTCCTCGGCTCGGCCTTCGCGGTCGGCGCGGGAGTCGCCGTGGCCGGGGCGATCGGCTTCGTCGGCCTCGTCGTGCCGCACCTGCTCCGCCCGCTGACCGGCGCGCTGCCGTCGCGGCTCCTGCCAGCCTCGGCGCTCGGCGGCGCCGTCCTGCTCCTAGCCGCCGACATCGCCGTCCGGCTGCTCGCGCCCGAGCGCGACCTGAAGCTCGGGGTGCTGACCGCCCTCGTCGGCGCGCCGTTCTTCCTCTGGCTCGTCTGGCGCGGCCGGCGGAGGCTCGCGTGAGCCTCCTCGCGCTCCGCGGCGTCGACGCTTACCGCCGCGGGCGGCCGGTGCTCGAGGCGGTCGGCCTCGAGGTCCACCGCGGCGAGGTGGTGGGGCTCCTTGGCCCGAACGGCAGCGGCAAGACCACGCTGCTCCGCGCCGCGCTCGGGCTGCACCCGGCGAGCGGCGAGGTCGAGCTCGGCGGCGTGCTGCTCGCGAGCCTCTCCCCGCGCGAGCGCGCCAAGGCCGCCGCCTACGTGCCACAAGAGCACGAGATCGCCTGGCCGATCAGCGTCGAGGCGCTCGTCGGGCTCGGCCGGCTGCCGCACCGGACGAGCCCGGCGGAGGACGCCGCCGCCGTCCGGGCCGCCCTCGCGCAGATGGAGCTCGAAGCCCTCGCCACCCGCCCCGCGACCGAGCTCTCGGGGGGCGAGCGGGCGCGCGCGCTCGTCGCCCGCGCGCTTGCCCAGGGTGCGCCCCTCGTCCTCGCCGACGAGCCGATGGCGGGCCTCGACCCGGCGCACGCGATCGCGCTCATGGCGACGCTGCGCCGCCTCGCGGCCGGCGGCCGCGCCGCGCTCGTCTCGCTCCACGACCTCGGGCTCGCGATGCGCTGGTGCGACCGGATCGTGCTCCTCGACCGCGGCCGGGTGGTCGCCGGCGGCCGCCCGGACGAGGTGCTGACCCCCGCGCGGATGGCCGAGGTCTACGGCGTCGAGGTCTTCGTCGGCGCCGATGCGGACGGCCCGATCCTGCAGGTCCTCGGCCCCGCTGCGCGTCAGTAGAGATAGACCGCCTGGAGCAGCGCCACCTGCTGGCCGTTGGCGTCGACGAGCGCGAGCGACTGCCCGGTGATCCGCCAGGCCACCGTGGCGCCGAGCGCGTCGAGCAGCTGGTCCTCGAGCGCGCCGAGCGAGCCCGGACAATCGAGCCGCGGCCCCTTCACCTCTTTGAAGCGCAGGTGCCCGTCGTCGAGGGTGAAGCGGCCGGCGAGCGGGTTGCAGCCCACCGTCGCGCTGAACCGCCGCTCGCCCTCCCGCAGGATCAGGCTCGGCTCGCGGCGATTCGGCGAGGCAGCGACCTCGGTCTCCCCGAGCCGTAGGATCCGCCAATAGGTGTTGCGCAGCGTCGCGGGACTGCTCGCCCGCTCGCAGGTCTCCCCCGGCCACACCCCGACGAACCGGTTGACGCGCACCGCGCCCGATTCGGGCCCGGCGTCCTGCAGGATCTCGCCATCGAAGCTCGTCATGAGCGGCAGCCCGGGCTCGACGCCGGCCGCGAGATAGGCGTGCTCGAGCGATTCGTAGTCGCCGTCCTCGAGCACGGGATACCGCCGACCGGTCATGCACTCGACGAAGCTCGCCCGGTCGTCGGCCCATGTCACGAGTCCGCGCAACGCCAAGCGCGGGTCGAACGGCTCCACGGCCGGCGTGGCGGTGAGGATCCGGTCCTCCGGGCGGCCGGCGCTCCGGGCGAGCCGCAGCCGGTCCGGCGCCAGCACCTCGAACGCGAGATCGTCCTCGCCGCAGTGCAACGTGAGCAGCCCGGTCACCGGATCGACCGACCAGCGGCCGATCGAATCGCGCTGCATGTCCTTGCCCTCCCAGAGCCGCCGCAGCTGGAACACCCGATCCGGCCAGAGGGTCAGCCAATAGCGCACGTTCCGGCAGTCCTTGCACGGCACCGTGCCGGTGAAGCTTGCCGGCAGCCGAAGCCTCACCGCGTCCTCGGCCGTCGGCAGCAGCGCGAGCCAGAGCGTCGCCCGCGACGGCGCCCCCTTGGTCAGCACCGGCAGGAGGCCGCGCGAGCGATAGAGCACCCGCCCGCCGGACGTCAGCTCCGCGCGCAGGACGTACGTCCCCTGCGGGCGAATCTCCGTGGCGTCGTAGCCGATGTCGAAGCGATAGGGCGGCCCGCCCGGCCGCGCGAGGCTCACCTCCCCCAGCGTGCGCGCGGTCTCGTTCGCGCCGCGGCTCACGTCGGCGAGCAGCACCCGGAGCACCGCGTCCTCGGGAACCGGCCCGATGTCGCGGAAGGCGACGGTCCCGGTCACATGCGCCTCCGCCGCGCAAGAGGCCTGCGCCAGGACCAGCGCGAGCACCGTCCCTAAAACCCCGAACGCCCTGAGCATCGACCGAATTCACCTTGCCGCCCGCGCGAATCTGGCAGGATTCCGCTCATCCGCCAAGAGCGCTGAAAGGTTACATGGTGAAACTCGGCGGGCGCGCCGGAGTCAGGACGCCAGGACGACGACCGCCTCCGAGGTCTGCATCTGAAAGGTGAGGCTCTCCTGCAGATAGAGCGTCACGCTGTCCGCGGTGTGCCCGAGATAGCCGATCGAGATGTCCTGGCCGAGCCAGAGGTCGAAATCGCCGCCGCGGGTGGTGATGACGGCGCCGCCCTCGAGCGCCTGGCTCCAGACGACCGGCATGTTGAGGAGCCGCTCGAGGTGCTTCAGGACCGGATAGCCGTCCTCCGCCCCGCCAGTCGCGAGGGTGTAGGCCGCGGTGCCGAGCACGAGCGCATAAGGCCCGTTCACCCCGGCGAGCAGCAGGTCGCCCATCGCGCGGGCTACCGCCTCGGGATAATCGGCGACCTCGGCCGGCAGCGGCACGCTCGGGTTGCTCGACGCCGGCAGCATCCCCGCGACCGCGGCGTCGGGGTAGCCGGCGAAGACCATCCGGTCCTCGGCGAGGGCGATCCGCCGCGCGGCGTCCTTGAGCGGCTGCCAGTCCGAATCGTTCGAGCCGCGCGCCACGTCGTCGATCGCGGCGCGCGTCAGCTCGAACGGCACCTTCAGCTCGACGAGCGGGTTCACCTCGCGCCGCGTGCATTCGACGCCCTCGGCGACCGCCGTCGCCGGCCGCCGGTGCCCGGTCCCGACGGCGGCGAGCCCGAAGCCCTCCGGCCCGTGCACGTCGACCACCCGCCG
>Ga0164241_10006558_pt1 | contig 10590 bp, 10 predicted proteins | sample OricomyardsoilBY_FD_108780 | JGI IMG/M metagenome (GOLD analysis project Ga0164241, IMG submission 108780) | Backyard soil microbial communities from Emeryville, California, USA - Original compost - Back yard soil (BY) | ecosystem: Environmental > Terrestrial > Soil > Unclassified | place: USA... | reverse complement strand
TTACTCCGTAACAATTTTAGAAATACCAACAAGTAAATAAATACTAACTCGATCACCTGAACATATCTTAATTAAAAAAGCCATCTGCATACTGCGGATGGCTTTTTTAATTAAGATAAAAGTATTGTTACACTTTATAATATTGTTCCCAACCTTTTCTTGGTGGAGGGCCTACCAGCAATTCATTTGCTTTTTTACTATTTGTAATTATTTTTTTATTTCTGTCAAATTGAATTTTTTCTCCCGTCCACTGTGCTAATACACCGAGGCAGAATACCTGGCTTAATGGCCCTGCAATTTCAAATGGAGAACGTGTTTTTTCCTGCCCCATACATGCCAGTAAAAAGTTTTTAAAATGGTCAGAAGGGCTTTTGGGAACTTCAGGCAATTGTGATGCCATTGCTTTCGCTTTCTCTGCCGGAATAATAGATAGTGTGCTACCGTGCGAACCTCCTTTAAAAGTCAGCTCTTTGCTGTATATAATTTTACCGGGGTTCAAATTGGCTGGTTGCAATGCACCATTACTTGGCGGAGGTATGTTAGGGTTATATTCTGATACACCATAACCAGCAGGTAATGGCGGAAGGTTGTTAACTCCATCATACCACATTACTTCTACCGGTGGCATATTGCCTCTCTTCGGAAATTTAAAGGATAGGGTAGTAGACATGGGGTAAAAGAAATTATTATGCCCTTCCAGTTTTACAGGGTCTACTTCATAAGGCAAGCCCATATCTAAAAATTGATGGGCTGTGTCAATCAGGTGAGCGCCCCAGTCGCCTAATGCGCCCATACCGAAATCGTACCAGCAGCGCCATTGGCCATTTACAAAATCTTTATTGAATGAATGGCCCTGCGTTGTCATTTGCCAGATATTCCAATCTAATGTAGATGGTGGTGTTTCTGCGGGAGGGAATGATTTAATGTTTACATCCCATCCATGCCAGCGGCGTGCAGAGTTCATATGCGCCACCACTTGTGTTACATCTTTTATAATGCCTTTTTCTACCCATGTTTTAAATTGAAAATAGTTAGCATCCGAATGGCCCTGGTTGCCCATTTGCGTAACAACCTTAGGATATTTTTTTGCCGCCTTCATCATCAACTCTACTTCATTAAATGTGCGGGCCATTGGTTTTTCACAATACACGTGTTTTCCATTCGCCATTGCCAGCATAGTAATAGGAAAGTGTGCAAAGTCTGGCGTGGCAACCGTAACAGCTTCAAACTGGTTGCCCATTTTATCAAACAACTCGCGAAAATCCTGGAAACGCGGAACGTTTGGAAAACGCTTAATGGCATTTTGTGTATGAGGGGCACCCATATCTACATCGCAAATAGCCACTACATTGGTAAGGCCTGTTTTTTCCAAACCTTGTATTACGTCCCAGCCGCGGTTACCAATACCTATATAGGCAATGTTTACTTTTTGTTGGGGCATTCCTTTGAGAATATAAGGGGCAACAGCCGCGCCTGCAGTGGCGAGCATTGAGTCTTTTAAAAATTTCCTTCTTGTGTAGTCAGGGGTTGGCATAGTCAATCATTTTTTTAGAAAATAAATAAAAACGTTAAGTTAATGAAATCGGTTGCATTAATAATGATTCAGACAAAAAAAATCCCACCGATGATGAGATTTTGGAATTAAGTCGTGACGATTTCTATTTTATTTCATCGAGTGAAATGCTACTTTGTTCCCTTCTGTATCAATAAAATGCGCCATAAAGCCATTGGAGCCAATGGATGTTTTAGGCATTACAATTTTACCACCCGCAGCTTCTACTTTTGCAAGAGGAGCGGAGAGGTCTTCACCACCATTCAGATAAATCAACGAGCCTGTTGCTGAAGGCTCATACCCTTCTTCCTGCACCAGCCCGCCTCCGATTTCTCCCTTCGTCATATCAGAAGGGAATATTGCATACTTCATATTTTCAAAAGGAGTAACCATTGTAACACCTAATATAGCTTCATAAAAAGCTTTTGCCCTTTCGAAATTTTTTGCAGGTATTTCGAACCAGTTGATTGCGCTTGCCATGGTTTTATTTTTGAAAAGGTAAGCTTTTCGGTTTATATTTTTTGGCTATGATTAAAGTTTAAAAAACGTTTAATCTTAACACATGGCACCGTCAATCTATGGGCAGGTAATACTTTCTGAACCTTAGCCAGGCATTGTTATTACTATTTCTGTAGTATCATTTTTTTCCATAGCCCATTGTTGTAAAATCTCACTATGTAATGGCGCATATACATCTTTTAATGCAGGGTCTTTCGGCAATTCTTTCACGGGTACCAATATTAAATAATGAGGGTCTACATGATCATAATGATTGTCGATCGTGAGGCCTTTTACTAATACAAATTTGTAGCCTTTGCTTTCAAGTAATGATAAGGTTTCGGGACAAAGTATTGCTTTGCGGGACCGTCCTTCGGCGATGGCTCTTCTCATGATTTTCGTTTATATATAAACAAATAGAAAGGCTTTCAGTTTGTATCAATTGAAAATATTGATCTTTTTTAATTACTTTTTTTAATAAAATTTTGTTGTTAAAGTATATGCTTTTTTGTGTGCGATATAGTTCAACAAAATAGTTAGGGTTCATATTCTCCATACACTGCATCGCGGAAACTATTATGCAGTTTCACCTGGTCGTAAGGGTTTAGTTGAGTAAATAATACAGCAGTCAGTTCGTTAACCGGATCTACCCAGAATAAAGTACTTAATGCCCCATCCCAGAAAAATTCACCAACGATACCATTATTTTCATCTTTTGTTTTTGGCGGTGCTACTCTTACGCCAAAGTCAATACCGAATCCCATTTGTCCTCTGTCAGGCAACCACATTCGTTTTGTAATGGTATCAGAAAGATGGCTGGTTGACATTAGCTTCACTGTTTCAGGTTTTAAAATCCTTACACCATTTAATTGCCCTTTGTGTACCAGCATTTGTGCAAATTTCATATAGTCGTCAATGGTAGACGTTAATCCTAATCCACCTTGTTTTAATGTCCAGCGATAGGTGTTTAAAAGATTAGCAACGGAATCAGGTTGCCTTGATAATTTACCTGTTTGCCTGTCGCGGTTATATACGGCTGCAAAATTTTGCCGTTCATTTTCCGGAACATAGTATCCGGTGTGCATCATCTTTAAAGGATTAAAAATAGTTTCCTGTAAATATTGATCGAATGGTTTGCCGGATAATTTTTCTACAAGATAAGCCTGCACATCTACAGAAGGGCCGTATGCCCATTGATCACCGGGATGAAATGCTAATGGCACACTGGCTAACCGCTTCGCCATTTCAGCCAATGTATTGTTCTTGTTCATGATATCTGCATTGCGCACCATAGCGCCTAATACAGAATTGCCACCGCCTGCAAAGCCAGCAGTGTGGCGTGTAATATCACGGATTGTTATTTGCCTTTTTGCAGGAACTAATATTGGTTTACCATTCGCATCTGTGCCTTCGAATACCTGCATATGCGCAAACTCCGGCGCGTATTTAGAAAGAGGATCGTCAAGTTTGAATTTCCCTTTCTCATATAATGTCATCAATGCGACACCAACGATAGGTTTAGTCATTGAGTAAATGCGTACAATCGTATTGCGGTTCATGGGCTTGTTGGCTTCTTTATCTGCATAGCCAACCGCATTAAAATATACTTCCTTTCCTTTTTCAAAAATAAGAGCGGATAGCCCCATTGTTTTTGAAGAGTCGATATAGAGTTGCATCATTTTATTGATGCGGCTTTTTGCCTCTGTCGTAATAATGGGCGGTGCAGGTTTGTTTTCTTTTACCGGTTTGGTAATAGAAAATGCAGCTATAATGATTGTTGCTGGTAATAAAGCAAACATCGTTTTTCGCATGGGAATTTATTTGAGATGAAAAAGAAATTATTATTCAGCTATTCTTTATTACTATCGGTTGATGGAACATATACACCATAGATAGCATCACGGAAACGTTTGTGCAATTTTACTTTATCAAATGGCATCAACTGTGTAAATAATACAGCAGTCAAATCATTTTTAGGGTCTACCCAGAATAAAGTACTTGCAGCACCATCCCAGAAAAATTCTCCAACGATGCCATGATTTTCATTCTGTGATTTAGGTGGGGATGTACGCACCGCAAAGTCAATACCGAAACCAACCCGTCCTTTTGATGGTAAAAACATACGTTTAGAAATGGTATCAGATAATTGGTTCGTTGACATCAACGATATTGTTTCAGGTTTTAAAATGCGTACACCATTCAGTTCGCCTTTATGCACGAGCATTTGTGTAAATTTCATGTAGTCATCCAGTGTAGATGTAAGCCCCCAGCCGCCGGGTTTTAATGGCCAGTCTTTTTTATTGAAGTTTACATTTCTATCATCGGTCGCACGGCTTAATGCTCCTGTACTATCATTGCGGTTATAAACAGCTGCAAAGTTTTTCCATTCATTTTCAGGAATCACATAACGTGTATGCGCCATTTGTAAGGGCGTAAGAATTGTTTCCTGTAAATATTGATCGAAAGGTTTACCGGATAACTTTTCTACAAGATAAGCCTGCACATCTACAGAAGGGCCATACGCCCATTGATCACCGGGATGAAATGCCAATGGTAATGCAGCTAATTTCTTTGCCATTTCTGCCAATGTATTGTTGGGGTTTCCTGCGTCTGCTTTTTTTACCATATCGCCAAGCACAGGTATATCTGTTCCTGCAAAACCTGCTGTATGCCTGGTAATATCTCGGATAGTAATAGGACGCTTTGCGGGTTCCAGTATCGCATTGCCTTTTGCATCTACACCTTTGAATACTTTCATATCAGCAAACTCAGGTGCATATTTCGAAAGAGGATCATCCAGTTGGAAAGCACCTTTTTCATAAAGCGTCATTAGCGCTACACCCACGATTGGTTTTGTCATGGAATAAATACGCACAATCGTATTTCTGTCCATGGGCGTATTGGCTTCTTTGTCGGCATAGCCAAACGCATTGTAATACACTTCTTTTCCTTTCTCAAAAACAAGGGCAGATACGCCCATCGTTTTTAAAGAATCGGTAAATGTTTTTAATGTAGAATCGATGCGGGTTTTTACAGAAGATGTAATAATGGAATTATTTTCTACTGTAGAAGTGGGGGAATTATTACACGCTATTGCCACATACAGGATTGGCAACAAGGCAAAAATCGTTTTTTTCATGCTGGCATTTTGTAATTAGAAGCTGATTGAAAAGTATTCCTTCTCTGTAAATTACGAATGCCAGCGCAGGGGAGCTAATATGTTGAAAATTTATGCCGTCAGCGATTTATATTTTTATCTTCCCTTCTATAGAGTCATCCAGAGTTTTGCCTGCTATAGCACCCGCAACCATTTTAATAAAAGCTACAGCATTGCCATGTACGGTATCCCAATAATAGCCTTCTTTAGGAGCTACTTCTATTACTGTAATGCGCGGATCATCTTTGCCTTCTGTAAACCATGTTTTATGTAAGGGCTCCCACAACTCTTCAATCTTCTTTTTATTTTTTGTAATACGTGCTTTGCCCTTTATGTATAGGAAGTCAGAGTGCGCAGATCCCTGGAAATATAATTTTACTTCGGCATCTTTTTCTATCTCTTTGTTTTTATAACTATCATCTGCACTCAGGAACCAGAGATGGCCCTTATCATCTGTTTTTTGTACACTCATCGGGCGCACACCCTGCGAAGGGCCACCGGCAGGAGTGGTACAGAAAAAACAAGTCTTTGCTTTGTCAATCAGTTCTTTCATCTTCTCTACAGCTTCTGCTGCTATCAGGTTCTCACGATTATGTTCGGGCTGGTTTTTATTAATACTGTCCATATTGTTTTCATTTTGTATAGGAGTAAAATCAACAAGCATGCCGAAAGGAGAAGAAGTTTTTAGTTTTAAGTTTTGAGTTTATAGATTATTTGAAATTTAATATTTGAGGTTTGATATTACTTAAACTAAACGAATATTCTAGTTGAGTCTTGGCGTCTTTGCTCTTTTGCTGCTTTGCGCGAAATGTTTTTATTATAAGGATTGTAACTGTAAATGCTGAGTAGGATTACTGAACGATGAAGCGAGCGTGGCAACAGAAGATGATAGTAGTAATGCAGATGGCCTCACCCCTAACCTCCCGAATAACGGGACAGGCTCTCTCCAAAGAAGAGGGGAATCGAACACACTAAGAAATGCATCATTTATCGAGTATTGATACAAATAAAAAAGGTGCAAGGCTTCGGGTTATTTACCCTATACCTTGCACCTTTTATTTTCAACTCTTTTGAGGAAATCTTAAATCTAAAATATCAAATCTCAAATCAGAGAATCATCTTCTCATCATATTCCCTTTATACTGCGGTGTTGCAGACATAGTCAATACTGCTTTGTCGGCATCTGCATCCATGATTAAGAATTCTGGTTTTTCTGTTGTAAACGCTTTCCATACACCATCATCTTTTCCATTCGGATTTCCAGTTTTTGCAAAGTTGGTATAAAAGTCAAGCATCTTTACACTCAGGTCTTCATCGCCTTTTGTAAATGGCCTCCAACCATGGCGCAATGAATGGAATACATACCAAAGGTCTGATGAGTGAAATGCGCCGCTGCTATCACCCGGCAACTGGCGTTGGAACAGGTATGCATAAGTTGGTTGTTTGCTTTGCGAAGCACGAAGCGCTGCAAAGTCAGTAACAGGCTTAGTCATATCACTCAGGTCGTTAGCTGTAAAGCCAATCATATAAGGAATATCAGGAATTGCTTTCGCATTCGCAGCATCAGAGAAAGTTCCTTTTAAGAAGTAATTGTCAACAACAGGACCAAAGCCCAATCTTGTCTTTGTAGTATCTGAATATGTTTTTACCATTTGTGTAAACTCATCAAAAGAGATGGCACGCATTTGCTCCAATGTTGTTTTTCCGAAGAAATCCATCATGGCTTTATTTTTTTGCTGAACAGTATCCAGCATAGCACCTGGCCTTGAGCCTAACCCACCACCACTCATGCTGATAGCTTTGCTGATCATGCCTTGTGATTTAGGAGAAGCGCATAATGATTGTACACTGCCGGCACCAGCGCTTTGTCCGAAGATGGTAATGTTTTTAGGGTCGCCACCGAATTGTTCAATATTGTTCTGTATCCATTTCAATGCAGCCGCCTGGTCCATCAATCCATAATTGCCCGATACTTTGTTAGGGCTTTCTTCAGATAAAAGTGGATGAGAGAAAAATCCGAATACACCCAGGCGATAAGTAACAGATACAAGTATTACACCCCGTGAAGCGAAATCTTCGCCGCCATCCATTTCTGGTTCGTAAGCAAAACCTTCACGATAGCCACCACCATGTATCCACATAGCAACAGGCATTTTTTTATCTTTCTGTCCTGCACCAGACGTCCATACATTCAGGTACAAACAATCTTCATTGAAAGGAGCTGAGCCACTGGCGCGCCATTCTTTACCATAAAAACTATTCGGGTCCCAGGTCACCTGCATAGAAGCAGCGCCATATTTATCTGCCATCTTCACACCATCCCATGCCACTACAGGTTGTGGTTCTTTCCAGCGCAGGTTGCCAACAGGCGCCGCTGCAAAGGGAATGCCTTTATAAGAAATAACTCCTTTCGTAGGAGTTTCTACACCCTGTACCTTTCCACCTTCGATGGATAGTACAGGGTTCGCTTCTTCTTTCTTATCGCCACACGACGTAAAGAAAAAAGAGAGCGCTAAAACCGGTAATAATAATGCTGATTTTTTCATACAAGCAAGAGGGTTTGTTTCGTTAATGAAATAGGTAGATGTGAAAGTAGTGAATAAATTGGATTGTCTGAACCGGGATTTTGAAGGATAAGAAGGATTTTTAGGATATCAATCATTGCAATCTGTTTCATTCGGATAATTATGTTGTCAGCTACATTACTACTATGATCTGCGGTTGCGACGCTCCGTTCATCGTTCGGTAATTCTACTCGGCATTTTCGAAGAGGCTTTCGTGAATCATGATTCGTGGGTCGAGATAAACTTTTCAATTTTGAACCTTACTCACGAATCACGATTGACCACTCACGATTATATTTGAACAATGAAATCAAAGCAGCCGAAATTATTTATCCGTAATATGGTATGCCAGCGTTGTGTAATGATGGTGGATACTATTTTACAAAAGTTGGGCATTCCACATACTGCTATAGCATTAGGCGAAGTAGAATTGCAGGCGCCGCTTACAGACAAGCAACTGCAATCAGTTTCGGCAGAATTACAAAGGGTCGGCTTCGAATTGATTGAAACAAGAGTTACAAAAATTGTAGAAGACATTAAGAAGTTAGTACTTACTTATATCACCGATGAGCCGGATGAAAAAAAGATGAAACTGTCTGCCTTTATTACAAAGCAAATACATTACGATTATAGTTATCTCAGCGATTTATTTTCTTCTATTGAAGGAGTTACTATTGAGCAGTTCTTTATTATACAGCGCATTGAAAAAGTAAAAGAGCTGATTGTATATGAAGAATTATCATTGACGGAAATTGCCTGGCAGATGGGTTTCAGCAGTGTACATCATTTATCGGCACAGTTTAAGAAAGTAACAGGTTTAACGCCATCGCATTTTAAAAAGATTGGTGCACAAAAGCGCAAACCTTTGGGCGAAAAGTAAATCCAAAAATTATATACATCTTACCCCGAATCGCATAACAGCAACCGTGTATGTGGGTGATAGCTTTGTATTGTTAAACGAAATCAATAACAATAAAAACAAAGTTTATGAAAGCACTTAATGTAATTGCAAAATGTGGTTCTAATTGTTCATGTGAAGTATGCCTTTGCGGCCCCGACTGCAAATGCGGAACAAGTAAATAATAATCAGGAGGCGAGAGCCTCCTTTTTTATTGTTCAAAGTTTAAAGTTTGAGGTTTGAAGTTGTCAATTTTCACATCTCCATATTCTCACATTTTCATATTATCTTTTTGGCTTAGCTTTTGAAGTGTTAGTTTTAGTTTATATATGAAAGCAAGCGCTATCCACACATTTTTTAAAAGCCTGAAACCATCATTGGTTTTGTTGCGTAAGAACGATCCTTTGCGCTTGGCAGGGGCGACTGCCTTCTTTACCACTTTCGCTTTGCCACCAATCGTATTTATTCTCGCACAGTTATTTGGGTTATTTATTGGCCGTAGAAATGTGGGTAGGGGGTTAGTGGAAAATCTTTCCGGTGTATTTGGTAAAGCCGGTGCAGAACAAGTGCGTGATGTAATACGAAGTATCCGCGGTTTCAGTGATACATGGTATGTTATTATTATCGGTTTTGTTTTTTTATTGTTTGTTGCCACTACATTATTCAAAGTCATCAAAGACTCGCTTAACCAGATCTGGCATATCGGTATAAAAGAAAAGCCTGGTATAGTATTCCAGTTGATCAGCCGCCTGCGTTCTTTTGCCGTAATATTATTTGTAGGTATTTTATTCTTCGCTGATTTGTTTTTTAAAAGCATACAGTTACTCGGCAGTAAATATTTAGATGCATTATGGAGTGGCAGTGGTGCTTATTTTCAGAGTGCATTCAGCCGCGTGGCAGGTATTATCCTGGTATCTGCCTGGTTTATTTTATTGTTCCGCTTCTTAGCTGATGGCCATCCGAAATGGAAAGCATCAATTGCAGGCGGATTATTATCCGGTATTTTATTTTCTATCGGCGCATTGCTCTTACGTGTATTATTAGTCGATAGCAATGTTGGTACACTCTATGGCGCTGCCGGTTCTTTTGTATTGATTCTTCTCTTCGTGTTTTATTCTTCGTTTATACTATACTACGGTGCCAGCTTTGTTTCGGTATATTCTGATAAAATGAATTGGGAAATAATACTGAGAGAGAAAGCGTATAGGATGTCTGAACCGGGATTTTGAGGGATTAGAAAGATTTATCGGATATACTTTTTTTATTCTGCGACAGTATAGGTGATTGTTTTGTTGAGATTTATTTTTTTCCCATCCTGATCAACATATTCGATTTCTACAGGCACACTATACTTTCCTGCTTTTTGAGGTGATTTAAATTGATATACAGCCGCTCCATTTTCAGATAATGGAACTTGATTATGGTTGATTTTTACTACTGTGTGGTTTCTTGTTGAAAGGGCGCCGATGCCTGCAGTGATTTCCATGTTTTCACCTTTTTGTACATAAGAGCTATTCTGAAAGATAATAGCTGATGTAACCGGATACTCAAAATATATAAGAGAATTTTGTTCATTGCAAAATGCTATTGCTTTTAACTCTGAAATGAGAATGCTATTCTCTATTCCGTTTATTAATGCGATTAAGGACATTGAATCGGAGTTTGATAAAGCTGATTTCAATGTTGAATTTTTTACGAATGATTTATCAAACGAATCTTTGAATGCCTCATTGATTTTAGGATCAATTCTCAAAATACTTATTGGAAAATCTTCTATTTGTTTGAGTAAACTGTCTGTATCTATTTTCGATTTTTTCTGGTTTTCTAGAAGAGTAATCATTTCCGTCGAAACTCTGTGAATTTGTTGTGCTTTGGGATACCAGATTCTTTCTTTTTCGGTGGTTACCGGATCATTTAGCTT
>Ga0164241_10006557_pt1 | contig 10591 bp, 11 predicted proteins | sample OricomyardsoilBY_FD_108780 | JGI IMG/M metagenome (GOLD analysis project Ga0164241, IMG submission 108780) | Backyard soil microbial communities from Emeryville, California, USA - Original compost - Back yard soil (BY) | ecosystem: Environmental > Terrestrial > Soil > Unclassified | place: USA... | reverse complement strand
TCTCGCCGACGCGCTTGTTTCACCCGTTCGCGTGGTTCAACCCCGAGCGGCTCCACCGGGACGCGGACGCGGTCGCGCGCGCCGTGCTGCCCTTCATTCGCGGCCTCGAGGTCTGACGTGAACGCTTCCGAAGTGGGCGCAACCGAACGCCGAGCCTGGCTGAGCTTCTTCGCGACGGCCGCCAAAGGCACCGAGCCCGCCGTGCGCGACGAGCTGCGCGAGCACCGATTTCGCGACGTCCGCGCAGCGCGTGGCGGCGTCTCGTTCCAGGGGCACCTCGAAGAGGGCTTCCGGGCCTGCGTCGTCCTTCGGAGCGCCGTGCGCGTGCTCGTCGAGCTCGGCCGCTTCGACGCCGCGAGCGAGGACGCTCTCTACGAAGGCGTGCGCGACCTCGAGTGGGAGCGCTTTCTCGACGAGACGCGCACGCTGGCGGTCCGCGCGACGACGCGCTCGTCCGTCCTGACGCACTCGCGCTACGTCGCCCAAAAGACGAAGGACGGGATCGTCGACCGACTCCGAGATCGAAACGGCGCGCGGCCGAGCGTCGATCTCGACGATCCGGACGTCGTCGTCTCGGTCCACCTCGCGAAGGACGAAGCGACCGTCTACGTCGATCTCGGCGGCAAGCCGCTCCACATCCGCGGATACCGAGATCGCGGCGGCGAGGCGCCGCTCAAAGAGACCCTCGCCGCGTCGCTCGTGCTCCTCTCCGGTTGGGATCGCGTGACGCCCTTCGTCGATCCGATGTGCGGCTCGGGGACGATCGCGATCGAAGCCGCGCTCTTGGCCGCGCGCGTGGCCCCTGGGATCGGGACGACCTTCGGTTTCGAGAGATGGGCGAGCTTCGGAGACGACGAGCGTCGCCGCTACGGCGAGGTCATCGAGGCGGCGCGCGCGCGTCGGCGGACGACCGATCTGCCCGACGTCAGCGCGACCGACATCGACGCGTCGGCGGTAGAGGACACGCTGCGGCACGCTTCGCGGGCGCTCGCGCGCGTGACGGCGTGGCAGTCCGATGTCGCCGACCTCGCATCGCGAGAACCGGTCACTGTCGTGACGAACCCGCCGTACGGAGAACGTCTCGGCATCGAAGAGTCGGCAGAGCAGGCGATGGGGCGGGCCTTCTCGCGCCTGCGAGGTTCGCGCATCGCGCTTCTGGCAGGCTCACCGCGTGTCCTCGACGCCGTGCCCATGCGACCCGCGAAGCTCTTCGCGCTGATGAACGGCGACATCGAGTGCCGCTTCGCGCTGTACGCTCCGTAGGCCCATGGCCTACCGCGAGCGACCCCGCCCCGCGCCCGAGGACGACGAGCTCGTCGTCGTGCAGAGCTTCTTCGACTCGGTCGAAGCGGGGCTCGCGAAGGCAACGCTCGAGTCCGAGGGCATTCACGCGTGGGTGCTCGAGTCTGCGAGCTTCAATCCTGTGCTGAACGTCGCCGCGGGCGGCGTGGCCGTGCAGGTCCGCTCGAGCGACGAAGAGACGGCCCGGGCGCTGCTCGATCACGTCCAGAGCACGCGTGTGTCTCTCGAGGACGACGACGAGCCAGAGGGGACCGTGCGCTGCCCGCGCTGCGAGCTTTCGTATTGCTCGTTCGAGCACGCTCGGTTCTCGGACCTGGCGACAGGCTCCGTCACGTTGTTGGGATATCTCGAGTCGCGCACCGAACGGGAACGGTGGCGATGTCACAAATGCCTGCACGTCTGGGACGACCCGAAAGAGGGCCCGGTTCGTCCGACTCCGCTCGCGGAGGATGCGCCGCGCCCGGTGTTTCGACTGCGGAGGGCGTCCGCGGGTGCCGGTTTCGCGATCGGAGCCGCGATCGGGATCGTCGGGCTCGTGATGCTGGATCGAGTCGGCGGATGGGCGTTGATGGCGCTGGGGTCCCTGTGTGGTGGGCTCGTCGGGCGCAGCTTCGGCAGCGACGTCTGCTCCGAACCCTCGTGCCGCAGTCCGCTCGAGCGCGGACAAGACACGTGTCCGAAGTGTCAGGGCGTCATCGCAGGTCGCGTCGAACGCGCGACGGATCACTTCTCGGCTTCGGCAGATGCTCGGCGTGCGCTCGCGCTCGACGCGGCGAAGGAGGCTCCGCGTTTGGCGGCGAAGCGCAAGGTCGCGACGACCGCGAAGACCGCGACGACCGCGAAGACTCGCGTGAAGAAGAAGCCCCGCAAGGACGAAGAGACAGCGACCTGAGGTCTGGAAGACTCGGGCCCCGTCGCCACGCCGGGCGTATAGTTCGCCCGTGAACAGCGCCTTCCCCACGACTGCTTCGAGCGCTCACGTCGCGCGCCGCCGCGCGCTGATGGAGAAAGTCTCGGGTCCGATCTTGCTCGCGGCGGGGTCGCAAGTCCCGCGCAACTATCCGGCGAACCCGCACCCGTTTCGCGGGACGAGCCACTTCATCTACTTCGCCGGCGACGCGATCGAGGGCGCGGCGCTCCTGCTCGTCGACGGGAAAGCGACGCTGTTCGCGGCGCCGCCCGATCGCGACGACGCGCTCTGGCACGGCCCGAGGCCCACACTCGACGAGCTCGCGGCGCTGCGCGGCGCGGACGCGGCGCGGCCACTCGCCGAGCTTCCGGCGGTGCTGGCGCCGCTACGCGCGCGCCTCGCGACCTTGCCTCCGCAGGACGCGGCGACGGCGGCGTGGGTGACGGAGCTCGCGGGGCGAGAGGTTCGTGCTGGCTCGGGCTCGGCGTTGACCCGCGAACAGGACGCGGCGCTGGCTGACGCCGTGATCGCGCTGCGACTTCGCCACGACGAGCCGGCGATCGCGCAGCTCCGCGCGGCCGCGCGCGTCAGCACTGCCGCGCACGTCGCCGGGATGCGCGCGACGAAGGCCGCAAAGACGGAGTGGGAGGTCCTCTCGGCGATGCTCGCCGTCCTCCGCGCGCACGGAATGGACGACGCCTACGGTCCCATCGTCAGTGTCCGCGGCGAGATCCTCCACAACGGACGACACGACGGCGAGCTCCAGCCTGGAGAGCTGCTCCTCTGCGACGTCGGCGGCGAGTCTCCGGAGGGGTGGGCCAGCGACATCACGCGGACGTGGCCCACGAGCGGGACGTTCAGCGCGTCGCAACGCGCGATCTACGACGTCGTGCTCGCCGCGAACCAGGCCGCCATCGCCCGTGTGCGGAAGGGAACCCGCTACCGAGACGTCCACGAGACGGCGAAGCGCGTCCTCTGCGACGGGCTCGTGCAGCTCGGCATCTTCAAAGGCACCGTCGACGGCCTCCTCGAGCGCGGCGCCGCGGCGCTGTTCTTTCCGCACGGCGTCGGTCATCTGCTCGGGCTCGACGTGCACGACATGGAAGACCTCGGCGATCGCGCCGGCTACGCGCCCGGACGCGCCCGGAGCGAGCGCTTCGGAGATCGCTACCTTCGTCTCGATCGCGATCTGGCGGCCGGCATGGCCGTCACGATAGAGCCCGGCTTCTACCAGGTGCCCGGCATCCTCGAGGACGAGAGCCTGACAGGTCCGCTCGGCGCGGACCTCGATCGCGGCGTGCTCGCGAAATACGCCGACGTTCGTGGCATTCGGATCGAGGACGACGTGCTCTGCACAGAGGGCGATCCCGAGGTGATGACCGCGGCCTGCCCGAAGCTCGCCGTCGACGTCGAAGCGGCAATCAAAGGCTAGCCTTGACTACGGAGGTCGTCCTTCCAGCGCGGATGAGCGACGCCGCCGACTTCGGCACGTTCCTCTGCCGCCATCTACGCGAGTCGGGCACGCCCGGGACGCCGGACTTCGCCTCGATGCGCGACGTCGCCCGCTCCGATGTGATCCGGGACACCGAGCGAAAGTGGGTGACGAGCCCCGGCACCCCAGGTTGGGGACGGACGTGGCTCGTCTGGGACCGGGATCCGCGGGCGGCGGGACCGTCACCGGCGAGGGTGGGCGGCTACGTCGAAATTCGAGGCCCATGGGCGCCCGCGGCGCTCCACCGCGTCGAGCTGTCGATCGGAATGGACGCGCCACACCGAGGCCACGGGTTGGGACGGCGCCTGATGGAGACCGCGATCCGCGCCGCGTACGATCTCCCGCAGATCGCCTACATCGAGCTACGCGTGTTCGCGGCGAACGAGCGCGCTCGCGCGCTCTATCAAAAGCTCGGCTTCGTCGACGTCGGCTACGTGCCGGACGCCTATCGCTTTCCGGAGTCGGTGGTCGACGACGTGCTCATGGTTCGGAGGCTTCGTTGATCGGGGGGGCACCCGAGCGCGCCCTCCTCCGAGGTCTTCGTCGCGCAGAGCTGGTTCGAGGCATCGACGTCGCGCGCGAAGCGGGCGCACGTGAAGCAGAGGCGAACCTGTCTCTCGAGCTGGGGGCGACGTTCGAGATCGATGGAGACGTCGACGCCGCGGCCTCGCAGTACGAGTGCGCCGTGGGCATCTCTCGGGCGCTCGGCGACGCCGTCGGAGCGCGGGCCGCCGAGGCCAAACTGGCCGCGCTCCGAAGAAAGTCCCCAGCTCTGCGAGAGCCGGATTCGCCAGGAGACGCCGACGCGACGCGCGAGCGGCGCGCGTCACGCAAAGAGGCGCCGTCTCAGGCGCTCGAGATCTCGACGGAGGGCGCGGCATTTCGCGCGCCCGGGTCGCGAAAGTTCGTCGCGATCCAAGGTCGCACGCCGCTCCGCCGCATCTTGGTCGAGCTCGCTCGGCGCCGGGTCGACGCGCCCGGCGTCTGCGTTCCACTCGCCGAGCTCGGCCGCGCGGGTTGGCCCGGCGAGGGCGTCGCGCCGGCTTCGCTCGGTCAGCGCGTACGCGTCGCGACATCGGCGCTCCGCAAGCTCGGCCTCGCGCGCGTGATCCTCACGGCGCGAGGCGGCTATCTCATCGCGCCCACCGTTGCGGTCGTCTTCTCGGAATGAGGTGCTGCGTGTCCTTCGCGGCGTCCTTCGGGGCGCTTGCGGTGATCCTCGTCGGTGGTTGCCGCAAAGACGCGCGCGACGCTCCGGCCGAGGTCTCGGGAGCACCTTCACTCTCGAGCGCGATGCCTGCGGAGAGTGCGGCGGTCGCCGCATCGCCGAGCGCGTCGACGGGCGCCGGTGAGACCGCAGAGGGGCGCTCGTGCCCCGACGACATGCGCCTCGTCGCGGGAAGCTATTGCCCAATCGCCACCCAGAAGTGCGTCGCCTGGAACGAGGTGCGGGTCGCCGGAGTCGTGCATCGCAACCAGTGCAAACAATACGAGAGACCGTCTGTCTGTCAGAGTCGCACGCGCGTGCCCATGCGCTTTTGCATGGATACCTTCGAATGGCCCAACCAAAAGGGCGTAATTCCCCAGAACCTGACCAGCTGGCAAGAGGCCAAAGACACCTGTGAGGGGATTGGTAAACGCCTCTGCAGCGACGTCGAGTTTACCTTCGCCTGTGAAGGCGACGACATGTGGCCTCACGTGACGGGCTTCGAGCGCGACACGTCGAAGTGTTCTTACGATAGGCCTTATCGACTACGCACTTTCAATTTCCTCAAACACGCTGCCTGCGACGCCGATCCGAAATGCAAAGAGGCGCTCGCCGCGATCGACCAGCGTCTCCCGGCCGGGTCGATGCCCGAGTGCGTGTCGCGAGACGGGATCTTCGATCTCAACGGGAACGTGAACGAGTGGATTCAGCTCCCCAATCACGGGCTCTCGAAGCGCGCAGGCTTGAAGGGCGGCTGGTGGGGGCCTGTTCGAGATCGCTGCCGACCCATCACCACGTTCCACGGCGAGAGTGACTACGGCTACGAGGTCGGTTTTCGATGCTGCAAAGACGCGACCTCGCCCTCGAAATGAGCGCGACCGCTCAGCGGGGGGCGAGACGAACGACGGTCGCTGCCGTGCAGGAGGCTTTGTCGTCATAGGTCAAGAGCAGCTCGGGGCCGACCACACCCGACGGGCTCGCGAACAGGCGATAGTGCCGCTGGCCCACCGCGGTGCACGGTCGCGCGAGCGGAGCCTTGCAGTCGCGGCCCGTGCCGAGGTGCCCCTCGATCTCGTTCTGCTTGAGCCCTACGAGCTGTTCGACCTTCGGCAAGGGCGTCACGGCTCGCTCGGTCCCGCGCGGCCGCTTCCCGAGGAGAACGAGCTGACGGCCGAGATCCGCGAGCGGCCCGGTGCCGAAGTCGCTCGGCGGGCGACCGTCGATCACGTCGCGATCGTCGACCTCGACACACCTCGGGAGATAGCTTCCTCCGCACTCACAATCGCAGTTACCGAGCAGGTGGCAGGCGCACGAGCAATGACCGGCCGTGGCAGTACAGCGCGGGGTGGCTTGGCACTGACCGATCGCGCGCAACGTGTCGGCGTCGGTGACGTTCGGATCGGCGTCTCGGCCGATGAGATCGGCGTGGCGCACGGCGCTCTCGCATCGGTTCTCGGCGGCGCGACAGCGCAGTTCGCTGTAAGTCGGCTGGTCGAGGATACAGCCACGCGTCTTCGCGCACTGGTGAGGCTCGAGCCCGTCGCACGGGTCGACGCCGACGGGCCCGGACGCTCCTGAAGGACGTGGCGCCGGCTTGGGTCGCGCCATGGCGCTGCTGGGTACCGCGCTCGGCGCCGTCTCGGCGGGATGCGTGCTCTCCGTCGCAGTGGTCGGTGCCTCCGAGGAGCACCCGGCGAGGCCCACGAGCAGCGTCGCGAACCCGAGTCGAGAGGCTGCGCGTCGGCCGGGCATGGCGAGGTTATCGAGACGCACGCCGGGCGCGTCAAGCGAGTGACCACGGCTGCCTGCGCGCCATCGAGGGTCGCGAGCCGTGTCGGGGCGCACGGAGCGTGCTAAGTCGCGCGGGAACACGATGCTTCGTCTCGACAACGTCTCCAAGCAGCACGGCAAGCAGATCCTGTTTCTCGAAGCGTCCATGACGGTCTTCAAGGGAGAGAAGGTCGGCCTCGTCGGACCGAACGGCTCCGGCAAGTCGACGATCTTCCGCATGGCGATCAAGGACGAGCAGCCCGATGACGGCCAGGTCGTGGTCGAGCGCAGCGTCACGGTCGGCTACTTCGGCCAAGAGGTCGGCGAGATGTCGGGGCGGTCGGTACTCGACGAGGTCATGGCGGGAGCCGGAGAGGTGAGCGAGGTCGCGGCGCGCCTTCATCAGCTCGAGCACGACATGGCCGATCCAGAGAAGACCGACCAACTCGATCGCATCATCGAAGAGTTCGGGGAGGCGCAAGCACGCTTCGACGAGCTCGACGGCTATGCGCTCGAGGCCAAGGCGCGCGAGATCGTTGCCGGCCTCGGCTTTCGGGATGACGTCGTCGCCGATGACGTCGGCAAGCTCTCCGGCGGCTGGAAGATGCGCGTCGCGCTCGCGCGCATCTTGCTCTTGAAGCCGAATCTGCTGCTCCTCGACGAGCCGACGAACCATCTCGATCTCGAGTCGATCATCTGGCTCGAGCGCTTCCTGCGCGACTTCGACGGCGCGCTCGTGATGACCAGCCACGATCGCGAGTTCATGAACCGGCTCGTGACGAAGATCGTCGAGATCGACGCCGGCACGCTGACGACGTTCACCGGCGACTACGACTTCTACGAGAAGCAGCGCGCGATCTTCGAACAACAGAAAGAGGCGCAGTTCGCGCGCCAACAGGCGATGCTCGCGAAGGAAGAGGCGTTCATCGCGAGGTTCAAGGCGCGCGCCAGTCACGCCGCGCAGGTCCAGTCGCGCGTGAAGAAGCTCGAGAAGATCGAGCGCGTCGAGCCGCCGAAGCGACGTCGCGTCGTCGAGTTCGATTTTCGTTCGCCTCCGCGCTCGGGCGAGGACGTGGCGAAGCTCGAAGGCGTGAAGAAGATCTACGGCGAGCGAAAGATCTACGACGGCCTCGATCTCCTGCTGCGCCGCCAAGAGCGTTGGTGCGTGATGGGCGTAAACGGCGCCGGCAAGTCCACGTTGCTGAAGCTCGTGGCGCAGACGATCGAGCCAGACGTCGGGAACGTGACCGTCGGTGGCAGCGTGAAGATGGGCTACTTCGCCCAGCACTCGATGGACCTTCTCGAGGCGGACAAATCAGTCCTCGAGATCATGCAGGGGCGCTATCCGTTCTCCACGATCGGCTCACTGAAGACCGTGCTCGGCGCGTTCGGTTTCTCGGGCGACGACACCGACAAGGCGTGTCGCATCCTGTCGGGTGGAGAGAAGGCGCGCGTCGTGCTCGCGGCGATGCTCTTCGATCCACCGAACTTCTTGGTCCTCGACGAGCCGACGAACCATCTCGACATGGCGACGAAAGAGACGCTCATGACGGCGCTCAAGGACTTCGATGGAACGATGCTCTTCGTCTCGCACGATCGCGCGTTCCTCTCGGCGCTCTCGAATCGAGTGCTCGAGGTGAGCGTCGACGGCGTGAAGAAGTACGGCGGCGGCTACGACGAGTACGTCGCCGCGACGGGCTACGAAGCGCCCGGCGTCCACACCTGAGGCGCGCCGAGCCGTTTGCGATGGGTGTCGGATTCGGCGCGGTTCGCTTCCCACTGACAGGGAACGCTCCTACGCTCCGTCGCAATGGTCTCCCTCCACATCACGCTGACGATTCAGCGGGCGCACGTCGGTGATTTTCGAGAATTCGAGCATGGCGCGGCGCGCGTGATGTCGAAGTTCGGCGGCACCATCCTCGCGACGATCGAGCTCGACGGAGAGACCCCCGAGACGTTGCGAGAGATCCACGTCGTCTCTTTCCCGAGCGAGGACGCGTACGCGGCCTATCGTGCGGCTCCGGATCTGGTGCCGATGATGCCGCTGCGCGAGCGGAGCGTGATGTCGACCAAGATCGTCAAGGGCAAGCCCGGCCCACGCTACGGCGAGTAGCGGTCGCGCTTCGATGCCGGACTACAAGGCGCTCTATCGAACGCAGGCGCTCGCCTACGATCGGATGGTCTCCGCCGAGGACGTCGACGGCGCCGTCCTGAAGGCGCTCGAGCGCACACGTCCGCTCGCTGGCGCGCGCGTGGTCGAGGTCGGTATCGGTACCGGGCGTGTCACGCGCCAGCTCGTTCGAAGTGGTGCCGTCGTCTTCGGCGTCGAGCCCGAGCTTGCCATGCTCGACGTCGCGAGGTCGCACGTCACGGCGCTCGGTGGTGACGCCAGCCTGCTCGTCCAAGGCGCGCTGGCGTCGTTGCCGTTTCCTGATGCGTCCGCGGATCTCGGCGTCGCCGCGTGGGTGTTCGCCCACCAGCGTCGGTTCGAGCCAGACGCGTGGCGCAGCACCGTCGACGGAGGCATTCGCGAGCTCCGCCGCGTCGTTCGCGAAGGTGGCGCGATCGTCTTGTTCGAGACGCTCGGCACGTTCGTCACCGAGCCTTGCGTGCCCGCCGAGCTCGAGGAGCTGTATCGACACCTCGAGACGGAGTGGGGCTTCGTCCGCGAAGCGCTGCGCACCGACTACCAATTCGAGTCGGCCGAAGTCGCGGCCGAAGAGATGCGCTTCTTCTTCGGCGACGAGAACGCGAAGCGTGTACTCGAGCACGGTTGGGCGCGCGTGCCCGAGGTGACCGCGGCGTTTCGATTGCGGCGATCCTGACCGGGGGAAGTTGCCGATGGCGCGTGGCGATCCTGACCGGGGGAAGTTGCCGATGGGACGCGGACGATCCTGACCGGGGGAAGTTGCCGCGCGGACGATCCTGACCGCGATGGCGCGTGGCGATCCTGACCGGGGGAAGTTGCCGATGGGACGCGGACGATCCTGACCGGGGGAAGTTGCCGATGGGACGGGACGATCCTGACCGGGACGATCTTGACCGGGGGAAACTGCCGCGCGGGGAAGCGGGACGATCCTGACCAGGGGAAGTTGGGGCGCAGGACGATCCTGACCGGGGAGTGTGACAATCGCGACCCGCGACGACCCTGACCGGGGCAATGGGAGCGAGTCTCCTGGTGAACGGACACCGAGGGATGCGCAAACTGCGGGCGCGCCCCCAAGCTCCGGGCGCGCTCCACTTCGTCGACGTTCGTCGGAGTAGACTCCGCCGGCGGGCGGCGACGCATCCGGCCCATGCAATGGACGTAGGTGTGCCGGCGAAGTCGACTCCGCCTATTATATAGATGCCGACGAATTCGCTATGACGCGCCAGCGCGAGCGATGTCTTGGCAGCAACGTACGCCGAGTCGACGTAGGTCCCATGTCCCTGCGGGGAAGACGACGTCGCGGACGCCTTCCGCGAATAGGCCTCTCGCTCTCGCGTACGCATGTCGGAAGGCCTTCAACGCGAGCAGCGCGGCGACGCGGAGTTGTGGCGTCTTGCACGCGACATTGGGTTTCAGATTGCGGCGCGGCTCGCGAGTCTTCGGCTTGTCTAGGAATGACGCCGTCAGGATCGCGACCTTGCCGAGGACACTCTGGCCGCTGCTCGCACGCTTTTCTCGCGCGCGATCCTCTTCGCGCTTCACCGCAGCCCTGACACGCGCCGCCCACTGGGTGGCGGACTCGCCACGAATCTCCGGCGGTGTCGTCTCGAGCGTGGCCGTGCGCGGCACGGGGCCCTCGTCGCGAAAGAAGTGAGATGGCCGCTCGACGACCTTGGCGCTCCCGGCGAGCCTTCGAAAGGCGGACGATCCTGGCCAATCACTCACTTTCTCCACGAGATGGTCGGCGACCGGGTTGGCGAG
>Ga0164241_10006556_pt1 | contig 10593 bp, 9 predicted proteins | sample OricomyardsoilBY_FD_108780 | JGI IMG/M metagenome (GOLD analysis project Ga0164241, IMG submission 108780) | Backyard soil microbial communities from Emeryville, California, USA - Original compost - Back yard soil (BY) | ecosystem: Environmental > Terrestrial > Soil > Unclassified | place: USA... | reverse complement strand
ATACAAGGTTTGGTACGAGGCCCCGTTGAAAACAAAGCCGACGATCGCGCAGAGGGCACCAACGCCCACGCCGGCCAGCCCCGCGGGGCGAGCCGCCGAATCAATGGGGGCAAACCCCGCAGTGAGGCTGCCCCCCACAATCAGCGCGACCGCACTCCAGGTCAGGGTTGCGGCCGTCCCCCTTTGCGATTGATACCAACCGAGATAGGGACGGACAAACGAATCCTTCCAAAGCTCCTGATGAACCGACAAGGGAAGTCCGTCGCCCACTTCATAGACCCGGCCCTTATGGTAAAGAAAGCCGTTCCAAAGACGAAACATCGACGCTTCGGTCGGCGCGCCAACGCTCCTCAAGGCACGGTCATGCCGGGCAATCGCAGCGAGAACGTCTGACGGGACACCGTTTTTTTTGAGCTGGGCTAAATCGTCGGCCGTGGACCCAATGGGAACCGCAACCGTGTTCATGTACGAGTCAATAACAGAAGAATCAACTCCCGATTGGACCAGGCGGACGATGTCCTGCGCCGGACCCTGGGAAGGAGCCTCGGCAAAGGCCAAGCTGCTCCCCATCAAAAGGAGTCCAAGAACTAAGCCCATCTTCACGATTGGACCTCCGAAATTTAAAAGATAAACCTTTCGGAAGCGATTCGGTAACGATAAAACGTAAAGCTTTGGTAAAGTGTCGAGCGTTGCCTATTGGTACTGAACGACAAGGGCGTTGGTTCCGGAACTGTAGTATCCCGTTGCCGTAACGCTGTTCCCACAATCAAACGGCGTATTACTGTTCAGATTGCCAACGGCAAAGACGTTTCCGCTGGTTCGGTCGACCGCAACACCGCTAAACTGACTGGTGCTTGTCCCGTTGCTCACGGTTTTGACCCATTGTACTGTACCGTCGGCGTTGTATTTGACAATGACCAGCGCGGTCCCTGTTATGGAGGAGGGAACTGTGATCGATTGCGAACCAAAGGTATAGACTCCGCTGCCAGTGCCTGTAACGGTGCCAACAGCGTAACAATTACCAAGACTGTCGACAGAAACGGAAGTAAAGGTGCTGGCCCCCGCCGCTGCCGATACGGTTCGTGCCCAAAGCGTATTACCGTTCGTGTCATACTTTACGATGACCACATTGGTATCGGACTTCATGGTATCACCGCCCGTGAGAACCTGACCGTTGCCGAAGTTTTGAGCAGCACCGCCGCCCAGGAGCGACCCGACAACAACAGAATTTCCCGAATTGTCGACACAGACCGCATTGTAGACAGTGTCCACTCCCCCGCTTGGCGGGCTCACGGCCCAAAGAGGCACACCCGAGGGGCTGTATTTGACCAAGACAGCGTATTGGGCAGTACACGAGCCGCTTACAGAAACATTGTTGCTCGCCGTACCGATAACGGTTGCGGCGGTTCCATTGACCGCCCCGGCGGCATAGCTGTTGCCTGAAGAATCAACGGCCACGCCGTTATAGCGGCTGGACGACAAGGAGCTATAACACGCTGAAATCCATAGTGCCGACCCCGTTGTATTAAACTTGGCAATGACCAAATCCCCAGAGCCGTCCACGGTTCCCTGGGCACCCGTGCCATAAGCGATTGACCCAGCGCTGTTGGAGTTGGAACCAACCGCCCACGAGTTACCCGAGGCGTCGGCAGCAACCCCTGTAAAAGTGTCCCCGCCTATCGAACTCGACGAGATTGCCCAAGCGGGATTGCCCGCACTGTCAAACTTGACAAGGATGCTGGCGGAACTGGCGGCCGGAGTTGTCGTGACACTGGGACTCGACCCAAAGGTATAAGTATCCCCTTTCGTTCCCGCCGTAGTCCCAACAGCGTAGACGTTGTTCGAGGCGTCGGTGGAAACACCAGTAAAGGCGAAATTGTCTCCATTACTACCACCGCCCGACTGTGCCCAGAGAACATTCCCAGACGAAGACATCTTTACAATGAGTGGGTTTTCAACACTACTGAGACCAGAAAGGCTCGCAAAGCCTCCAAAAGCGAAGGAGTAGTTTCCACTAAAGGTTCCCGCTTCCAAGACGCTTCCTGAGCCATCCACGGCCGTAGCGTTAAAAGTACTCACTCCGTAGGCCCCTGTGGTCGTCACCGCCCATTGGGGTACGCCAAGATTTATTCCTGATTCCTTTACGCTGAAGTTATAGGGAACCATTTTCGCTGTGCTGTTGTAGAGGGTGAGCAACAAAATCCCGTCGGTGGCATTGGCGGCGATAGCCCCGGAGCTGTCCGCTACCGTCGTGCCGTCGGAATTCTGCAAATAGTACGAAACACCCGCGGGGAGGCTATTCAGTGTCAAACTGTCGGAGGCCGAAGAAAGGGTGTAGAGGAAGGTCGCCGAAGCGTTCGAAGCCAATGTGCCGGTCACCGGCGTTCCTGCCGCAATCGTTGCCGACGAGGTGGGCAGCAGGTAGAGTTTCAACGCGGTGGTCGAGGTCGAAATAGTGGCTTTGATCGAATTGGCAAACAGACTTGTTGTCAGCGCGGCGTCGGCAAATCCTTGTCCGCTCACGGTGTAATCGCCTGTCGTGAGATTACTCAAACTAAAGACGGCGCTTGAAGTACTGGAAATCGCCTGAGTGTATAGGGTGACGTTTCCTTGTGAATCTTTCAGTGTTAGTTGGACATACGAGGCGGTCGGCAAGAGAAGCCGTGCCTGTGTCGAAGTGGTCGGCAGATGAGCCGTGGTGTACGACACGGTCAACGCCAGGTTTACCGACTGGCGATGAAGAGACAGCGGAGCCTGACACGAAGCCATCGTCAACGCGGCGATACCGACAATGAACACCAAAATCTTGTGCATGAGCCCTCCACGCGATTCCTGCAGGAATCCTTGTGAAGCAGTGTGCCGTAGAACGGCCCGAGTGACTGTGTGCTTTTCGATACATTATGTTGTCAAACGAACAATAAGCTCGTTGCGGCTCTGACATTCGATCTTTTCGAAGATGTTGGAGAGATGGCGCCGAACGGTTCCCACCGCAATATTAAGATCGCCCGCGATTGTATGGTTGGAAGCCCCTTGAAGAACTAAAAGTGCCAAGGCCTTTTCTCGTGCGCTCAGACGATAGCGTTCGGCGGCGCGATCAAAAGGTTCCAGATTGGCCAGAAGTACCACACACCCTCCAAAGTGCCCGCGGCGGTCAAAAAAGGGAGTGAAACTCAACAAGACGCTGAAGCCGGCGAGTTGGCAGGGGATATAACGGCTGACAGGCTTTCGATTCTTAGCCAGATCCCATTCCAATTGGACTAATCGTTCTGGTGATACGAACCCCGCCAAATCGTTGCCGAGCATGGTATCAAGGTACAGACCTAAGGCATTGCTCGCCGATCGATTGCCCGCAAGAACCCTCCGCTGAGGATCGACGAGGAGGCTCGAGTTTTGAAAAATTCCGCCCACGTGTTTTTCGAGCAGATCGTTGTCCGGCCGTAGATACCGGTAGCGGGTAAGAAGGTAACAGTTAATCGAGATGACAACGGTTCCCGCCAAAAATTCCAGCGGAGGGAGGGGCCAGATGGATTCGGCAATCCAGGCCGCAAAGTAGACAAAATAACAACTGAAAATACCAAAGAGAGCCCAGCGGACCTGGGCTCGGAACCGCCGCGACGGACTCTTTGACGAGGCGCGGAACAGGACAAAGGCCGCGTAGGAGGCCAGAAGAAACCAGACGAACGGCGCGACCGCCGGTAAAATCGCAACACCCTGGTTTTGGCCGTGAGCCATTTGGCCGACATTGCCCCACGGGCCCGGAACGAAGGCCTGATAGTAGTAGTTCCCCATAGAATATTCGGCCAGATGGAGGACGCCGAAAGAAACAGCAAAAATCATCACCAGCACTCGCTGACGGCGCGGTTGTCGGGCTAACTGAAGGTAGAAACTTGTTTCAAAGGGGACAACAAAGACAAGCCCCCAATACTGCAGGTGATAAAACTCCAGGGCCTGAGCCATGTCGTTGGACCCGTAGACAAAAATCAGGCAGAACGACCAGAAGGCAAAAAAGACTGTAGGGATGATGGCGGCCCGGTTCAGCTTGGACTTCGGGTCGTAATACCAGCAAAGGCCGATCCAAACTAAGGTCTGTAAAAAGGCCGCGAAGGCGACGTAAGACATGAGCTTCATGATTTTCTGACTCGCGACGAGGCGACAAGCTGACTTCGCGTCGACTTCCCCGTCTTGGCCAGGATTTTATGTATGTGGTTCTTGACGGTTCCCTGTGAAATAAAAAGCCGTTCGGCAATTTGAGAATTATCGAGCCCCTCGGCGAGTAGTGCCACGACCTCTTGTTCCCGTTCGCTGAGCCCGGCCAAAGCACCCTGGTTACCTTCTAAACCCGACACAGTGACGCTTCCGCCTAAGAAATCACCGAAACGGTCGTAGGCGGGAGAGAATCGCCAAGTTACTGATGCCTCAAAGAGTCTTCCCGTCCCCTCGTGGGGGTCGCAAAGGTTTTGGGAAGCCAGAATCCAAGCCTGAACAAACTCAGGCGAATCACTCAAAGGATGCCCCAGACGACCAGTCTGGTCCTGTAACGCCTGGTAAACCTCGGCCAAACCATTGGTCCCCGCCACAACGCCTTCTTTATTGAGAATCCACAAGGCCTCAGGGACGGCATCGCGTAGTTGGAGCTCAAGCACTTCCAAAGGAGTCGGCGACCGGCCCGCCAGCCTGGGCACCAGCAAAAAAAACGGTGCCGCCAGGCCCACGACGGCTAAAAAAGCGGGCGGATGAGGTTCCAGGCCGAACACAAAAACCAAGATGACGTTGTACAAAAAAAGAAGAGAACCCGCGCCCCAGACGGCAGCTCGAAAGAGTTTCGTTCGCCCCACTTCCCGGCCCAGCGATATTGCCAAGCCCCCCGCCAGGAACGCCGACGCGAGGGTCAAATAGGAGAGCAAATTCACCAAGGACCGCCTACGTCAAAACTGGCTCAAGAATACAGCGTTTGGAGGGTTCCCACAAGCAATTCGCCGCAGAGACCATAGTCAACGGGGCTCATCCTTAATGAGACGCCACTTGTTCTATGTACCAGTAGCGCGGATCGCCTTCGTGCGGAATCGGCCCCAAGCCTGGATTCGGAACACGAAAGATTTTACGCTGATCAAGGTGCGCGGCGCGCAGTGCGGGGCCGTATTCGGCTGCAAACAGCCGATCCAGAGATCCGTTCTGGATGATCTTATTCATTCCTCTTAGGAGGCGGGCCGCGAGAACGGTGTTCGCCTTGTTGACCCAAAAATAGTCCGGATCGGGGTAGTACAGCGCCAGAGTCTTTTCGACCGTCAGCCGAGGAAAGCGCTTTTTAAAGAGAAGAAGCTCGTTTGGGGGCTCGTAAACAGCCCGGGGAAAATAATCAAACCGATTCGACATCAGCATGCCAAACAGACCCGCGTAGCTCGTCCCTTTGACGACTTGAAACCCATCTTGAAGCAAGATGGAAGTATCCACCCAATCGTCGCCCTGACCGGCCCGAAGATTTTTCAGTTGATCCAGAGTCTGGATCGCCGAGAACTGCGATTGATTGCTTTCGTCGATGAAAAAAATACGAATACCCAGAATGCCCTTACGGATTCCAACCGGCACGGCCAAAAGAAGGCGCTCCATCTCTCGGCTTGACCCCGAGGTCATGACGTCGAGCGTTTTTCCAGCCGCCAGTTCGGCGGTGATCCTCGCCGTGGTCATGGTCAACGGGATTTGAACCACCTGCGACTTACCCTCATCGGCGGTCGCGTCCAAAGCCAATTGAAGCACCTGCACAGGATAGGCGTAGCGAAAATCCCCCGGTGCAGCACCCGACGGAAAGCGGACGACGCTTTGAGCAAACGCGAACGGAGAAGAGAGCGTCAAAACCAGGGCGAAAACAAAGTGACGCCATAGTCGTTTCACCGATTCCCACCCCCTGCTTTTCCAGCGTCGATCACTTTGTAAGAACCACATGTGCAGCAAGACGTGACGAAACGTGTTCCTGGCAATGATACCCCAGTTTTAGCAAATCGAGACCAAATAAAAGGTGTTCTCCTCGTCCTAAAAGACAGGGGGAAATCGCCAAATGGAGTTCGTCGACCAGGCCCGCTTTCAGATACTCCCGGATCGCGGCAGTACCGCCGCCCAGTCTCACGTCTTTCCCTTGGGCCGCTTTCTTCGCCTGTTCGAGGGCCGCCTCGATTCCCTCGGTCACAAAATGAAATGTGGTGCCCCCCTCCATTGGGATTGAGGGATGCGGATGATGCGTCAAGATAAAAACGGGAACATGGTACGGAGGATTGGGCCCCCACCAACCGTCCCACCCGTCGTTAGTCCAGGCACCTCGCGAGGGCGCAAACATGTTTCGTCCCAAAATCCAAGCACCGACATTTTCAAAGCCGCGTTTTACGAAATCGTCGTCAATTCCTGTTTCGCCTTTGGTGCTTCCATCGCCGTGCATCTCTTGAAAGCTTCGCGTCGCAAATTGCCACAAATGCAGTTCCTGTCCGCCCACACCCAAAGGATGTTCCAAGCTTTGATCCGGTCCAGCGCCATAACCATCGAGAGAAATCGAGAAACACGAAACACGAAGTTTGCTCATAAGAAAATCTCCTTTTCAAATCGTTCTGAGATTCCCCTGATGGTAATCGAAACCGCGGTGATCTGTCTTTCACAAAGGACGAAAATGACTCCGCGACGCAATGATTCGCCCGAGATCAAGGTGAGAAGACCGGGCTAGAGCCAGCCCCAAGTTCCCCCGGCGGCCAGGGCACAAAGGTAGGCTAAAACACACAGGGCCATGGAATCACGGAAACTCAGCAAATTACTGACCCCCAAAGCGGAATGTGACTCATGATCGAAATGATCTGCACGACAGATCCTCCTTTATTGCTTTCAAGGTAGGAGCGTTCGCGGCAGCCTCCCAGGTGCCAAAGGTCACGAAAAGGGCGTGGAAGCAACCTTTTTCCTGGTCAAACAGGCATTTTTGCTAGGCAGGGCAGCAAAATTGCCTCTTCAGGAGGCATTTTTACTCTCCCGACCAGCAATTTTCCTTGTTCACCATGCCTTTTTCCTAGCGTCAACAGCAATTTCCCTCTTTGAAGGAGCAATTTTCTCTGTTCAAACAGCAATGATCTCACATTGACCCTCGACGCCGAACCTCCCAGAAGCGTTTTGCCGGGAGTCGAACTCTTTTTTAGAGTCCCGAACCTTGTTCGACCACTTTCATGTTGTTTTTCCCGTGCTTTTTGACTTCGTACATCAGGTCGTCGGCATTTTTGAGCATCGGGCCAATCGTGGAGCCCATGACAGAAAACACCAGCGCCGGCGCTGTGTCCCAAGGTCCTTCCGTTGAGGATAATGGCCAACGTGACAGGGATTGATCGTGACCCGATTGTCGTCGATTTCTACCATTGGTCTTCTCTTCCCCGTGTTTATTCGGCAGATTGTTCATACCAAGCAGTACTCGGCATGACCTCAGCTTGCCGAGGAAAAACCTTTTCTAACAAGACCCGATGAACCTCGGTGTCAAAATCAGCACAAAGATCAGAAAGAATCGTCAATTGGAAGTCTTTGTCGGCGGCTTCACGCGTGGTCGAGAGGACAACTCCGCTCGTCGAAATTCCCGAGAGGACGAGGTGACGAATTTCCATTCCCCTTAAGAGGACTTCGAGATCACTTCCGGCAAACGCACTCACGCGGCGTTTAGTCACTACAACGTCGGTTCCTTCGGGCTCGATAGAGGGTTTGGGATCGATCATGGCCGTGCCGGACGCCGCTTTGAGGGCCCCAAAAGAGCGGTTGTGAGCACTGATCTCGGGTAGGCCCGGTCGAAACCCCACCACCACAAAGATGACAGGAATCTGCCGTTTATGCGCGTGGTGAACAGCATTCCGCACACGCGCCAAAAATACGCTGCCGTCTTCAATCCTACTCAGAATGCTGGGTTGAACATCCATTACCAAAAGGGCTGTACCCCGATTCGCTGCTGCCATGACGGCCTCCTTTGCCTTGACAACAGTTTACCGCGTTTAACGCTCCCTGGGAGGAGCATAGTCATCGAGAGTTGCCGAAGCTCCTTTTTGCCTGAATGAATCCACAACTTTTCGAACTTCGGCGACAAATCGCGAAGAAGCGGGTAGATCGTCGCCAAACAACTGCGGGAGGTCCAAGATACTGAGCGGAAACATTAGTCTCACGATTGAGGTATTGTACACGCTTTTCCCGATAGCTCCGATTGGTGCTTACCCGGTACCCTCGCTATAATCCCATTGAAGAGGATTGCCGAAGGAGAAACAACAAAATGAGGATTCCAATTCCCTACAAACGGGCTCAACGGCTCCTGAGTCCTTCGAATTTTTCGTTTAATTTCGGCCTCACAATCCACTTTGCGGGGCGCATCGACCCGCACGCAGTGGAAATCGCCCTCGCCAAGGTGTGTCGGCTTCACCCCATCTTGGGGTCCCGAGTGGAATTAGAGGGAGACGACAAGGGAATTTTGACCAACGACGAAACGCCTACACCTTCTCTCATTGTCGTCCCTCGGTACACAGACGACTCCTGGCTTGCACATTTTCAACAATTCTTGGCTCAGCAGTTTGATTACAGGCGCGGCCCCCTCGTTCATTCCGTCTTAGTCCAGGGCGACGACGCGTCCGAGCTCATTCTCATCCTCGATCACAGTACAGCCGACGGACGCGCGGGCCAGTTAGCCGCCCGCGGCCTTGTCCGCTTCATGGCCGAACCCGCCCTCGAACGTTCACCGATTGTGCCCCTTGGATTACGCGAAGCCGTGACTGACGAAGTCGAGCGTCTCGTGGTCCAACGCGAAGCGGAAGCCGTTAAGTCGGGTCCCGATAAACCATGGTCGCCGAATTTTGCCGACACGCCCCAACTCATCACGCCCTTTTCCTTGTCCGCCAACGAAACGGCGACCCTCGTCCAACGTTGCCGCAGCGAGGGAGTCACCGTGCAGGCCGCGCTCTGCGCCGCCTTTCTTCAACCCTTTGCCGACCGCGACCCAGATCATCCCCAAAGGGTCGCCGAAGTCCCCGTTGACCTAAGGCCTTTTCTGCGTCCGCCCGCCGCCGACTGGTACGCCAACTATCTCAGCCTCGTTCTCATTACCGCCGACTGTTCAGGAAACGACCTGTGGGAAACGGCGCGCCGCGCGGCGGCACAGCTCAAAAGCATCACCCCCGACGAACTCTTTTTTTCCATACCTGCCGTCTGGAATCTCTCGGAAAAACTCGCTCCGCAAAATGCTATTGACACGCCCTACGACATTTCCATCAGCAATTTGGGCCGATGGGACGCCGCCGAGGTCCCAGGAAAATGGAAGGTTATCAGCGTCCACGCTCCTACCTTCAACGTGGTTTCAAAAAACCATTATGTTTGGGGACTGAACACCTGCAATGGTGTGCTGACGGCAACCTTCACCTCGTGTGAGTCAAATTCTGTCGCCCTGGGCCGCGAGAGTTGGCAAAAGCTCAAATCAATGGTGGAGTAACACCGGGTCGGTGAAACGTCCGCCGGTCTGATAAGCCTTTTTTCCCGTTCGAAATCAAGATTCCGCCGTATAGTATAGGCTGAGACGAAGGAGAGTTTTCACGGCTCTCGGGTTCGCCAAGGAGTTATCGTGGTCAAGAAATCTCTCGGACTATCATCTCTTTTCACCTTGGTTCTTGGCTTTGCTTTTTCGGCGGCTTCGGTCGGCGCGCAGGCCCTTCCCGCCAGTCAAACCTTCGTCGATTTTCACACTGCCGATTTCAGTCTTCAAGTACCCGAGGGCTGGAAGCTGTCTACCAATGCACAAGGGACGCTGTTTCTTTCCCAGCTGAACGGTCTCTCCATTCGAGTCGAGACGACGAAAGAAACCTCGTTGGACAAAGCGGTCCACGCAGCCCTTCAACGGCTATCGACGGGCGTGAATAACCTCTCGATCCGGTCCAACTCCTCTGTTTCATTTGGACCCAACCAAGGGCTTAAGATTGAATTCACGTGTGATTCCCTGCCGAGTCAGGCCACAGGGGCTTCGGTCAACTTGGAAAACCAAGTCTATTATTGGCTTAAAGGAGATCGCTTCGTCGAGCTGCGGCTTTGGTCGCCCATGGGTTCCGACAACGGAGACCCATGGACGAAAATTGCCCAAAGCCTGCGTTTGACGGGCTCATAGTTCCACGACGAGAAGATCGTCACCCACACCAAGGCTCTTCAGGATCGGACGAACCGCGTCCATCATGGGGTCCGGCCCGCAGAGGTAGACCTTGTCGCCTTTGCGATAGAGCGATGAAATTGCCTCTTTTGTCACAAATTGACCCACCAGCGAATGAAAGTCGGCTCCTAGGACGTTCTGCCACTCAGCCTTGAGAATCACGTCGGCTTCTGTCTTGTTGGCAAAGAGGAGACGATTACCCTTCACCTTCCCCTGTTCCTGAAGAGCGCGAAAAATGGCGACAAAGGGAGTGATTCCGGCCCCGCCGGCGATGAACAGGCCTGGCCCGCCAAACTGAATGGTTCCCCACACGTCGTGCAAGAGTAACTCGTCGCCAGGAACCAAGGTATCAAGTTGTTTCGTCACACCATCGTGGTCGCGGTACGATTTGATCACAAATTCTAAGAAGGGGT
>Ga0164241_10006555_pt1 | contig 10594 bp, 6 predicted proteins | sample OricomyardsoilBY_FD_108780 | JGI IMG/M metagenome (GOLD analysis project Ga0164241, IMG submission 108780) | Backyard soil microbial communities from Emeryville, California, USA - Original compost - Back yard soil (BY) | ecosystem: Environmental > Terrestrial > Soil > Unclassified | place: USA... | reverse complement strand
TTAAAAATAGCGGACATTACAATTCGTGATGTTGATGTAGTGGCTTTTCATGGTTCAACATGGGAAGCGGATTTCGATAATAAACTGAAACAGTATTTCGAAAGCCATTTTGGTTACTGTCCGCAAATAAAACGCTATCACCATCATAATTGCCATGCTGCGGGTACCTATTATTCATCGGGGTTTAATGATGCCTTGATTGTAACTATGGATAATAGCGGCGATGGTGTTTCGATACAAATAGCCACAGGCAGTAATGGTAAAATTGACGTATTAAAACGTTTCGACCGCCCTAATAGCTTGGGTTTATTTTATAGTATAGTAACCCAGTTTTGCGGCTTTACTAAGGATAGTGATGAATATAAACTAATGGGACTTGCCGCTTATGGTAATAAAAGCAAGTTCAAATTTAATTGGCTGATTGATTTTAAAGATGGCGAATTAGTGCTTGATACATCGTACATAAATACGGTTGCACCCAAAGCCCCATCGTTGCACCGCGATGAAATGGCTTTTAATGAAAAGTTTGTAGAAAAAATGGGAGTTGCTCGCCGCTTGCCTCATACCGAAATAACAGAAATTTATAAAAACATCGCAGCCTCGGCGCAACTGCATTTGGAAGAGGTAGTGCTTAAAATGGCTGATTATTATTTAAAACAAACAGGCATTAACAACCTATGTACTGCAGGGGGTGTAGCGCTCAATTGCTTAATGAACCAGCGCTTAATGAACGAGTTACCCGTTGAAGGTTTTTTTGTTCAGCCGGCATCTACCGATGCGGGTATATCAATGGGTGCAGCATGGTTAGCGGCCGTTGAAAATAATGAAAAACCTATTGCGCCCGCCAATGCTTTATTAGGCAATGAGTTTAATGATGGTGAAATTGAGGCAGTACTGAAAACCTGCAATATTCAATATTCAAAAATTAATAACCCTGCAATTTTTGCAGCTGATTTGCTATCTCAAAATAAAGTAATAGCATGGTTTCAGGGTCGCATGGAATTTGGCCCACGGGCATTGGGCAGCCGAAGTATATTGGCAAACCCCTCCATGCCCAATGTACAACAGGTAGTAAACCATAAAATAAAATTTCGGGAAGGATTTAGGCCGTTCGGTGCAAGTGTGTTGCAGCAAGATGTACATGAATATTTTGAAGGGCGATTAGGCATTGCACCATATATGACTATTACTTATAAAACTAAGCCCGGTAAAGAAGAATTAGTAAAAGGTGTTACACATGCCGATGGAAGTTGCCGTATACAAACTGTTAGTAAGGAACAGAATGGTTTGTTTTACGAAATGCTTACAACGTTAAAGGAAAAAACAGGCGTGGGTGCTTGCCTTAATACTTCGTTCAATTTAAAGTACGAACCTATTGTTTGTACTCCACAGCAAGCCATAGCTACTTTTTATGCAAGCGGTTTAGATGCGCTTTTAATAGGCAGCTTTTTAGTAAAGAAGTAATAACGTTCGTTTTTCATACATTTGAATATTATGCTTTCAATATTTAACTCATTATTTAAAAATAAGCCCGATAGTAAAATGCCCCCTGCTACCCACACCCCGCAGGATGTACAGGCATTTTACAATAGCAATACCGATAAGTTTTTAGAGGTATACGGCGAAATAATACAAGCATTTAGAACTATAAATGTGGGAGATTATTTAGACTACACAATTAAAAGCGCTGAACTGCAAGACGGGCAAAAGGTGTTAGATGCGGGTTGTGGTGTAGGCGGCCCGGCCAGCTATTTTGCCACTAAGTTGAATATTGATATTGAAGGCGCTACTATTAGCGACTACCAAGCGCAAAAATCGAAAGAAATAATAGCTGCTAAAACCTTAAAAGGCACTGTAAATATTTCGGTACAGGATTACCACGAAGTTGATAAAAGGTTTGGTGAAAAAATATTCGACAGGGTATTGTTCTTAGAGTCTTTCGGGCATAGTAATGATAAAGCCAAAGCCATTAAAGCAGCTTGGAATGTACTAAAACCGGGGGGCAAACTTTATATTAAAGATTTATTTACCCGCGATGCTGCGAACGAGTGGGAGCAACTGCGTATAAACCATATTTGCGGCCAAATAAATAAAGCTTACGAATACCAAATTGCCGACTTGTATGAGGTGTTAGCGGTAATACGGAAACAGAAATTTATCATTAATTATATGGGTGTGCCTAAAGTTGAACATGGCATGTTCGAGAACCTTACCATATCAAACGATTTCCAAAACCTGTTTGATATAGGCAAAATTGATTCGTGGGACGACTATATTTTTCCGATTGACTTTTTTGAGATATTGGTTGAAAAGCCACTTCACACCACCGAAGAACAAATGCACCTTTACTTTATGAACCGTAAATGACAGAGGGCATCAACAAAATATTATTGCTAACCCGTGCTAAGGATTGGAGGCTAAGTTTTGTGCCTTTTATTATTGGCTGCGTGTACCTTTGGCTGTGGTGGTTTAAAATTCAACTTTCGCCGGCTTCGTTAGGCCTTTTTGTGGCATCGTTTATTACTACGTTCGGCTTTGCGGCTCTAGGCTATTTTGTAAATGAATTTTTCGACATGGAAGTTGATACCCGCGCCGGAAAAATTAATAAGCTTAAAATATTGCCCCCCGTATACAGGCTTGCTTTGTTTTTGGTGTGCGCAGTTATTACTTTTTTACCTTGGGTTTGGCTACCTAAAAATAACATAACCTATATTTTAATTGTAATAGAAGTAGCGCTTTTTTTGTTGTATTCTTTACCATTTCCCCGCCTTAAAAATGTACCGCTTATTTCAGGTTTTATCGATTCGGCTTATGCCTATGTAGTGCCTTTGGTTTTATCGTTTTATACCTATTCATTGTTTGCGGGCAACACCAACCTTTCACTTATATACCTTTTAGCTCCGGCGTTATTTTTAATAGGTTTTAGGAATATTACCATACACCATGTTAACGATATTTTTAAAGATATGCGTTCAGGTGCCAAAACACTACCCCAGCAAATAGGGGTAAACGGAACCAATGTTTTAATTATGACATTATTAGTTGCGGAAATTGTATTGGTAATAATTTGGAGTGCTGTGGTAGCTATACATCAACCTGTATTTTTAATATGGACAGGTATTTACCTTTGTGCAATAGCTTACAGATACAGGTTATTGGCACCTCAATTCCGGGCCGAGTATTTAAGTATTGAGCCTATCAGGCATTTAACCGATATTATTTACCAATATGTTTTTCCGGCAACCATGTTGTTATTAGCTGTTACGATTGATTATAAATGGTTGGTGTTAGTGCCTTTCCATTTTGCAGCATTACTTACCAAAGGTATGCAGGTTGTTGCATTTCAAACAGTGCGTTCAAAAACTCATGCATTATACCATTCCACGTTACGTGGTGTGGTTGACCCTATTAAGATATCGGGTAACTATATGGTGTATTTTTCCTTCCGGCTTATAGGTATTAATCTGCGTAAGGAAAACACCTCGGCTATTAATGCCATTAAAAAAAGGCTGGGTATAAAATAAACGTAAGTCATGGTACAAGAAAGGGGTTTGGTTTGGGTGTTGCGTGTAGTAGTCTTAAATGTTATAATTCAACTAATAGTTAATTTAAACTGGGTAATAACTGTACCGGTATTCATTATATTATTCATCTCCTATCAATATTTTATGGGGGGTAGTGCCACTCGCCAAATGAAGAGAAGTGCTAACGGTTTGCTTTTAATAACTTCTTTATTTATTGCGATATGGTTGGGTGAATTAATATTAAGGGCGGCAGCCGTAAATGCTTCGTACTCTGAAAGGAACCAGCAAATAATTTCCAGAATTTTTACCCCCTCCTACCTTTCTATATTTAATAATTCCGAACCCCTGTGGGAGCCCAATACTACAAGTGAGGATTCAAGAAAGGAATTTGATTCGAGCATAAAAATAAATAACGCAGGATTTGTTGACAGGAATTGGCAGGTAAAAAGAAATAAAAAACGCAGAGTGATTTGTTTAGGCGATTCGTTTACACAGGGCGTTGGTGCGCCTACAGATTCAAGCTATCCCAGAATTTTAGAGACTCTTTATGCGGATTCAGTGGAGGTAATGAATGCGGGCATTGCAGGCAGCGACCCTTTTTATGAATACATAAAACTGAAAAGGGATTTGCTAAAGTATAAGCCTGATGTGGCGGTATTTGCATTCAATTCATCCGATATTTTTGATGTGGTAATGAGGTTAGGTGAGGAGCGGTTTTCGGAAAACTATGATCGCTTGCGACTTAAAGCACCTTGGTGGGAGCCAATATACGCCCAGTCGTACTTTTTCCGGTTATTTATTCACCAAGGCTTAGGTTACAGTTATTCATTTATGGATAAAACCGAGCTTGAGATGAAAGAAGCAAAAGCCTTGAACGATTTGGAACATTGCTTAGATATGTGCAGCGAGTTATGTTCAATTAACAATATTCAGTGCATTTTTGTGTTTCAGCCTATGAGGGGAGAAGTTTTTGAAAAAATGCAATTAGAGCCCGCAATCCGGTATGCCGCAAATAAGGGCTACCGATATCTGGATATGCGAAACGTATATTTGGCTAATAAGATAGATAGCTTTCAGTCATACGAATACTTTTGGCCTATCGATGGGCATAACAAACCCAAGGGCTATGCATTAATGGCGGTGGCTTTAAAAAATCAAATTCTGCGCGATTCGCTTTTAACCAGGTAAAAATATTGTAAGGCTTCATTCGTCAATGCAGTCACATATCTACAATTAAGATGTATTCTTCTCTAATCGCGTAATTTCCGGTTAAAGATTAGCAAATGGTAAGTGTTTATACCTTAATTTTGGCGTTCTTGAAATAAACAGATGTTATATGGCCATTAAAATAACTGAACAGTGTATAAACTGTGGCGCTTGCGAACCTGAGTGCCCTAACGGTGCCATTTATGCCAATGGCGATAATTGGAGAATTGCCGACAAAACCGATGTGCATGGGCAGTATACTTTAATCGGCGGAGGTACAATTGATGCCGATGTTGCACAAAAACCTGTATCGGATGAGTACTATTATATAGTTACTGATAAATGTACTGAATGCAAGGGCTTTCACGATGAACCGCAATGTGCAGCAGTATGCCCGGTTGAGTGTTGTGTGCCTGATTTAGACCACCAAGAAACGGAAGAAGCATTATTAATGAAAAAAGCTAAGCTGCACTTATAATTATAAACCTAAAGCTAAAATGGACCCGATAGTAGAAACTCATTCGAACAGAAAAACAAAAATAAAAGATACCGATAGTGTTGTAGTACGCTTTAGTGGAGATAGTGGCGATGGTATGCAGCTAACCGGCATGCAATTTACCGATACATCGGCCTTGTTAGGCCAGGATATAAGCACTTTTCCCGAATACCCGGCTGAAATACGTGCCCCTGCAGGTACTATTGCGGGCGTTTCGGGTTTTCAGGTGCATTTTGGCAGTAAAGAAATTTTTACCCCGGGCGACCAGTACGATGTATTGGTAGTAATGAATGCCGCTGCCCTTAAAGGAGATTTAGCCCGCTTAAAGCGTGATGGCGTAATTATAGCCAACGTATCGGGTTTTGATTCGAAAAACATGAAACTGGCCGGCTACCCCGAGGGGTCGGTAAGCCCGCTGGAGGATGGGAGTTTAGATGGTTACCAGTTATTTAAAGTAGATATTGCCAAGTTTACCAAGGAGGCCCTCAAGGAATCGGGGCTTAGCATGAAGGAAATAGACAGATGCAAAAACATGTTTGTACTTGGCTTGTTGTTCTGGATGTTCGACAAGAGTATGGAGTTTACCATCCGCTCGTTAAACGAAAAATTTGGCAACAAACCCGATATACTAAACGCTAATATTACAGCCCTTAAAAGCGGGTGGAACTATGGCGATAACACCGAAATTTTTACAACCCGTTACCGTACGGCAGCGGCATCGCTTCCGGCAGGTGTGTATCGAAATATATCGGGTAACCAAGCATTGGCAATAGGTATAATAGCGGCAGCCGAAAAAGCGGGCTTATCGGTGTTTTTAGGTTCATACCCTATTACTCCCGCTTCTGATGTATTGCACGAGTTATCGAAATTTAAAGCCAATGGCGTTAAAACTTTTCAGGCAGAAGATGAAATAGCAGCTATTGGTGCGGCCATTGGTGCGGCCTACGCAGGCGCATTGGGTGTAACCACCACCTCGGGCCCGGGCATGGCTCTTAAAGGCGAAGCATTAAGCTTAGCTATGATGTTTGAATTGCCATTATTAGTATGCGATATACAGCGTGGGGGGCCATCAACAGGCTTGCCTACCAAAACGGAACAAGCCGATTTATTAATGGCCATGTACGGCAGGCACGGCGAATCGCCATTGCCAATTATTGCCGCTATGTCGCCCGCCGATTGTTTCGATGCTGTTTACGAAGCTTGCCGCATATCACTTGAACACATGGTGCCCGTTATATTTTTAAGTGATGGGTACATTGCCAATGGTTCCGAGCCGTGGAAATTTCCTACCGAAGATCAATTGAAACCCATTAATGTAAAATTTGTAACCGAAAACAATAACCCCGGTGGTAAGTTTTTACCTTATAAACGCGATGAACGCGGTGTAAGGCCTTGGGTAAAACCCGGTACACGTGGCTTAGAGCACAGAATAGGTGGTTTAGAAAAACAGGAAGAAACAGGTAATGTATCATACGAACCGCGCAATCACGAGCGGATGATACAATTACGTGCCGAGAAAGTAGCGAAAATTGCCGACACTATACCATTGGCAAAGCTTGATAGTGGTAATGCAAAAGGTAAAATGTTGGTATTGGGCTGGGGTTCAACTTATGGTGCCATTAAAACTGCATTAATTGATTTACACCATGAAGGTTACGATATAGCCCACCTGCACTTGCGCCACCTTAACCCTATGCCTAAAAACATAGGCGAAATACTTAAAAGCTACGATAAGGTATTAGTGCCGGAAATGAATGGTGGCCAACTACGTCAACTAATTAGGGCTGAGTTTTTAATACCTGCCGAAGGCTTAAATAAAATGCAGGGCCAACCATTTACTACCGAAGAAGTGAAGAATAAAATTATAGAGCTATACAATAAATAGTGCTGAATAATAAAAAGCACCCAAAGAGAAAAACATGGATACATTAACAAGTAACAGCGCACCCGTTAAACTTACGGCTAAAGATTTTGCAAGCGACCAAGAAATAAAGTGGTGCCCCGGCTGTGGAGATTATTCAATATTAAAACAAGTACAAACTGTACTGCCCGATACAAATTTACCCTTAGAGAAGTTTGTGTTTGTATCAGGCATTGGCTGTTCATCAAGGTTTCCTTATTATATGAGCACCTATGGTATGCACACCATACACGGGCGTGCAACGGCTATAGCTACGGGCCTTAAAGTAGCCAATCCCGAACTACAGGTATGGGTTATAGGTGGCGATGGAGATTTAATGAGTATAGGTGGTAACCACTTTATACACATGCTGCGCCGCAACCCAAATATTAAATTATTAATGTTCAACAACCAAATATATGGCTTAACCAAAGGCCAATATTCACCAACATCCGAAAAGGGAAAGATTACCAAATCTACCCCGATGGGTTCATTAGATGAGCCGTTTAACCCGGCCGAACTGGCATTGGGCGCTAAAGCATCGTTTTTTGCCCGCACGCTTGACCGCGACCCTAAACACCAGCAGGTGGTAATTAACCGCGCCAACGGCCATCATGGTACCGCCTTTGTTGAAATTTATCAAAACTGTCCGGTGTTTAACGACGGAGCCTTTTTTATATATACCGAGAAAGACACCAAAAAAGAGGAGTGCCTGTTTTTAGAGCATGGTAAGCCACTAATATTTGGCAAAAACGAAGATAAAGGCATTAGGCTTGATGGATTTAAACCTGTTATAGTTGATTTAGCAGGAGGCATATCTCACGATGATTTATGGATACACGATGAAAGCGATAAAGACAAGGCATTTTTATTGGCCCGGTTTGCCGATATGACCCATACCCACATGCCACGGCCATTTGGTGTGTTTTACCGCGAAGACCGCCCTTGTATAGAAGAAGATTTTGAAAGGCAACTTGCCGAAGCTAAACTCAAAAAAGGCCGCTTACCACTTAATAAAATCCTTTCAGGCGATAAAACCTGGACTATCGCCTAATCCTTTAATATTTTTACTCCTGCCATCTAACTGCATGCCAGATTTATGCCCCCGTTTTTTAAAGCTGTGGATAACTTATATTTATGCCCGCAAATGATAAAAACATGATTTGGCTCATGTTTTCTGTAAATAAGTTAGTTAAAATGGAACCTTTTTCGCTCAATTTAGTATATAATTGTGCTTATTACTGAATTGTTAAGGCTACGTTTCTTAACATGAACCGAGGGACAAATAAATAATTAGTGATTTTATTTGATTGATTATCAGTCAAATGATTTTAAATTTAACAATAGTTGCGTTTAGGCACACTAATTGTTAACATGGGTATTACAAAAATAGGTTGTTGACAAACAGGGACTTGGAGATTAACTTATTCACAATATTATATTTTAAGAGTACCCGGTTTTAATCCGGCAAAATCCATAATCATTAAGAGATGAAGAAACTTTACCCGCGCTTAACCGCATTAGCACTACTAGTTGGAGGTATATTTTGGGCATTATCAACCCAAGCCCAATGTACGCCTAGTACGCCAACGTACCCATGTACTTACATGTCTATTACAAACGTTACGTTTGGCTCTATTAATAACTCATCTGGGTGTTCGGGTACAGCGTATAGCAATTATTCTGCACAAAGTACAACGCTTGCAGCTAACAGTTCGGCAACCATGTCTTTATCATGTTCAGGGTACGATCAAAGTTATGCTATATGGATAGACGCAAACAATAATGGTACATTTGAAACCGGGGAGCGTGTTGCCACCATACAAGGATCTTCGGCTTCAGGCAGCTATGTACACACAGTAAGTGTTACAGTACCTTCAAACGCTTCAGGTTCGGTAAGATTAAGGATACGCGCTGAATGGGGTGGCTATGCTCCGCCAACCGATGGTTGTGCAGCAACAACTTACGGTGAAACAGAAGATTATACAGTAGTGGCAAGTGGTTGCGGTAGTGTGGCTGCTGAAACTACACCAACTTTAGTTGCAGCTAGTGCCTGTAGCAATGGAACGTTCAGGATGGGATCCGGAGCTTACTACAACTTGGCAGTTGCGGCGAATACCTATTATAGCTTTACTTGGAACAATAACGGTGCGGCAAATATAAGCGGCTTTTGTGCTAGTGCTGTAAATGGTAACGGTGCCGATTTTAATACTAACCAAACAGCTTGGTTCTCGGGCACTACTACTTCATTAAAAGTTGCCGCGGTTCGTAGCAGCAACACTTGGGTAGCAACATCAGGTATTATGACCTACCGTAACACACAACCAGGTATAGGAGCTATATCTGGCGCTCCTTCAGCAATATGTAATGGTTCTGTAGTAACATACACACCTAATTCAATTACAAACGGATCATTTAATAAATTTGAATACCAATGGGATGGTACTGCAGGCGCTTGGACAGACTGGGGCGCTACCAATCCGCATGTATGGACCTCCAGTAATCCGGGGCATACACTATACGTACATGCCATAGCTAATAACAACGGCTGTACTGCCACATCAGCAGCGGTTTCAACACGGGTAGATGCAGCAAGTAATGGAGGTACAGTAACAGGTGCTCCGTCAGCTATATGTAATGGCTCGGTGGTTACCTATACAGCTACAGGACAAACAGGAACTTTTAATAGATTTCAATATCAATGGAATAGCACAGCAGGCGCTTGGACCAACTGGGGTACCACTAACCCTTACTCATGGACATCGAGTACTCCGGGTAGCACATTATATGTACGCGCCCAAGCAACAAACGGTGTTTGTGCCAGTGCATATTCGGCACCTGTAAGTACGCTTGTAGATGCCGCCACTGTAGGTGGTAGCATAACAGGTGGCACTACTCCAATCTGTCAAGGCAGTGCAACAGGTACAATGACATTAAGCGGCCAAACAGGCAGCGTAACCCGTTGGGAAAAACAATTAGGTGCAGCAGCTTGGACAACCATAGCTAACACCGCAACTACATATAGCGAAACACCAAGCAGCGCAGGTACCTGGACTTACCGTGCATTAGTACAAAACGGAACTTGTTCAGCAACTTACTCAGGCACCCGCAGTATAGTAGTAGATGCAACATCGGTAGGCGGAAGTATAACAGGAGGCACTACTCCTATCTGTCAAGGCAGTGCAACAGGTACAATGACATTAAGTGGAAACACAGGTGCTGTAACCCGTTGGGAAAAACAATTAGGTGCAGCAGCTTGGGCAACCATAGCTAACACCGCAACTACATATAGCGAAACACCGAGTAGCGCAGGCACTTGGACTTACCGTGCTTTAGTAGACAATGGAAGTTGTGCTGCTGCATATTCAGGCACACGTAGCATAGTAGTAGATGCAACATCGGTAGGCGGAAGTATAACAGGCGGTACTACCCCTATCTGCCAAGGCAGTGCAACAGGTACAATGACAT
>Ga0164241_10006554_pt1 | contig 10594 bp, 7 predicted proteins | sample OricomyardsoilBY_FD_108780 | JGI IMG/M metagenome (GOLD analysis project Ga0164241, IMG submission 108780) | Backyard soil microbial communities from Emeryville, California, USA - Original compost - Back yard soil (BY) | ecosystem: Environmental > Terrestrial > Soil > Unclassified | place: USA... | reverse complement strand
GCCAGCAGCGAACGGGCACTGCGACTGTCGGCCGCCTCGCGGACCTCGAAACCGGCTCGGCGCAGGCCATAGGCAATCATTTCGCGGATGGGCAGTTCGTCTTCAACGATCAGGATCTGGCGTGTCATGCGAAGGATTTCATGACAACAACGTTACAGGCATCTTACAGCGAGGCCTGAACCACTCTATCGCGCAGATAAACCGGCTGGGCGGCCGCTGGATCCTGCCAGGCGGCCCCCGCAGCCAGGTCAAATGCGGCCAGCCGGGCAATGTGGCCGGCATGGGGCTCCGCCTCGGCAAGGCAGTGCGCCGGTGGCAGATCAAGTTCCATCACCAGCGCCGGGTAGGCCCCCAGGCCCATGCCCGCCGCACCCACCACCCGGGCCGGGGTCGACTGCCGCGCTGCCAGTTCGCGCAGCAGCTCTTCCGGCACTGAAAGTCGTTCACTTCCTTCGGCTGCTCCCACCGCAGCACCGCTGTTCAGGAACAGTCCCCAGTACACCTCCCCCATGCGCGCATCCATGCACGCGAGCAACTGGCCGTCAGCGGGTGCATTACCGAGCGAGGCCACCGCGACGCGCGCGCCTTCGGCCAGTGCGCGCAGATCCGAAATCGGCATCACCGGCAATCCTGCACCGGCCGCCAGACCCTGGGTCACTGCAGCAGCAATGCGTACTCCCGTGAATGAACCAGGCCCGCGCCCGAAAGCAATGCCTTCGAGATCTCGCAGCGACAACCCAGCCTCTGCCAGAACCTGGTCCACCATCGGCAGCAACAGCCGGGCATGGTCGCGTGCGGTTGTCACGGCGCGCACAGTCAGCTGTCCGCCGGCCAGCAGCGCCACCGAACACTGGCCGCTGGCGGTATCAAGGGCCAGTATCCGGCCAGCAACCTGTGACTGCGTTGCCATGCCAGGCATGGACTCCCGCTGACTCATGCGCGGCGCCGCGTCGTACCGCGATCGCGGCTGCGTTCGAGCATGGCCCGTACCTCGGACAGATCACGCGTGCGCTTCATCGGCGGCAGCCCTGCAAGCAGCTGCTTTCCATAGCCCTTGCCGGTCAGTCGCGGATCCAGAATGGCCACCACGCCCTCATCCTCCTCGCTGCGAATCAGTCGACCGACGCCCTGCTTCAGCGTGAGCGCCGCCTCAGGCAGCTGGAAGTCCTTGAAGGGATTGCCACCCTGCTCGCGCGCCCGCACCAGTCGCGCGCGCATCAGCGGATCTTCGGGTGACGCGAACGGCAGGCGATCGATTACCACCAGTCGCAACGCGCTGCCCGGCACGTCCACGCCCTCCCAGAAGCTGGTCGTGCCGAGCAGCACCGCATCGCCGTGCTCACGGAACTCACGCAGCAGGTGTTCGCGCGGTGACTCGCCCTGAACCAGCACACGATAGGCCATTGCACCGTCCCGCTGCCAGCGCTGCCGCAGTGCCCGTGCGCTGTATTCCAGCGCGCGATGACTGGTGAACAGCAGGAACGTGCCGCCTTCGGCCAGATCGACCAGCTCCGCCGCGGCTTCCACCACCGCATCCGGATAGTGGGGCGATGCGGGATCCGGCATGCCCACCGGCGCATAGAGCAATGCCTGTCGGGCGTAGTCGAACGGGCTCTCGATGGCCAGCGTATCGCAGCGATCCTGCAGGCCCAGTCGCCCGATGAAATGGCTGAAATTACCTGCCACCGCCAGCGTCGCTGACGTGAACACCCAGCTGCGCGCGCGACTGTCCAGAATCTGCCGCAGCCGGTCGCCAATCTCGAATGGCAGCAGCTGGCAGGAAAACGCGCGCGCACCGGGCACGATCAGGCGCGCGCCGTCTTCGGATCGCGCATCCAGCAGCACATCCAGTTCTCCGGCCAGGTTCGTGGCACGTTGCCCGGCCAGTGCCACCTCATCGCCACCGCCCAGGCTGGCCAGTGCATCGGCGAGCACGCAGAGCGCGGCAACCAGCGCCCGGCCCGCATGGTCGAAGGCCTGCAGGTCATCTCCCCACGCCAGTCTCTGGCCCGCCGGGCCGGCAGCCGCTGCTGCGCGCAGCGCCTCCTGCAGCGCGTGGCGCAGCGCGGCTTCCGGCTGCGAAAGCCGGTCCGGGTCGAAGCCGTTCTCCAGCAATAGCGCGGGCAGGTCGGCGAGCAATTGATCGACCCCGCGCGAGCTGAACTGCTGTCCAAAGAATTGTGCAGCCAGTTCCGGAAGCTGGTGCGCCTCGTCGAGGATCACGGCATCCGCGCTCGGCAGGATGTCACCCCAACCCTCTTCCTTCAGTGCCAGGTCTGCCAGCAGCAGATGGTGATTCACCACCACCATCTCGGACTCCGCCGCGCGGCGCCGCGCGGCGAATACATGACAACCTGCGTACTGCGCGCAGCGCGCACCTGTGCAGCTGTCGCGCGTCGAGGTAATGCGCTCGCGCAGCACGTGACCGTCGGGCAGCTCCGGCAGTTCGGCGAGATCCCCCTCGATCGTGACCTCGGCCCACTGCGCGATGCGCGCGGCCAGGTTCTCGCGATCACGGCCCTCCAGAGGCAGTTCCCGCGGCAGGCGCTGCAGACGTTCGCGGCACAAATAGTTGGCGCGCCCCTTCAGCAACGCCACAGTCGTGGCGCGACCCAGTGCGCGGCCGAGCAGTGGCAGGTCGCGATGGAACAGCTGGTCCTGCAAGGTGCGCGTGCCGGTGGAGATGATCACCCGCTGTCCCGAAAGCAGTGCCGGGATGAGGTAGGCAAAAGTTTTGCCCGTGCCGGTGCCGGCTTCGGCAACAAGCCACCGGTGTTCCCGTATGGTCGCCGCCACGGCCTCGGCGAAGCGCAGCTGGCCCGCGCGTTCGCGAAAGCCTGGCAGGGAGCGCGCCAACGGTCCCTCCATGCCCAGGATGTCCGATAGCGCCTGCATCACCTGGGGCCTGGATTTTCGCAATGCAACATAATAGCTGTCGTAACTGCCTGTTCGTTTGCCGATCACTGGCTAGGCAGCCGCCGGCACATTGTCGGCGCTATACTCCCGCCCTCTTTCCATTCTAGTTGGCTGCAGGGTGCACCATGGCGACAGCTCCGAGCACATTCAAACCTCTTCCTGACATTTCGACGGCGGTCGCCGCCTGGGTGGCCGAAGTCGCCGCCCTGACCACCCCCGACCGGATCCAGTGGTTTGACGGTTCAGCTGCGGAAGTCGCCCACCTGCGCAAGGAGTTGCTCGCGAAGCAGGAATTGCTGCCGCTGAACCCGGAAACCTTTCCGGATTGCTACCTGGCGCGCTCGAACCCGAGCGACGTGGCCCGAGTCGAACACCTGACGTTCATCTGCACCCCCAGGCAGGAAGATGCGGGTCCGAACAACAACTGGATGCACCCTTCAGAGGCCCATGCCGAGATGGACGCCCTGTTCAAGGGCTGCATGAAGGGGCGCACGCTGTATGTGGTGCCCTACTGCATGGGCCCCATCGACTCGCCCTACTCCCGGTGCGGCGTCGAGATCACAGACAGCGCCTACGTGCTGCTGAACATGGCGATCATGACGCGCGCCGGGCGCCCCGCCCTGGAGCGCATTGCCGCCGATGGTGGCAAGTTCGTGAAGGGCCTGCACTCGATTGGTGAACTGGACCCGAATCGCCGTTTCATCATGCACTTTCCCGAGGAGCTCACCATCAAGAGCTTCGGTTCCGGCTACGGCGGCAATGCGCTGCTGGGCAAGAAGTGTCATGCGCTGCGCATTGCCAGCTTCCAGGCGCGCACCGAAGGCTGGCTGGCCGAACACATGCTGATCGTGGGGTTGCAGAACCCGCAGGGCGAAACACATTACATCGCGGCCGCGTTCCCGTCGGCCTGCGGCAAGACCAACCTCGCCATGCTGATTCCGCCGGGCTCCATGCCGGGCTGGAAGGTTTTCACCGTCGGTGACGACATCTGCTGGATGCATCCCGGACCGGATGGCCGGCTGTGGGCGATCAACCCGGAATCCGGCTACTTCGGCGTGGCGCCGGGTACCAGCCCCAGGACCAACAAGAACGCCTACGACACCATCCGCAAGGACACGCTGTTCACCAATGTCGCGCTGACGAAAGACAACGAACCGTGGTGGGAAGGCATCGGCAAGGGTGAACCGGTGACGGACTGGCAGGGCCGCCCCTACGATGCCAAGAACGGTCCGGCCGCACATCCGAACTCGCGTTTCACCGTGGCCGCGCGCCACAATCCAGCCTACGACAGGAACGCGGACAGCCCGAAGGGCGTGCCGATCTCGGCGATCTTCTTCGGCGGCCGCCGCCGTGACGTCGCCCCGCTGATCTACCAGGCCCGCAGCTGGCAGCACGGGGTGTTGATGGGCGCGGCGGTCGCTTCCGAGACCACCGCCGCCGCCACGGGCGCGGTGGGAGTCGTGCGCCGGGATTCGATGGCGATGAAGCCGTTCTGCGGCTACAACTTCGGCGACTATTTCCAGCACTGGCTGAACATCGGTTCCCGGCTTGCGAACGCGCCGCAGATCTTCCACGTCAACTGGTTCCGCCAGGGCACGGACGGCAAGTTCCTGTGGCCGGGCTTTGGCGAAAATCTGCGCCCCATCGCGTGGGCGCTGGAGCGCGTGGCGGGCCGTGCGGCGGCCAGTGACGCTGCGATCGGTTACCTGCCGCGCCCGCAGGACCTCAATACCAGCGGGCTGGACATCGGCGCCGACGCACTGGCAGACCTGCTGTCGGTGAAGCAGGACGCCTGGAAGACGGAAGTGGCGGCCATCCGCACCTATCTTGACGAATACGGCAGCCACACGCCGCAGGCACTGTATGCGGAGCTGGACGAGGTCGAGAAGCGCCTGAACTGAGCCGCGCCCGGCTCAGGCGTCTTCGCAGACGAAGCGGATCGTCTGCGGTGAATCTGCTTCCGGAAGCTTGCCGAGGCCCAGCATGCCCACGCCCTTCAGCTCCATGCTGTCACGGCGCAGGAATGATTCATCCCCGTCGAGCGAATTGACGAATGTGCCGTTGGTGCTCTGGTCGATGAGCCGGAACTTCCCGCGGGACAACTCGATGCGCGCGTGAATGCGCGAAATCAGGTTGCCGCGCACGATCACGTCGTTCTCGTCCGCACGGCCTATGGCGATCTGCGGATGGCTCTCGTCGATGATCACCTCGCGATCGGACAGCACCAGCCGCAGGCGCTGCACCTTGCGGTCGGTCGAGCCGCCCATCTCGAGCGAGGGCAGCATGCTGGTGACATCCTCGGTTTGCCAGATGACTTCATAGAGGCTGATCTCGTTACCCTGCCCCCGGAGCGTGGCGATATCGATCTGCCGCACGGCCGAGCGCCATTCCTGTGACAGCTGCGCCACTGTGGCGGCCGTGGTCATGATCTGCCCCGACTTGGCCTGGCTGGTCATCCGGTTGGCCGTGTGCACGGTGGCGCCGAACACATCACGGCTTTCCAGCACCACCGGACCGAAGTGGCAGCCGATGCGGACCGACACGGGCTGACCTTCGACCTGCAGCGCCGGATGGGAACTGATGCTGCGCTGGATCTGCGCCGCGGCATTCAATGAATCGTCAGCCGTGGGGAAGGTGGCCATCACCTCATCGCCCATGGTCTTGATGACCGTGCCGCGATTCTGTTCCGTGGCTGCCTGCATCAGGTCAATGCAGACGGCAATGACTTCGCGTGCGCCCTGGTCGCCCAGCGCTTCATAGATGCGCGTCGACCCGACGACGTCGGAAAACAACACTGCCAGCTCGACGTCTGTACCCATGCAGCCCGAAAAAGTGTGAACCAGTTCACACTCTGAAGCATGGGATTAAGGAAAACAAGCTTCAGGCCACGGCCTGAACCAATGCCATCGACCGGTTGAAAACTTGTGCAGGGTCAAGGCCATGGGGGCCATGCCCAGAAAGTACCTGACGTAGTTCCCGCGCCCCGGGTCGCCCCGCCAGCAAGCCCAGCATATGTCGCGTAATCGCCGTCAGCGGCGTGCCCTGGCGAGTCTCGCGCAGCGCATATTCACGCATCGCGTCCACCACCCGCGTGAGTTTCACCGGCGCCTCAGAACTCAACGTGGCTTCCAGTTCGGCCAGCAATTCGGGTCGATGGTAAGCCTCGCGGCCGATCATCACGCCATCAAATGCCTGCAGTGCCTCGAGCACCTGCGCACTGGTCCGGAAGCCACCGTTGACCACAGTGGGAACCTCGGGGTACGCGGCACGCAGTGCCGCCACCGCCTCGATACGCAGCGGCGGCACCGTGCGATTCTCGTGCGGTGACAGACCACCCAGAACAGCCTTGCGCGCGTGCACGATCAACCGGTCGCTACCTGCGGCCACGATGGCAGCCGTGAATTTCTGCAGCCTTTCGGCGTCATCCTGATCGAAGCCCAGAGCCGCTTCCTTCGCGCTGTACTGGCCTCGCGCATCGCGATCCACCACCCCGACCCGGTACTTCACCGTGACCGGAATGCGCACCGCCTGCTTCATCGCGGCTACGCAGTCGGCCACCAACCCAGGGCTCTGCATCAGGCAGGCGCCGAACGCGCCGGCCGCCACGCGATCGCTGGGGCAACCGCAGTTCAGATTCACCTCCACATAGCCGGCGTCCTCGGCGATGCGCGCCGCTGATGCCAGGTGCGCCGGATCAGACCCTCCCAGCTGTATGGCGAGCGGCTGCTCAGCCGCCGAAAAGTTCAGCAGGCGCGCCGCATCCCCACGCAGGATCGCCTGGGCATTGATCATTTCCGTATACAACAAGGTGTGCGGCGAGAACTGGCGCAGGAAGTAGCGGCAGTGCCGCGTGGTCCAGTCCATCATGGGTGCGACTGAGATGCGATGGTCGATGGAAGCGCTGTGTTTCTCGTCTGAAATGCCTATTTTTCCAGTGTTTTCCACTTGTGGCGTTTCTGCGGGATTCCTGTGCATTCGGTGGAGTTTACTGGTTGCTGAGGGGACATAAAGGAGACAAGAATGGTTTCCACACCTCTTGTCCCCTCAAGAATTCGACCATGGCGACCATCAAGGCCCGCAAACAGGCGAACGGTTCGACCCGATACACAGCGGTTGTCCGCATCCGCCGCGGCACGACCGTGCTGCATCAGGAGAGTCGGACCTTCACGCATCGCACGGCCGCTCTGAGCTGGGCCAAACACCGCGAAGTGGCACTCGAAGATCCGGCCGAGCTGACCCGTCTGCGGCAAAGCCCCGCTACCCTTGCCGAGCTCATCCGCTGGTACATCGACACCTTCGAGACGATCTCGCGCTGGCAACGAAGCAAGCAGACCCACCTGGAGTTCCTGGAGCGTCATACGCTCGGCAAGACCATGGCCCACGCGCTGACAGCCGCCGACCTGATCCGCCATGTCCAGTCGCGCCGTGCCAGCGGTGCCGGGCCGGCGACCGTCATCAATGACCTCATCTGGATCGGCGTAGTTCTGAGGGCTGCCAAAAGCGTTCGGGAGCTGCCGGTCAGCCCGGAAATCGTTACCCAGGCCAGGAGTGCCTGCAGGGAGCTGAGGCTGGTCGGCAAGCCCAAGCGGCGTACACGGCGCCCGACCGCCGACGAACTCGCGCGGCTCCGCGAGCACTTCCGGAGACGCGACCGCCGTGCCGGGATTCCGATGGAGGCCATCGTGGATTTTGCGATTGCCTCGGCGCGGCGGGAGTCCGAAATCTGCCGCCTGGAATGGCGCGACAACGACAAGGCCACGCGAACCGGCATGGTCAGGGACGCCAAGCACCCCACTGCCAAGAACGGGAACCACCGACGGTTCAAGTACACGCCCGAGGCCTGGGCGCTCGCCACCGCCCAACTCCAGGCCAGCGAGTACATCTTCCCGTACGATCCCAAGAGCGTTGGGGCCGCGTTCACGCGGGCCTGCAAGCTGCTCGGCATTCAGGACTTGCGCTTCCATGACCTCCGGCACGAAGCCACAAGTCGTCTGTTTGAGCGCGGCTACCAGATCCATGAGGTCGCCCAGTTCACGCTGCACGACTCATGGAACGAGCTGAAGCGCTACACGAACCTGAAACCCGAGAACCTGCGTGACATCGCGCCGGCGAAGGCAGGCGGCGCACGGGCGCGGCCGCGGAAGTCATCGCGTGTTGCTAACCCGCCTTCTGGCGACGCGCATCAATCAGTTCAGCGAGATCTGTGGCACTGACCAGCCACGGCGACTTCTGCCCGCCCAATCGGAACGCTCGGCACGGCAGGCCCTTCGCGGGCGCCCTTCGTCGGGCTTCAGCAAAGCTGAGACCAAAGTACTTTGGCGCCACGCGGTCGAGCGGAATGTTGGCCTCACCGAACTCTGCCAGTAATCCAAAATATGTGCTGTTCACGACGTTGACCCGCGGAGTTGCAGCTGTGATTCCAAAAGTGCGCCACCATGTGGGGGTGCTGAAGTGGCAGTTTCGCGGAGAATTCCGCGGAAACTCCGCAGACTCCGCCAGGTAATGACATATCCCCAGAGCGGGTCCGAATGACTGCCAACCTTCTCCCTTAGCTCCCCTTTCAGAATGCCAAGGAACCTCTACGAGAGTGCGGGAACAATGCCAGTCGCGTAACCTAGTCGGCACGCGGCCTTCTGTCACGACTTCTAGCCAAGAGACAGGGAGACACCTCATGGCGCCCAGCACAAGTACAGCCGAACAGCCATCGGTTGTTGAGCATTTCAGCATTGAAGGCTTGTACGGCTATCGCTCGATTGGCCTTGACTCCAAGTACGCAGCAACAGTTCTGATTGCGGGTAACGGATCAGGAAAGACTACGCTGCTAGGAGCGCTCGACGCGTTTATTCGCGGCCAATTCAGTCGATTGTCGACACTTCAGTTCGAGCGGATCAATTGCAAGCTACGCGGCGTTGAGGAAGCGCTCACTGTAACTCGCAATGACATCGACCAGATTTCTCAAATACCTGTCGAGAGTGAGCTATGGCAGGCGGCCAAGGCCTTTGAATTGGAGCCATTGACTCTTGTTGAATTCTTGGAAAACGATTTTCAGAACAGTGATCCGTCGGAATTCTACGAGCACCACATCTTCCAGCAAATCTTGGCCAAGACCGGTTTCTCAACTCCAAATGCAAGGAGCCGGTGCGAAAAGCTTGCTGCGCTGCTGGGCGGGAGAAACTCGAATGTCGATCACATCAAGAAGATTCTCGCTCAAGTCCTGACGGATATTGAAGTTGTCTATCTACCCACGTATCGACGCATAGAACTTTCACTCCCCGAGTCTGGAGATGTACGTCGTGGCCGAAGGCGCCAAAGTATCCAAGCCAAGCTCGGCATTCCGCGGAGAGGCCTGTACGCCGGTGACATCCAGTTTGGGTTAGCGGACATATCAGAACGTCTTGCAACCCTGAATCAGCAGATGCTCTACCAGTCCAATCAAGGGTATGAAGAAATCAGTGCGAACATCCTCAATGATTTGATAAATGGATCTTATGAGCGCGGAAATCCAAGTCCCGAAGAGCGGCCTACAAAGGAGGCGCTAAAGCTATTCTTCTCCAGGATTCTGGAGGGTGGTGATGCGCCATATCGTTATGGACCACATAGATTGGGATATCTCCAAATCCCGGATGTGGAGAGAATTTACGCCGAAGAGAACATCTCAGTCGAATCTAGAAAACTGCTGACCTATTTCTTGGGAAAGTTGAATTCTGTCCTGCAAAAGACCAAGGACGTAGAAGGGGTGGTTGAAGAATTTATTCGACATTGCAACCAGTATCTCTCCGGTGGCGATGGCAGCGCCTCTTTGGAGCAACATGCGTTAGAGAGCGGCCAGTCTTTGGATGACAAGAAGCTGACGTTTAACAGACGCAACCTGAAGGTTAGTGTGTCAAGTGCGGTGACAGGAAAGAAGATTCCACTCGACGCTCTATCGTCAGGAGAGAAACAAATGATCTCCCTGCTTGCACGCCTCTACCTGTATCCGCCCAAACGCAAGTTGCTCCTCATCGATGAGCCGGAGTTGTCTCTCTCGATAGAGTGGCAACGAAAGATACTGTCAGACGTCGTCAATGCCCCTTTGTGCGCGCAGGTAATTGCGATTACACATTCGCCATTCGTCTTCGACAACGAGCTGGAACCATTTGCAACAAGTGTCACGCTGAGAATTGATCGCGACCCCACACGTGCATCCATTTCAGACGGCGAGGTGGAGACATGACCAGCGGGCCAGACCCCCAAGTTGACAGCCTGGTGGCCGCCAGGTCAGCTCCAGCAGTTCAAAAGGCGAAGCTCGCAGCACTTCGGTCAAGATTCCCCGATCGAGTTGTTTTCGTATTTGAGGGTATCGACGACAAAACCGTCTATCGGGAATGGGTTAGGAGGGCGAATCCTGAACTCGTCTACGAACCATTCCTGTGTGACAACAAACATTACTTGCTGCAGTTGATGGACGTGATCGAGCGCGATCGCGGCGGAGTCGGGCACAGTATCTATTTCTTTGTGGACAAGGACTTTGATGGTTTGCGCGGAAGAACCAAGACAGGGTCAATCTTCATTACGGACGTGGAGTTGACCCGGTTTTGTGGACAGTTCATGTTCACAAAGAGAGGGTCAACGTATGGGTCAGAAGATCAAGCGATATGCGCCGGAGTTTCGGCGTCAGATGGTGGAACTGCATCGAGCT
>Ga0164241_10006553_pt1 | contig 10594 bp, 8 predicted proteins | sample OricomyardsoilBY_FD_108780 | JGI IMG/M metagenome (GOLD analysis project Ga0164241, IMG submission 108780) | Backyard soil microbial communities from Emeryville, California, USA - Original compost - Back yard soil (BY) | ecosystem: Environmental > Terrestrial > Soil > Unclassified | place: USA... | reverse complement strand
TCCGCGGCGGTGGCTCGATCCAGTCGGGACGCGAAGCAGGTTCGACGTCTGCTGTCGCTGGCGATGATCCGCGACGGCGGTAGTCGGACGGAGGCGGCGCGGATCGGCGGGGTCGGGCTGCAGATCGTTCGGGACGGGGTGGTGCGCTTCAACGCCGAAGGCCCGGACGGGCTGATCGACCGCAAGGCCCCTGGCAAGGCGCCGACGCTGACGCCGGAGCACCGCGCGGCGCTGGCGAACGCCGTGGAGGCCGGTCCCGAGCCCTGGCGGGACGGGGTGGTGCGCTGGCGGCTGATCGACCTCGTGCAGTGGCTGTGGGACGAGTTCCGGGTTACGGTGAGCGCGGCGACGGTCGGTCGTGAGCTGCGGGCGCTCGGCTTTCGCAAGCTCTCGGCGCGGCCGCGCCACTACGCCCAGGACCCGGAGGCGGCGGAGGCTTTCAAAAAAGTCTCCCGGAGCGCTTGGCGGAAGTCGGCGCTGCGCATCCCGGCAAGCGCATAGAGCTCTGGTGGCAGGAGTTCGCCATGGAGCCGCCATTGGTCCGAGGCCCATGGCGGACGCCCGCATCGGCCAGAAGAACAAGCTCACCCGGAGATGGGCCCGGCGAGGCACCCGGCCACGCGCGCCGCACGACCAGCGTACGGCCTGGGCGTATCTCTTCGGGGCGATCTGCCCGGCCGAGGGCAAGGGCGCCGGTCTCGTCATGCCGTTCTGCGACACCGAGGCCATGCAGGCGCACCTCGCCGAGATCAGCGCCACGGTGGCGCCCGGCGCCCACGCCGTTCTCCTTCTCGACCAGGCGGGGTGGCACTTCGCCGGGGCGCTCGTCGTCCCCGGGAACATCACGCTCCTGCCGCTGCCGCCCCGATCTCCCGAGCTGAACCCGGTCGAGAACGTCTGGCAGTTCATGCGCGACAACTGGCTCTCGAACCGTGTCTTCACCGGCTACGACGACATCGTCGCCCACTGCTGCGCAGCCTGGAACGACCTCATCGAACAGCCATGGCGCATTCGATCCATCGGCAGACGGTCATGGGCCGAAGGGTTCTGATCAATGCGCGTTGGTATAAGGTGGGAGTTTGCGGACTTCACCCAAGCCTCACGAGGACCCCGATGACAGGATGACGCTGATCGAGGCGCTGCAGAAGGCCGATGACGGAAATTTCCTGCGCGGGCTGGTATCAGATCCGCATCTTCTTGAAGATCGGCTCGGGGATCGAGGTGATGACCGCCATGATTAGGCGCCAGACTGGGCGGACGTAGATCACGCTGCGCTTTCTCTCCAGCCCGCGGGAGATTGCCTGGGCCACGTCTTCGGGCTGGCAGGTCAGGCGCGCCGGCAGATCCATGCCTTCGGTCATGCGCGTGGCGACGAAGCCTGGCAGCACGGTCAGGATGTCGATGCCGCGCCCGGCCAGCCGGTTGCGCAGCCCGGAGAGGAACGCGGTGAAGCCCGCCTTGGCCGAGCCGTAGACATAGTTCGTCGCCCGGCCGCGCAGTCCGGCAACAGAGCTGATCCCGACGATCTGGCCTGAGCCGCGCTGGTCGAACCGGTTGGCGAGATGCCCGAGGATGCTCGCCGGCCCCTCGAAGTTCGAGCGGATGACCCGGATCGCCGCGCTCATGTCGCGTTCGCTCTCGATCTGGTCGCCCATGAGGCCCACAGCGCAGATGGCGATCTCGGGCAGCTCCGGCAGCGCGTCGAGGAACTCTGCATGGGTCTCGACCGCGAGCGCATCGAAGGCGTGCAGGCTGACCGGAACATTGTGGCGCAAGGCGAGGTCGGCCCGCGCGGTCTCGAACGCCGCGGGGTCGCGCAGGGCGAGCTGCAGCGCGTGGCCCTTGCGCGCGAACTCGTGCGCCACCGCGAGGCCGATGTCGGAGCGCGCTCCGAGGATCAGGACCGAGCCCTTGCTCATAGTGACAGTCGCTCCGATTGTGCCGATGCAAACCGCTGCCGCATCCCGGTCGCCTCGCGCCAGGCGGCGAACTCGGCGGCGCGCGCATCGGACGCGCGCAGGGTCTCGGGCCGCATGCGGCTGTCCTTGGCGAGATAGAACCGGCCGCCGTGGTAGAGCGTGATCCGATCGAGGCGGTCGAGCAGCGCCAGGGTCCGGTCGTTGACCGGGAAGTCCAGCGCCAGGGTGTAGCCGAGCATCGGGAACGAGAAGGCGCTCTCCTGCAGGCCGAGGCGCTTCAAGACGGCCAGGAACGAGCCGGTTCCGGCGTCGGAGACCGCCTCGAGGAGCGCGGTCAGCCCCTCCCGGGATCGCTCCAGAGGAAGCGCGCACTGGAACTGGACGAACCCCTTGCGCCCGTAGATCCGGTTCCAACCGAGGATCGCGTCGAGAGGGTAGAAGTAGCTGTCCCAATCGAGGAGCGACGTGCCGCGCCTGCGGGCGCCGTTCCAGTAGTAGAGGGCGTTGAAGGCCCGCACGGTGTGCGAGTTCAGGACGCCGCGGGGCAGGTCGAAGCGCAGGTTGCGCCGGCGCTTCGCCGGGGTCTCGAACGGGTAGCGGGCGCGGTCTCCCGTGAGCTCCGCCCGGGTGGCGTGCTCGCCCAGCATCAGGAGCGACCGCCCGAGCGCCTTGCCGCGGGCGAGGCAGTCGATCCAGGCCACCGAATAGCTCGCGTCCTCGGCCGCCTCGAAGGCGGCGAGGGCGGCGTCGAGGTCGGGCAGGGGCACGAGGTCCTGCCGGATCCAAGCGCTCTCCACCGGCCGCAGCCGGATGGCGGCGCGCAGGACGATCCCGGTCAGCCCCATGCCGCCCACGGTCCAGCGGAAGAGCTCGGGGTTCTCCTGCCGCGAGCAGCGGGTCACGCCGCCATCGGGGCCGATCACGTCGAGCCAGTCGACGAACGCGCCGAAGCTGCCGTCCTTGTGGTGGTTCTTGCCGTGCACGTCCGCCGCCACCATGCCGCCGAGGCTCACGAACTTCGTCCCCGGGGTGACCGCGGGGAACCAGCCGCGCGGCAGGAAGGCCGCGATCACGTCGGCGAGCAGCACCCCCGCCTCGGCGACGAGCACCCCCGTTGCCGGATCGAACGAGAGCATCCGGTTGAAATGGCGCATAGACACCGTCCGGCCGGCGCCGACGGCGCTGTCGCCGTAGGCACGACCGTTGCCGCGGGCGATCACTCCTTGCCCCGCTGCCGCCGCCAGGAGCGCCGCCTCGGTGCGGGGGGCCTGCGCCTGGCCCGGGAACACCGGGAACCGGCCCCAGCCCGACAGCGTCATGCCGGACTGGCCAACGAGCGGTCGGTGAAGACGAACCGCCGATCCAGCCGGTATTTCACCAGGTAGCCGACCGCCAGCCCGAGAACCGCGCCGGTCTCGCGCATGGCCTCCGTCTGCCAGGCCAGCCAGAAGGTGGTCTCGGTCGCCCAGAAGATGCCAGTGGTGAACAGTCCCATGACAGAGTAGAGCGTGAACTTCTTGCCGTGCGACCGCATGCTTCGCGAGGTGTCGGCAAAGATCCAGCGCTTGTCGAGCAGGTACTTGATCACGAGGCCGACCAGCGTTCCGAAGAACATGGCGAGTCCCAGGCCCGAGGCCGAGGGGTTCAGGCTCAGGATCAGGCGCTGCGTGCCGAGATTGGCCAGCGTCGCCAGCACCGCGAAGCCGGCGTAAAGGCAGACCAGGGTCTTGAGGCTCACAGCATCATGCCCCCGACGGCGAAGGCGAGCACCGCGACGGCGCAGATCTGGCTGATCCGGTCGCGGGCGGCGAAGACCACGGGGTCGTCGTGCATGTGGCCCCGGTGAGTCAAGAGGACGATGCGCGAAATCCAGTAGAAGAGCACGCAGCAGATCCCGCCGAGGATGATCGGCTGGGAATAGAGCTCGGCGACCTTCGGCGAGCTGACGTAGAGCGCCATGACGAGGATCGAGACATAGCCCGAGGCCGTGGCCATCATCGCCACGATCGGCAGGTCGCCGACGCAATAGCCCCGGCCCACGGACTGCAGCTCGCCGCGCGCAGCGCCGTCGATCAGCTCCGCCTGCCGCTTGATCGCGGCGAGCGAGAAGAAGAAGAACGCCGAGAACGCGAGCAGCCAGGCGGAGAGCGGAATGCCGGTGGCGACTGCGCCGGCGACGATCCGCATGGTGTAGAGCCCGGCCAGGGTGCAGATGTCGATGATCGCGCGGCGCTTCAGGGCGAGGGAGTAGGCCGTGGTGATGATGAAATAGGCCACCATCGCTGCCACGAACGGCCATCCCAGCAGCACCGACACCAGCGTCCCGATCCCGATCAGGGCCGCCAGCATCACCCCGCCATGGGCGATCGGCACGTCACCCGACGCGAAGGGCCGGCGGCATTTGCGGGGATGGACGCGGTCGGACTTGAGGTCGAGCAGGTCGTTGGCCACGTAGACGCTCGAGGCGATGAGCGAGAATGCCACGAACGCCCCGAGGCTCTGCACGAACGCGGGCATCTGGAAGTGATGCGCCGTAAGCATCGGCAGGAACACGAGGATGTTCTTCAGCCATTGATGCGGGCGCAGCGCCTTGAGGTAGGGCTTCATCGACCCCGTGCCGGTCACGAGGTGCTCGGCCTCCGGGTCGATCGCCTCGACCCGGGCCCGGAGCCCGCGGGGCAGGTTCACCGTGATCGCTCGGCCCGCGGCCTGCCACACCGGCAGATCCGCCGCCGCGTCGCCCATGTAGGCGAACTTGCCCGCGCCGAAGCGGTCCGCGAGGAAGGTCGCCTTGTTCGGCCCCTTGAGGTTCAGGATCCCGTCCGAGCCATGGACCTCGTCGAAGATGCCGAGATGCGCGGCAATGCGGCTGGCGATCTCGTGGTCGCAGGCGGTGACGAGCGCGGTCCGACCGCCGCCCTCCCGCCAGCGCCGGACGTAGTCGACGACGCGCTCGTCGTAAGGCAGGGTCTCGACGTCGATCAGAGCGCGTTGTGCCAGCGCCCGCTTGAGCGCGGAGCGTCCTTGCGCGATGGCCCGCGCGGCCCGGAACGGTGTCGACCAGTCAGCAGAAAAGGCCGCCCAGAAACTCTCGAGGAGCATGTCCGACCGCAGCAGGGTGTGGTCGAGATCCACGACGAGGACGTCCGGGGTTAACGGTTGCTTCTCCAACATGACGCAATCATACTCCACACAAGTTCACTGGACGGTCCCCGTGAGACGAGAGTTGCAGGCGGTGATCGAACGGCGGCATAATAGACGTCATGGCAACTAACCCAACCGTGATACGGATTTAAAGGTCCTTCGCAAGTCGGCTAAAGGAAGGTGGTCCCACGTTCCGATTGGCTTGTTGATCTTTTCCGTCGATCCCCGTCCTTCACTCCCGGAGAAGGCAGTGGCCTGTTGGCCGCCCCCGCGGCGCCGTGGGCGGGGGCTCGGTCGCTGGTTCGGAGGTGTCCACTTGTGTCGGTGAGTTCGCGGGATGTCGCATGTGAGACGTGAGTCCATCCTGGTTCGGCCCTTGCAGGGCATACGGTCAGGACTGATCCCGCCCCTCCGGTCGACCGTGGCGCTGCTCCTGTGCCTGGCCTTGGTCGATGCGGCGTCGGCAGAGACGCCCGGGTGGCTTCCCGACATGGTCATGGTGCCGGCCGGGGCGTTCGAGATGGGAGGCGACCGCGACGGATGGGCGGCCCCGGACGAGCGCGGCGACCGCCTCGTCGAGCTGCCGGCCTTCGCGGTGTCGCGGACCGAGGTCACCGTCTCGCAGTACGACGCCTGCGTCCGCGCCGGGGCGTGCCGGGAGCCGCAGGCTGCGGCGGCGGACGACCTAGCTGGCGACGATCCGGTGACCGGGGTCTCCTGGCGTGACGCCGAGGCCTATGCGGCGTGGCTGAGCGCCGAGACCGGCCAGCGCTACCGCCTGCCCTCCGAAGCCGAGTGGGAGCGGATCGCCCGCGCCGGGACTGAGACCCGCTTCTGGTGGGGCGACGCTCCCGATCCCGCGTTCGGCAATTTCGGCGAGGACGACTGCTGTCGCGGCATGGTCTGGGGCGCCGACGCCTTCGAGGGCGTGGCGCCGGTCGGGAGCTTCCGCCCGACGCCGGAAGGCATCCACGACCTTTACGGCAACGTCTGGGAGTGGGTGCAGGATTGCTACGCCGACTACGACCGGGGGCCTCGCGACGGCGCCGCGTACGATCTGGCGGACTGCACCGTGCGGGTGCTGCGCGGCGGGTCCTACCTCTTTCCCGCGGGGTTCGGGCGGGCGAGCGCGCGGTTCCGGCTGACGCCGGGCGCGCGGCGCCCCGACGTCGGATTCCGCATCGCCCTGGATCCGGACGCATCATGAGAGTTCCCTGGTCGAAACGCGACGTCGGCGCCGTTCTCGGGCTTCTCGGCGCCTATGCGGTGGTGGTCGTTGCGATGTCCGCGCATCTCGATCCGACGCAATGGGGCGCGCTCGACGCCGAGGTCTTCCACCTGCCACAGATCAACTGGTTCCTCGAGTGGGGCCTCCACTGGAGCTACCCGGCGTGGGCGGCGACCGGGCCGGGGTTCCACTGGCTGATGGCGGCCTTCGCCCGGGCGACCGGCGCCGAGGCGCTCGATCAGGCGAGCTGGCAGTCCGCGGTCGGGCCCGCGGTGCTGACAGGCCTTGCGCTCCTCTTCTTCTATGCCGCCCTGCGCGCCAGCGGCGCCGCGCCCCGGCGGGCCCTGGTGATCGGCTTCCCGCTGGTCGCGTCGAGCTATTTCTGGACCCCGGCGCTGCATCCGGTGAGCGAGTGCCTGTCGATGGCCGGCTTCTTCGCGATGGCCTGGGCGCTTCCGGCGCGCCGCCCGCTCGGGTTCGGCGTCGCGGCGGCGGCCTCCACCCTGGCGCGGCAGAGCTTCCTGAGCGCCGCCGGCGCCTTCGGGCTCATGGCGGTGGTCGAGGCCTGGCCGCGGATCTTCACCTGGCGCATGGTGGGCTACGCCGTGCTGACGCTCGCGCCGTCCCTGCTCGTCGTCGCGGTCCTGGTGGCGCACTGGGGCGGGCTGACGCCACCGGAATGGCAGGCGGAGCACGTCGGCTTCTCGCTCGGGCCGGTCCTGCACGGGCTGATGCTGCTCGGGGTCTTCGGCTGGCTGTTCCTGCGCGCGGAGGATCTGGGCGGCGCCCCGCGCGCCCGGGCGTGGGAGGGCGTCGTCGTTGCCGGGGTCGCGCTCGCGCTCTGGCTCCTCATCCCCGAGGACGGCGGCGACCGGGCCAACTCGATCGTCTGGAAGGCGGCGGCGTTCCTGCCGGCGGTCCACGGGCGGCCGCTGCTGACGCTGCCGCTCCTGGGGCTGGGACTCGGGGTGGCGGTCGCCTACTGGCGGCGCGGATGGCGTGACGGTTTCCGGCTGAGCCCAGAACTCGCCCTCTTCGCCTGTTATTTCGTGGCGCAGGCCGCGCAGCCGTTCAGTTGGCAGCGCTACGCGGAGATTCCGGTGCTGCTCCTGCTGTGTCTCGGGATGGCCCGCCTGCGGCAGCCAAGCCAGCGCCTCGATGTCGTGATGCTTGCGGCCTTCGCCGGCTACTTCGCCCTGACCGTCTGGCGCATGACGGGCGTGTTCTGAGGGACTCGGCGCCTCCCCGCGACCCGCACCGTCGCGCGTCGCGGGAGCCTCCGGCCCGGACTTCAGGGCGTCATCGCCCCGATCTCTGGCGGCGAACGCACGACCCAGGGTGTCGTCGCGACGGGCGCCGTCGACGGGCAGCGGAGCGAGAACATGAGCAGGTAGGTCATGAACATCGTCCAGAAGAACTCGTTCTGCCGCAGGATCAGGCTTTCCGTCAGGTTCATCGTCAGGAACATTCCGAACAGCACGTTCAGCCAGAACCAGCCCTCGTCCGGCTCCCGGAACTCGAGCCGGGCGCCTTGGGACGCCCCCCGGGCGATCACGATCGCAAGGACGGCCGCGCCGACGAAGCCGAGGCTGAGGATGGTGTCGCGGTAGCCGTTGTGGGCGTGCGGCGGACCCCAGCCGATCGCCGTCTCGATCTGCCACTTCTCCGGGTTTACCGGCGTCCAGAAGGTCTGGTAGCCGTAGCCGAGCAGCGGCCTGAGCGCGATCGACTTGTCGACCTCTTCCCAGAGCGGCACGCGGCCGGTCAGCGTCGCGTCCTTGCCGAGGGCGTCGAGCAGCGGCACGACGACGAGGTGCAGCGACGACAGGAACGCCACGGCGAGCTGCAGCAGCACCAGGATGAGGAAGAACCGGCCGACGCCGTGTGTCCGCATCAGCAGCTTGTGCACCCCGGCGAAGATCAGCGCGGCGAACACGGACATGACCGCCGTCGCCGAGCCCGAGCCCGCCACGCAGACGAGCGCGGTGGCGAGCAGCGTCAGGCCGTGCGGCCGGAGGCCGAGCGCGCGGTCTGAGGCGATCGCCCAGCCCACCACCGCCGCGACGGCCGCCATCCAGCCGAGCCCGTTCTTGTCGATGAAGACGCCGCTCTGCTCGCCGCTCGGATGCGCGGCGAACATGAGAAGGCTGAGGAGCATCGACGGCCCGAGCACGCAGGCCATCAGCACCAGGAGCTGGCGGGGGGTGAAGCGGATCGCCAGCAGGTAGCTCAGGAGCGCCGAGCCGAGCAGCGCGACGAGCCGCCGCATGGTGAGCGACGGGCTGAGCGACCAGGCGAGCGACATGACCGGCAAAAGGAGCAGCATCACGGCGGGAAGGTTGCGCCGGATCGCCAGCCCGAGCTGGCCCCAGTGCCGGGCCAAGAGCCCCGCGGCGATGAAGTACACCGGAAGGTTCAGCGCCCGCAGCTTCGCCTGCCCGGCGTCGCCGATCGCCCCGGCGGAATCGGCGAGGAGCATCGGAAAGATCGCCCCGGTCTGCAGGAACAGGCCGAACCAGGCGCCCGCCCATTCCAGCGTGCGCCAGCGTATCCTGATCTCGGCCATCACCACGGTACGCGAACCCCGCCTTGCGACTTGTGCGCATTTCGCCCGGAATCACTCGGGATCACCTGCCGGCCAGCCAGCATAAGCACAGGCCACCAGGGGCCTGAAGCTGTCCGTTCTAGCACCTAAGGTCTTGTTCGGCATCGATCCGTAGTACTTTGGGACGTGATGCCGGCCGCCGGCCTTGGCCCGATCGCCGGGGGATGGGTCCGAAGGCCGGGCCTGCCCTGCACGGTATCGCCCGGGGCGAGGCTCGTCCCGGGCGACAGCCGTCCCGCGCGGGCCCGGGCCGTGGAAGGCTGGCGGGCCCGCGCGATTCTTCCCGGAGCGCTCCTCCCCGGCGGGGGGCGTCCGGCGGCGTCTCAGAGGAGGATGTGGGACACGGCGAGGGTGTGGAAGTCGGCCTCGAGCGCGATCGCGAGATCGGCCTTGCCGTCGCCGTCGACATCGCCCTGCAGGACGAGGCCGTCCGCGGTGCTCTGGGTCCTGAGCTCGCCCGCCGTGCCGGAGAAGGCGTTGGCGGCGATCCAGTGGAACGCGTCGTTGCCACCGCCGGCGACGGCATCGATACCCGAGAGGTCGATCTTGTCGACCCCCCGCGCGAAGCCGTGGACGACGTCGGGCGCATCGGGGGTGCTGTCGGACACCCTGGCATAGATGAAGGTGTCGCTGCCGAGGCCGCCGCGCAGGTGGTCGGCGTCGGCGTTGCCGGTGAGGCGGTCGTCGCCCTGGGCGCCGCCGATCACGTCGTCTCCGGCACCGCCGACCAGGATGTCGGCGCCGCTGGTGCCGGTCAGGGCCTTCGACTGCTCCGACGCCCCGACATCGGTTCCCGATGCCTTGAAGACCACGTCGGCCCAGTAGTTGGAGGCGTTCCAGGTCTGCGTCGGGAAGTGGCCGGGACCGCTTCCGGAGCTGACCTTCTCGCTGAAGACCCCGGCGGCGCCGGAGACCGAGAGCGTGCCGTCGGCATTGGTCCGGGTGCCGCTGAAATAGTTCACCGACTCCGCGTAGTTCTGCGTGGTCCCGTAGGAGACGACATACTGCGCGTTCGCGGTGAGGTGGACCGGCGAGGAGAGGACTGCCTTCTGCCAGCCGGTGGCGCCGGCCGCGGAGGTGACGGTGACTTCGGCCAGTTCCTTGCCGCTGCTGTTCCAGAGGTGCAGGATGCGGGTGTCGGTGTCGTTCGCGTCGGCGCTGCCGCGATAGTACTTGAGCGCGGTGACGTCCCCGTCCTTGAGCGCCCGGAACTTCATCCCGAGCTCGTAGTCGGCCGGATCCGTCGTCTCCGTGCCCGCGGGCGTGGCGCCTGCGGCGAAGAAGCCCGCCCCGCCGGTCGAGGGGGTGGTGGCGCCGACGGTGAGGCTCACCGCCGCGGAGGCGCTGCCGCCCTTGCCGTCGGCGATGCCGTAGCTGAAGCCGGCGGAGCCAGTGTAGCCGGTCGTCGGGGTGAAGACGACGTTGCTGCCGTCGATCTTCACGGTGCCATGGCTCGCCCCGGACACCCCGGTCAGGCTCAAGGGATTGCCGTCCTGGTCGGTGTCGTTGGCGAGCAGGGTCGCGGCGCTGATCGTCAGCGCGGTGCCGGCGGTGGTGACGAAGCCCGCGTCCGCGGTCGCCGTCGGCGCATGGTTGGCGCTGCCGGACGAGCCCTGCTCGTAGGGGCCGATGTCGACGATGCCGACGACGCGGGTGTGCCCGTCGAGATCGACCGCGCCGAGGCCGTAGGCCGCGGTG
>Ga0164241_10006552_pt1 | contig 10595 bp, 10 predicted proteins | sample OricomyardsoilBY_FD_108780 | JGI IMG/M metagenome (GOLD analysis project Ga0164241, IMG submission 108780) | Backyard soil microbial communities from Emeryville, California, USA - Original compost - Back yard soil (BY) | ecosystem: Environmental > Terrestrial > Soil > Unclassified | place: USA... | reverse complement strand
GCGTTCCCACGAGAAGACCACGGGCGGGGTGAAGCGGGACGCTTCGAGCCGCGCCCAGGGCGCGCGGCGGCAAGCCAAGCGGGACAGCCGCTAGGACGCCCGCCCGTCGGCGAACGCGCCCCGCAGCTCCTCGACGACGTAGCGGCCGAGCTCCCGGAAGTCGCGTCGTTCCCCTGGCGCGGTCCAGAGCGCGAAGGTGACCTGGAACGCGGACACGACCGTGCCTGCTGCGAGGGCGGCCCGGACGTCGGGGACGCCCCGCGTCCGGAACGCCCCGGCGAGCGTGTCGGCGAGGTGAGCCATCTTGGCGCGCTCGCGCTCCATGAGCTCCGGGTTCGCGTCGATGACCTTCTGGCGACGTCGGGAGAACGGGCGGCGCTCGTCGTCGAAGAACGTGGCGGCGCGGGCGAGGACCTCGTCCGCGACCGTGAGCGGATCGGGCCTCGACGCTGCGACCACACCTGCGGCGAGCGCGTCGTCGAGCAGCTCCTGCCCCCGGAACAGGACCTCGCGCTTGTCGGCGTAGTGGCGATAGAAGGTGCGTTCCGTGAGCTCCGCGCGCTGGGCGATCAGGGCGACGGACGTCTGGTCGAAGCCGCGCTCGTCGAAGAGTTCGAGCGCGGCGGCGCGGAGTCGTTCGCCGGCGTCCGGCTGCCATCGGGCCATGCACCCATCCTAGGTGATGTCACAACCTGTCATCAGTGCTAGATTTAGTGATGTCACATCCTGACATCACGTGGAAGGACCATCCCCATGCGCATCTTCGTCACCGGAGCCACCGGCTGGATCGGCACCGCCGTCACCGGTGAGCTGCTCGCCGCCGGGCACGACGTCGTCGGGCTCGCACGCTCCGACGCATCCGCCGCGACGCTCACCGCACGCGGCGCCACCCCGCTGCGCGGGACGCTCGACGACCTCGGCATCATCAAGGACGCCGCCGCCGGCGCCGACGGCGTCGTCCACCTCGGCTTCGTCCACGACTTCGACCGTTCCGCCGACGCCGCGCGCGTCGAGCGGGCCGTCGTCGGGACCGTCGGCGACGCACTCTCCGGCTCCGACCGGCCGTTCCTCCTCGCGTCCGGGGTGGCGGGCCTCGCGCCCGGTCGGACGTCGACCGAGGACGACGTCTCCAACCAGGTCGGGCCCGACGCGGCGCGCGGCGGCAGCGAGGCGCTCGCGCTCGACTACGCCGACCAGGGGGTGCGGAGCGTCGGCCTGCGGTTCGCGGCCAGCGTCCACGGCACGGGCGACCACGGATTCGTCGCGACGCTCACCCAGATCGCGCGCGAACGGGGCGTCTCCGGCTACCTCGGCGACGGCGCCAACCGGTGGCCCGCGGTGCACCGCTCGGACGCCGCCCGCCTCGTCGCCCTCGCGCTCGACGCAGCCCCGGCGGGCAGCGTGGTCCACGCCGTCGGCGAGGAGGGCGTCGCGACCCGCGACATCGCCGAGGCGATCGGCCGGAGCCTCGGCCTCCCGACCGCTTCCGTCGCCCCCGAGGACGCCGCGGACCACTTCGGCTGGATGGGCCGGTTCTTCGGCCTCGACGCGCCGGCGTCGAGCGCCCTGACGCGCGAGCGGTACGGCTGGGAGCCGACGGGCCCGACGCTGCTCGAGGACATCGCCGCCGGCGGCTACCTCCCGCAGTCCTGACCGGCCGCTTCACCCGGCTGCACTCGGCCGTGCGTGGTAGGCAGGGACCATGAACGTCACCATCCTCGGGACAGGGATCATGGGCTCCGCCGTGGCGGGCACCCTCGTGCGGGCCGGGCACGAGGTGACCGTCTGGAACCGCACCGCGGCCAAGGCCGCGCCGCTCGCCGACGTCGGGGCGCACGTCTCCCCCGACGCGGCGGGCGCCGTCGGCGGCGCCGACGTCGTGCTCTCGATCGTGTTCGACACCGACGCGGTGCTGGACGTGCTCGACGAGGCCGGCGCCGCACTCCCCGACGGCGCCGTGTGGGCCCAGGCCACGACGATCGGCGTCGACGGCACGAAGGAGGTCGCGGCGCGCGCGGCCGAGCTGGGCGTCCCGCTGGTCGAGGCGCAGATGCTCGGCACCCGCGGCCCTGCTGCGCGCGGCGAGCTGACGATCCTCACCGCAGGAGACCCCGCGCTCGTCGACCGCGTCCGGCCCGTGCTCGAGGCGATGTCGGCCAAGGCGCTCCACGTGGGCGACGCCGTCGGCTGCGCGAGCGCCCTCAAGCTCGCGTGCAACGCGTGGCTCGCGACCATCACGGCCGGCGCAGCGCAGTCGCTCGCGCTCGCGACGGCACAGGGCCTGGACCCGCAGCTCTTCCTCGACGCGATCAGCGGCACGGCCACCGACTGCACGTACGCGCACCTCAAGGCCGACCACATGCTGTCGTCGGACCTCGCGCCCACGTTCACGGTCGACGCCCTGCGCAAGGACGTCGGCCTCATGATCCACACCGCGCGAGCGACGGGGACCACCGTCACCCTGCTCGACGCCCTCGACCGCGTCCTCGGCGTCACGTCGCTCGACGGGCACGGCAAGGAGGACGTCGCCGCCGTCTACGACGCGTTCACGACCGTCCCGCTCGGCAACGGCGACTGAGGCCCGGCCGGCGGCGGGCGCCGAGGCCCGGCCTCACCCGAGGAGCCGGCGCAGCTCGCCTTCAGCTGCGGCCGTGCGCTCGGGGTCGATCGTCGTCCCTGCGTCGTAGAGGTCGACCACCCGCGGGTCCACGTAGCTTGCGCGGGCGATCGCGGGGGTGTTCCCCAGGGCTGCCGCCGCGTCGCGCATGGCCTGCGCGACGGCGCTCTTGCGGGCCGTGATCGTCCGCTCCGGGCCGTGCTCCGCCAGGGACACGGCCGCGGCGACGGTCCCGTGGAGGGTGCGGAAGTCCTTCGACGAGAAGTCGCCGCCGGTCCGCGCCCGGACGTCCTCGTTGATGACCGTGGGGTCGAGCGGCACCCAGATCTCGGTCCCTCCCACGTCGACCGGCACCACGATGCCCCCGGGCACGGCGTCCTCCGCGTCGTCGTCGCGCGAGAAGCCGAGGAGCCGTGCGTCGGGGTCGTCGCCCGACCTCTCGCCCAGGACCCGGGCGAGCCGCACGTCGACGAGCTCGGACTCCCACAGCTGGCCGGACTTCGCGGGGAAACGCAGCAGGACGTGGTCGTCGTCGACGGTCGCGTCGCGGACGCGGAGCGTCGCTATCCCCCGGCTGCCGTGGCGGGACGCGTACCGTTCGTTGCCGACCCGCAGATGGGCGACGTCGAGCAGCCGGAACGCCGCCGCGAGCGCACGCCGCCGCGTCGGCCCGTCGGAGTCGAGGTCACGGGTGACCCACCCTCGGGCGCCGGGCAGGGCCTCGGCGAGCGCGAGCATGCGGTCGAACTTCGTGCGGTCCTGCCGGGCGCGCCACTGCGGGTGGTACAGGTACTGGCGCCGTCCGACCGCGTCGACGCCCGTGGCGAGGACGTGGGCGTTCGGGTGCGGCGCGATCCAGACGTCGGTCCAGGCGGGCGGGATCGCGAGCGCCTCGAGGGCGTCCCGCTCGTCCTTGTCGACGAGGCTCCCGTCGGGGGCCCGGTAGCTGAAGCCGCTCCCGGCGCGGACCCGGTGGTACCCGGGGCCGGCCAGGTTGGCGCGTCGGAGGCGCACGCTCACTCCCTGCTGACGTCTGCCGGGTCCTTGTCGGGTCGCCACCCGCGCCACCGGGGTTGGCGGAGGCGCTGGTCCCCGGTCCACTCGGCGAACTCGACCTCCCCGACGAGGCGCGGGCTCACCCAGTGCGCGTCGCGGGTGTCGGCGCGGGGGACGTCGGTGAGCGGCGTCGTCCTGCGGGCGAGCTTCGCCAGCCGGTCGGTGGCATCGCGGAGCGCCTTGTCGCTGAACCCGGTGCCGACCCTGCCGACGTAGCGCAGCTCGCCGTCGCCGTCGGGCACCCCGACGAGCAGCGAACCGACGAGTCCGGCGCGGTTGCCGTTGCCGGGCCGCCACCCGCCGACGACGACCTCCTGGGTGCGCGCGTGCTTCACCTTGATCCAGGCCCGGCTGCGGCGCCCGGGACCGTACGTCGAGTCGACCCGCTTGGCCATGACGCCCTCGAGCCCGAGCGTGGCACTGGTCTCCCACGCCCCGTCGAAGTCGCCCTCGAAGGCGGGCGGCACCTTGACGACGTCGTTCTCGGTCACGAGCGCCTCGAGCCGTTCGCGGCGCTCGCTGTACGGCAGGTCGACGAGGCTCTCGCCGTCCTGCTCGAGCACGTCGAACAGGAAGAGCTGGGCGGGCACCTCCTTGGCTGCAGCCTCGATCTCGCGGGGGTCGGCGAGGTTCATGCGCCGCTGCAGCAGCCCGAAGCTCGGCCGTCCCCGCGCGTCCAGCGCGACGATCTCGCCGTCGACCACGGCCTCACCGGCCACGGCACGCCCGAGGCCTTCCACGACGTCGGGGTACCCGGGCCCCTGGTCCTTCGCGTTCCGGCTGGTCATCGAGACCCGCGCGCGCCCGAGCCCTTCCTCCTGCTCGACCCGGGCGATGGTCCGGATGCCGTCCCACTTCATCTCGAAGGCCCACTCCCCCTCGTCGCCCCCGCCCCCGACGACGTCCCCGCGCTTCCCGAGCGTCGCGAGCATCGCGGTGTAGGTCCGCCCCCGCGCCCCGGAACCGGACGAAGAAGCGGATGCGCCGTCGTCGCCCCCGGAAGCCGACCGAACCGCGGAGGCGGAGGACGGGGAGGTGTGCGCGGTCGTGGTGGGACTGGCGGGAGGCCGCGAGGAACGAGCGGCCGGATGGAAGACCGCGCGCACCTCCCCGTCCTCCGCCTCCCCCGACCCGACCCCGTCGACCGACCCGATGCCGTCCTGCGACTTCGTCCGGTGGATCAACCATTGGGACTTCGGCGCCCCGTGCGCCCCTTCGCCGTCGGCTGCCTTGGTGCGGATGAGCGCGAGCCGCCGGTCGCCGTGCTGTTCGCCGTGGAGCACGACGATGACCTCGTCGTCTCTCCACTTCTCGAGCTCGTAGGTCCCGGAGTCCCAGATGGTGACGGTGCCGCCGCCGTACTCGCCCTTGGCGATGGTGCCGGCGAACGTGCCGTACTCGAGGGGGTGGTCCTCGGTCTGGACGGCGAGGTGGTTGGTGCCGGGGTCGGTGGGTTCGCCCTTGGGGAGGGCCCAGGAGACGAGGACGCCGTCGCGTTCGAGCCGGAAGTCCCAGTGGAGGCGGCTGGCGTGGTGCTCCTGGATGACGAAGCTGCGGCCCTCGTCGCCGGAGCGCGGCGGGTCGGCGGGCACGGGTTCGGCGGTGCGGGACGGGTCGCGCTTGGACCGGTAGGTGGTGAGGCTGTCGCGGGCGACCGGCTGGGCTTCATCGTGGGGGTCGTCGTCCTCGTCGCGGGCGTCGGGGAGGGCGGCGGGGTCGACGCGTCCGGGCGTGAGCGTGGTCATGGGGTCGCGGCGGCGCTTGATGCGGGCGAGGACCTCGGTGTGGTCGAGCTGGCGGAGCTCCGCGGCGGACGAGCGTGCGAGCTCGCGCCACGTGCGGGGCGCGGCGACCCAGGGCTGGCTGCGGCCGCGGAGCGAGTAGGGCGCGACGGTGGTCTTGTTGCCGTTGTTCTGGGACCAGTCGACGAGGACCTTCCCGCCGCGCAGGGCCTTCTTCATGTCGGAGACGACGAGGTCGGGGTGGTCGGCCTCGAGCGCCCGCGCGAGCTCGTGGGCGACGTCGGTGACCTGGGCGCTGGTCTGACGGCCGTCGAGCGCGGCGTACAGGTGGATGCCCTTGGAGCCGCTGGTCACGGGCACGGTGTCGAGGCCCATCTCGTCGAGGATCTCCTTGGCGAGGTGGGCGACCTCGACACACTCGGCCAGCCCGGCGCCCTCGCCGGGGTCGAGGTCGAGGACGAGCCGGTCGGGGTCGTGCACTCCCCCGCGTGGGCCGAACGCCCACTGCGGCACGTGCACCTCGAGCGACGCGATCTGCGCGAGCCAGACGAGCGTCGCCGCGTCGTTGGCCAGCGGGTACGTGTTGGTCGAGTGCTTGTGCTCGATGGTGCGCCGCTGCACCCAGTCGGGGGTGCCGGCGCCGAGGTCCTTCTGGAAGAACGGCTGCTCGTCGACGCCGTTGGGCCAGCGTTTGCGGGTGACGGGCCGGTCGACGACGTGCGGGAGCATGGTCGCGGCGACGGCCGCGTAGTACTCGATGACCTCGCGCTTGGTGGTCCCGGTCGCCGGGTAGAGGACCTTGTCGAGGTTCGTGAGCCGGATGTCGTGGCCCTCGACGGTGACGACCTCGGTCTGCTCGCCGGGCGTGGTCAGCATGCCTCCTCCGCTCTGCCGGGGGCGTGGGCCCCTGCTGTGCCATCGTCCGGCACGACGACGGCGTCCGCCCGTCCGGGTGCGGCGTCGGGCAGGTCGGGCGAGACTGGGCGCATGCGGGCGATCTGGTCGGGCGCGGTGACGTTCGGCCTCGTGAACGTGCCGGTCAAGCTGTACAGCGCGACCGAGTCCCACGACGTGCCCTTGCACCAGGTGCACGACGCGGACGGCGGGCGTATCCGGTACGAGCGGCACTGCGAGAAGGACGGCAAGAAGGTCCCGTACGAGCACATCGTGCGCGCGTACGACGACGGCACGCACACGGTGGTTCTGACGGACGAGGACCTCAAGACGCTCCCTGCCGAGCGGAGCCGGGAGATCGAGGTCGTGGAGTTCGTGCCGGCCGACCAGGTGGACCCGATCCGGTTCGGGTCGCCGTACTTCCTGGAGCCGAGCGACAAGTCCGCGAAGGCGTACGTGCTGCTCCGCGAGGCGCTCGAGTCGACCGAGCGGACCGCGATCGTGAAGTTTGCGCTCCGGCAGCGGACCCGGCTGGGGGCGCTCCGCGTCCACGGCGACACGCTCGTGCTGCAGGGGCTGCTGTGGGACGACGAGGTGCGGGAGGCGAGCTTCCCCGCGCTCGAGAACCCCGGCAACGTCACGAAGAAGGAGCTCGACCTCGCGAAGGTCGTCGTCGCGAGCCTCGAGGGCGACTTCGACCCGTCCGAGTACGTCGACGAGTACCAGACGCAGCTCCGGGAGCTCATCGACGAGAAGCTCGAGAGCGGCGACGCGGTCGCCTCCGAGCGGCCCGAGAAGGAGGGCGAGGAAGGCGGCGGCGAGGTCCTCGACCTCATGGAGGCGCTGCGCCGCAGCGTCGCGAAGAAGCGGTCGGCCGGTGAGGACGGCGAGACGAAGCCGGCGTCGGGCGGCCGGAAGAAGGCGGCGTCGTCGTCGGAGGAGAAGCCGGCGCGCAAGCGCAAGACGTCATGATGGACGATTCTCGTCCATAGTCCCGCGCGCGACCGGCGACCGCGCGCATGATGGGCGGCATGACCGTCACCATCGACGTGAGCCGCGTCCCCGCCGAGCGGTTCCGGTTCGTCCCGTCGCCGCTCGCAGAGCTGGCCTCCGCCGTCCACCTGCTCGTCGAGCCCACCCACCACCCCGCCCAGAACGCCTGGGTCACCGCCGTCGCGGCGAGCGTCGATCCTCAGCTGCTCGACCGGCTGATCGACGCCGACTACCTGTGGCGCACGTCGCGCGCCGACAGCCTGCTCCCGTCCGAGCCGCGGGAGTCGCTCGCCGACGAGCTCGACGCGATGGACGTCCTGGACGACGAGACCTGGGTCTCGGCGGCGCTCCTCACGAGCAGCTGCGGCACCGTCCCGCTCTACCGGAACCTCGGGTCGCCGCTCGTGGACGGGGACGCTCGCGAGCTGGCTCGCACCCGTGCGGCGACGCGCGGAGAGCGGCAGGCCGCCTTCGTCGACCGGATCCTCGACGAGCCGGCAGCCGCACGGTCGTCGGTGCGCCGCCTGCTCGAGGACTGCGACGCCGCCTTCTTCGCGGACGCGTGGTCGAGGGTTCGGCCCGCGCTCGCCGCCGACGCGCGGCGCAAGCGGGACGTGCTCGCCGTCTCGGGACTCCAGCAGGTCGTGGCCGAGGTGTCGGCGGCGATCACGGTCGACGACCGAACGCCGCGCCTCCGCGTCGACAAGCTGCAGGACAGCCTGACCACGGCGGACGAGCGCGGGATGACCTTCCTCCCGAGCGTCTTCGGCCACCCGCACCTCCTGGTCGTGCACGCACCCGGTTGGCGGCCCGTCGTCCAGTACCCCATCGCGGGCGGCACGCCCGCCGCGGTCGCCGTGTCCGTCGACACCGTCCAGCAACGGTTCCACGCCCTCGACAACCCGCTGCGACTGCGCCTCGCGCGGAGCCTGGTCCGCGCGCCCCACACCACCGCCGACCTCGCCGAGGCGTGGGGCGTCAGCGCGTCCGAGGTCTCCCGGCACCTGGGCGTGCTCAAGGAGGCCGGGCTCGTCACCAGCGTCCGGCACGGCCGGCGCGTGCTGCACGAGCTCGACCTGACCGCGACGACCCGAATCGGCCAGGATCTCGTCGAGGCGCTCCTGCGCTGAGGACCGTCGACCGGCTGTCACGCGTCGCCGCGGGACTCCAGGAGATCGTCCACGGCGTCCTCGAGCGCGTCGACGAGCCAGTCCGGGAGGGCGGACCACGGGTTGGGCACCGCGACTGTCAACGCCCTGCCGGTCGCATCGATCCACATCAGGTGGTCGTCCTTCCTGCAGAGTCGAGGTGGTTCGCGGCCGCTCGGCGGACCTGCTTGGTGAGGCCGCGCTCCGCGAGCACCCCGTTGATCTCCGGGACGCCCAGGCGGACTAGCTGTACTGCCCAGGGGCGTTGGTTGACCGAGTGTGGCGACACGCGTTCGGATGCGTGACAGACGAAGACCTCCCGGCGTGGAGTGGGACTGCTGAAGGTTCCACTGGCGACCAGGAGGTCTTCGTGTCTCACGCTAATGCTGCTTTGACCCCGCGGGCCCGTCTTCGCCTCGCGCGTCTGATCGTGGACGAGGGCTGGCCCGTCGCCCTGGCCGCACGCAGGTACGACGTCGCGTGGCCGACCGCGAAACGGTGGGCTCAGCGATATGCCGCGATGGGCCAGGACGCGATGGGTGACCGGTCCAGCCGCCCGCACACGGTCGCGAACAAGACCCCGACGCATCGGGTCAAGCAGGTCGTGCACCTGCGTTGGAAGAAACGGATGTCGCCGATCGAGATCGGCGCCCGGCTCGGGATGCCGGCCTCCACGGTCCATGCCGTGCTGACCCGGTGCCGACTGAACCGGCTCTCCCACGTGGACGTGCGGACCGGGGAAGTGGTGCGCCGCTACGAGCACGATCATCCCGGCGCGATGATCCACGTGGACGTCAAGAAGCTCGGAAACATCCCCGACGGCGGTGGGTGGCGGTTCGTGGGCCGCGCCCAGGGTGACCGTAACCGTGCCGCGATGACCGGCAAGCCGAGGAACGCCCGTTACGAACGCAAGATGGGCACCGCGTTCGTGCACACCGTGATCGACGACCACTCCAGAGTCGCCTACGCGGAGATCCATGACGACGAGACCGCGGCCACCGCCGTGGGCGTGCTGCGCCGGGCGGTGTCCTGGTTCGCTGCCCGCGGCGTGGTCGTCGAACGGGTTCTGTCGGACAACGGGTCGGCCTACAAGTCCCATGCCTGGCGCGAGGCCTGCGCGGAGCTCGGGATCACCGTGAAGAAGACCCGCCCCTACCGGCCCCAGACGAACGGGAAGATCGAACGGTTCCACCGCACCATGGCCGCCGGGTGGGCCTTCGCCCGCCACTACAAGTCAGAAAAAGCACGCCGAGGCGCTCTGCCAGGATGGCTCCACCACTACAACCACCACCGACCCCACTCGGCCATTGGAAAGGTCCCGCCGATCACGAGATTGACCAACCTGCCTGGGCAGTACAACTAGCTGCTCCTGGAACCACCGCGACGTGCTGTCGATGTCCTCGGGCCGCAGCGACGACGGTTCGATCGCCAGCTCACGAAGGCGAGTGAGGTCGCGCGAGCGTCCGACGAGGAACGTGTCGTCAGCCATGCCGGCCCGCTCGAGGAGGTCACGATGCTGCGTGGGCGAACGGAGCTCGAGCAGGAGCGCGAGGACGGTGCTCTTCACCGGCAGGTCGGGCTCCGTGAGCACCGCGCGCTCGGCGAGGTGCAGCGTCGACACGTGCCAGGCGAGATCCCGGTAGCCCGCCGAGCGGTCCACGTCGGAGGTCGGGTCGTCGAGCCGCTTGCCGACGGTGCGGAGCGCACGGTCGAGGGCGTCGATGGGCATGGCCGCAACCTAGCGGGAGGTGGCGGGCGGCGTCGTCGGGTTAACGACGGCACCATCTCCGAGGGCTCCGCCGAACCGACGCGGATTGTCGCTTCGGCCAGCCCAGCGCGACATTCCGGGTCAGTTCGGCGCGAGAGAACGTGCCCTGCGCCGTCGACGCCAGATCACGAGAGGAGCGCGCGGACGTCGTCTGCCGTGATGCCGGACGCCGCGGACGTGCCGCCGTCGAGCACGCTCGCGAAGAGGACGGACTTGGCGGCCTTGAGGGCCATGACCTTGTCCTCGATGGTGTCGGTCGCGACGAGCCGGTAGACCATCACCTGCCGGGTCTGGCCGATGCGGTGCGCACGGTCGACGGCCTGGGCCTCGGCGGCGGGGTTCCACCACGGGTCGAGCAGGATGCAGTAGTCGGCGGC
>Ga0164241_10006551_pt1 | contig 10596 bp, 7 predicted proteins | sample OricomyardsoilBY_FD_108780 | JGI IMG/M metagenome (GOLD analysis project Ga0164241, IMG submission 108780) | Backyard soil microbial communities from Emeryville, California, USA - Original compost - Back yard soil (BY) | ecosystem: Environmental > Terrestrial > Soil > Unclassified | place: USA... | reverse complement strand
CTGAGTTCATCGGACAAACCCATTGCCTTCCGGGTCGTCGCCACCGCCACATTGTAACCGTAAAAGGCCTGCAATTGGTTCAACCGCGCCGTGGTGAGATCGACCTGGGAAGTCAGCACGTCGAGCTGGGTCGCCGTCCCCGCACTGTAGCGGGCATTGGCGAGTCGAACCGCCTCCTCCGCCTGAGCGACGACCTTCTTTGACGCCTCGGCAAGCTCGGTGGCCTGCTGGAAAGTGGAAATCGCACGGCGGACGTCCACGTCAACCGCCAGTTGGGTTTCTCCCAAGGCCAGTTTAGCCTGCTCCAAATACGAACGGGCCTGCACGACCCTCCCCGCGGTCGCGCGTCCGTCGAAAATATTCCAGGACGAGGCAAGGCCGACCGTCCAACCGTCGCGGTTTCCCGGCAGGCTGTTGGAACCGGGACTTTTTCCCCAATCGTAGGCTCCGTAGAGGGACAGATTCGGATAATACCCGGAGCGGCTCGCCAGAACTCCCTGCTCGGCCGCATTCTCCAGCTTTTTCAACCGGAGCAAATCCGGCCGGTGTTCGCGCGCGGTGCCAAGCGCGGAGGCAAGATCGAAGGTGGCCGGGGTAAAATCCAGCGTCCCGAGAAATTCCGGAATCTTCGTCATGTTTTTGTCCGACGAAGTCACAAACCCAAGCGACTGGCGAAGCGTCTCGATCGAGAGCCGATAGTCGTTGCGCGCGGTGATCAGCGGAACCTGCGCGTTCGCGACCGCCACCTCGGCGCGCAGCACCTCGAAATTGGAAACGGTACCGGCGTCGAAGCGGTTCTTCACATCCTGCAGCTGGCGCTGCAACAGCTCGACGTTTTGCTCCTGCACCTTGATTTTCTCCCGGTTGACCAGGACCAGATAGAACTTCGTCCGGACATCCAGCAGGGCATCATTGATGACCGCCTGGAGGGTCAGGACGGCGGCGTCGAGCGTGAGCTGCTCGCCGCGGACATTCGCCCTCACCCCGCCGCCCGCATAAAGAATCTGGCGCGCGGTGATATCGAACGACCAATAGCGATCCTCTCCCAGCGTCCCGATCTCCTTGTCATTTCTCTGGTACCCGCCGCTTGCCGAAACATTCGGGATCTCCGAGGATTTCACCTCCAACACCACGCCTTCCTGCTGGCGAATGCGTTCCTTGGCCTGCCGGATGGCGAAGTTGTTATCGAGGGCGAACGCCAGCGAATATTCGAGATCGAGGCGATCCGGAACGGAAAAATCGGGATCGGGTTTGCCGTCGTTGAGTTGGGCACGGACCGCGGATGTTGTCAGCAGACTCGCGGCAAGAAGGATCGGAATGATGCAACGCATAGGGAGATTCATGAAAGGAGAGGCAGAAGGGTTATTTGGCAAGGATAGGCTCGCCAGCGACGGATTTGGCCGCGGTTTCCGGCAAACGGTCCTTCGAGTGATCCTTGGCCATTAGAATGTAAACTGATGGCAGCACGAACAAAGTGAAGATGGTCCCGATGGTCATACCGCCAACGAGCACAAGGCCGATGGAATTGCGGGCGGCGGCACCGGCGCCGCTCACCAGCGTAAGCGGGAAGTGGCCGGCCACCGTGGCGACCGAGGTCATCAGAACCGGACGCAGGCGCGTCATGGCGGCTTCGTGCACCGCCTCAATCTTGGATCGGCCCTGTTCCTGAAGCTTGTTGGCAAACTCAACCACCAGGATGCCGTTTTTCGCAATCAGGCCGACGAGCGTGACCAGACCGACCTGCGCATAGATGTTGAGCGTCGTCGTCCAGCCGTTGGTCCAGTAGGGAGTATTCGGATTCGGCATCTTCAGGTAGGTAAAGACCAGCGCGCCAAACATCGCGAGCGGCACGGAGCCGAGCAGGATGACCAGCGGATCGCGAAACGAATTGAACTGCACCGCGAGCGCCATGAAAATCAGCACGATGGCCAGGATGAAGGCGGGAATGAACTTGTTGCCTTCCTGCCGGAGCTGGCGTGATTCGCCGGTGTAGTCGACGCTGTAGCCTGGCGGCAGCATTTCCCTGGCGGCAGCCTCAAGCACCTTGAGCGCCTGATCCAGCGTGCGGTTGGTCTGGCCCGAGAGCTTGACCGCATTGAGCTGCTGGAAGCGATTAAGGGAGCGCGGCACGGTCTTGTTCTCAATGTGGGCAATCGTGCTGAGCGGCACGAGCTGGTTGCCGGGACCGCTGATGTAGATGTTCGTAAGCTGCTCGGCGTTGAGCCGACCGACCCGCTCGATCTGCGGAATAACCTTGTAGCTGCGGCCGGCGATATTGAAGCGATTGACGTAATTGCCCCCGAGCGCGGAGGAAAGATCGGCGCCGACCTGGGAAAGATTGAGGCCGAGTGTGGCGACCTTCTCGCGATCAATGACGACCTCCGCCTGCGGCTGGTCGTATTTCAGGTCGATCAACGGGGGAAAATAGAAAATGCCGCTTTCCGCCGCCTTCATCGAGACTTTCTGGGCAAACTCGAGCAACCGCTCGGAATCCGCCGTTGACGCAATGACGAACTCGACGGGAAAATTGCTGCCACCCGGCAGGGCCGAGGGGGTGGTCGCGAACATCTGAATGCCCGGGATGCGTGAAAGCTTCATCTGCGTCTCAGGCAAAATCTCGGAAACCGTGCGCTTCCGGGGCGCGTGCCACGGCTTCACCACCATGCCGGAAAACCCGTCCGCGCCGAGACTGGCACCGGCCGAGGCCGGCAGCATGATCTGGAACGTAAGATCGACCTCCGGTGTGCTGAGGAAGGCCTGTTCGGCCGCGCGGCCATAGAGCGCCTTCTGGTCGGCGGTCGCATTGGCTGGTGCATTGATGATGCCAAAGATCACGCCCTGGTCCTCGGTCGGAGCGAGCTCCTTGGGCGAGAACATATACATCGGAATGGTGAGCAGGCTGACGGTGATCCAGATCGCATAAACGTAGGGACGCGACCGGAGGGTGGCGCTGAGCACCCGCCCGTAGGCGCCCCGCAGCCGGTCGAAATGGTGATTTACCCAGCCGGTGAAGCCCCGCTCCTCCTCCGCCGCGCTGCGCAATAAATGGGCGGACATCATGGGCGACAGCGTCAGTGCCACAATGCCGGAAATTGTCACGGCTCCGGCCAGCGTAAGCGCGAACTCCCGAAAGAGCGCGCCGGTGAGGCCGCCCTGCAACCCGATGGGCGCGTAAACGGCGGCGAGGGTAACGGTCATTGCGATGATCGGACCGGCAAGCTCCCGCGCGCCCAGGATCGCCGCATCAAACGGGGTGCGTCCCTCGCGCAGGTGGCGCTCGACGTTTTCCACCACCACGATGGCATCATCGACCACGAGACCGACGGAAAGGACAATCGCGAGCAGCGTGAGCAAGTTCAGCGTAAAACCGAACGCCTGCATCAGGAAAATGCCGCCAATCAGGGAAACGGGAATGGCCACGACCGGAATCAGCGCCGAACGGATGGATCCCAGGAAAAGGAAAATCACAATCACCACAATCAACAGCGTGTCGACGAGCGTCTCCGTGACATCGTGGATGGCATTGCTGATATATTCGGACGCGTCGTAGCCAACGCGGGCTTTGAGGCCGCTCGGGAGGTCCTTCGCGATGGCGTCGAGTTCGACGCGAACGCGTTTGACGACATCAGTCGTGTTCGCATTCGGCAGCGGATAGATGCCCATGAACACGGCGGTCTGGCCGGAATAACGGACCTGGGTGTCGTAATCCTCCGCGCCGAGCACCACGTCGGCGACATCCTCAAGCCGCACCGTGGTGTCGTTCAGTTGGCGGATAACGAGGCGCTTGAACTCACCGACCGAGTGCAGATCGGTGTCTGCGGTGAGGTTGACCTGGACCAGCGAGCCCTTGGTGCTCCCGACTGCCGCGAGATAATTGTTGGCGGCAAGGGCGGCGCGAACTTGCGAAGGACTGACGTTGAGCGCCGCCATCTTGTCGGGCTTCAGCCAGATACGCATGGCAAATGTGCGGGCGCCGAGGACATCGGCGCGCTGCACGCCTTGCACGGAGGAAAGGCGTGGCTGAACAACCCGCGTGAGATAATCGGTGATCTCGGCTTGCGAGAGGATGTCCGAAGAGAAGCTCAGATAGGCGGAGGCAAACTGCGAGTCCGCGGACTGCACGCTGATCGACGGAACCTCGGCCTCGGGGGGAAGGTTGTTGCGGACCTGGTTAACCTTGGCGGTGATGTCCGCGAGCGCCTTGGTTTGGTCAAAGTTGAGTTTGAGCCGGGCGGTAATCAGCGAATAACCCAGGAGGCTTTTCGATTCGACGTAGTCAATGCCATCGGCCGAGGCGATGGCCTGCTCCAGCGGCGTAGTGACGAAGCCGCGCACCAGGTCCGCACTGGCACCGACATAGACGGTCGAAATGCTGACGGAAGCGTTTTCGCTGCGGGGATACTGGCGGACCGTGAGCGAGCGCCAGGCCTGCACGCCGGCGATAATGATCACGGCGCTGACCACAATCGCGAGGATGGGCCGGCGGATGAATAGATCGGTAAAGGAAGTTTTCATGGCACGGGAGGAACGGGACGAAAACGCCGTATTCCTGTTCTAAATTCAGGTATTGTCGGGCGTCGGGGCGAGCTGGGCGTCGGGCGCGAGCTTGTTGTCAATCGTCACGGACATGCCGGGGCGAAGCTTGAAAACCCCGCTGGTGACAATGGCCTCGTCGGCTTTCAACCCCGAGGAGATCGTGACAAAATCGCCGCGCGTGCCGCCGATGCGGATGAATTGCTGGCGCAGAATTTTCTCAAGCTGGCCGTTCTTCTCGTTTTTCTTTTCGTCAATCACGAACACGGAATCGCCATAGGGGGCGTAGAGCACGGCGGTGGCCGGGATGATCAGGACATTCTCGCGCGTGGGCAGCACCACTTCGATGGTGGCGAACATGCCGGGGTGCAATTTTTCAGCGGGATTGGGCAGCGTCGCCTGGATGCGCACGGAGCGGGTGGTCGGATCCACGTCGGGGTTGACGGCGTTGACCCTGCCTTCGAAGACCTGATCGGGGGCCGCGTCGGTTTTGACGCGAACCACCGAACCGGGGGCGACTGAACTCAATTGCTGCTGGGGAAGGGAGAAATTGACGTAAATCGGATCGAGCGTCTGCAACGTGGTGAAGGAATCGCCTTCGTGCAGAATCTGTCCGAGATTCACCTGGCGGATGCCGAGCCGGCCGCTGAACGGCGCGCGGATGGTTTTCTTCGCGATGATGGCGCGGAAATTGTCGGCCTGTGCCATCGCCTGTTTATACTGGGCGTCGACAAGGTCGAAATCCGATTTTGCGATGGCCTTTTGTGCAAGCAGCTCGGTCGAACGGTCGAGATTGGCCTTGGCCAGCGCGGTGCTCGCCACCGCGGCACGCAGTTGCGCCTCTTCCGTGGACGTATCCAACTGAACCAGGAGATCGCCGGCGTTAACGGTCGCGCCGGATTCAAAGGCGATCTTGACCACCTTGCCCGCCACCTCGGACGCGACGATCACGCCCTGCACCGTAACAAGGGAGCCGGTGGCGGTGAGCGTGTTTTCCCAAACTTCGGCCCGCGCCGGAGCCGAAGTAACGACTTCCGGCGGCATGACCATTTGGGCGCCCTGGGCCGCCATGGCGGAGAATTGCCCGAAGCCGGGCGCGAATTTGACCGAGGCAAGGATGCCGATCAGAAGAATCAGGCCGCCGACCGTGAGGAGAAGTTTCTTTAACATGTGAGCAGGAGTTTAGGATGGAATAATTGGAAATTGAATTAGGCGATGGTCGCAGGCGTTGTTTTTTTCCCGGCGCCGAGCGCCGCCGCCCGCTGCTGGACCTTGCCGAGCAAGCGCACCAGCGTCTTGCGTTCGCTTTCCGACAGCGAACTCATCAGCGAGGCGATCGCCTGGAAATGCCTTGGCAAAAACCGGGTGAGAAAACGTTCGCCGGCCCGCGTGATAAGCACCGACATCATGCGGCGGTCGTGGGTATCGGGCACCCGCTTCACAAAACCGTCGCGCTCCAGGGTATCGATCAAACCGGTCATGGTCGCACGAGTGACGCCGGCGGCATCGGCCAGTTCGGCGGGCGTGCGGGGACCGCCGACACAGCCATCGGCCCCCAGCAACTTGGCGGCGCGCGGCTGCACGCCGCGCCACAGCAGCATCATCACGCCGAACCTTCCGTGGGAAATACTGTGATCACCCAAATTGCGATCCATCACCCCAAACACCTCGTCGCCTGTGCGAAGAAGATGAAGAAACGCTTCGGCCGCCGACGGATCAAGGTCGGGAAATTCCTTCGCCGCCTCCAAGAGGCATTCGTAGCGGGGGAGGTCCTTGAGCATCAGGTAAGGCATGGCGGAATCTTTGGCTTGAAAATAATCAGGGGGCTGACAGTTAGCCGCCTAACGATTTTTTCAAGCAGAGTTTTCGATCCCTGGCCGAAAGGCTAGGCGGACCTCGGGGATCCCCCGATCCGCCGGGTTCGGTTCCCCTGAAGGGCGGCCCGTCAGAGCGAATGAACCGCGGCTACCACCGCCTCGGCGGTGATTCCGAGTTCCTTCATTGCGATATTGCCCGGGGCGCTAAGGCCGAAACGATCGATCCCGATCACCTTTCCGTCCAGGCCGGCGTATTTGTACCACAGCGCCGCGACCCCGGCTTCGATTGCAACCCGCTTGCGGCAGGACGACGGAATAATCGCCTCGCGATAGTCGGCCGGCTGTTGATCGAAGCGGAAGAACGACGGCATCGAAACCACCCGGGTGCCGGCCCCCAGGGTTTTGGCGGCGGCGACAGCCCATTGTACCTCACTGCCGCTCGCGAGCAGGATTTGCGTCAGCGGCGCGGTTTCCTGGATCAAAATATATCCGCCCTTCAGCACGCCGGCCCGGCGTTCGTGGGGAGTGCAGTCGTTCAGCATGGGCACCGCCTGACGCGTGAGCGCCAGCAGGGTCGGACCATCCCCCCGCTCCATGGCGGCGGCAAAGGCACCGGCGGTCTCTTCCGGATCAGCCGGGCGGATGACATCAAGGTTGGGAATGATCCGGAGGCCTGAAACCGTCTCGACCGGTTGGTGAGTCGGACCATCCTCGCCCACGCCCACGGAATCATGGGTGTAGATATATACGACCGGCAGCTTTGCCAGCGCGGCCAAACGCATCGAGGGACGCGAATAGTCCGCGAAGACCAGAAAGGTTGCACAGGAAGTGCGGAACAAGCCGTCATAGGCCACGCCGTTGTTGATCGCAGCCATCCCGTGTTCGCGGATACCGTAGCGGATATTCCGGCCGGCGCGGTCGGTGCGGTCGAAATCCCGGCCGTTGGCGATGTAATTGAGGGTCGATCCGTGGAGATCGGCGCTGCCTGAAATCAACAGCGGCAACTCCGTCGCGATCGGTTGAAGCACATCCCTCCCCGCGGCGCGCGTCGCAAGCTTCGCGTCGGCGGGAAACAATGCGATCTTCTCCAGCAGGTGCGCGGCGCTCGGCTGCTTGTCGGCGCTGTCAAGCAGCGCGGCCTTTTCCGGATTGGCCTCGCGCCAGGCCGCGAAGGTCTTCCGCCACTTGCCATAGGCGCGCTTAAGGCGCTTTTTATGATCGGCAAAGTAGGCGCGGACCGCGTCGCTCACATAAAAATGCCGATCGGCCGGCAGACCGAGTCCGGCGCGAGCCGTGTCGGCGAACTTCGCGCCGCCCTCGCCGTGCCCCTTGGATGTCCCCTGCACTTCCGGGATGCCCTTGGCGATGATTGTCTTCGCGATGATCAGCTGGGGCTTTCCGCTGGAAGCCTTCTTCGCCTTGTTCACCGCCTTGAGGATGGCGGCCATATCGTGGCCGTCGGCCAACGTTTGCACATCCCACCCGATGGCTTTGAAACGCGCGGCCGTGTTTTCGCTCTGCGTCTTGTTCGCCATGGCGTCGAGCGTCACGTCGTTCGAGTCATAGATGAGGATCAGGTTATCCAACCCCTGGTGCCCGGCGAATTCGACTGCTTCCATCGCCACGCCTTCCTGCATGCAGCCGTCGCCGGCGAGACAGATGACGTGGTAGTTGAAAATCTCCTGCTCCGGCGTATTGAAACGCGCCGCGGCCATCTGGCCGGCCATCGCCATTCCGACCGAATTGCCGATGCCTTGCCCCAATGGACCCGTGGTGGCCTCAACCCCCGGGGTCTCGTGAAACTCGGGGTGTCCGGGAGTCTTGCTGTGCAAGGCGCGGAAGTTTTTCAGTTCCTCCAGCGGAAGATCGTAACCGCTGAGATGCAGCCAGGTATAAAGGAACATCGAGCCATGCCCGGCCGACAGCACGAACCGGTCGCGATTCGGCCAGCGCGGCACGTCGGGATTGTGCACCAACGCGTGTCCGTAGAGCACTGCGCCGATTTCCGTCGCCCCCAGCGGCAGGCCGAGGTGTCCGGACGAGCATTGGTGAACGGCGTCGATGGCGAGGCCGCGGGCCTGGGCGGAAGCTTGGGTGAGGATATCGGTCTGCAGTTTCATAAAAAGATCGGGAGGTTAAGGCGGACGAAATTGTGAACGGATATTTTACGCCAGCCGGTCGCGGTGTGCAAAGCCCAAATTATTTCGACAAAAAAAAGCGAGCCGGAGCGGCTCGCTTGGAAAGGGGAAACGGACGGAGCTCAGGCTTTGGCCGGGGCCTCGTAACGCTTTTCCTTGACCGCCATCGCGGCCTTGCCGGTGCGTGAGCGGAGATAATAGAGGCGGGCCCGGCCGTTCTCGGCGTGCTTCTCCACCTCGATCTTTACGACGTTTGGAGAGTTCACGGGAAACACGCGCTCGACGCCCTCGCCGTAGCTGATGCGACGGACCGTGAAGGTCTCATGAATACCGCTGCCCTTGTGGGCGATGACGACGCCGGCGAAAATCTGGACGCGTTCCTTGTCGCCCTCGCGCACTTTGGTGTGCACGCGGACGCCGTCGCCGACTTTGAATGGCGCCGTATTATGTTTCACCTGGGAGGCGGTGATTTCTTTGATGATGGGATTCATGGCTGTTTATTTGAGTAAATCGGGTCTGACCTGCCGGGTTTTCTCCATCTGTCGCGCGTGCCGCCACTTGTCGATTTCGCCGTGGTTGCCCGAAAGGAGCACTTCCGGCACGGACATGCCGCGGTAAACGGCGGGACGCGTGTATTGAGGAAAGTCGAGCAACTTGCTGGTGAAACTTTCCGTCGTCAACGACTTTTCTTCGCCGAGCACGCCGGGGATAAAGCGGGCGAGCGCGTCGATCAAAACAGCGGCCGCAAGTGTACCGTTGGTAAGCACATAATCCCCGATGGTGATCTCCTGATCGATGACTTTCTCCCGAATCCGCTGGTCGATCCCCTCGTAATGTCCGCTCAGCAGGACCAGGTGGCGCTCCTTCGACAATGCGGCGGCAAGCGCCGGCGAAAGCGGGGTGCCGTCGGGTGTCAGATAAATCCTGCGACAGCCCGGCGTTTGCAGCTGCCCGATGGCATCAAACACGGGTTCGCACTTCACCACCATGCCCGCCCCTCCGCCAAACGGCCGGTCGTCGGTCGTGCGGTGCTTGTCGGTGGCCCAATCCCGGAGGTTGTGGACCTTCACTTCCAATAACTTTCCTTCCCGGGCGCGTCCAAGCATGCTCTCGGACAAAAACCCGTCGAGCATCGCCGGGAAAAGAGTCAGGACATCGATGAGCATCGGAAAAATTATCCAACAAAAAAGGTCCGGCACGAGCCGAACCTTGGAAATAAACGCTTCAGGGGGAGCGAACTCAGGCCGTGGCGGTCGCCGTTACAGCGCGGCGCGAGCGCTTGATCAGCGCGTTCATCGTGGCGGTCGGCTTGGCACCCTTCGAGACCCAATAATCGACACGGTCGAGCTTGATGGTCAGCGGGTTGCCCTTTGCGCGGGGATTGTAAGCGCCGAGCTGCTCAACCGCGTCGCCATCGCGACGGGAACGTTCTTCGGCCACCACGACGCGATAATGCGGTTCGTTCTTGGTGCCAACGCGGGAAAGACGGATTTTAAGTGCCATTTGATGTGTGGTGATGCTTTGCGGACAGCGATATTCGGATAGGAAAAGAGGCAGAAGAGTCAGAACAACTTTGCACTTGTCAAGCCCCCAGTGCCAACGCTGCATTCGACCCTTTCCCCCGCCAATCCTATGCTCAAAGCCGGTATCGTCGGTCTGCCCAACGTGGGCAAGTCCACCCTCTTCAACGCCCTCACCCGCTCGCGCAAGGCGGAGTCGGCCAACTATCCTTTCTGCACCATCGATCCTAATGTCGGCGTGGTGATCGTGCCCGATCAGCGTTCCTACGTTCTCCAGAAGATCGCGAAGACCAATGTCGTGGTCCCCGCCGCGATCGAGTTCGTGGACATCGCCGGTCTTGTCGCCGGCGCGAGCAAGGGCGAAGGCCTCGGCAATCAATTTCTCGCCACCATCCGCGAGGTGGACGCCATCGTCCAGGTCGTCCGCTGCTTCGAAGACGGCGACATCATCCACACGATGGGCAGCGTCGATCCCGTGCGCGACATCGAGGTGATCACGACCGAACTCGTGCTCGCGGATCTCGAGGCGGTCGCGAAGCGCATGATCAAGACCCAGAAGAGCGCCAAGGCCGGGGACAAGGAGGCCAT
>Ga0164241_10006550_pt1 | contig 10596 bp, 8 predicted proteins | sample OricomyardsoilBY_FD_108780 | JGI IMG/M metagenome (GOLD analysis project Ga0164241, IMG submission 108780) | Backyard soil microbial communities from Emeryville, California, USA - Original compost - Back yard soil (BY) | ecosystem: Environmental > Terrestrial > Soil > Unclassified | place: USA... | reverse complement strand
GCCCACCACGACCGAAGGTCCCGCAGCGAGCGCGCGATGCTCGTCGCGATACACCGCGCCGCCGGTGGCCGAAGCGACCTTGGCGTCGAGCGGCGCGTACAACCAGGTCAGCTCGTGCACGACTTGTTTGGCGAGCTCCCGCGTCGGCACGATCACCAACGCCCGCGGATGGGCCAGCTTGTCTTTGGCATTGCTGGGCTGACCCGCGAGCTCGCGAATCACCAGCCCGATCGCGACCGTTTTGCCGGAGCCCGTCTGAGAGGTCACCCGCAAGTCACGGCCGGCCAGCGCGGGGTCGAGCACCGCCTTCTGGACGGGGGTCAGTTCCGTGAAACCTTTTGCGGAAATTGCAGCGCCGAGCGCGGGGCCGAGCAGTTCGGCGAAGTCAACCGTAGCCATGTTGCGGCCGCTCCTAGCACTAGTCCGGGGTCCATGCGTCGATCTCGCGCTGAGACGCGCAAAGCTCCGCAATTTTCCACCTTTCTCCACCCCGTGCCGGGCCCCTCACCGGTCCAAAGGCCAAAGCCCGCACCCCGGGTAAGGTAGTTTGACGCAGGTGCGCTCGGCTCGGCCGAGTTGCGAGCTTACTCGTGCACCTTGAAAATGACGAGGCGGCGCATCGGATACGCAAACGTCACGAAGACCAGAAAAGTCCCCGCGAAGCTGACCAACTCGGGGGCGACGCCGTGCACTCGGGGCACGAGCCAGCTGAAAACGCCGTAATTCAACAAGAGCGTGACCAACTCAGCGACCACGAAGAAGCGCGCCTGACGGGAGATGCTGCCGGCCTGCGCTCGAAACGTGTACGTACGATTGCCGAAGAACTGCACGGAAGCGCCGGCACAGAGCGCGGGTAATCGCGCCGCGATCGGCGCCATGCCGAGCAAACGGATGCATGCAGAAAACAAGGAAAAATCAACGAGCGTCGCGCCGCTGCCGACGACCAACGCGCGTATGAATCGCAGCGCTCGCTCCGTCCAGCGTTCAGTCTCGCTCACGTCGAGGGAGCAGACCACACCTTGGCCGGCTTCGAAACGTCGGGCTCGGCTGGCGGGCGAAAGTTTTCCGGATTGTCACGCGCTGGGAACCAACGAGCACTCGCTCAGTGTGCCGTTCAAAGTCTCGCCGCCGATCGTGACGTACAGCTGCCCTTCGGTACGCACGAGCTCGAACTTACTGTTCTTGTCGAGCTTGCGGTCGAGCGTGTCCAAGAACTCGGGTTCGAAGCGATACACGGCGATTCGCTCGAGCTGGTGAATGGGCCGCGCACTGGCCTCGCGCAACAGCAGCGACAGCTCGACGTGCGTGAATAACGCGACGCGCTCCGCAGCCTTACTAGCCTTGTGTAGCCGCTCTGCCGAGGGCGAGCCGACATCGATCCAAGCGCGCAGCACGCCGGTCGCATCACGAATGGACACTGGCGCTTCCTCCGCCGAGGATAGACCGCCTTTGCTGAAAGCGATGCCATCCTCATAGCTCAGGCAATAGGCCAGCGTGCGCGTCACCAAATAGCGCATCGTCTCCGAAGGATGACGAGCAACGCGTAGATCGAGCGCTTCGTACACGCCGCGATCGACGTCCGAGAGCGTGATTTGAAAATGGTACATGGTCGCGGTCAGGGCCATCGCGCTCTTTTAGCCCTTCTCGCTCGGTGCTTGCCGCTATTCTTCACGTTCGAGCCAAACCGAGACCTCGCCCGGGAAATCGCCCGGTTGCACGTGCACCACGCGGGGTCTGCAGCAGACCGCGCAGTCTTCAGTGTAGGTCTGCTGCTCGCCGCCTCCGAGATCGACGTACAGCTCTTCGGACTCCCCGCAGAAAGGGCAGACGACTGCGGCGCTGGTCTTCTTTTTCTTGCTCAAAGCGAGCGCAAGAATGTGATCAAATCCGCGCGTTCGTCAGCAGAAAGCTGCTCTGGCTTGCCGTGAGCCGTGCCCCCGCACACGCCAAAGCGCTGTTCGATGCTCTTGGCGCAGCCGTCATGAAACAAGGCTGGCCGGAGACCAACGCCGAGCAGCGTGGGCGTGACGAACTTGCCACCGGTGCCCACGTCGACCAGCCGATTGTCCGTAAACTGCGGCCCTTTGTGGCAAGTGGCGCACGCCACGTCGTCACGACGGAAGATGGCCTCACCCCGAGCGACCGCCGCTGGGTCCAAGCCGTCCGCTGGCGGCAAGGCCGGCAGCTGCTCGAGAAAAGCACCTAAGGCGTCAATCTGCGCGGAGCTCGGGAGCTGAGGTAAGCCCATGCGAGTCACCATCACCGCGTTCACGAGCTTGCTCATGTCACCGAGCGTGCCATCCCAGTGGAAGGGAGCGCGCTCGAGCACGCCGCCTTCGAGCGGCAACGTGCGTCGCAAGCCTTCCGGGAAGCGCCACACGTGGCCGTCGTCGCCGCCTTCGGGATGACAGGACGCACAGGCGATGCCAAGGCCGCTGTTCATGTGGAACATCAGGTGTCCGCTATCAGCGTGGGACTCGTCGCTGAGCCTGACGCTCGCTCCGCCTTCGAACTCGAGTGTGGCGGGCTCGCGCGATTGCACGATGTATTTGCCTGCTGCCGAGAACGCGACTGCGATCGGTTGCCCGGGGATTTTGATGGCGGACGCCTCTACGCCGCCGCGGGGCGCCGCGAGGTTCGTGTCCCACGGGCCTATCCAAAGCGTTGCCGAGGGATCCGAAACGACTGACTCGGCGGGAGCAAAGCTTCGGTTCGCGACGACCGCCGCCAGCTGGTCGTCGAGCGCGATGGCGGCCACGCGGGTTGCTTTGGCGTCGAACGCGATGTCGAGCGGGCCGGCGCCTTGCAGAGCGAAGGAGGAAAAGGTCATCGCCGAGTGACTCACGACACCCTCTGGGTCGATCACTTGCGGCGCGCCACCCGCCCCGGTCGCCGGACTAGTCCCCGCGGCAACATCAGGATCGACGGTAGTGAGGCTCCGGGCGACCAGGCCATGGCCACAGGCAGAGCTGCTGCCATACGCTCCCGATCCCTCACCCACGGTCTCGTTGCTCGACACTTGATGGGCCAGCGCGACTTGTCCGCCGGGCAACGCGAGTGCGCGGTAGAGCACCGTGGCGTCGCCGCACGAGGCCGGCGGCCGTGCGCGGCGAGAAACGCTGCCATCGTCCGCAATCAGCAGCACTTCCGCGGTGGTGAAGCGAGTAACGACCAAATCGTGATCGCGTACGATCACGTCCCTTAGATCCGTATCGAGCTGAAGCGTGCGTTTGCGGCCCAGCGTCGAGGCGTCGAGCGTGAGCAGCTGTCCCGAACGACATGCCACGTAGACCGATGCGCTCTTCGCGTCGTAGGCGACGCCACGCGGCGAAGCACAGACTGGAACTCTTTGCGCGATCGTCGCGCCGTGAACGTCGATCGCGATCAGGGCGCCCGCGCGGCGCAGCGCGACGAATACAGTGCCATCCGGACCCTCGACGAGCCGCCCCGGTTCATCACCGCGAGTGAGCGGCAGAGGGGTGACGGCCCGGGACGCCTCGTTGACCAGGAACATTGCGTCGCGATCGGGATCAGCGGCAACAATCGTCGAACCATCACGAGTCACCAACAACGTCCCGCCGACTACTGGCGCCGCATGCGCGGCCTTGTCAGTGTGATTGTTGAACAAGGGGACCACAGCAAGTTCCGGCGGGAGCTGCCCAGGCACTGACAGTGACGGCGCGCCAGCCTTCGCGGGTACGGCCTCGGCAGGCTCCCCCATCGGCGGAGTGGGTCCAGAACCGGGATCACAGCCCAACTGCATGAATGCACAGCCCGCCAGCAACGTCGTCCCCACGCCCAACATTCGAGTTCGCATCACGGCCTCCCCGGTGTAATGACCAATGGGTCAGGTTCGAACAAGTCCCCTTGCAAGGTCTCGATCATCGCAGCAATCCGTTCCGGAACTGCCAAGTAGTTGTCGCTCGGAATCGCGAGTGACTGCTCGTAGGCGTCGAGCTCCGAGGTTGGCACGCCGCCGCGATCCCAACCGCAGACGACCGTCAAATTCCATTGTTCCGCGCTACTCGTGATCGGACACTCACGCGTGCGCTGCAAAAAGTTGCTCAGTTGATCGACATTCGCACTCAGCCGATCGCGGATTTGCTGAGTTCCGATCGACCATTCCTCGACCATGGCCAAATTGCCGAGAATGAACTCGCGATAGCCGTTGCCGCCGGAGATGAAGCTCCCCTGGCAAGAAGGCCCGCCCGCGAAGCCGTCCTTTTGATAAAAAATCGCGCCCAAACGCGTCGGATTCGCCAAGGCATCAGCCAACGACACTGGCTGGTTCTGCTGATCGACGACGCTCACCGCGCCGCGCGCGACCAACACCACCCAGGCCTCGGGCTTGAGTACGACCCGGACCAAGTTGCCGCCGTAGTCTTCATCAGGCCAGCCCATTCGCGTAGGCCAAGGCTCGACCCACGCGTAGCGCGCTTTCGCGAACAGCTCACCACCGAGCAAGCTCGCGAGCATCGAGCTCTCGGACGCGGGATCATTCTGCGCGATCTGGGCGAGCACGTTGAAGGCGTAGCCAGGCCCGAGCCCCGGTCGCTCACTGCGACTGAACAAGATCTGATCACGACGTAGCTCTGCTGTTTGCTCGTCAGTCGTCCAACTGAAGTACTCACGGCGGGCGACATGGGAATTGTAAAACACCTGCTTTGCGAACACAGCCTCGCCCGTGAGGGCAGGTACGATACAGCTCCCAGGAACAGGATCGGATACGATGTTCCCGCCGCTCCCGACCAAGATCGCGCCACCGGACGAAGGCGTACTCGGAAAGCCGGAACTGCCCCCGCCAGCTCCGGCCTGGACCGTTGCGACCGTCGGCTGTGGGGGGTCAGCGTGCCCGATACACGCCCCGGCACCGAGGACCAGGCAGGCAACGGCACCTGGTGCAAAAGCTCGGTCCACTCCCAACACCCTCGCCCGGCCAACCATGGGCCAAGATTAGCATCGATCACCCCAGACGCACGTCTGCCACGGTGCTAAAGCCGGCGACCCCGATACGAAAGGACGACTTCTTTGGGAGCCCGCGGCGGAACGCTAACATTTACACGCTTTTTTACGCAGGGCGCGCTGCCCAAGGACCTGCGTCGGAAGTTTCTAGAGGCCGCCAAACTGCGGGTGTTCCAGCCGCTCAAGCCGGAGGACGAGGCGCTCGAAGCTACGGGCTGGTGCGTCATGGAGCGCCCATTCGATCTCGAGCTCGACGCGGCGAAGATGTTCCACGACAGCTTCGTCTTGCTCGGCTTCCGCGTCGATCGCTATCGCATTCCAGGCGCACTCCTCAAATCACAGATCGCGGATGAAGAGCAACGCCAGCTCGCGCGCGGCAAGAAGACCAAGCTGGGCCGCAACGAAAAGCTCGAGATCAAAGCTCGCGTGGTGATGCGCCTGCGGAAGAAGGTGATCCCGACTTCGAAGGCGATCGATCTGTGCTGGCACCTCGACAGCGGCGTGGTGCTCTTCTTCGGCCACTCGAAGCGCATGATTTTGGACTTCATGGCGCTGTTCGAAAAGACCTTCGGCATGCAACTTTTGGAGGACAGTCCGCACGCAGCCGCGACGCGCGCGGAGCTGCCACGCGAGCTCCAACGCGCGTTCGAGCAAATCGAACCGCTCAGCTTTTCCAGCGGGCGAAAGCGGCTCGGCAAAGCCAGCAAGCCGGAACCAGAACCCGAAGCGGCTGAAGCGGCCGCCGAAGGCGAGGAAGATTTGCTGGAGCGAGTGGAGAGCACTCGCTTCCTCGGTGCCGAGTTCTTGCTCTGGCTGTGGCTGCGTGCCGAGATCATCAATAAACCCATCCCGCTGCCAGAGTATGGCGACTTCGAGGTCTGGCTCGACAACCAGATCACGCTGCAATCGGACATCGACCCGAACGAACGCGTGACCGTGCGCGGCGCTGCCCCAGCCGGTAGCCCCGAGGCACGTGAAGCGGTGCGCGCCCAGAAATTCCCCGTGCGCGCCCGCGTCGCCATCCGCAACGAAGAGCGTGATTTCGCGTGCGTCTTGGTCGCACATCGCTTCGCGATCTCGGGCGGTAAGATCCCCGCGGTGCTCACCAAGGAGACCGACGATGCGTTCCAAGAGCGCATGTCGCTCGTCGAGCGGTTGTGCCTGCACCTCGATGGTCTGTACGCCGCATTCCTGCGCGATCGGCTGAGCACGATTTGGAGAGCAGCTTGGGAACCGGCCATCGTGAGCTGGGCCGATGACGAACCCATTCCGACCGACGTGCTCACCGAATTGATGCGCGGCAAGCACACCACACGCAAGAAAGCCCAGTCGCGCTGACCGTGCTCAAAGACCGCTCGACTTTGCTCAGCTCGCCGCTGTCGATGGCGGACTTCTTGGCGCGGCTCGCGTTCTTCGCTGCTGCGCCGTTCGCGATCGTGCTCGCGGCAGAGCTCTTCCCCGTGCGCGGCGCGCTGATCGACGTCGGACTCGCGCTGATGGTGTTCCTGCTCGGTGAAGCGCCGCGGCGCGGCGCCGCGCGCTTTCGCCCGCTCGCGTTCGTCTTGCGTGAAGCGCTCGCGTTCGAGAACTACTATCGCGAGCGGAAACCAAGCCGCTTCGCGTACTACGTGGCTTACCCGCTGCTCTTTCCCTATTGGCTGTACAACCGCGAAGCGCGCCGCGAATTTTGGATGTTTCGTGGTTACACGCTGGCAAGCTTCGCGATCCTGCTCGGGTCGCTCGCTTGGCAGTATTACAGCTCTTGGCGGCCGCAGCTCGGCATCCGGGATTTCTTGCCCGCGGTGCTGCTCTCGCTCGCCGTCGAAACGTTGCTGGTGCTGTCGTTGCTGATGCCAATCGCGACGACGGTGGTTTGGTACCACGGCAGCTTTCGTCGTCGCCGCTTGTTGATCATCCTCTTGGTCGGTGCACTGTCCACGAGCTATGCGCTGAGCCGTGTGCTCAGCCATCGCGATCCGATCGTCTCGTATCTGACGCGCGAACGGGTTCGCTTGCGCACCGCGGCCGCCCGCAAGAACGCGCATCGAGCGCTGCAGAGCGCGGTCGAGGTCGCATGGCGCGATCTCGCCAAAGTGAAGGGTGGTGTTCAAGGCGACGGCAAGGTCGAAGGCAAAGCCTTGGACGACGCGCGGGCCGCGCTGGAAAGCTTCTACAAGCACGACGAGGCATTCGCGTTCGATCTCTGGGCGAGCCCGCGCACTCGGCCACGGGTACTCATCCTTTATGCTCAGGTCCGTCGCAAGCGGGCACCGATCTGGGTCGCCCTAAAAGACGGGGCGGAAATACGGACGCCCGATCAACTGCCCAAGGGCGCATTTCTCGCCATGCGGTCCGCCGCCGACACCACCGATCCCGTGGGCATCGTCTGGGAGCAATGATTGGGAGGGGCGCTCACAGCCCAGCATCGCACCTCGAATTGCGCTGAATTTCCGCGCGCGGACCGTCGCCCCGCGACGGCTCGTTCAGCGGTCGAGTTTGAAGCTGCCCGCGTCGACCAACTCCGGCTTGGCGTCGGGAGTGAGCGGATCGGTCAAGCCGAACGTCCAAAAGTCCACCGCGGAACCGTCCTTTCGCACGCGCAGCCGCACGAAGTGCTTGAAGCCCGGGTGATCGAGCGCAGTGAAGGCTTGCGTCTCTTCCAAGCCGAGCAAAGTGAGCAGCGCCAAAAACGCGCCGAACACGAACGCGCCGTAGAACACCGCGACCGTGAAGGTCAGCCCGGCAATCAACCAAAGCGGCAGCGTCACGTGGGCGCTGAGCGCCAAGCGCACGATCACCCAAGAAGCAACGATCGGGATCCCTGCGGTGGTGAGCCCCGCAGCAAACGACAACCCAAAGACCGTGAACCCACCCTTCCGAACGTCGCCGATCAACGAGTAGATGGTCGTAGTGACCACGGTGATCAGGATCGGCGCGGACAAGATGAAACCGAGCCGCTCGAACTGGTGAATGCCGATGTTCATCGCCGGCAAGAACAGCACCGCCAGCGCGAAGTGCGGCAAAAACCCGGAATTACCGCGCATCACCTTCCACGGCACCTGCAGCAAGAGCCGGCGTGATTGGAGCACGGTGGGCCACTCGAATTCCGCTTCGAGGCGACGCTCGCGCTGCATGGGAGCTGGATGCAGGAACGCGCCGCCGCCGCCGGCGGTCAGGTGTAGCGCGACACCATGCTGAATGCGCTCGTAGTGGTGGATGTCGCCTGCAAGCAAGAAGTGCGGCTTGGCCTCGAGATCGAGATTGAGCGCCTCGACCATGGCTGTGCCGGTGCGCGTGGGTTCCCCGAACGCAAACAACGGGTCGGGCATCAGCACCAGTTGGCTGGCATCTGGCGAACGATTTCGCCAAGTCTCGAAGTAGCGCACTTGGCGCGAGTCCAGGGTGCTCAGCTGTCGATCCACCGCGATCAGATGCAGGCGCGAAGTGAGCGGCAGCGCAAAGTAACTCGCCGCTTGAACCGGCTGATAGCCCGTGAGCGCCAAAGCTTTGGGCTTCTCGATCGTTCCGCCGCGCACGAACTGCCGCGCCCACTCGGCGTAGCGTTCGATCATGCGCTGTGAAATGCCGACCACGCTCGGGCGAGCAACGCCCTCTTCGTCGTCTGGGCTGCGCCGGAACATGCGCGCAAAACCGTCCAACCCGTCATACCAATCGTGGTTGCCGGGGATCCCCAGCAGGACCCGCGGCGGCCCCGGCGGCAAACCTTCCAGCACTTGATTGAAGGGAACGATCACGCGGTTCGTGATCTCCTGTGCGGTAGCGACGGGGTACGCCGTGTCACCGCCGAAGAACAGGATCTCACCGCGCGGCGCGAGCAACGAAGCGCCCACGACGTCCGGGTCAGGCACTTCATATTCGGCGAAGATCAGTCGCGCGACGGCGCGGCTGACCGCAACGTCGTCACCGGTGTCGGCCACGAAATCGAGCCAGAGGTCGCGGCCGAGCGCGTCGACCAACGCAAGGTCCGCGGAATTGGAACCGAGGACCTGCGCCACGCGGGCCTTGAGTTCTACGGGATCGTCCGCCGTCATCCAGTCGCGCGAGTCGACGTTCTCCGTCGCGATCGCGACCGACGCGAAGTGACGCAAGTGGCCCCAAAAGGAGGTCAACCCGAACCAGACGACGCCGCGCGGACGCTCGGAGCCGCGGACGAAGCGCCAGCGCGGAGCCAGGTTCGGACGCTCGGGACGAAACGGGGCAGGCACGGGGACGCGGAGTAAAACACGAACGACCGGCGTCTTTACAGCGTCCGCGGCAACTTTTGCCCGGCCGCGCGCAAAATCGCAACTCTACGTCGCGCGGGTCCGTAGCGAACACGAAACAGCGCGGGTTATGCTGGCGCGCATGAATCGTAGATATATTTCGAGCGGCACGAAGTACGAGCCTATCGTCGGCTATTCGCGAGCCGTGCGCGTCGGCAATACGATTCACGTCTCCGGCACCACCGCGACCCGCGAAGACGGCACGATCGCGGCTCCCGGCGACGCGGGGCTCCAGACCACGCAAGCGCTCAAGAACATCGCTTGGGCCATCGAGCGCGCGGGCGGCCGCATCGAGAACGTCGTGCGCACGCGCATCTACGTCACCAACATCGACGACTGGGAGAAAATCGGCCGCGCCCACGGCGAGTTCTTCCACGACGTTCGCCCCGCAACGACCATGGTCGAAGTCAGCCGTTTGGTCGATCCGGCGATGCTCGTTGAGATCGAAGCCGAAGCCCTGGTCGACGGCTGAACGCGACATGGCCGGGTGGCTCCGCCCAAAGCTCGGCAGGGGCCTCTTGGCAGGACAGCCGGAGGCTGCCAGCGAAACCGCGGCGGTGCGTCCAACGCGAACGACGCTTCCGCGGACGCGAACGCGCGCTCAATGCGCCGTGATCCGGCGGGAACCGCGCGCGCTCTGAGGTGCGTTGCTGGACTACGATCGCCCCCTTCCTCCAACCCTCGTGAGTGAACTCCGAGAGGCATCCGCTGCGAGCGCATTTTTAAGTCGCTTGCAAAGGTGGGCCCGACAGGCTGTTCTGTTTTCGAAAGGGGTATCGCCGGCTCATGAGAGGATTCGCTTTGCTCGTCGCGGCCGTGCTCGTGTCTATCGTGACTTCTGTCGCGACCGTGCTGGGCATGGAGCGCCTGAAGCTGATTTCTCCCCCACCGCCAACGCACGAGACGCCCGCGGCGAAGGTGGGCGTGCCGAGCTTGAAAGGGTTGAGTGAGGAGGACGCGCGCCAAAACCTCAAGGCGCTGGGCTTGGTGTTCCTGGTGAGCGAGCGAAAAGCGGTGCCGGGAGCCGCGCCCGGCACCGTCGTGGAACAGTCGCCCGCAGCGGGGCAGCAGCTCGACGCACACGGATCGATCAGTGTCTCGCTGGCGCGCGAGCTGCCCAAGGTGCCCGGCGTCGTGAATCGCACGGTGCCTGACGCGACGGCGCTGCTGGCGCGACTTGGTTACAAGCTCGAGCAAGGAGAGCCGCTCGCCGACCCTCAGGTCCCGAAAGGCAGCATCGTGTCGCAACTGCCTGCGGCGGATGCGCCCCAAGAGACAGACAAGCCGGTGATCGTGCGTGTCTCGACGGGACCGGGCGAGATCGAGGTGCCGAAGCTCCTCGGTCAAGGGT
>Ga0164241_10006549_pt1 | contig 10596 bp, 5 predicted proteins | sample OricomyardsoilBY_FD_108780 | JGI IMG/M metagenome (GOLD analysis project Ga0164241, IMG submission 108780) | Backyard soil microbial communities from Emeryville, California, USA - Original compost - Back yard soil (BY) | ecosystem: Environmental > Terrestrial > Soil > Unclassified | place: USA... | reverse complement strand
GGTAATGGATATGTTTATTCAAGCCAATTTATTTCACATGAAAAAGCTCGTGAAGAGCTATTGGATAATATACAGGGTGAACGCGTAACTGATCCCCGATTAATTCGTTTCAAAACCGGCATGCGAAAAGATTTTTGGGTTAAAAACTGTGTTGCTATTGGCCTCTCGAGTGGATTTCTTGAGCCGCTGGAATCAACCAGTATTTCGTTGATTCAAACTGGAATTTTTAAATTAACAGGATTTCTGGTGAATTATGAAATTGATGAAAAACATGTTGCTGAAGCTAATCGTTTAAATCGATTGGAATACGAACGGATTCGCGATTTTATTATTCTCCATTACAAATTAAATAAACGATCGGATGCGTTTTGGCGGCATGTTAATCAAATGGCAATTCCGGCAACGCTGCAAGAAAAAATTTCTATTTTCAAGGAAACCGGCAGCATCCAGATATTGGAGCAAGAGTCGTTCAAAGAAGAAAGTTGGGTAAGTATGTATTACGGATTTGGTCTTGATCCCGAATTTATTCAAGCCTCTGCTGATCCGGACAAGATCCAGTCGGTCATGAATAAAATGAAAAGCGCAGTGGCTAAAGGGCCGGGTTATGCACTTTCCCATGCAGAGTTTCTGCAAACAGTAGGTTAATAAACATCATGTGTTTGGGTGGTGAGAAGTTTTTTTGTTGGACATTTTTTTGAGTTTTGTCCATGTTCGGGGGCTTTGCCTCCTTTTTTATTTTTTACTTATAAATTAAGTTTTGTATATGAATTTACTTTGGGTCTATTTGCCTATAAAATATGATTTATATTAGTCATTTCAACTATATGATAACGAATCTGAGATGAGACTAAGCTTGGCCCTTTTTCTTTTGGCGATAAGTGTATTTCTTGGCTCCAACGTCCAGGCCATTGAGCTTATTCGCTTTAATCAACCCGGCTCCGTGTGGGAGACCGAGGCATTGCCTATAGGTAACGGCGCGTTGGGCGCTGCTATTTTGGGTGGTCCAGTTCAGGACATTATTCAATTTAATGAAAAAACACTGTGGACCGGTGGGCCCGGTTCTGTTCAAGGTTACGATTTTGGCAATCCGGACAAAGCAGAATCAGGACTGGCAGAAGTTCGCCGTCGAATTCAGAAAATTGGTTTTGTTGCACCGGAAGTCGCCGCGCAATTAATGGGACGAAAAATCAAAGGTTATGGTGATTATCAAACCTTTGGTGATTTGATTCTGGAATGGCCGGAATTAACCCATCAAGTCAGTCACTATTCACGTGAACTGGATTTACAAACGGCGATTGTCACTGTGCGTTTTCAACATCAGGGTGTGAATTACACGCGTGAATATTTCGCCAGTTATCCTGACAAATCCATAGTGATTCGTTTGTCGGCCGATCAAGCCAATAAAATTTCGGTGAATATGCATGTGCAGTTACCTGAAAACAGAAACTATCAGCACCAGTGGCAAACATCACAACTGCTGACACACGGTCAATTAAAAGATAATCAATTGGGTTTCGCTTCAGGCATGGCGTGGCGTGTTGACGACGGCAAACAAACTCAACAACAGGATCAATTACAGATTCGCAATGCCAATCAAGTAGTCGTGGTTTTATCGGCAGCCACTGATTATGCGCCTGTGTATCCGCATTATCGCGGTGAAGCAGCAAGCAAAAAAGTGCATACCTATTTAGAAAATATTTCAAAAAAATCTTACGCTGATTTATTGGCGACGCATCTACAGGATTATCAAACACTTTTTTCTCGTGTGGATTTGGATCTGGGACAAGAGTCAACAAAAATTGCAACGCCCGAACTATCAACACCAGAGTTATTAAAACAATATCAAAGTGGTAATGCCGTTCTGGATAGAAGTTTGGAAGCGTTGTATTTCCAGTTTGGTCGTTATTTATTAATTGCTTCTTCACGTGCGGGATCACTGCCTGCCAATTTACAAGGTGTCTGGAATAATTCCATCACGCCTCCCTGGAATGCTGACTACCACGTTAATATCAATTTGCAAATGAATTATTGGTTAGCTGAAACGACTAATTTACCAGAGTTAATGAATCCTTTTTTTGATTTTGTCGATTCATTAGTTGAACCCGGAAAAATATCTACACAAAAAATTGCCCAGGTCAAAAAAGGCTGGACGCTGTTTTTGAATACCAATATTTGGGGATTCACCGGTGTCATCGACTGGCCCACCGCTTTTTGGCAACCCGAGGCGGGTGCCTGGTTGGCACAACATTATTATGAACACTATTTATTTTCAAAAGACAAAAGTTTCCTGAGCCAACGGGCTTATCCAATCATGAAGTCAGCGTCTGAATTCTGGTTGGATTTTTTAATTCGAGATCCTCGTGATGGGCTCTGGGTGGTTAATCCCAGCTTCTCGCCCGAGCAAGGTAATTTCACTGCCGGGTCCGCCATGTCGCAACAAATTGTGGTGGATTTATTTCGCAACACACAAGCCGCTGCAGAAATTCTTGGCGATAAAAAATTTGCATCAGTATTAAAGCGAAAACTGAAAAAAATGGATCAAGGTGTCAGGGTAGGTGCCTGGGGGCAATTGCAAGAGTGGAAAGAAGATCTGGATGATAAAACCAACCAGCATCGCCATATTTCCCATTTGTTTGCTTTGCATCCCGGTAAACAAATTACCGCACAAACCACACCGGAATTATTTGCTGCTGCCAAAACAACGTTAAACGCACGTGGTGATGGCGGCACAGGTTGGTCGCAAGCCTGGAAATTAAATATGTGGGCCAGAATGCAAGATGGCAATCGTGCACACAAATTATTAAGCGAACAATTACAGCGCAGCACGCTGAATAACTTATGGGACAACCATCCACCTTTTCAAATCGATGGCAACTTTGGTGCAACAGCGGGTATCGCCGAAATGTTGCTGCAAAGCCATGATCAAAAAATTGATTTATTACCCGCACTGCCGGATGTTTGGCCGAGTGGCAGCGTAAAAGGGTTGCGCGCACGCGGTGGATTAACAATTGATTTGCAATGGCACAATAAAAAGATTTCTCAAATTCGAATTGAAGCGGCATCACCCGGCCGATATCAATTCAGAATAGCCTCGGCACTTGTTGGAGTGAATGGGCTGACGTCAGTTGGTAAAAAAATCCCGATGAAAGTCGAGGCTGGATTTACCTGGTTTGAATTGCAAGGACTCACCACTTATCTTTTAAACGGTAAATAGATCTAACCGACAGAGTTGGTTTTTTTCGAGTGATTTTTCACTTGACGGGAATCTTTTTGCCAAAAAAAAGAGAAGGGGTCAGAACAATAATCGGGTTAATACAAACAAGTGGAGATAAAATGATGATAAATCAAAATAAAATGTTTCTAAAAAATCGATTGAGTCGCTGGGTTACCCTGGCGTCAATTGGTGCTTTAGCCAGCGTCGGTTTGCCAGCATTGGCTGCTGATGAAGACGCCGAAGCAGAAGAAATTGTAGTCACTGGACAACGTGCCAGTATTCAATCCGCACAAGATTTGAAAAAAAATTCCAGTGTAGTCGTTGATTCAATTGTTTCAGATGATATTGGTAAATTACCGGATCGCAGTGTGACAGAAGCCTTGCAGCGTGTTCCCGGTGTATCTGTAGGGCGTTATACGGGCAATGATCCAGAACATCCTGCTGCTGAAGGTAGTGGTGTGGCAGTGCGCGGTTTGACACAAGTTCGCGGAGAATTAAATGGTCGCGATGTATTTTCAGCAGCCAGCGGTCGCGGATTAAGTTTTGAAGATGTGCCTGCAGAATTAATGTCTGGCGTTGACACTTATAAAAGTCCATCAGCCGATATGATTGAAGGTGGTTTAGGCGGCACAGTGAATTTGCGCACACGTATGCCATTTGATGCCGAAGGTCAGGTGGCGGGTATCTCCGCAAAAGCTAACTACGGCGATCAGTTGAAAGAAACCAACGGCGAATATTCCGGTTTGTACAGCAATCGTTGGGAAACAGATGCTGGTGATTTTGGTTTTTTAATTAATCTTTCTACTTCTGATTTGGCAAGCCGTTCCGATCAGGTTTACACGCGCGCTTTTTTACCGAGAACAGTTGATGGCAACGATGTGTGGGTATCTAAAGGGGTGGATTGGCGACGTAACGATTATGCCAGTACACGCGATGGTAGTTACCTTGCTTTGCAATGGGCACCTAACGATGATACCGAAATTTATTTCACGGCTTTCCAAAGTAAACACGATACCGTTTATGACGAAAATGCGTTCTTTTTGGAAGGCGGAAATGGTGATCAGGCTTTGGTTCCCACCGCAGCCGATAATTGGCAATACGACAGCAATGGCGCACTGATAGCAGGTGATGCCACTGTTGCAAATCCTGCACAATGGGGTCTCGATTTTGGTACCAGTACGCGCTGGGCCAATAATATTTCCAAAACGACTGACTATTCGACAGGTATCAAATGGTCTCCAAGTGATAACTTGAAATTCTCTGCTGATTTTCAATTCGTAAAAGCAGAAGCCACCGTTGATGATTACACCTTGGGATTAAAAGTAATTCCTGAAGCCGCAAGATTGGAAGGAATGGGAAGCAAAACGCCATCGATATTAATTGATGCTGGTTATATGGCTAACTATGCCAATTATAGTCTTGGTCAAGAGATGACGCATTTCGAACGCAATAATGCTGAAGCTAAAACCGGTCGCTTTGATGTGGAATATGATTTTGAAAATTCAATTATCACGTCGGTAAAAAGTGGTATTCGTTATTCTGAAAAAACCTCCGACAATATCAATACGGATTATGACTGGAATACACGCTACGCAACCTGGTTTGGTTTTGATAAAAATACTCTTCCTAAAGTAACCGCTGGGCAGGCTGCAGAATATCTCAATTTATATTCATTTGATGATTTTCAGCGCGGTGATGTTGCGGTTCCCGCGGCAGGTTATTTATATTCAAGTGCAGCAGTGAAAAATTTCAGGGCAACGACCGACGCTGTTAATGCTAACTGTCCAAATGAACCTACTTCATGGGCTTGTGATGGAACTGTCTATCCTGATTGGACACGCTTGGATAGTCCGGATTATCGCAATTTACAGGAAGAAGATACTTCTTCAGTTTATGTAATGGCGAATTATGCATTTGACGATTTGGCTATGCCGATTGATGGTAATTTTGGTGTACGTTATGTGAAAACTGACAGAAATTCACATGGATCTACAATTGTGGAGGAGTTGCAAATAGCCGGTGTAGTTGCTATTGAGAAATCAGTTGAGCCTATAACTAAATCTATAGACTACGATCACGTGTTGCCAAGTTTTAACTTGCGTCTGCAAGCGACAGATGATTTGTATTTCCGTTTTGCTGCATCAAAAGCAATTTGGGTTCCCAGCTTTTCTGACACGCAAGCACGAATTGTGATTTCTCATCCTGTAAAAGAGACTTCCGAGGAGATACCTGCTGCTGATCGAACGATTGATGATTACGAACATGTATTGAAGCAAGATGTTAACCCTTATCTGGAGCCTATGACCGCGAATCAATTTGATCTTTCTGCTGAATGGTACTTCGATGACAATGGTGGCATGGCGCACTTGGCAGTATTCAGAAAAGAAGTGGAAGATTTTTTCCGCAAAAGCGATTCTACTTACTCCGAAATGGGTGGTGGTACGCTTTATTCTGGAAGATCAGAGTGGTTCGGCAATATCGGTTCAGGTGATATCAACGGTGTTGAAATCGGTGTAAGTAAATTCTTTGATTCTTTGCCAGAACCATTTGATGGTTTGGGTATACAAGCAAACTACACTTATATCGATAGCAAAATGGATATTCCATTAAATCCGCAACCAGATAATGGTGATACCACAGCAGGAGCTTCACCTTTAGATACGGATCGCTCTACCTATGGTCAATTGCCGGTGGATCAACTTTCTAAAAATGCATTCAACATAATTGGAATGTTTGAGAAAAATGGCATTTCTGCGCGCTTGGCTTATTCATGGCGCAGTGAGTATTTGATTGGTTGGGGCACTAACGGTTTCGATCCGGATTTTAACGATGGCAACGGTGGTAAAGCGAGAATTCCTGTGTACAACGATGACTATGGCCAATTGGATGCATCAATCGGTTATACATTCCTTGAAAACTACACAGTAACTTTTGAGGCAACTAATTTGCTGAAAGAGAAAACCGTAGGCATCATAGATCAAAATGGAGCGGGTGATCACGTAGGTTATACCTATGCGCAGGATGCCCGTTATGCAATTGGTTTGCGTGCAAAGTTTTAAGGTGTAAAAAGTTTTATAACCTTTTGTAAAAAGTACTGCAAAAAACCTCACATTGATTTGTGAGGTTTTTTGTTTTTTTAGATATTTTTTAAATAAAAATATCGTATAAAAAATACCCGCCACGGCTATCAATAGGATTGGCGCTAATTTGCAAGGTGAATATTATGATTAAAACACTAAACGTCATCCGATTAATAGGAATCAGTTTTCTGATTATTTTTTCCGGATTTTCTTTTGCCAATAGCTTACCTGAGCTGGTTAGCAACAATAATCGCCATGCATTGATGGTTGATGGTGCACCGTTTTTAATACTGGGTGCGCAGACCAATAATTCCAGTAATTATCCGGCAGCATTAAAAGATGTTTGGCCTTCCGTCAAAAAAATGCATGCCATACTTTGAGCATTCCGGTTGCCTGGGAACAAATTGAGCCTGTTGAAGGGAAATTTGATTTTTCTTATCTGGATGTATTGCTGAAAGAAGCACGAGAGCACAAAGTAAAAGTTGTATTGTTATGGTTTGCTACCTGGAAAAACAACGCACCCCATTACGCTCCTGCCTGGGTAAAGTTGGATAACAAACGTTTTCCTCGTGTAGTTAAAAAAGACGGCGATACTTTAAATTCATTGTCGCCTTTAGGTAACAATACCTTGCAAGCGGATAAAAAAGCTTTTGTTGCGCTGATGAATTATTTGCAAAAGAAAGATAAGCAGCACACAGTGATTATGGTACAAGTGCAAAATGAAGTAGGCACTTATGGTTCTGCGCGCGATTATTCTGTATTGGCGGAATCAATATTTAATGCGCCGGTTCCTGATGAGTTGATTAAAAAATTAAATGTAAAGCCAGGTAACTGGTCGGCCGTCTTTGGTAAAGATGCTGATGAATTTTTTCATGCTTATCACATAGCCAAATATTGCAATGAAATTACGGAAGCGGGTAAAGCGATTAAAAATTTACCGATGTATGTGAATGTGGCATTGCGCAATCCCTTTAATCCAGGGTTGCCCGGTCAATATTCCAGTGGTGGCGGGACTGATAACGTGTTGCATATTTGGAAAGCGGCTGCACCTGCAATTGATATGATTGCACCGGATATTTATTTCCGCGATCACAAAACAGTTTCCAAAGTTCTCGAACTTTATACGCGTCCTGACAATGCATTGTTTGTAGCAGAAATTGGTAATGACCAACCTTTTGCACGTTATTTTTATTCGATGCTTGGAAAGGGCGGTATAGGGTTTTCTCCATTTGGAATGGATGATACGGATTACACCAATTATCCTTTGGGGGCGAAAATTTATAATGATCAAACCATTGAAGAGTTTGCACAACATTATCGGGTGTTTGCCCCAATGATGCGCGAATGGGCCAAGCTCGGTTTTGAAAATAATGTTTGGGGCGTCGCTGAACCTCTGGATACTACCAGCGATACACAAAAAATCTGGAATGCAGAAGCAACACCCGCCGAAAAAGATCAATACGCCAAAGATAAAGCAGAAGCACTGACACAAAAATTGGATTTGGGTTTATGGGATGCTGAAATAACCTATGGTCGCTATATGTTCTGGATTGATCCGCCAGTGGGTAATAATCCCGCTTCAGGCGGTGCAGTGATTGCACAACTAAGCGAAAACGAATATTTAGTCATAGCACATAAAGCGCGCGTAGAATTTAAACCTTCGTCAGAATTGGCCGGTAAAAAATTTATGATTGAACGCGTGGAAGAAGGTCATTATGAAAAGGGTAAGTGGATAATGGATCGTGTATGGAATGGCGACCAAACCGATTGGGGATTAAATTTCACTGCGCGTGCGCATGTATTGAAAGTAAAAATGGCGAGTTATGTAACAGAATAAAATTTTTCCCCTCTACCCTAACCTATCTCCTTTGATAGGAGAGGGTAGGGGGAGGGTGTTTTAACTTTTATAAAAACCAAACGAGGAAACTAAAAATGCTTTCTGCAAAACAGATTCTCAAGCATTGCGTGATTGGCGTGGCTTCAGTGGCTTTGTTACAAGGTTGCTCGAAATCATCCGAAGAATCCGCAAGTTCACAAAACACAACCGCGCAAGTAAAAACACTCGCGTCGTTTGAAAAAATTGCCGATGGTGTTGTGGTAACACTGGCTGAAAGTGCAGCGAAAAAAGTTCGTTTGCAGGTGATGAATGAAAAAATTATCCGCGTTACTGTGTTGCCCGGTAATGATTTTGATGTTATTCCCCCATCTATTCAGGTCGTAGCCAAACCGGCGTCAGTTGAATTTAACCTGGAGCAAACGGGTAACCATTTAACTCTCAAAACATCTCAAGTCACAGCCACAGTTTCATTGTTGGATGGCACAGTGAATTTTGCAGATGCTAAAGGCAATTTGTTATTGAAAGAAGAAAATCGCGGACATTTTTCGGCGGTAACAGATGATCCTATTAAACCTGATGCTGATTCGTTTGCATTACGTCAGGAATTTAATCGCGATAGCGATGAAGGTTATTTTGGTTTGGGTCAACAACAAAATGGTCAGGTTAATTATGCTGGCGAAAATGTGGAATTGACTACACACAATTTATCCAAAGCGATTCCTTTTATGGTTTCCAGTAAAAATTACGGCCTTTTATGGGATAACAATTCCATTACGCGTATTGGTGATCCCCGCGAAACCCAGCCCTTGGATGTTTCACTGAAATTATTTGATGCAGAAGGTAAAGAGGGCGGTTTAACAGCGCGTTATTTTGATGGTGATGAATTATTGTTGTCCCGCGTTGAAGCAGATTTGAATTATCAATTTTTCGAGAATAACTCTGTACGTGAAGTACCATTTCCTGCTGAAGTGACTAATGCTAAAAATTTACGAATTGAATGGGAAGGTAGTATTCAAACAGATGAGCCTGGTCTTCACCGCTTTAAAATGTACAGCTCAGGTTATGCAAAATTATTGGTTGATGGACAACTGGCATTGGATCGCTGGCGTTTGAATTGGAATCCCTGGTGGCATACTTACAATATGGAAATGAAAGCCGGTGAGAAAAAAGCGGTTAAAGTGGATTGGATCGTGAGCGGCGGATTTTTCCGTTTAACTCATCTTGATCCTATGCCTCTGGAAGAGCAGGGTGAATTATCGATTGCATCAGAAACTGGTAAAGCGATTGATTATTATTTTGTGTTGGGTGAAAACAAAGATGACGTGATTTCCGGTTATCGTCATTTAACGGGTGATGCAGTGATGTTGCCGAAATGGGTGTATGGATTTTGGCAAAGCCGTGAGCGTTATAAAAATCAGGACGAAATTATTAACACGTTTAAATATTATCGCGATAAAAAAATTCCTATCGACAATATAGTATTGGATTGGTCCTACTGGCCGGAAAATGCTTGGGGTAGCCACGATTTTAATCCACAATTTTTCCCTGATCCAAAATCTATGACCGATAAAATTCATGCAATGAACGGTAATATTATGATTTCCGTTTGGCCAAAATTTTATCCAACTACCGATAACTATAAGGAATTTAATGCGAAAGGTTACATGTACAACAAAAATATTGAAGAGGGTAATCTGGATTGGATTGGTAAAGGTTATTTGAATACTTTTTATGATCCCTATCCGAAAGAATCGCAAGAAATTTTCTGGAAACAAATTAACGAAAAGTTAAATAGTAAAGGTTTCGATGCCTGGTGGCTGGATGCGGCTGAGCCGGATATTCATTCCAACTTAAGCATCACCAAACGCAAAGAAATTATGACGCGTGAAGGTGGTATAGGTTCGGGTGCAGAGTATTTCAATTCCTATGCAGTTCCAAATGCGGAATCTGTTTATAACGGTGAAAGAAAAACGGACCCTGAAAAACGTTCATTTATTTTAACTCGTTCTGCATTCGGTGGTTTGCAGCGTACCGGTGCTGCTTTTTGGAGTGGTGATACTTCATCTTCCTGGGATGATTTAAAGGCGCAGGTAGCAGCAGGTGTGAGCGTTGGTTTGGCCGGTGTTCCCAACTGGAGTTTTGATATTGGTGGTTTTACACCGGAAGATAAATATCGTTGGGGAAATAAAAAAGGCGGAGAAGCACATAACATTCGCGATTTAAAACCGGAATTGGTTGCAGATTGGCAAGAATTGAATCTTCGCTGGTTTCAATTCGGCGCGTTTGCTCCACTGTTCCGTTCGCATGGTCAATTTCCGTATCGGGAAATTTTTAGTTTGGCTGACGAAGGTACAGAGGTTTACAACACGCTCGAGTCTTACATTAAATTGCGTTATCGCTTGATGCCATACATTTACACTTTGGCCGGTGATACTTTTCATAAAGACGGCACCATCATGCGTGGT
>Ga0164241_10006548_pt1 | contig 10598 bp, 7 predicted proteins | sample OricomyardsoilBY_FD_108780 | JGI IMG/M metagenome (GOLD analysis project Ga0164241, IMG submission 108780) | Backyard soil microbial communities from Emeryville, California, USA - Original compost - Back yard soil (BY) | ecosystem: Environmental > Terrestrial > Soil > Unclassified | place: USA... | reverse complement strand
GAAACAGATTCCGGAAAAACTTGGCAATGCTGTACCAGATCCATTCAAACCAATACGTGGGCAATACCTCCCCTTTGTTCAGTATTTCGCCCTCTATGCTGAACTGCTTCACCAGTTTGTTGGTGTCCAGTCGCACGTCTTGCTTCAGCTCCGGCACATAGTAGCCATAGTGAAAACTGTTGAGCTGCTTGATGAGCGCCAGCTCCAGTCGCGCATAACTGCTGTCTGTCTGGTAAAGAGCCTTAAGGGCGGCAATATCGATCTGAAAATCGTAAATGCTTTTTGCCACCCAAAGAGCCGATTTCTCTGCGTTGCTGCTCGCCAAGGCAAGGCTTTTTCCCCATTCCCCTTCTTTTTGGTCGATGTATTTAAAGTTTTTGTAGGCACGGTACCTCAGGGGCTTACTTTGGTCGAAAATCTTGGCAAAGAGGTACTTGGCCAAGGTCCCGTTGCCTGCTTTTCGCTGTGCGCCTGCATAGTAGCCCAATGTGCGGTAGTAGGTAAGCGTGTGAGGATAAGCGCCCGGCTTTGCATACGCCGAGTCAAAATGTTGAATCGCCGCTTGGTAGCTTTCCGCATAGTGCAGCAGTTTCACTACCTGAAACACGTAGCGCTGCAAGAGAAAAGTGTCTTGCGTTTGCTTCCCATTTTCCCTTGCGAAGCCTATCAGTCGTTTCGCCTCGTCTATGCTTTTGCTTTGGTCTTCCCAGTCGGCGTACTTCCAGCTGGTTCCGCCGCCGGTCATCAGTTTGTTTTCTTCTAGAATAAAATCGAGGTACTGGATCACATCCGCACGGTCATTTTTGATCAAGTACTCGAAGAAGGAATTCTTGGGAGAAGGGTTCTTACCTGACTCCAACTGTTCCAGCCGCTCCTTGGTGAGCTGCTCGAAGAGAGCCGTACGGATATCTTCCTGCTTGCAAGTCGGAAACTGGGCATGCCACTCTTCGACGATGGCGTTTTGAAGGGCATAGCCACAGTCGTCACAGACCGTCCAGTCGGGGAAATAACGGACCAACGAAGTATCGGACAAGAGCGTGGAGGGAAAGAAGAACTGATAGGAATATTCTTCCACATCAGCGCAGGCTTTGGCCACACGCGAAGAAACAATCAGGCTAAAAAGTAGGAATAACGCGAAAAACACCCTCATGCGACACAAGATTTTGCTCCTTCAAATGATAAAACACAATAGTATAGTTTTTTAATTTCTCGTCGAACCACGTTACGGTTTCCGCCAGCTCTTCATCAGCAACAGACTCTCGCCGCAACAGGTCTCCTTTCAGCAATGTCCTCTCGCCGATACGGGTACTCGTGAGGCTGGTAAAGCGATTGCCTTCTCCTTGTTGCAGCTGCAAGGTATCCAGCATCGTCTGGGGTGCATTCAATACATACACAAACCGTTGATTCCGAAACACTACCGTCCATTCGTAAATAGGCAAAGCGATGTCAAGCTTCAATGGATACTCGTCGATACGCTGGGTGTAGTCCTTCAAAAGAGGCAAATTAAAAATAGAGTTGTTCTCTTTTACGTCTTGGAGCGCCCCTAAGTTATAACACATGAGAATTCCTTTGGTAACAGGTGGCACACCTGTTACCCGCCTATATTTTATCTGATGGAGGCGAATGGTACTGGAAATTTCCTTTCCCCACAATGTTTTCAAGCACTGAAGAAACGAGAAATAGGAAGCCCGGGTCGATTGGCTCCAGTCACAGTCTATCTGTACTTCGCCAATTCCGGCCTTTGGAAACTGCGCACTTTTCTGATTGAGCTTATGGGCGACAACATGGGCAAATCCTGGGATCTCTGTCGTATCCAGATGTTGGAAGACCTGATTTTCGATGAACACACAAGGAACGATTTCCCGATGCTCTGTTCTGCACGTGGAGTCTGCTTGAAGTTGGGCCACAGGCAGGATCTTTCCTGAGGCAAGGTCCCATTTGATGTCGAAGAACTTGACATACAATTTTTTGACCTTCAGTTGCTGCAGTGTTTGTGTTTCTTTCGGAGAAAGGGCCCATTTGCTTTTCCAGTAGTAAAAGGAAAGTTCGTGTGGCAAGGGAGATTTCTTGCCGCAACCCAAAAGCAGGATAAGTAAACAGAAAACTAGGATTTTGAGAGAAGAGAAAAGCATCTGAATGCGCAATAGACAAATATAAGTTCGGCAATCACAAGGAACTAATGTGCCTTTTTGTATGAGAAACAATTAAAAATGAAATTCGTATCTAGGGAGGGGTATATCCACTACCAATTTTCTTAAGATTACATTTTGCTTGTCCCATGAAAAGATCACTACTAAGTTTCCTTTGCTTCCTATCCGTTTGCGCTGTCGCTCAGCAGCAAACCTATGAGTTCTTTAATTGGAAAAGTGGGAATATTCCGTTTCCCATGTTTGAATCCTATTATGACACTGACGGATTCCCCGCATATAACATTGATTCAAAGGGAAGAGCTTGGTACACAGAGTACTACGGAGCTCCCAAGGGGACAATTCTCTTAAAAAGGGACACCACAAAAATCCAGATCAGCGCTTCTAGTAAAGAGAAAGCGGGTGGGAATTACAATTATAATCTCTCGTCGATAGATGAAAGGGATACCAAATGGGGAATAGCGGAGGGATATGTGAGCAATACCGCACAGCCAAGGGACTACTATGTCTTTCGCTACGACTCACTTGGGCAGTCCAGCATCATTTATCCCAAGGATCTGGGTGACTCAGACACGTTGGGCACTTGGGATTGGAACAAAGTGACTGCAGTCGGAGGAAAGATGCTGATCGCTACACTTAACAAGTTCATTTGGGATTCCAATCCGGTCAAGCACATTCCTTTTTCCACACTCGGCATGACCTATCCACAACTCTATCACACCAAAAAGGGGGTGATTTACGCTATATCCAATAATAGCTCCCAAATAAGTGTTGTTTCTTTTTACTCAGATGGGACCTACGAAAGGCGATTGGCCGATAAAAGGATTCTCAACAGCTATTACCACCAGAGTACGGGTATATTGACTGTTTATACCAGCGATGGCGCCTATGATCTGAATGGCAAAACTATAACGTTGCAATCCATACCTAATTCCGCGCCCATATTCCGCTCCGGTAGTTTGACGAAAAGAAGCTTTCAGTTGCAGGGCCTTTCCTTGGAAGTATTGTTTACTTCCAAAGGCTTCATTGTCAAAGAAGGGAACCAATATGCTAATACCTTGTTCGCTTCGAATGCTTCCATCGTCTACGACTCCTTGTTTTTGCCTGATGGCTATTATGATCAAACTGCAAAGTTGCAGGAAGATTCGACCTTGGTGATACGGTATAATGGACCGGTCACCAATACGGAAAACAGATCCTATCTCTTCACCTACAAGAAAGGCACTATCGCACTTCACAAAGTATATGATTGGATGAAATTAGGTATTCCCTATCACCGAACCGGGGCATTTTATGTGGGCAAAACGACTTATTTCTATTGCAACGATGGCAGTAAAATTTATCAGATAAAGGGAGACACGACAAAGAGTGATGTATCGATCGCCTTACCTGCAGATAATTCTTGCCCGTCTTATTTTAGCGTTTGGCAACTAAAAGCCTTTAAGGATTTCTTTTGGGTGCTTAACAGCGATTCGTTGACCGATTGTGCGATTGCACGCATGCGGCACGACCAATACTTTGTAAATGGAAAAGTATACTACGACGCAAATTCAGATGGCTACAGGGCGAGCAACGAATATCCTTATTCAAAAATCAAATTAAGGGCATTGCCCTCCGGCCTGCTTCTCCAGCCAGATAACGAGGGCAACTTCGCCTTTACCGGAGAACAAGGCAAGAGTTACCGAATAGAAGTAGTGGATTCAACTCGTTTTGCCTCCATCAAAAAGAGCCATGACAGCTACGACTTAGGCGTCAAGCTCAAAGAAGAGAAACCAGAGGTAAACACCTCCTTTTGGCTTCCTTGGGCAAGGTGCAATACGAACCGATCTGCTTCCCTCTGGTTGTCCAACAGCGGAGTACTTAATGTCGAAAAGGTACGCATACGCCTAGTACCGAACGAGAAAATGAAACTGATTCAGAACGGCTTGCCTGTGGATACGGCAGAATTGGTGTTCAACAACTTGGCTGTGAGACAAAGTACTTCCATGAACTACCACATCGAATGGCCCGATGCGGATTTTACAGGGCAAACTGCTTCTCTCACCGCGATCACAGATCTGTATGTGGCTGGGGTAATAGCGTCCACCAAAATAGACAGCATCCAAACCGTTATTCGCTGCTCCTACGACCCCAACGATAAAAGCGTGACACCTGTAGGCATAGGCAATCAACACTATACGTTGAAGAAAAATGCCCTGCAATACCAGATCCGCTTCGAGAACACCGGCAACGACACGGCCTACCATGTAGTGGTGTACGATACATTAAGTACTCATTTGGACGTAACTACCTTGGAAGTGCTCGGTACCTCCCATAAAATGAATGCCGAAGTATCGGCTGCCGGTGTGGCTGCCTTCCATTTTAACTACATCTACTTGCCAGATAGTACGACCAATAAAGAAAGGGCCCAAGGTTACGTCCGCTTTTCCATCCTACCAAAAACAGGGCTGGCCGACAATGTGGACATTTGCAACCGAGCGGGCATCGTCTTTGACCAAAACAAACCCATTGTTACCAATACCGTTTGCAACACATTGGTGGACAGGCTACCTGTTATAACCAGTCTGGAACAAAAGCACCTCACAGAACAACGCCTTTATCCCAACCCTGCTACCACATGGGTCCAACTGCCTGAAGCGGAAAGTGCGGTGATTTATTCATTGAGCGGAAAAGAAGTATTGCGAGGCAAAGGGAAAAGGCTCGATGTGAGCGTTCTTGAAAACGGGATCTATCTTGTGCAATTGCATGACGGCAACGCCGTAACTACTTTAAAATTGGCCATTCAAAAATAGAAGGAAAGAACAGCCAGGAGCCAGTATGTTCAGGGTGCTGGCTCTATGGTCAACTCTTTTACTACCTTTTGCATGCCCGTGGTCGCATTCTCCTCCAACAGAACCAAGTTGGGTCTTGGCGCGATGTAGGGCATGTTCTTGTCTATCACATAGATCTTGGCATCGTGCGGCACATAATCCACCAGTCCTGCCGCCGGGTACACCACGAGCGAGGTGCCGATCACGATAAAAATATCTGCCGTACGGGCAATGCCGATGGCCTTGTCCATGAGGGGCACCATTTCGCCAAACCACACGATGTGCGGGCGGAGCTGCGAGCCTTTTTCGCATTTGTCGCCCAGCTTTAGTTCCCAGTGGGTCATGTCGTAGATCAGGCTTTCGTCTACCGTACTACGCATTTTGAACAATTCGCCATGCAAGTGGATCACCTTTGAGGATCCCGCTTTTTCGTGCAGGTTGTCCACATTTTGGGTAATGATGGTGACGTCGTAGTGCTCTTCGAGTTCGGCCAAAGCGGTATGGGCAGCATTGGGGGCCACTTCCATGGCCTGTTTGCGGCGTTGGTTGTAGAAATCCAGTACGAGTTCCCTGTTCTTGGCCCAACCCTGAGGTGAGGCCACTTCCATGATGTCATGCCCTTCCCAAAGCCCATCGGCGTCGCGAAAGGTTTTAATTCCGCTTTCCGCACTTATGCCGGCTCCGCTTAGTACTACTAGCTTTTTCATGTAATAGTTCTTTTGTGTTATTGCTAGCTAAAATAGGGAATTTTGGAATACCTGTACTGATCAATGTCCAGCAGGAATCAGGTCTTTAAAATTGTGTAACTTACTTCCATGGAAACCAAAAGATTCACGCAATTCGGCACATTTTCGGTGGCTACCCTACTTCCTTTGATGTTGATCATGATTTCCTTGGCCAATATAACGGCCGAGAGGGGCAAATCCGACGCATATGGCTACCTAGTTACTGCATTTGTCCTGTTTCTATGTCTGGTAAATTTCTATCAGCTTACCATTAGGGTAGACGATGAGCACGTTTCCTTCAAAATGGGCATTGGACTTGGGAAGAGGTACAGACTGGAAGACATCAAATCGTGCGAGCCCGTGACTAACTCGCTATGGAATGGCATTGGAATACGCATTTTGTCCAACGGCTGGCTGTATAATGTGAGTGGATTAAATGCGATCGAACTACGTTTTAAGGACAAGACCTCAGTGGTCAGAATTGGGACAGACAAACCCGAAGAGATTAGCCAACTGATTCAATCACGGTTGAAGTAGGCAAACATTCCTTTTTTTGTTATCATCTCCTTCTCCATGCAAAGGTTTTTCTTTCGGTTTTTGGGGTTCCTCACTCTTGTTTGTTGCCCCTTGGTTATGTTCGGGCAAGATCGGGCAACCATGTACATGCTTCGAGTGTCGAAGGACAGTGTTTTTATTCGTCCGGATACGGAAGTTTTTTCATTGAACAGCGGTAGGATTTCCAAATCGGTCGATCTGAATGCAGACGGTATGGTGGACTACATAGTGGCCTTCGGAAATTGTGGTAACTGGGGCGACTGCATTTTTGGCTTTTTTGTGAGCTCGGGCTCGGGTCTGTATGCCTGTGTGTTCGAGGAGTATCTGCCTCCTTTTTCGTTGGCTAATACGACTACATTGGTAAAAGGTATCCGTTGGAAAAATGTCACACTGTTCGAGCGGTCCTCAGAGCTGGGAAGTCCCGCTGTCACCAAGAAGAAGCTGTTCTTTGATGGGCAGATGTATCGGAGTAACTGATTCAATAAAGAACATTTAAAAGCAGAAAATTCTTATTATACATGTTTTTACACAATAAGATGAGCATAATGATCTTATTGTGTACATCGGTGATGTATAAGAAATTATTGGATGCCTCTATTGCCTTATTCTGAAGAACAAGTGTTGGATCGACTCCGCTTTGAAAACCCGGGGTGGGCAAGTGGGGAGGTGGAGGATTATACCTCCATGCAACGACGTTTGCACTTCGACCTATTCATGCCCTTGGTACGTGAAGAGTGTATACCCACTCCCAATCCTTGTCTTCCCACCACATCTCTTTGAAAGGGCTTAAAGCTGGCCTTTATTTCGTCAAATTGATTGGGCAAGAGGGAACTGCCGTAAAAGCATTGGTAAAACAATAAGTTTCCTTGTCCTATGCCCCTTTCTAGACACCTCAACCGAGACATGCTTCACGTGCCTATCGGTGTCGCTCAGTAACTCCCAGCACCAAGTTCTCCCCGTCTTAAGGTTACTAAGCTCCCTGTAAAGTAATTTACTGAACATAGGAGCAAAAAGCCGTTTTTATTAGAATTAGCGATACTTTTGTGACTGTTAGCTGAAAAGGAAAAGAAAGAAGACTCAGAATGAAAAGAATTATCGTTGCTGTTGCCATCTGTGCACTGACAGCATCTAGCACACTCTTGCGCGCCCAGAACTTTTACATCTCGGGCGGAAATAAATTCAGTGCCGTTCTATGTGAAGACGGACAAGTGTTCACTTGGGGAAACAACGCGGAAGGACAACTCGGACTAGGGAGTTTTGGGGGCACAAAGACCACTCCACAGTTTGTAGATCCTAGCAACTCGGGAATGCCAGAAATACAAGCAGTAGATGCGGGTTCAGGATCACACGTAGTGGCCCTTTCTTGTCAGAACACCGTTTGGACATGGGGCCAAAACTGCAACGGGCAGTTGGGAAATGGGTTAGGAGGAGGAGAAGGTGCCGCTCCAGATCAGCCCTGCGCCTCTGCTTCAGCAGATCCTGTTCAGGTAGTAACGGGCGAACAGAATGACCCTTCAGGATTTCTCCAGAATGTAAAATATGTGACTTCTGGCACCTCCCAGTCCTACGCCATCATCGGCAATTCGCGGCAGCTGGTGTCTTGGGGATCGAATGCTTCAGGTCAACTGGGAAATAATTCGGCTGTCACTTTTAGCAATAAACCAGTGTTCGTAAGAAAAGCAGATGGGACGATTCTTGATAATGTGATAGCAGTAGATGCCCAAGACGTGGCCTGCTACGCACTTACCTCCGACGGGCAGGTGTGGACTTGGGGAGATAACGGTAATGTGGCCTTGGGATGCGGAACTGCATGTACTGGAAATAGAAATTATGCGGTGCAAGTAGTAGTGGACCGAGACGGAGATCTGGTAGTAGACGGCCCTCTGAACAACGTGGTCATGATCACGGCAGGGGACACCCACGGATTATTCCAAGACGATAAAGGGTTTTTATGGTCAGTAGGAGGAGATTGGGGCAGCGGCCAAAGGGGGAATCCCATAAATGGATACAATAATTTTGCATTTGCCACAAAAGTAAAGGCCGGAGAAGCGAAGGACTCCGTGAATGATGATTATTTGGCCAATGTAGTCGCTTTGTCTGCTGGACAATACCATTCGATGGCCATTGTTCGCCTGCACAACAAAGGGTACTTGATGACTTGGGGAAGCGATGACCCACAACTTGCACTAGGCACACTTGCGGCGGACGTAAAAGAGCCGCGCTTCGTGCGCGATTTTTTTGATCCGGCTACTAACACCACTTATCACAATCTGGATGTGGTAGGAGTTTCAGACGGGGACTTTGTGACCTACGTGATTACCTTAGATCCTGCTACCAAAAAGCGTTCGGTCTGGGTAGCCGGTATCAATGAGAAAGGGCAACTGGGCCTAGGAGATAATACAAACAGAGCCACATTGACCAAACTTGATATTCCCACCTGTAAAGTCTCTGATCCTTGCCCGAAAGCAGATCTGGGCCCCAAACAATTGAGCAAATGCCCTGATTACGACGATCTGTTGTTTGCTGGGAGTGAGGGAAGCTCCTATGTCTATAAATGGCTAAAAGATGGTGGGGATATAACCGCCTCTGCCAATACCTCCAAAGGCAAGGCCTACCTTCCCATCAATGGCTTTGGACAGTACATTGTGAATATCTCAGATAACAGAACGATCAATACGTGTAATCCATGCCCGGTGGCAAAAGACACGATCACGGTAGTGCCCATTCCCACTCCCTTCGATACCATCAATGCGAAGTTCTGCGGAAACTCGTTGACTTTTAAAATCAAGAACGCGCCACTAGGTACGTATGCCTTTTTCCCATCGGAAACGGGTGGAGTAAGCTTGGGCAGGGGTACTCAAGTGGGGACCAATGTTTCTTTTACCACCACCAAAGCCAGTGCCCAGCAGATTATCCAAGACAGCATTTATTCCTTGTGGGTGGCAGACAGCTCTCAAATAACAGGTGCCATCTTGCCCGCCAAACCATGCGTGGAAGCACCAGGTGGCCAGATTGAACAGGCCGTCACCCAATTTACCGCTTACAAAGACGTTACCTTAAAATCCCTGGCCACATTTGTAAAGAGCTATTCTGGAAATACACCTACCACATTTGAAGTGACCGTTTATGGACCAGGATTTAATGCCCAAAACTTTCCTATCCCTGATGTAAATAACGTGATCAAGACCTTTACAACTCCTCCTGTAACGGTAGGTGATGCCGCTTATCAGGAAGTCGAAGTGCCTATCAATTTGGACATGGTGGGATCTACCCGCGGCACTGTCTATTGGGTGAAAGTAAAAGCAGGCAGTGTCAACCAAATGACCTTTCAAGGTTGCCCTGCCACGTTTCCCTATGTGGATAATATCGATGGGAATACCGTCCACATGACAGGAATGGCAGTAAGCAACAACCCGTCAACTAGTGTGGGCTCTTTTTACAATTACAAATTTTCGAAACCTACCGACTACAAGTGCGGAAGGATACAAGTTTCTGTCTTCAAAAAATGTCCTCCCTGCAACAAGCCAAACATAGTAAACGTGACCAGCCCCAAACCTGCTTCGGCTTGCAATGGAAGCACTACACTCAAGTTAGAAGGCAACTACACGGACGGAGGTGTGACAAACGGAGTGGGTTCCTCCGCACCTGATTCCAGTATGTACTTCGTCTGGTACAGAAAAAAAGGCGGGAGCCCCACAAAAACCAGCTATACTGCTTTTGCCAACCCACCCACTACCACCTTCTCAAAAACGTTTGCCTCACCAGCTCTCAGCTTGGCCGATTCGGGCACATGGGTATTGCGTGTGCAGCACGGCAACAATCCTTCCGTAAGCAATTGTTATGTGGAAGACAGCATTAAGATAAAAATAACGCCACCGCCTGCCCTGCTTAAGGCCATCGACACTTCGTTTTGCCAAGGAGGCACGGGAGCAGACTTTAACATCCCTGTGCCCGACAGCTTGCTCATCTGGTACGATGCGGCGGGTACCAATGTCATCTCTCGACCTACTATTACTACCACAGCCACCGATGTAGCCAATTCGCCCATCAGTTACCAAGTAAGCCAACGAACCACAAAGGCCTTGGGTGGGTGTGAAGGTCCCAAGCAAACGATGAAGGTAACCATCACTCCACCACCTACTACTGCCAATGCGGGCAAAGACACGACCATTTGCGGAAATTCATTCGAACTAAAAGGCAATACTCCCACGGTAGGCACGGGTGTATGGAGTACCAAGGCAACAGGCGTCACCTTTGACCCTATTGCGGCCACGCTGCCCAATACGGTGGCCAATAATTTGACCAAGGGAACTGCGGTCACCTTTAAATGGACGATTGGGAAGGCAAATTGTCCTTCGAAT
>Ga0164241_10006547_pt1 | contig 10601 bp, 9 predicted proteins | sample OricomyardsoilBY_FD_108780 | JGI IMG/M metagenome (GOLD analysis project Ga0164241, IMG submission 108780) | Backyard soil microbial communities from Emeryville, California, USA - Original compost - Back yard soil (BY) | ecosystem: Environmental > Terrestrial > Soil > Unclassified | place: USA... | reverse complement strand
CTCCGCCTTTGGCGGGCGGGACACACTACCAAGCTGTAATAAAAAAGCCCATCCTTTTTTTAAGGATAGGCTCGACCTGTCTGGGTGGCGGGATTCGAACCCACGACCTTCCCGCTCCGCCTTTGGCGGGCGGGACACACTATCAAGCTGTAATAAAAAAGCCCATCCTTTTTTTAAGGATAGGCTCGACCTGTCTGGGTGGCGGGATTCGAACCCACGACCTCTTGCACCCCATGCAAGCACGCTACCAAGCTGCGCCACACCCAGATTAATAAAAATTCAGGCAACGTTGTTACCCCAATTTTTACGAACCCGGTTTGGCAGTAGCCGACCTTTCCGCATTTTATGCGGGACAGCTACCAAGCTGCGCCACACCCAGAAACAAAAATCTTTTATCAGATTCTTTGTGCAAACAATTTCCGGGGCTTGCATGCCGAGGTGAACTTCACCCCAAACAGGGCGGCAAATATATAAAATGCACTAAAAAAACGAAGCCTCCATTTTTATGTAACCTATTTTGTCGGGTAAAACAATATTTTAGCCGTATGCAATTTCTTCATCCTTGGTTTTTGTGGGCATTAGCGGCTGTATTAATACCTATTATTATTCACCTGTTTAATTTCAGGCGCTTTAAAACGGTTTATTTCAGCAATGTTAGGTTTTTGCGTCAGGTACAGGAAGAAACCGCCTCGCGCAGCAAACTGAAACACCTGTTGGTCTTGGCGTCGCGCATATTAGCAGTTGTGTTTTTAGTATTCGCATTTGCGCAACCGTTTATACCCGATAAAAAAGGCATAACCACTACGGGCAAAAAGTTTGTAAGCGTGTATATCGATAACTCATTTTCAATGAATGCGGTTAGCGGTGGGCGTAGCTTGTTGGACAAAGCAAAACTATCGGCTAAAGAAATTGCCAAGAACTATTCAGCAGATGATGAATTTCAATTGCTTACTAACGATTTTGAAGGCAAGCACCAGCGTTTGGTAGGTAAGGAGGAGTTCTTAAGTATGGCCGATGAAGTGGAGCTATCGCCGGCGGTACGTAACTTATCCGAAATATCGAAAAGGCAATCGGATGTGTTGAACCGCGAAAACGGTAAAAACAAAGTAGCCTACTTGCTATCCGACTATCAAAAAAATATGGGGCAGCTATCTGTTGATTCATCTATTGCATATAACCTGATACCCTTAGCAGCCGATGCACAAGCCAATGTATATATTGATACCTGCTGGTTTGCCGACCCCGTACAATTACTTAGCCATCCGGCCAGTTTAATTGTAAAAATCAGCAATTCGGGCGAAAAGAAAGTAGAAGGCAATCGTTTAGTATTAAAGCTAAATGGGCAAACCAAAAGCATGAGCGAGTTTTCGGTAACCGAAGGCTCCTATATACTCGATACACTTCAATTTACTGCCACCCAAGCTAATTGGAATAAAGCTGAATTAACTATACAGGATTACCCCATTACTTATGATGATAACTACTTTATAGCTTTTAATGTAGTGGAGAAAGTAAAGGTGCTTTCAGTTTATGATAGCAAGCCCAACCAATTTTTAGATGCGCTATTTAAAAATCAGGATGAGTTTGAATACCTGTCAATTAATGCCAACAGTTTTCAGCCCGAAGTATTAAGAGGTAACCAGTTAGTAGTGCTTGATGGCTTAAACGAAATACCTGCTTCATTGGCCGCCGCTATTAATACCTATTTGGCCGATGGCGGCGCTGTTGCAGTTTTCCCATCAACAAAAATACAGATGGAATCGTACAATCGGTTCTTAAACAATTTGCAATCCTCATCTATTACAGGCTTTACCGAACAGGGGCAGGATATGGCAAGTATTAACGTACAGCAAAATGTATTTAAAGATGTTTTCGAGTCGGTACCCAATAACATTAATTTGCCGCATGTAAATAAGTATTACACTTTCTCGCATTCATCATCCTCTACCGAGGAAACTATATTGGCTTTAAAGGATGGTAGTTCATTTTTTAGCCTGTTCCCTTATCAAAGTGGCAGCCTGTATGTATGTGCATCGCCTTTAGATAAAGAAAGTAGCGAACTACCCGTGCACGCTATATTTGTGCCTATGCTTTATAAAATGGCGGTGCTAAATATTAAAGGTAGCAGCATCAGTTATTTTATTGGCGATAAAACAAGGATAGAAGTAGATGCTCCCGCAACAAGCACCGATAAAGTTTATAAACTGAAGGGGGATAAGGTGGAATTGATACCCGAGCAATTTGCCGTGGGCGGTAAAATGCTATTGGGCTTAAACGGTGAAATAAAAAATGCCGGATTTTATAGCCTTACTATGGATGGTACTACTAATCAAGATTGGCTGGCTTTAAATTTCGACCGAAAGGAATCGGATTTAAAATTTACCGATGCTGCAGAACTGAAAGCAAAATACAATTTGCCCAATGTAAATGTTGTAAACGGCGCTAATATTGAGGTGGCTGCGTTAGTTAAAGAATTGGATAGGGGAACACCACTTTGGAAATGGTGCTTAATGCTCACTTTATTGTTTTTGGCAATTGAAGTAGCTTTGCTAAGGTTTTGGAAAGTATAAACTATGCAGCACGGTAACGATACAAATACCGGGGTAGAACAATTAAACACTTTGTTAGAAGAGTGCGCCGCACTAACGCGTCAAGGTAAAGCTGAAGCTGAACAAATGGCTCGTAGTGTGTTAGCCACGGCTAATGCAATTGCCAACGATGCACTGATTGCAAAAGCATATTGCCTGTTATCGCAGATATACCACGAAATAAAGTTTGATGATGAAAAGGCCTTAGCCTTTGCCGACTTAGCAGTACAGCATACCAATAGCTTTGAGCCGGGAGTTGATAAAATTGCAGCCTTATACCAATTAGCTACCTGCTACCAATATGTACACGACCAAGCTAAATGTATTACACTTTTGCACGAATGCCTGCGGATGTTCGAGTTTTATAACTTAAACACAGATGAGTATGACCTATTGCAAAACGGGGTAAACTATACTTTAGGCATAGCGTATATCAACATTGGTTTATTCAGGCTATCGGTTAGTTACTTACAGGCAGCATTAAAGTATGCCATAAAAATAAACGACCCTGTTTTACTAAAGCGCAGCCGTATTACATTGGCCAATATACATAAGTATGCCAATGAAAACGATAAAGCTCTTGAACAGTACGATGTAATTTTAAATGAGTATGCCGACCAACCTGAAAATGACCAATTGGCTTTGGTGTACGATTACATAGGGCAGATATATACCGGAAAGCAGGATTACGAAAAAGCGGAAGCGAATTTTTTAAAAGCAATTGCTATACGCGAAAGAATTGGCAACGAACTACGTACTGCATATTCATATTTTACGTATGCACGAATGCTCTTTATTTTAGAGCGCAATGATGAGGGGCAAGTACTCTTTGATAAAATGAAGGATATTATCGACCGCAACCCTGAAAGGTTCGATGCTCAAATTACCAACGATATTTATTACGAGCTATATGCTGCCAAGGGTGAGTACGAAATAGCATACCGTTATTTTAGTCGTATGGAACTGGCTTATGTTTCAACCAAGGTAATGGAAAGCACCTTGAGTAATATATTTGAAAGTGAGCGCGTGAAACAATTGCGGATAAAGGAGCAAGCCGATATGCTTGGTAAGTTGAATGATGAAATGAGCAGCTATTCCAAGCAGTTGGAATCAACCAATAAGGACCTGAAAACATACGCGCACACTACCTCGCACGATTTGCGCGAACCGCTGCGCATGGTCTCTACTTACATGACTATTTTGGAGGCTAAGTTGAAAGATAAACTGAGCGACGAAGAGCGCGTGTTTTTAAAGTTTGCGGTAGATGGCTCGAAACGGATGGATGAAATGATTACCCGAATATTGGATTCGGCTAAGGGCAATAGAAGTGCTAATTTTAAGCCCGTTAATTTAAATACGTTGGTTGATACAGTGCGAACTAACTTAACACGGCTTATAACCGATAAGCATGCGCAGGTTACCAATACCGAATTGCCTATAATTATTGCCGACGACGTACAAATACTGCAAGTGGTACAAAATTTAGTAACCAATGCTATTAAGTATAATAAAAGCGAAGTTCCGCAAATACAAATTAGCAGCGTAACAGATGCAGGCTACCATACTATAAGCGTAGCCGATAATGGGGTAGGTATACCCGAAAGCGAAAGGGCTAATGTATTTGAAATGTTTACCCGCGTTGAGAACCCTTCGGGGGCCGATGGTACAGGTATTGGTCTTTCTACTGTAAAAAATATAGTTGAGAAAATGAAAGGTAAAATATGGATTGAGGGCAACCAACCTAACGGCTCTGTTTTTAAAATTCAATTGCCTGTTAAAGCTGTATAGCCTATGAAAGTTAGCGGCTTTACCATTGTGCGCAATGCCATTAAATACGATTACCCGGTGGTTGAGTCCATTACTTCCATACTGCCTTTATGCGATGAGTTTATAGTGGCAGTTGGTAGTTCCGATGACGATACATTAAAGTTGATACAGTCCATCAATTCACCTAAAATAAGGATAGTACTAACTGTGTGGGACGAATCGTTGCGCCAAGGGGGCAAGCTGTTAGCTGTGGAAACTCAAAAGGCTTTTCAGCAAATATCGCCCGATGCCGATTGGTCTTTTTACATACAAGCGGATGAAGTAGTACACGAAAAATATCATCCCGCTATTAAGCAAGCCATGAAGCAATGGAAGGATAATAAACAAGTAGATGGACTACTGTTTAACTACCTGCACTTTTATGGCTCGTATGCCTATGTGGCCGATGCATATAATTGGTACCGAAAGGAGATAAGGATAGTGCGCAATAACCCCAACATACAGTCGCACGGCGATGCACAAGGCTTTAGAAAAAGCCCCTCCCTAACCCTCCCCGAAGGAGAGGGGATAAATACAAATGCTACCCAGAAGCTAAACGTTAAACTGATAGACGCTTATGTTTATCATTACGGTTGGGTTAAGGACCCGCAGGCACAGCAACGCAAGCAGGAAACATTTCACAAAATGTGGCATGATGATAATTGGGTGGAACAAAACGTGGTAAAGGCCAACGAGTTCGATTATGGCAATATCGATTCCCTTAAAAAATTCACCGGCACCCACCCCGAAGTAATGCAAAAGCGCATAGCCTATAAAAGTTGGGCGTTTGAATTTGATACAAGTAAAAGCAAAATGAAATTGAAGTACCGCATCCGCCGATGGATTGAAAACACATTCGGCGTTTCGATAGGGGAGTATAGGAATTATAGGTTATTGAAGTAAGAACTATGGCTACACAGATTACATCTATTCATTCATCTTATTATGAGAAACTTACAGAACATATGTTTCTTTCAGATATTTTGCAAATAGCTTGGTTTAATGGACAGCACCAAATAGAAATATCACGATCTGAGATAGATAATTCTGGATTCGATTTAATTTTAGAATGTAATAGAGTAATTCGCCATATTCAACTTAAGAGTAGCGCAAAAAAAAGGTCTGGTTGTTTAGCTGTCAATATGAAATTGGAGGAAAAGCCTGCGGGATGCATTATACTAATTATAAGGAATGAAACATCTGATAATAAATTCGATTTGAAATATCAGTTTTTTGGATCAAAGAAAGATAGCAAGTTGCCAAGTCTGGAAAATTATCAATTCGCAAAGCATTCGCGTGGTAATAAAGATGGAGTAAAGAATATCAGACCGCACATTAAGAATGTACCAGTGAAAGATTTTGTTCCAATTGGTAACAGAGAATTATTGCATGTACTTTTTGGAATATAAGCTTACCTATTCTTCATTCCCCATTCAGCCATAGCCTCCAATATTGGGCCCATGCCTTTGCCTTGTTTGGTTAGTTCGTACTCTACATGTGGTGGCACAACGGGCATTACATATCGTTGCACTAAGTTGTCGCTCTCTAATTCGCGTAGGTGTTGTATCAGCATCTTCTCCGAAATGTTCGGTATTAATTTCTTTAACTCATTATATCGTTTCTTGCCATTGCGCAGGTTGTAAATAATAAGGGGTTTCCAACGCCCGCCTATTTTTTCTATAGTAAAAGTTACGGGGCATTGCGCCTGTATTACTTTTTTATTCGCCTGGTTGGTTGAACTTTCCTTTATAGTTGTTGTTTTCATTTTGCACACACTTTTTAGTAAGTACTTGTCTAAAAGTAAGTGTAAATATAGCTTTGCTTTCAATTAATAACAAACAAAAAAGCATAACAATGAAATATGTACTAACAGGCTCAACAGGCCACATAAGCAAACCGCTTGCTCAACAGTTAATAGCAGCTGGCCATCAGGTAAGTATTATAACCAGTAATGCCGCAAAGCAATCCGAAATTGAAGCATTGGGTGCAAAAGCTTTTGTAGGCAATGTAGAAGACCAAGATTTTGTAACAACAGCCTTTGCAGGTGCCGATGCTCTTTACTTAATGATTCCCCCCAACTTTGCGGTTACTAACTGGCCCGCCTATATGCATAAGGTAGCCGACATATATGCCGAAGCAGTAAAAGCCAATGGTATTAAAAAAGTAGTAGTGCTAAGCAGCATGGGCGCACACATGAAACATGGTGCAGGCCCGGTTGACGGCTTAGCTTATTTAGAGGATAAAGTAAATGCGCTTTCCAATGTAGATGTAGTATCTCTTCGCCCAAGCTATTTCTTTTACAACCTGCTTCAACAAGTTAATATGATTAAGCAGGTAGGCATAGTTACCAGCGCCCAACCTGCTAACCACAGTATTATATTAACCGATAGTAATGATATTGCCGACGCAGCAGCGCAAAACTTACTGAACCTAAACTTTACAGATAAAACAGTGCAATACATTGCCAGCGATGATACAAACACTTGGCAAGATGTTGCCAATGCCTTAACCGCTGCGGTTGGTAAGCAGGGGGTTCCGTATGTTGAATCTACTGATGAGCAATCAAGGGCGGGTATGCAGCAGGCAGGCTTACCTGCAACAATTGTTGATGGGTACGTTGCTATGGGCCAAGCCTTGCGTAGTGGCGAAATGGAAGCCGATTACCGGAAGCACAAGGCCGAAGCATATATGGGCAAAGTAAAACTCGCCGATTTTGCCAAGCAGTTTGCCGCTGCATACAACGCAGGCTAATAGCTAATAAGCGTTAATTGCTTATAAAACAGCAGGTTCATTACTGGGCCTGCTGTTTTGTTTTATTTGCCATACAGCTTTATTTCCTATATTTACGCTCCGGTAAAATACGTCAATGGAAATTCTAATCCGCTCAGCCAAAATTATTGATACCGGTTCTCCATTTCACAATCAGGTTAAGGATATTTTGATTGCAAACGGTAGGATCCGAAAAATAGGTTCAAAAATTCAGAATACAACAAAGGCTAAAGAAATTAAAGCCGATAATCTGCATGTATCGCTCGGCTGGTTCGACCTAAATACTTATTTAGCCGACCCCGGCTACGAGCATAAGGAAACCATAACCAGCGGCTGTAAAGCGGCTGCTTTTGGGGGCTTTACCCATATATGCTGCATGCCTAACACCAGCCCTACCATACAAACCAAATCGCAAGTTGAATATGTGTTGCGTAAAGCCGCCGATGAGGCAGTTTCTGTACATCCGTTAGGGGCTATAACGCACGATTGTGAGGGCAAGGACCTTGCCGAAATGTACGACATGCACAACGCAGGTGCCATTGCATTTACCGATGGTATGATGCCCAGCGCCTCGGCCGGTATGGTTGAACGTGCATTGCTGTATGTAAAAGCTTTCGATGGCTTAATAATGAACCACCCTGAGGAAAAAAGTATTTCGAAGAACGGTACCATGCACGAAGGGGTAGTAAGTACCCGTATGGGCTTGCCTGCTGCACCTGCACTAGCTGAAGAAGTAGCTGTAAACCGCGATTTATATATTTTAGGATACACAGGCTCGAAGCTGCACTTTTTGGATATATCACTTAAAAAATCGGTGGAGTTGATTAAACAGGCTAAGAAAAAAGGTTTGCGAATAACTGCTTCGGTAAATGCGTATAACCTAATGCTGGACGAAAGCGCCGTTGGCGATTACGATACCAATAGCAAAGTTAACCCGCACCTGCGTGCTAAGGAGGATATTACCGCACTTGCCAAGGCATTAGCCGATGGTACAATCGATACTATTACAAGTGCCCACAGGCCGCAGGATGAGGAATGTAAAAAGTTGGAGTTTGATAAAGCCGACTTTGGTATGATAGGCCTTGAAACCTGCTTTGCCGTGGCCAATACAGCCCTGCAAGGTAAAGCCGATGTATCAACCATTGTAAATGCATTAAGCAATAACCCACGCAAAATTTTGGGGTTAGAAACCAAAATTGAAGAAGGCACTGATGCCGACTTAACCCTTTTCGATCCTACTATGGAATGGGTTTTCGAGGCGGGGCACATCAAATCGCAATCGAAAAACACACCGTTTTTGGGGATGCTGTTTATTGGCAAAGCCCTTGGTATTGTTAATAAGGGTAAATTAGTATTGAACTAAATCTATTACCATGAATGTAGACTTTAAGTTGCCGGTACGCTACGGCTTAATAGGTGGGTTTGTAATGTGCCTTATAAGCATACTTACTTACATGTTTTACCGCCAGTTGTTTGGCTCGTTTACCAGCCAAATGCTATTTGGCTTGGTTACAATGGGTATTATGATATTTATACCTGTATGGGGTGCTGTTACCTACAAGCGCGAACATGGTGGGGTAATCGATTTTAAAACTGCCTTAGTTGTAGCTTTTACCATATATGCCATAACCGTAGCATGTAGCAGTGTATTATCGTATGTTATACCTAACTATTTAGATACCGATTACCCGAATGAGTTATTGGAGTTGGTTCAAAACACAACCCGCGAATCAATGGAAAAGTTTAATGCCCCACAAGAATCTATTGATAAAGCCATTGAGGGAATGACCGTAGATAAGTTTAAGCCATCGGCGGTACAGGCATTAAAAGGCTTTGGTATTAACTTAATTGTTGGCTTGGTGCTTGGCCTGTTAATAGCTGTGTTTGTAAGTCGTAAGCCTAAGAATTACAACCAAACCATTGACGAGGTTCCGCAGTCTTCATAAAATTGATTTTATTTACCACATGCAAATTTCAGTTGTAATTCCATTATTTAATGAAGATGAATCGTTGCCAGAGCTTGCCGCATGGATTGAGCGGGTAATGACTGAAAATAACTTTACTTACGAAGTGCTGATGATCGACGACGGTAGTAAGGACAGGTCGTGGGCGGTTATTGAGGAATTATCGGCTAAGAACCCAAATATTAAGGGTATCCGTTTCCGAAAAAATTATGGCAAAAGCGCAGGCCTTCACGTAGGTTTTAGCCATGCACAGGGCGATGTGGTAATAACTATGGATGCCGATATGCAGGACAGCCCCGATGAGATACCTGATTTGTATAAAATGATTGCCCTTGATGGCCTTGATTTAGTAAGCGGCTGGAAACAAAAGCGTTTCGACCCCATATCGAAAACTATACCTACCAAATTATATAATGGTGCTACCCGCTTGGTAACAGGCATTAAGTTGCACGATTTTAACTGCGGCCTTAAAGCCTACAAAAACGAAGTAATAAAAAGCGTTGAGGTATATGGCGAAATGCATCGCTATATTCCCGTGCTTGCCAAGCAGGCAGGCTTTAGTAAAATAGGCGAGAAGGTAGTAGTACACCGCGCCCGTAAATACGGCACTACCAAGTTTGGTATGGAGCGCTTTTTATATGGCTTTTTAGATTTAATGTCGGTTTACTTTATGACCCGCTTTAGCAAGCGCCCCATGCACATATTTGGTGGCTTAGGGGTACTTAGCTTCTTTATCGGGTTCTGCATTTTTACTTATTTGGCTGTAGCCAAGTTTGCTTTCGAACAATACCGCATGACCGAAAGGCCTATTTTCTACATAAGCTTAGTTTCAATTATTATTGGGGTACAGTTATTCTTAGCTGGCTTTTTAGGCGAGTTAACCTCGCGCAGTGCCGGCGACCGCAACCAATACGATGTTTCTAAATACCTGAACATTCAATAATGAAAGTAGTAATACTGGGCAGTGCCCACCCTTTGCGTGGTGGTTTGGCAGCTTATAACGAAAGGCTTGCCCGCGAGTATATGCGCCAGGGGCATAGCGTGCAGATATACACCTTCAGTTTGCAATACCCCGAGTTTTTGTTTCCCGGTACTACGCAGTATAGCGATCAACCCGCGCCCGACGATTTATACATACACGTTAAGGTAAACTCGGTTAACCCGCTTAACTGGTTAAAGGTGGGTAAAGAAATTGCTAAGCTAAATGCCGACCTGTTACTTGTAAAGTTTTGGTTACCTTTTATGGGGCCGTGCTTAGGTACTATATGCAGGCAGGTAAAGAAGAACGGCAAAACAAAGGTTATCTCCATTATTGATAACATCATCCCTCACGAAAAACGGTTTGGCGATTTTGCACTGGCAAAGTATTTTGTAAATAGTGTTGATGGCTTTGTGGCTATGAGCCAAAGCGTACTGGGCGACTTAGATAAATTTGATAGCAGTAAACCCAAAGTATTTTCGCCGCACCCCTTAT
>Ga0164241_10006546_pt1 | contig 10602 bp, 9 predicted proteins | sample OricomyardsoilBY_FD_108780 | JGI IMG/M metagenome (GOLD analysis project Ga0164241, IMG submission 108780) | Backyard soil microbial communities from Emeryville, California, USA - Original compost - Back yard soil (BY) | ecosystem: Environmental > Terrestrial > Soil > Unclassified | place: USA... | reverse complement strand
TTGGCGCGCGCAGTTGCGCGGGTGGAAGTCCTTATATGTTCCGCAGGCACGGGCGCATCACATCCGCACCTTTCGCCCGGGTCAGAGGAAGAATGTCGATCCCTACCTAAAAATGTGCGCGGTTCGCAATCGCTATTTACTGATGCTCAAAAATGACATGACGCCGCTGTTTTGGCGGGATTTTTTCCACATCGCCTTATACGACTTACAAATTATCGTATTTATATTGCTCCGCGAACAACGTTCCTTGAAGGCTTTTAGCTCGTTATGGCGGATGCGACGAAAAATGATTGATAAACGTCGCATTATCCAATCGAGGCGTCAAGTTTCTAAAGACGACATCGCGACTTTATTTCAAAGGTAGCGCATCCCGCCGCTAACCACTTTACGCCCGTCCTCGACATCACAGTAAATGGTCGTGCCTGCGCCGGTAATGACCCCCTCGCCAATCACGATATTGGGGATAACACACGTTCCAATCCCCAAGAACGTCCCCGCGCCAACACACACATTACCAGCAAGATGACATCCGGGTGCGATGTGGACATTCACCCCAATAAGCGCATCGTGATCCACCGTCGCACCCGTGTTCACAATCACATTATCGCCAATGCGACTATCGGCGTTGATAACGGCATTGGCAAGCACCGCAATCCCGCGACCTAACATCACGGAAGGCGCGATGACCGCCGAGGGATGGATGACATTCACAAGCATAAGGCCAAACGCGAGGATAGCATCCGACAGCTTCTGGCGTATTTTATTATCCCCAATCGCTATAAAAGCGCCCTCAACCCCTTGCTGTGCCAACGCGGGAAGCGTATCGTCACCGCCAATCACTGGCACGCCCAACACGCGGGTTTCACCCCCGTGACTCAAGACGCCCACAACGTCATATAGGTTAGTCGCTTGTATCGCGTCAATAATGACCTTGCTATGCCCACCCGCGCCGACGACGACGATTTTCATGGGTTTGATTGCCCTAAACGCACCAGCGAATCCACCACATACGTGATGTCGTCTATCGTCATATCCGCATAGGTCGGCAGGCTGATGCCGCGTGCGGCGTAATCCGTCGTAATGGGCAGGTCAAGTCCTACGTTCTCAGTGGCATACACGGGCAATTGATGGAGGGGATAGAAAAAGGGGCGCGACTCAATCCCAAGTTCTGCTAAGGCTTGCATGGTCTGGTCACGGTCTAGCGGGTAATCCTCAGGCAAGACAAAGCTATTGAGCCAGTAAACATGGTGTGATGAGGGTTGCTCTATTTGCTGAATCAAGGACGGCATTTTTTCGGAAAATTGGGCTTTATAGGCCATCGCAATCTCGCGCCTGCGTAGCAGATGCCAGTCGATATTTTCCATCTGCCCTAGCCCGATGGCGGCCTGAATGTTGGTCATCCGGTAATTGTAGCCCAGCTCAATAAACCAGTAACGAAGCTTAGGGTCTTGCCCTTGCCCGCGCAACAAGCGGATTCGTTCCGCAAGGGCATCCGAGTTTGTGGTGACCATGCCCCCTTCGCCCGTCGTGATGATTTTATTGCCGTAAAAACTGAACATCCCGACATCGCCCAATCCCCCGACCCGCTGCCCTTTATAGCGTGCGCCATGTGCTTCTGCCGCATCTTCAATGACATAAAGATTATGCGCTTTGGCAATTTCTTGCAGCTCATCCATCGGGGCGGGATGACCGAAAAGGTGTACGGGCATGATGGCGCGGGTCTTAGGCGTGATGGCTTTGCGTACCGCCTCCGGTGACATCACCCACGACTCCGGTTCGATATCGACAAATACAGGCGTCGCCCCCACATACCGCACCGCATTCGCAGAGGCAATAAAGGTCAATGAGGGGACGATGACTTCATCACCCGCACCCAGTTTGAGCGCATCTAACGCGAGGTGCAGGGCGACAGTGCCATTTGCACAGGCAACCGCATGTTTTGTCCCACAAAACGCGGCAAATGCGTCTTCAAAAGCCTTGATATACTTGCCATTTGAGGAAATCCAATTGGTTTCCATACAGTCCAGAACATAATTTTTTTCATTGCCGACGAGTGCCGGCTGTGATACCGGAATAAATCGTTTGGCGTTGGTTGGTTTGCTATCTGACATGATGACCTCCAGAAGGATGCGATTTAGGGTTTGATACGCGATAGGCGACAATCATGCGTCATCACAGGCGTTTTAATACACTTCAATTGAAAGTTCAATTTGGCTTTCGGTAAACCACGCGACCTCTTCCTGCATCATCGAGAGATAGGCGGTGTAATTCCCGGGTTCAGCCGGTGTGAACAGCATTATGGTTATGGTTTCATGCTCATCGGGATGTAAATCATAAGGCAGATTAGCGCGAGTCTCATAGTTTGGCAGATACTCCTCACCCGTTTTCCAATAGCAGCCTAAGCGAATCGCATAGCGGCCAGTTTCTGCCGTGAGAGACGGCCAAGTCTCTTGGCTAATATTTTTAACCCGTGGTTTGAGGGTGACATGTTTATTGGCCTTCAGTTTGAGAGGGGTCTCATCAATGCTAATTTCAGCCATAAATCCGCTGGGTGATAACGGTTCAGCTATCACTGTACGTGGACGGATTAGCTTAAATGGGGAGATATGCGGTGCAACTTTTATAACTTGTGTAAGGTGATAGTTTTGGGTGGAAAACTTCCTCAACATCTGATCAAAACGTTCCTGAAACAACGTTTTACCCTGCTCATACAGCTTGATGTCTTGACGATTCATGTCGATGATTCGCGCTAAAACATGGGCTGGAAGATTTTTTGCTTTTGCTTGATATGTGCCGATGTTCAATCGTTCTTGGTCGAAAATCGGCTCCCATCCCAAGGTATAGAACAGCAAGGCCAAAGACTCATTAAATCGCTCGGTGATGCCAACGAAATGCAGCCTATCTAACACCGAACGAACCTGCTCATCCGTCACATCCTCATGAATGCTGATGGCGTCATTATAACGATGCCAAACCTGTGACAGCTCGGTCAAATCTGAGAACGCCATTTCTTGTGACAGCAATCGCGTCTGTAAATTGGTGAGTTGGTTAGCATAATTGGGGTCAAAAATAAACTTTTCCAAGGTGTCTGGAAAATCAGAATATTTTTCTGGGGATTTTTCGGCATCTTTTTTGATTTCGTAATAATTGGATATTGTACGCTCTATCGGGTCTCGCAAAAACGTGAGATAGAAAGCATCCTGCTTCACAAATCTTCGGATAACATCGTAATACAAATGACCAGCATACACCTTATATCCTTCAATTTTGTCGGGAATATTGTCCATGTAATACCACGGACAAAAGGTGGTTTTAGGGAAAAAGTGATAGAGCAGGTTCATAAAAGTTGTGCCTGCGGTCTTAGGGATATGGAGGAAAACCACTTGCTGTTCATCCGTAAATTGAAACGGAGGCGCATCAACGCCTATCGGGTGTGGTTCGGATGTCATATCAACAACGTCCTTTCACGTTACTCAACGGATTGGGGATGATTGCGGGAGAGCGATTCAAGCCGTGCATAGATGCGTGCGCCTATCGCTTCAACACTCCAGCCGTCAGTAATATCGCGCTTAGCAAGCTCGCCGCGTCGTCGGGCTTCGTCGGGGTGTTCAAAGACATAGCGCATTAACTCGGCGGCATGATTGACATCTGGCTCTGCCCAAACCTGCCCGGGCTGCGCTTTATAAATATCGAGCAGAAAGGGTTGCTTTGCGTGGTCTTCAATCGTGATGGGGCGTAAGGTGTAATTTACACCGAAGCTGTTCTCATCTGTCATAAAATCGGTATTAGCCGAGTATGCGGTAGCGATAACCGGTTTTCCAAGCGCCATAGACTCGGCAATCCCAAGCCCAAACCCTTCGGCGCGGTGCAAAGAGATATAACAATCGCACAGCGCGAGCAGGTTATTCATCTGCTGACGTGTTAAATCACCCTCTAACAAAGTCACACCGGCTGCCTTTGCCGCCCGCCGGAAGTCCGCTGCAATCGTCACATTCAGCGGGGCGTCAAGATGATGCACTTTTATGACCAGTAAAGGCCGATTTGGGGTATTTCTAAAAGCGCGTTGATAGGCCTCAAGAATCGCATACGGGTTTTTACGCGCCATTGAGGAGGTCGGGTTAAACGAGAAAATAAAGATAAAACGGTCTTCAGGCAAATTGAAATCGCTACGCTTGCCGCCCACTTCCGCCATTTGAATCGGGATAGGCATATAGGTGACGGGGATCGGCGAAATTTTTGACAAAATAGCTTGCGTATACGTGCTTGGCGTCCAGACCTCATCCAAGAGGTCAAATGCTGGTCGCCAGTTTTCGGGGAAACGCGGCACTTCCCACAGCCAAAATCCGATGTTGTACCCCTGTGTAAAGGAGTCTGGGTACGCATCAACGGCAAACGGCATTTCCGAAGGAATCAAGTTAATCAGGCTGACGCCACATAACTCAGGAGATTGTTGTGTGTTCGGCGGCAGGTCGTGATTACGACTCACAGCGGGAGTAGTCACTTCCTGATAATTGACCGGAAGACCTGATGCAACTGCGGCTCTAAAAATCATCCGCGCCGCTTCCCCTAAGCCGATATTAGCGCGCATATCCGTCAGATAATTGATGCCATCCAACCGGACTTGTCCACGGTAACGGTCAGGACGGATAGGTTTAATCGGGGGGGAAAATCCCGCTAACCCTAACTTAATAGCGACATTTTCGCGCTGTTTTGCAGTCGCAAAACGACGCGCTAATGATAATACACCGAGCTTTTTGAGATAGGGACGGACGGAGCCGTAAATCTTTTTTGTGTTCATAGGGGGCGGTTGGCTGTTTCTACGCCCAAAATGTGCAATCGTGCGGTGATGTGCGTACCGATCACCTCAGGACTCCAATTTTGGTGCATCTCTGACCGGGCAAGATGGGCGTGACTCCTAGCCTCATCGGGGGACTCGAACACCAAACGCATCAATTCAATGGCATGGTCGATGTCTGGTTCTGCCCAAAGCTGACCGGAAGTATACAGGTCGCCGAGGGTCGGTTGATCAGCGTGGTCTTGCGCTGTAATTTCACGCAAGGTATATCGGATGGGGAAACTGTTCTCAGGGGTCATAAAATCCATGTTACCCGAATAACCCGTTGCAATAACAGGTTTACCCAACGCCATAGCCTCCGCCATCAATAGGCCAAATCCCTCAGCGCGGTGCATCGAGATAACGCAATCGACAAGCGACGTTAACGAGTGCATTTCGGCGCGGGTCAAATTATCTTCAATCAAGATTCCGCCGACATCCTGTACCGCTTTGCGAAGTGAATTTGCGATAGCGCGATGTTCGGCTGCCGCAAGATGATGCGCCTTGATGACCAGCAAAGGCGGGTTGGGCATCCCAGAAAACGCACGCTGATAGGCGTCGATAACGCCATACGGATTTTTACGCGCTACAGACGAGCTGGGGTTGAACGCGAAAAAGAAGATAAAACGGTCTTCCGGCAGGTTGAAATCTCGGCGAGTCCGTGTCGCAGGCTGGACAATGATGGGAATCGGGATGTAATGCACGGGGATGGGCGACACCTGTGCGAGGATGTCACGGGTATAACGGCTGGATGTCCATATTTCATCAAGGGCGTTCATGTGTGGATGCCAACGCGCCGGAAAACGCGGCACTTCCCACAACCAATAACCAATCGCATAGCACGCTTCAAAGGCTTTACGGCACTTTTCGACCCCCAGCCGTAACTCAGACGGGTTGAGGTGCGCTAAGGTAATGCCATAAAGCTCATTCGTCGCAGACGCATTCACCGGATGTGAACGGCTGACCAGCGGAAAAGCGACCTCTTGATAATTCACAGGCATATTTGCGGCCTGAATCGCGGCGTAAATCGCCCGTGCAGACTCCCCGACACCTAAATCAGCGCGTAAATCAGCGACATAATTCACACCATCTGTGCGTACCCGCCCTGAATAGGGTTTTTCTTTGATGAGGGGCGCGGTGTAGCTCGATACGCCAATCTGACGCGCAACACGCGCCCGAATATGAGGGGTCGTGATGCGGTAAACAAGACGCAGAATCCCTGTTGCCTGTAACACAACGCGGATTGTGCGATGTAAACGCTCTTTCCCCATCATCTTATTCAGCTTCTATGACCGCTGGGGTGACTTTAGCCCGTTCATAGGCATCCACAACATCCTCGGTATCACCGTCCATTTTGACCCGCCCTCGCTCCAACCAAATCGTCCGTTGGCAGAGTTTTCTCACGGCGCTCATGCTGTGTGAGACAAACACCAACGTCGTTTTCTTCTCTCTGAAGGCGAGTATTCGTTCCATTGACCGATTTTGAAAGCCGATGTCCCCTACCGAAAATACCTCGTCTAAAAAGACGATGTCCGGCATGAGGGCAAAGGCGATGCTAAATCCCAAACGGGCAATCATGCCGCTGGAATAAATTTTGACGGGTCGGTCAATAAAATCGCCCAACTCTGCGAAGTCGAGAATCTCATCCAACAGGGTCTTCACCTGCTTGGGGTGTGCGCCAAGAATCGCAGCGTTGAGGTATATGTTTTCTTTTCCGGTGCGCTCATAGTCAAATCCTGCCCCTAATCCAATAAACGGGGCGAACTTGCCATTGACCGTAATTTTCCCCTCTGTAGGTTCAGTGATGCCGGAAAGCAATCGCAGGAGTGTCGTTTTGCCAGCGCCATTTTCGCCTATGATGCCTAAGGTATCTCCGGGGTTCAAGGAAAAGCTCACGCCCTGTAATGACGAAAACGACGCTTCTTCCCATGAGGCTTGCAACGTACGCCCCAAGAGTCGTTTGACCATCTGACCAGCTTCATGTCTTAAGCTGGGATGATAGGACTGAAAGGTATAACGTTTGGACACGTTGTCCATAATCACGGCAGGGGTCATCGAAAATCTGCCAGTTTCCGCTCATTGGCTTTGAAAAACATATACCCGTTATAGAGCATTACACAACTCGCCACAAGTGGCGTCAGCAGACCTAATAAGTCTGGTGGGCGGTTATGAAGGATGATTTCCCGATAGGCGTTAATCAATGCGGTCATCGGGTTTAACAGACTCACGATTGCAGCCAGCCTTTCAGGAAGGATACTCAGGGGGTACATAATCGGGGTGAGATAGAACAGCATCTGGAGAACCACAGTCGTCAGTTGCTGAATATCGCGCACAATCACGGTCAAATAACTCAGGAAGAACATGATGCCGAGCATCAATGTGACCTGTATCCCGAAGATGAATGGCAGATAGATGTAATTGATATTCGGGTAAACCCCAACAAATGCGTTAATCGTGAGCGTCACGACAAATACGAAGAACAGGTCGATTAGGGCTTCACCCAGCTTTGTAAGCACCAATATTTCTCTAGGGAAATAGATTTGGCTGATAAGCCCTAATTTGGAAATCACGCTCACCGTGCCGTTTAGAATCCCCTGTGTGAAGAATGACCAAAACGTCAAGCCACTCAGAAAGAACGCGATGAACGGGGCATCCCCAATTTCTCGCGCCTCAAAAACGTATGAAAACACGAAGGATAGGATAAGCGAAGTGGCAACAGGCAATATCATAATCCACAGGATGCCCAGAAGCGTCTGACTGTACCGGGACGTGACGTTATAGCGTACCCATAAGATTAAAAGTTGACGATTGTCCCATAAGACATGGATGCTCTGACCGAAAGAGACATTTTTAGGGACAATCGCAAGTATCATCAGGGCGATAACGATGCTGCTGCCCGCAAAATACGCAATTTGCAGTTGTGAAACATCTGGCGCAAAAACCATGATTCCAAAGGTTGCCACCGCAAGCCCAATCATCATGCTCAGAAAGCGTGACAGACGTGGCAAGAATGTTTGGGCGAGTGCAGCGCATCCGGCTCCTATCAGGAGCATCACCCATGTGATGGGTGGATATGGGTTATAGTCCCGCCCCAGCGACGCCCCAAACCCAAATCCTAAACGCAGTTGTACCGAAATCAAACCCGCGCCAATCAGAATGAACCAATAGCGGACGGTGCGAATCAACATCAAGTTTAAGCCTGATGTTTTGTTGTCACTCGGTAGTAATTGCCCCAAGTCAGTCTGCCCCTACTAGATGATGAGTTCACTCAATGTTTTGATGACGCTATCGCTCAAGTGCGGAAACCGTTCATCTGCGCCCATTTTCCGCATCTCATCAATGATAAAATCAGTCACTAATAAAACAATTTTGTCTTTGCGGACATCTTCTGCAAAGGCCACAAGCTGACGTGTACTTTCAGCGGTTACCAAATGGGTTTGGATATGCGCTTGGGCGGATTGACCGTAAGCAAGGCGCACATTTTTGTCCTCTACTAAGCGGGTAAGCGCGGTGACGAAATCATCCTGACTATCGACTTTCATAACCGTTTCATCAGGAAATGTGGCGTAATATCCGTGATTCCAAACGACAACCGGCTTGCCCATCATCATCCCTTCGACCAAACTGGCAGAAGATTCACCAAATTGAGGATTCCGCAGGTTGATGATGATGTCAGCATCAACCATAGATTGATGCAATACCTCATCGGGTTGATACCCCAAAAAATTCACGACATTTTCTAACTTATACATTCTCACCAGTGTTTTGAGCTGTTCCACATAGGTGCTTTCACCTGTGCCAAGCAGTTCATAGGTCACATTGGATTTTAGAAAGGGGTTTAACCCAATGGATTGAATCACTTCCGCAATCAATTTGTTGGGGTTCAAGATACCAAACGTAAGCAGGCGTACTCTGTTCGTCGATTTCCGTGCCGTTGGTACATAATGCCCTTCCATCGGCGGGGTAGGAAAAGGGATATAGGCGATGGGTGCGGGCGTCATCTCATGCAGAATTTGGTTGCTATATCGGGAATGCGTGATTACCCCATGCGCGTTACGAATGGCCGAGAGCGCCATGTTGAACGTGAGCATCACATCCGTTACTCCGATATCGCCACTCGTGCCGTCGAGAATGCTTTCGCCTAATGCTCGCCCCTCACGCCCATGAGAGTACGTGAGTTCATTCAAAAACTGTTCGCTATCTTGCAATTCGTGTAAGTAATAGCCGCGAAAGAAATGGTGCATCACCAAATCATGTAAAATTACGATACCCGAATAAGCGCGTGCGACCTCATAAATACGAGCATGATTGGGCATATAATTGCCCATATTATAAAAAACGGCATCAAAAGCTGGAAGCATTTGTACGACTTCAGCAAGCGGCATCGTGCTGAGAAAATACATCGGCGCATCATCCAACCAGACCTCTTGTTTGGTCGTTGCATTATCAGCAAAAATCGTGACATCGTGGGTTTTACGCAGTTCACGAATGAAAACCGCACCATATTTGCCGATAGCGCTGGCCTTAGCGAAAGGGGTAAACCATGCGATTTTCACGATAACAACCTCTCTATCACATAATCCCAGTTGATGTGATGCTTATTGAGAGTCTCATAGGCTTGTTCACCTAGCTCCGCAGTCCAAGACCGATTCGACCACATCCGTTCCATTGCGTCGGCCAAATCTTGTGGGGTTGGGGGGACAATCATCCCGTTAACCTCATGTTCAATCAGTTCTTCTGTCCCGCCGCTGTCCGTAAAGGTGATGACGGGCTTGCGGGAATGAAACGCCTCAAGCGTGACATAGCCATAAGAATCTTCATTGTACGGGATATAAAGACACCCGACGGCTTTTGCCATGAGGTCAGCTTTACGCTCATCCGAGATATAACCATACATCTCTACGCGGTTTTTCAGCCCCAGTTGTTCGATTTTTGCGCGTATCTCTCGATCTTCAGCATCGTTATCGGCTTTGCCCGCCAGCACCAACTTGAAATCGGATTTGACATAGCGCATCGCTTCAACCGCGACAAGTTGGCGTTTAGATTTGGTAATTCTGCTCGGATAAAAGAAATAATTCTCTGCTTTACCCTCATGAAACAGTTCTGCTTTGGGCAGCGGTGGGTAGAGGACGGCGGTGGCGTCAATGTTATTGTGCTGCTTGAGACGTGACGCGACAATTTTTGAGTTGGTATAAATCTCGCGCACTTCACGCAAATAGCGGTTGTCGGCTTGAATAATAATATCCCGAATACGGAGTGCCTCTGGTGTATTAGGGAAATCATGAAACGGTGTCCCCCACAAATCATAAACTTGGCGAAACTGATGCAGCAGCCAGAGTTTCTTATTGTGGAATGGCATCATATACGCCGGAAACTTTAGCGCAATCACAAGGTCGGCTTCTGCGGCTTCTAGTTTCAACAGGCGTGAGGCGAACATGTGCGACAATATATTTTCGGGCGGATACCAGCGAAACGGAATGCGTATCACTTCCGCCTGATGCCCATAACGCTCTAATTGCAGTTTCAGGCTATCCGCCAGCACTTCTGCCCCGCCCCTAACAAAAAAGGCTTGGTTATTCAGGATTGCTATTTTCATTGGGTTAGCCGCTGTATAACATAATTCCAGTCAATTTTGTGAGATTTTAGGCTTAGGCGGGCATTCTTTCCCATCTCAATCGCCTTTTTACGTTTCCCCCAGAGAAACTCCATCTGGTCAGCCAGCGCTTGGGGCGTTGGTTCCACGACGAGGCCGTTATATCCGTGTTGGA
>Ga0164241_10006545_pt1 | contig 10603 bp, 9 predicted proteins | sample OricomyardsoilBY_FD_108780 | JGI IMG/M metagenome (GOLD analysis project Ga0164241, IMG submission 108780) | Backyard soil microbial communities from Emeryville, California, USA - Original compost - Back yard soil (BY) | ecosystem: Environmental > Terrestrial > Soil > Unclassified | place: USA... | reverse complement strand
GAGTACAGCGCCACCGACGGCTGCACGCCGGCGATCCTGAAGCGCGAGCCGGCCAGCCCGCAGGCCACGCCGATCACGCCGCCGAGCATCGACACCACCACCGCCTCGGTGAGGAACTGGCCGAGGATGTCCGAGCGCCGCGCGCCGATCGCCTTGCGGATCCCGATCTCGCGGGTCCGCTCGGTCACGCTCACGAGCATGATGTTCATCACGCCGATCCCGCCGACGAGGAGTGAGATCGCGGCGACCGCGCCGAGCAGCGTCGTGAAGACCTTCGTGCTCTGGTCGGAGGCCTCGCGGACCGAGCCCTGGTTGATCACCTGGAAGCCCGGGTTCGACGCGTCGGTCACGTCGTGGCGCCGCTCGAGGATCTGCGTGACCTGCGCCTGCGCGTCGTCGAGCGTCTTCGACGAGCGGCCCTGGACGACGATCTGGCTGATCGTGCCGTAGCCGGCGATCGCGTCCTGCACCGCGGTCAGCGGCGCGATCACGACGTCGTCCTGGTCGGTCAGCCCGTTGGAGCCCTTGGCCTTCGTGACGCCGGCGACCGTGAAGCCGATGCCGTTCACGCGGATCGCCTGGCCGACGGGGTCGGTGCCGGAGAAGAGGTTCGCGGCGACGGTCGGCCCGAGGACCACCGTGCGCTTGTGCTTGGCGACGTCCTCCTTGGTGAACATCGCGCCGGAGGCGACGTCGATGTCGCGGGCGGTCATGTAGCTCGGCGTGGTGCCCACGAACGAGGACGGCGAGTAGCTCGTCGCGTTGGCGACGAGCGTCGTGCCGGTCGCGGTCACGACCGGCGAGGCGCTCGCGACGTCGGGCGCGTCGAAGTCGTCGGCGAGTGCGTCCGCGTCCTTGGTGGTCAGCGAGACGCCGCCGCCCCCGCCGCCGCGCCGGAACACGCCGGGCCCGGCCGCGCCGCCCTGCGCCTGGACGATCAGGACGTTGCTGCCGAGCGCGTCGATCCCCGCCTGGACCTGCTTCTTGGAGCCGTTGCCGACCGCCACGAGCACGATCACCGCGGCGACGCCGATCGTCATGCCGAGGATCGTCAGCCCGGAGCGGAGCTTGTTCGCGCCGATCCCGCCGAGCGCGATCCGCAGCGCCTCGAGCGCGTTCACGCGGGCACCGCCCGGTCCTCGAGGACGCGGCCGTCGCCGAGGCGGACGATCCGGTGCGCGCGCTCGGCGACGTCGGGCTCGTGGGTGATGAGGACGATCGTGTGGCCCTCGTCGTTGAGGCCCTCGAAGACCTCGAGCACCTCGTCGGTCGAGTGCGAGTCGAGGTTGCCGGTCGGCTCGTCGGCGAGGATCAGGGACGGGTTGGTGACGATCGCGCGCGCCACCGCGACGCGCTGCTGCTGGCCGCCGGAGAGCTCCGACGGCGCGTGGTGCAGCCGGTCGCCCATGCCGACGAGGTCGAGCGCGTCGGCCGCGCGGCGGCGGCGGTCGGCGCGGTTGAGGCCCGCGTAGGCGAGCGGCAGCTCGACGTTGCCGAGCGCGCTCGTGCGCGGCACGAGGTTGAAGCTCTGGAAGACGAACCCGATCTTGCGGTTGCGCAGGTCGGCGAGGTCGTCCTCGGCGATCCCCGCGACGTCGACGCCGTCGAGCAGGTAGCGCCCGCCGGTCGGCGCGTCGAGGCAGCCGAGGATGTTCATCAGCGTGCTCTTGCCGCTGCCCGAGCTGCCCATGATCGCCACCGACTCGCCCTGCGCGATCCGCAGCGAGACGCCGTCGAGCGCGCGGACCACCATGTCGGAGGTCACCTGGTAGGTGCGCGTCACATCGCGGATGTCGATGACGGGCGGGAGAGCGTCCTCCGCGCGAGCCGCGTCGCCGTCGCCGTACGGCGTCATGCTCTCGTCGCCGCTCATGGGGCGCCGGGCGGGCCGCCGCCCCCCGCGAAGCCACCGCCGCCGCCGAACCCGCCGCCGCCGGTCGCGGCGCCGACCCCGCCGCCGCCGAAGCGGCGCTGGATCGCCGAGTTGACCTGGCCGGCGCCCGTGCCGGCGCCCGTGCCCGTGGCGGTCGCGGCGGTCGAGCGGACGACCACGACGTCGCCCTCCTGCAGGCCGCTGGTGACCTCGGTGCTCGTGTCCCCGGCGACGCCGGTCTGGACGCGGGTCGTGGTGCGCTTGCCGCCCTTCTCGACGGTGACGCTCGAGGCCGTGATCGCCGCGGTCGGCACGATCAGGCCCTCGGCCTGCGAGGTGACGATCTCCGCCGACGCGCTCATGCCCGCCTTGAGCTTCTTGCCGGTCTGGTCGAGCGTGAGCGTCACGGGGTAGCTGACCGCGCTGCCGCTCGACGACGAGGCGAGGATCCCGATCTTCGTCACGTGCGCGGCGAACTGCGCGCCCGACGCGGCGTTGACCGTGACCGTCGCCGCCTGCCCGACCTTCGCCTTGCCGATGTCGGACTCGGTCAGTGAGACGCTCATCCGGAAGCGGCTGAGCTGGGTGAGGACGACGAACCCGGTGCCGCCGGTGGAGCTCGAGGAGCCGCTGCTCGAGCCACCGCCGCCGCCGAGGCCGCCGGCGACGGACGCGCCCGTCGAGGACGAGCCGCCGCCGGAGGAGGACGACGAGGACGAGCTCGAGCCGACGGTCTGGCCCTTCGCGCCGTTGATCGTCGCCACGGTGCCGGCCATCGGCGCGCGCAGGCGCGTGGCGGCGAGCGACCGCTCGGCGCTGGTGACCGCGAGCTGCGCGCTCTCGACCGCGGCGGTCGCCGCCGCGAGCGTCATCGTCGACCCGCCGCCGGAGGAGGAGCCGCCGCCCGAGGACGCCGCGCCGCCGCCGGAGGAGGAGCCGCCGCCGCCCGAGCCGGAGCCGGAGGACGCCGCGCCGCCGCCGCCCGACCGCGAGGCGCTCCGCGGAGCCGCGGTCTGCGTCGTCTTCGCGGGGGTCGTGGTGGTCGGCGCGGCCGTGGCCGGCGTGGTCGCCGTGGGCGCCGCGGCCGGAGTGGTCGTCGCCGGCGTCGTGGTCGCCGGAGTCGTCGCCGCGGGCGTGGTGGCCGCGGGCGTGGTGGCGGCCGGCGTGGTGGCGGCCGGAGCCGGCGTCGTGGTCGTCGCGGCCTGCGCCGCCTTCGCGACGGGTTCGGCGTGCGTCGCGCTCGTCGCCACCGCCTCGGTCGCGGTCGCCGCCGTCGCGGAGGTCGACGCGGCCGGCGTCGTGGTGCTCGTCCCGGAGCTGACGGAGTCGAGCGTGTCCTGCGCGGTCTGGAGGTCGGCCTTCGCCTGCGCGAGCGCGACCTCGGCACTGCTGGGGTCGACCGTCGCGAGCAGCTCGCCCTTGCTGACGTGCTGGCCCTCCTTCACGTACACGCGCGTGACCTCGCCGCTGGTCGCGAAGTCGACGTCGAGCTGGTTGGCAGGCTCGAGGTTGCCGCTGCCGGAGACGGTCGACTGGATCACGCCGCGCTTGACGGTCACGGTGCGCTCGGCGGCCGTCAACGACGAGGACGACGGCGTGCCGACGACCGCGATCGCGACGGCGATCGCGCCGAGCGTCAGGGCGCCGAGCGCGATCGTGAACGCGCTTGGGCGGCGCAGGCGCCGGCTCACTGGCTCGAGCCCTGCTGCTGCGTCCCGTCGGCGGCCGGCGGCGGCCCGTAGCCGCCCTGACCGCCCTGGCCGTTGCCCGGGCGACCCTGCGGCAGGTCGACGCCGCACTGCTTCAGCGCGTCGCGCAGCTTCTGGAACTGCGCCGGGTCGCCGCCGAACCCGCCGCGGCGCCGGCCGTCGGCGGGCGGCTGCCCGTTCGTCCCGGTGGGCGGCTGCCCGTTCGTGCCCGTCGGCGGCTGCCCGTTGGTCCCCGTGCCCGGAGGCCGGCCGCCGCCGTTGCGCGGGCCGGTCGGGATCGTGACCCCGGCCTTCTTCAGGCACGCGGCCACCTTCGGATCCGAGGCGAACCCGCGCGCGCCGCCGGCGCGGGCGCTCGCGTTGGTCGCGGTGGCGGACCCTCCCGAGTCCGAGCTGCCGCAGGCCGCGAGGCCGACGGCGAGAAGGGCGCCCACGAGGGCCACGAGCGGGATCGAACGCATGGGCGCCATCTAGCCAGCCGCGCCAAAGCCCGGCGCAAGGTTCGTCGAAGAATCTCCGAAGAACCCGCCGGACTTATCTGGCGCTTCGATTCGTTTTAGGAAGAACAGACGACAAACGGGCAAGGTGTGACCCATGCGTACTCCGAAGATGCTCGCCGCCATCGCCGCGACCGCCGTGATCGGCGGCGCCGGTGGCGCGGCGGTCGTGGGGACCACGGGGACCCGGACCGTCACGAACACCACCACCGTCACGGAGGCGTCCGCCAGTGGCACCACCGCGCCGGTGGCCGCCACCTCGACCAAGGGCCTCACCGCCCGCGAGGTCTACGACCGCTCGAAGGGCTCGGTCGTCTTCGTCACCTCCCAGATCTCCGGGCAGTCGAGCTCCCCGTTCGGCAACCAGCAGTCCGGCACCGCGACCGGCACCGGGTTCGTGATCTCCAAGGACGGCTACATCGCCACCAACGCGCACGTCGTCGACGACGCCTCCTCGGTGAAGGTCAAGATCGGCGACGGCTCCACGATCTCGGCGACGGTGATCGGCCACGACGACTCCACCGACGTCGCCCTGCTGAAGGTCGACAACGGCGGCAAGGACCTCACGCCGCTGACCCTCGGCGACTCCGACAGCGTCAACGTCGGCGACCCGACCTACGCGATCGGCAACCCGTTCGGCCTCAGCCGCACCCTGACGACCGGCGTCGTCAGCGCGCTCCAGCGCCAGATCGAGGCGCCCGACGGCTTCTCGATCAACAACGTCATCCAGACCGACGCCGCGCTGAACCCGGGCAACTCCGGCGGCCCGCTGTTCGACGCCACCGGCAAGGTCATCGGGATCAACTCGCAGATCGAGACCGCCTCCGGCAGCTCGTCGAGCGGCAACACGGGCATCGGCTTCGCCGTCCCGATCAACACCGTCAAGTCGGTGATCGAGCAGCTCAAGAGCACCGGCCACGCGTCGCACGCCTACCTCGGCGTCTCCACCGAGGCGGCCGACGACCAGGGCGCGACGGTCGCGTCCGTGACCAGCGGCGGCGCCGCGGACAAGGGCGGCGTCAAGGTCGGCGACACGATCCTCTCGGTCGGCGGCTCGAAGGTCACCGACTTCGCGTCGCTCGGCACGGTGGTCGACTCGCACAAGCCCGGCGACAAGGTCGACGTGGTCGTCAAGCGCGGCGGCGACGAGAAGACGCTGTCGGTCACGCTCGGGACGCGGCCGGCGTCGGCGACGGGCACGCAGAGCCAGGATCAGCAGGACCAGCAGGGCGACCCTCTCCTTCCCTGAGGGTCCGGCTGATCTCGTGACGCGACGGGGCCGGGCGCGGCGTGCGCCCGGCCCCGTTCGAGTCCTAGCCTCGGGACGGCATGACCGTCCGCCGCCCCCGACTTCGCCTGACCGCCGACCTGACGGCGTACCGCGAGTCGCGGGACCTGCGGCTGCTCGTCCTCGGCAACGTCGTCAGCGGCCTCGGGACGCAGGCGGCGCTCGTCGCGCTGCCCTACCAGGTCTACATCGAGACCAAGAGCGCGCTGCTCACCGGCCTGCTGGGCGCGGCCGAGCTCGGCCCACTGGTGGCGATGTCGCTCGTCGGCGGCGCGCTCGCCGACCACTACGACCGGCGCCGGCTCCTGCTGATCACCCAGATCGGCCTCGTCGTCGTCTCGAGCGCGCTCTTCGTCGCGGCGATCGCCGGCGCCCCGCACATCGCGCTGCTCTACGTCCTCGGCGGCCTGCTCGCCGGGTTCGGGGCGCTGGAGAACGTGACGCGCTCGGCGATCGTGCCGAACCTCGTCACGCCCGAGCAGATGCCGGCGGCGCTGGCCGTGAACTTCGGCCTGTTCCAGCTGACGATGGTCGTCGGGCCCGGGCTCGGCGGGCTGCTGATCGCGGCCGGCGGCGTCGAGAGCGCATACGCCGTCGATGCGGTCTCGTGCTTCGCGATGGTCGGCGCGCTCGTCAACATGGCGCCGCAGCGGCCGGTGCTCGCCGAGGGCGCGCGGCTGGCGGTGTTCAAGTCGATCGGCGACGGCCTGCGGTTCGTGCGCCGCAGCCAGGCGCTGATGGGCTCGTTCGCGATCGACCTCGCGGCGATGACGTTCGGGATGCCGCGGGCGTTGTTCCCGGTCCTCGCGGTCAGCGTCTACGGCGCGGGCGCGAGCGGGACCGGCGTGCTGTTCGCGTCGGTCTCCGCGGGCGCGGCGGTCGCGGCGCTGACCACGCGCTGGCTCGACCGCGCGACCCGCCTCGGGCTGATCACGATCGGCGCCGTGCTCGCGTGGGGCGTCGCGATCGCCGCCGCCGGGCTGATGCCGTCGCTGTGGCCGGCCGCGGCGATGCTGGCGATCGCGGGCGCCGCGGACAGCGTCAGCGCCGTCTGCCGGAGCGTCATCAACCAGAGCGTGACCCCCGACGACATGCGCGGGCGGATGTCGTCGGCGTTCTCGCTGGTGGTCACCAGCGGGCCGCGACTGGGCGACGTCGAGTCCGGCGGCGTGGCCGCGCTGGCCAGCCCGCGGTTCTCCGTGACGACCGGCGGGCTGGCCTGCATCGTGGCCGCGCTCGCCGTCGTCGTGGCCTTCCCTTCACTGGCGAAATACGACAAGAACCGCGCGCTTGCTATAGAAGAGGGCCTATGAGCCCTGTTGGCGAGCGTCGTGAGTGGCTGGAGGTGCGCCTGGACCAGGCGCACCGGAGAACCGCTGCCGAGTCCATCGAGGCCTTCGCGGCGATGCTCGACGAGGGTGAGAACACCTCGTTCCTGCGCCTCGCGCGGCTGCTCCGGGTCGGCCGGGACGAGTTCCTCCTGGACACCGACCAGGCGCACGACCTGCTGACGTCGCTGGACGAGAGCAGCCGGCTCTCGACCCTGCGCGCGCGTCTGCGGGCCTTCATCGACGAGGGCTGACGCGGCGCGCCCGCCCGGGCGCCGTGCAGCGACCGCGCCCACGAGCGCGGCAGGAAACGCGCCGTGCGGCGGGAAGCCCTCGTCGTGGTCCGCGCCCTCGCCCTCCTCGCCACCCTCGCCGTCGGCGGCCTCATCGCGCTGCAGCCGGCGGTGAACTCGCAGCTGGCCAGGTACACGAGCGTCCTCGGGTCGGCGTTCATCAGCACCGCGATCTCCGCCGTCGCGATGGGCGTGATCTTCTTCGCCTCGGGCGGCTACGCGCAGCTGCACGCGCTCCCGAACGTCCCGGTCGGCTACCTGACCGGCGGCCTGATGGGCGCCGCGCTCGTGACCGTCTCGCTCGTGAGCGTCCGCACCCTCGGCGCCGGCGGCGTCGTCGCCGCGACCGTCGCCACCCAGCTGATCGTCTCCGCGATGCTCGACCGCGCGGGCGTGCTCGGCCTGCACCAGATCGGCCTCACGCCGCTGCGGCTGACCGGCTTCGCCCTGCTGCTGGCCGGGACGTTCCTGGTCACCGTCCGCTGAGCCCGACGTCGAGGCTCAGCCGCGCGCGTCGAGCGCCGCGTCGACCAGCACGGCCGCCGCGGCGTCGAGCTCGCCCGCACCCAGACGCTCCGCCTCGACCTCCAGGCCCTCGAGCGTCTCGCGTGCCCACGCGGCCGCCGCGCCGGTGAGGCGCAGCAGGTCCGAGAGCGTCTCCCACTCGGCGGCCCGCTCGTCCCCGCCGAGCATCGCCGCATGGAGCGTCGCGACAAGGCCGGGCACGCGCGTCGCGCACGCCACGACCGCCGCCGCACCGCCCGGCTCGCGCGCCGCCCCGGCCCGGACGAGCGGCAAGACGTCGCGCCCCGCCCGGCCGAGCGCGCCCGCGAGGAGCGCCACCGCGCCGGCCAGCGCCGCCGGGCGCACGCGGTCGTCGGGCCACGGCAGCACGGGATCGACCAGCTCGAGCTCCTCGGCCACCGCCGCGGCGACCTCCCAGCCCGCGTCGCCCCACGCGGCCCGCGTCCCCGTCGGGCCGCCGAGCTGCACCGCGAGCACCCGCTCGGCGGCCTCCGAGACCGCCAGCCACGCCTCGTCGATGCCGGTCATCCAGCCGGCGGCGCGCAGCCCGAACGCGGGCGTCTCGCGGTGGCGCCGCGCCAGGGCGGCGCACGCCTCGGCGGCGCCGTCGGCGTCGTCGAGGATCGCCGCCAGCGCCCGCTTGGCCACCAGCATCGCGGCAGTGTCGAGGACGTCCCGGCTCGACGCGCCGAACTGGACGAAGGCCGCGGCCTCGCCGCCGACGCGCTCCCGCAGCTGCGCGACGAGCGCGGCCAGCGGGTCGCCGCCGTCCGCGAACGTGGCGTCGATCGCCACGGGCTCGAAGCCGCCGACCACGCACACCGCGGCGATCTCGTCGGCCGCGTCCTCCGGGATCAGGTCGGTGCCCGCGCACGCCCGCGCGAGCGCCGCCTCGACGTCGAGCAGCGCGCGCAGCCAGGCCTCGGCGCTCACCTCGGCGGCCGCGCCCCCGCGCTCGAGCGCCGAGGCGTCGACGTGCGGCGCCTCGCTCATCCTTCGATCACCATCGCCAGGCCCTGCCCGACCCCGATGCAGATCGCCGCGAGGCCGTACCCGCCGCCGCGTCGCTTGACCTCGCGGGCGAGCGTTCCCAGGATCCGCGTGCCCGAGCAGCCGAGCGGATGGCCGATCGCGATCGCGCCGCCGTTGGGGTTGACGATCGCCGGGTCGAGGTCGGGCCAGCACCGCAGGCACGCGAGCGACTGCGCCGCGAACGCCTCGTTGAGCTCGACCGCGACGAGGTCGCCCCAGCCGATCCCGGCCCTGGCGAGCGCGCGGTTGGCCGCCTCCACGGGGCCGATGCCGAAGACGTCGGGGTCGACCGCGTTGACGCCGCGCGAGACGATCCGGGCGAGCGGCTCGCGGCCGAGCGTGCGCGCCGCGTCCTCGTCGCCGATGAGCAGCGCGCCGGCGCCGTCGTTGAGCGGCGACGAGTTGCCGGCCGTGACCGTGCCGTCCTCGCGGAACGCGGGCTTGAGCCCCGCGAGCTTCTCGAGCGTCGAGTCGGCGCGGATCGACTCGTCGCGCGCGAGCTCGACGCCAGGGTACGCCACGACCTCGTCGTCGAAGAACCCGCCCTCCCACGCGCGCGCGGCCTTCTGATGGCTGTGGAACGCGAACTCGTCCTGCGCCTCGCGGGAGACGCCGTGGAGCCCGGCGAGCTTCTCGGTGCTCAGGCCCAGCGAGATCGTCCAGCCCTCGGGCATCCGCGGATTGACCATCCGCCAGCCGAGCGTCGTCGAATGCAGCGTCTCGTGGCCGGCCGGGTAGCCGCGCCCGGGCTTGGGCAGCACCCACGGCGCGCGCGTCATCGACTCGACGCCGCCGCTGAGGACGAGCGACGCGTCGCCCGTCTCGACCGCGCGCGCGGCCTCGATCGCCGCCTCCAGGCCCGAGCTGCAGAGCCGGTTGACCGTCGCGCCCGGGACACTCGTCGGCAGGCCGGCGAGCAGGACCGCCATCCGCGCGACGTCGCGGTTGTCCTCCCCCGCCCCGTTCGCGTCGCCGAACAGGACATCGTCGATCCGCACCGGATCGAGCGCCGGGCTGCGCGCGACGATCGCCTGCACGACGTGCGCCGCGAGGTCGTCGGGGCGCACGCCCGCCAGCGAGCCGCCGTGACGCCCGATCGGGGTGCGGACGTAGTCATAGACGTAAGCCGTGTTCATCGCGCGCTCCGCTCGCCGGCAGGTGGGCGCATCATCGCCGAAGCGGCGCGGGGAACGCCGGCGGAGTGATCTACGTCACATTGTCTTGACGTCAAACGATTCGATGCCTATTCTTTCGATATCGAAATGTTTGATGTCAAGTCATGAACTTCATCCGCCGTTCCTCGGGCCTCGAGCCCCACGTCTTCTCGATCGCCGTCGTCGTCGTGCTCGGCGCGATCATGAGCGTCCTCGACACGACGATCGTCAACGTCGCGCTGCACGACCTCGCGAAGGACTTCCACTCGCCGCTGGACGACATCCAGTGGGTCGCGACGGGCTACATGCTCGCCCTCGCCGCGATGATCCCGCTCACCGGCTGGGCCTCGAAGCGCTTCGGCGGCCGGCGGCTCTACGTCATCGCGCTGATCGTCTTCACGGTCGGCTCCGCGCTGTGCGCCGTCGCCTGGTCGTCCGGCTCGCTGATCGCCTTCCGCGTCCTGCAGGGCATCGGCGGCGGCATGATCATGCCCGTCGGCCAGATGATCCTCGTGCGCGCCGCCGGGCCGAAGAACATGGCCCGCGTGATGAGCGCGATCGGCGTCCCGATCATCCTCGCCCCCATCTTCGGCCCGACGCTCGGCGGCCTGCTGCTCGACCACGCGGGCTGGGAGTGGATCTTCCTCATCAACGTCCCGATCGGCGTGGTCGCGGTGTTCGCCGCGCTGCGCCTGCTGCCCAAGGTCGAGCGCGAGGACGCCGGCCCGCTCGACGCGATCGGCTTCGCGATGGCCGCGGCGGGCACCGTCGCGGTGACCTACGGGCTCACCGAGAGCGGCACCGCCGGCAGCCTCGCCGCGGCGTCGGTCGTGATCCCGTTCTTCCTCGGCGTCGCGCTCATCGGCGGCTTCGTGATCCGCGCGCTGAAGATCGAGCATCCGCT
>Ga0164241_10006544_pt1 | contig 10604 bp, 6 predicted proteins | sample OricomyardsoilBY_FD_108780 | JGI IMG/M metagenome (GOLD analysis project Ga0164241, IMG submission 108780) | Backyard soil microbial communities from Emeryville, California, USA - Original compost - Back yard soil (BY) | ecosystem: Environmental > Terrestrial > Soil > Unclassified | place: USA... | reverse complement strand
TCAAGGACCTCGAGGGGACTGTCGTCCCAGTGTCTGTGGCGCCCCTTACGTACTGCACCATGGTGCCAGATGAGTTCGCGAGGTGCGACCAGGACCGCCCGCGTGTAACGCCTACTGCGCTGCCTGGTGGCGCCACACGGTGTACCCTCACGTTGACCCGTCCCGTTCGTCAGCTGGAGTGGGGATACTACATCTCCAATGCGATCGCCCTGACCAGAGACGAACTCACGATGTCTCCAACCCGGCAAATGCACTACCCGCACATCGATGCCGCTTCGGAGGATGCGCACGCGCACACTGTGAGGTTTCGGTGCCAGCGACTCGAGCTCTTACTGGCACTGCAGGGCTCAGCTCTGCGCCGGGAAGATATTCGGGTGCTCGTAGAAAGGCGCGCGGAAGACGACGCTGATGCTGCTTGGTTGTCCGACCCGAACGAGACGGCTCGATTGGAAAACCGAATCGAGGCCAAAGAAGAAGCCGATGGCGTTACCTATTGGGCGCTCGTCGTCGACGGTCCGATCGTCGGGCGACGCTATTCGCTGGTGTTCAAGCCGGCCGATACCAAGCGCCGGTACCCAAAGAAGGCTGAGCGCCTTTCCAAACGCGCGCTCACCGAATGCCGAGGTAAGCCGATTGACGAGGGGCATTGCCCAAAATGTGACGACGTGACGACCGGTGATGGCAAGAGCCATGACCAAACACGGAAAAAGCAGCTTCCGCTGAGACGGGCACTGACCGCCGCGCTAGACGATGTCTTTAAGGCCGTACTTGGCGAGCCCGTTGACGAATGGTGTGCACACCTGTGGGACAGTGAAGACCGGGCGTTGCTGCCCGCTTTTGGACGCTTTCATCCTCACGCGTGGGGAAACTATTTCGAAGCCGGTGTTGGAGTGGTTGGACATGCTTTCCGGCACGGTCGCACCGTGGCTTGGCGGCACGATCAAGGCGAGGAGAGAACGCAAACCATTTTCAGAAAGGACCGCGCGCAGCCGGGCCACAGAGATCCTGGCTACAAATGGGTACTCTGCATGCCCTTTCGCCTCGCTCAGGATGGCACCTCGATCGGCGTTATTGGCGTCGCAAGATCGTCGTCAGCGAGCACCAACGCAGAGCAAGTTTGCGAAAGCGTCGTAGATTCCATCGTAAACGTTGAAGAGCCTCACGAGATGCTCAAGCAACTGGAAATGCAAACGCACGTCGCCTTTTGGACTGCACTCAGCAATGCCCCCGAGCTGAGCGAGGAACAGCGTGCCTATGCGAGAAAATGCGTCGTACCGCCGGACGTGGCGCCGACGTAGAGATAGCAACGAAGCTCGTCGCTATTCGCTCTCTTCTTCTGCGGATTTCTGTCCAAGTCGCGCTAGAAGTTCGAGGGTGCGCCTCGCGACTGCGTTCGCGACGGCCGGCTCGACGTGGAAGGAATGCCGCGTCACGACGGCGGCGTCCTTGAACCACCCGTCGGCGCTCTTCACCGGTGGCGGCGCTGGCGTCGGCTGTTGAGTCTTGTCTGCGGGCATTGGAAGGGGAACGGACACGGCGTTGTTACCGTTTATGTGGACAAGGTAGGGTTGGCATGCGTGCAAGAATGACAACGCTCCAAGGCGGTCGTCGACAGCACTTCAGTTTCATTGGAAGGCGCTGTTGCAGCCCTCGTGCCGATGCATTTGGCACATCCAATCCCTCAGTACCGAAAGGCCTCGGATTTGGGTCAAACTGTTGATTCTAATGGAGAACAAGCCGCAATCTCCCAGATTCCCAGGCTGCGTTTTGGGGCGGCGGAACGTGCGGCGATGTGGCCACCCGCGACATGACCGTCACCCGAGTTGGCCAACAAGGACTGAGGTGCCCCAAACCTCGGCCTCGTTCAAAGTCAGCATGTCGAACGCCCGCTACCGGAACGCAGTGAGTCGCCCTCGGCAAATGGGGCACCTGGATCCGTTCGGGTGATCACCAAATACTCATTGGCGTCGATCCCGAACTGTCAAGGCAGATTGATGGCGCAGCGCTCGATGAATGGCCGGAGTGAGTAGCGGCAGTTCGCTGATGTTGTTGTGTGCGGGAGCTGCTCAGGTGTCAGAATGAGCGCTCGGGTCAGCCCGGAACGCGTGCTCGAGTCAGGCCGGAATCGCTGGTAGCACCTATGACAAGTCGCTCGCCAACCGCATCATCCGGCATCAGTTCGCGATTCTGAAATCGGCGTCCGCTCAACTCGATATGCGCCCTTCGTCGCCCGCCATTCGACTCGCAAGTGGTTTCGGAGGGCTTCCTAGCCCTCCGAAAGGACTCAAAAGTGCTTTCCGAAGGCTTCGTAGCCGTCAAACGCCCTTCGAAATTCATGCCTCAGTCGAAGGAAGCCAGTTGCCGTGCCGCACTGGCCTCAATGAATGGCTTCCTCGCCCGCAGAAAGCCTTTTCATGTCTTCTTGCCGGGCTAGGAAGCCGTCTGGAAAGACTTTTGCGTCCTCGCCGTGGGCTAGGAAGCCCTTGGAGCGACTCGGTGCGTTCCCGGCGGGGTGAGCGGACGGGAGCTCTGGTTACACTTTAGACCGGGAGCCTGCGTGACACTGGTTGATCAGGGTTACATCATCCCAGGACGTTCGGTCACAGAGGCCTGGTTGCGGTCGTCAGTGTCTCCTTCCTCTGTCTTCAAGCTCCGACTGATCGGAGTCGGTGTCCGGCGCTCTCGGTGCTGCTGACCGGCACGGCTTGCTAGAGCCCACTCGGTTTGTGGCCCGTGTAGTGACTTCGTGCCGGCATGCCGCTCGGGGGGGTTGGCGAGTTGCTCGTCGAAATTGCAAACGCGATAGACTCAGTAAGCAAATGGCGGCACAGTCCCAATTGGCTGCCAAATCGGGATTTTTCAGGTTTTTCAGGGACCCCTACGAACACCACACGCGCTCCGACGACCCGAATTGATCGATACGGTTCAGAGTTGGGCACCTTCGCTTCACCGGCGGGGACGCCTTTTGCGGCGTGATCGCTACCGCCAGGAGCTCGCGGAAGATCCCATGAATGCGCGCGAGCTCAGAGTTCGGTTGAAACTGGAGGGGTTCAGGCCCGACGTTTACAGCATTAATGGGCCCTTGCCATCATACGAGGGCTTGATTCTTGAGACATCGAACGGCCAGTGGAAGATCGAGCATTTCGAGCGCGGGGTTCGACGTGAGCTCGAAAACTTTGCCTCCGAACAGCAGGCTTGTGATCGGATGCACGAGTTGCTGACGGAGCATTTCCGGTACTAGCGCTAAGGGGCGACCGCCCGAAGACGATGGCGTTGAGCGGGCGGACAGCGACGGCGCCAAGACGTAATTGAACGCACTTCGTCTTTCGGTACGCCCATCAGGAGCTTTGCCAACGCTGGCGCATCGATGGGCCTCCTGCTCGAGGCAATGCTTCCAGAACCTGAGCGTGGCCGGCTTCGTCCCGAGCTCCGCTGCGAACGCTTCGGCGCTGAGCCCGTTTTCACGCCACCGCTCAAATTCGTTTCCGCCACTCATCAGCCTCGTCCGCCCGCGTCTTTCGCTCTTCCATGATCGGGTTGCTGCATCCGGATCTCGCGCTAGCCCTCGAGGGTGAGCGACCGGGTGCTGCTTTTCGTAGCGTGTCACCGCCGAGCCCGACGAGTCGACGACCACGCGGGCCGCGTGAAGATCTGAGCGCAGGCAAGAGGTCTGACGCAGGCCTCTGCACAGTTCCCTGATGAGAACTGTGCGCTCGTAACTACGAGTTCTATGCCGCGAGGATAATGCATGCACCGTCCTTCTTCGCGCAGCAGACGCGACGACAAGCCGTTCATTCGGAGGGTCTATGACGATCTCAAGGCGCGCACCTTTCGCGTTTGCTTCGAGCGCCAATCATTGCGATTTCGTCAGAACACGTTGCAATAAATCGCGGACCCAAGCTGGTATCGACTGATCGATGTGCTAGAGGACCGCGCGTTGTGAGTCTGCACACATTCAACAGCAATGGCGTTTTGTGCTCGCGACGGACCTGCGCGGCAGCCCGATTGTGCCGCTCGGCAAGTGGCAGCAGATCGTGCGCGGCTAGCTTCGCCCGCTACAATCGCGACGATTTCGCGATGATATGGACGGTGTCACGCAGCTCGAAAAAGTTTGTTCGCGAACCTGAAACGTAAGCGCGTGTCGGACTCGCTCCACTGCTCTATTTGAGGTGCGATGCTGGCGCCTTAAGTAAGCATCGTGTAAGCCGTTCCCAAACCCCGTTGGGCGCCGGCACACCGAGTCACTCCTCGGATAGTTGGCAGTTCGACACTGGCGTCGGAAAAGTCGGCCTGCTAGCGTGCAAGCCGGAGGGATTAGAAGGTGCCTCTGGGCCCGCGGAGAATCATCGAATGAGAGCATTTTATACTCTAGTTGCGCTGGCCCTCGTGAATGCTGGCTGTGGATCTGCGAACGCGCCGAGCGTAGCCGGCACCCTGGACAGCCCCGGCGGGAGTAGCTCCGAAACGGGCGGTGAGTCCACGAATGGCGGCGCCGCGAACGGGGGCGCTGCGAACGGCGGGACCACGAACGGAGGCGCCGCGACTGCGGGCGCTGCGGTTGGCGGCGCCGCGAGCGGCGCAGCAACCGGAGGCGCCACGAGCGATGGAACTGCAGGTGGGAACAGCAGCGGCGGTTCGACCGTTCTCCGGCCTCCGCCGAATCCATGCATCGCCAATAACAGTTGTCCTTCGGGCACGTGGGTGAACGTGACGCCCCCGGAAGTGAACCTCGATCCGAATCTGTCCTGCAGCGGCTGTAACTACGGAGCCCTCGACGTCCTCGCCGATCCCGTGCGCCCCTCGGATTTCTACATCTTCATCTGCTACCAGGGCGCGTGGAAGTCCGTCGACTACGGTATGACTTGGACGAAGGTGAGCAAGGGGATGAACTCCGATCTGCTCGAGAGCGGGCGCCCGTGGATGGGCGGCATCGATCCGAGCACGCATCGCGATCCCAACACGCCTCCTGCGCTCTACACGGCCTCCGGTTACGGTAGCCATCTCGGCCTGTACAAGAGCATTGATGGCGGGAACAGTTGGACTATTTACCCGCTGAAGAACACTCAAGGCGCCGCGTCGGATGACGTGTACTCAATTGATGTCGACCCCGGTAACTCCAATCACCTGATCGCCGGCTTCCACGACGTGGGCCTGAGCGAATCGACCGATGGCGGCAAGACGTGGACGACCATCAAGGTCCCGAACGGGTTTGGCAAGTCCGTGTATCCCAAGTTCGTGCTCACCGGTTCGGCCGCCACTACGTCCACGACCTGGATCTCACTTGCGCAGTGGGAAAACAACTCGAACGGCATGTGGCGTACCACCGACTCAGGCAAGACCTGGACTCAGGTGAATTCCAAGCTCGAGCATGGGCACGGCTCAGGCGAGATCTACCAAGACGGCAAGGGCAACATTTACGCAGCCGGGAGTTCGTCGGATGGCCCGCTCCAACGCAGCGCTGACTACGGGGTGACCTGGGCGGCCGTCAAGTCCGGTATGGTCCCGCAAAACGGCGTGTTTGGCACGCCCAACTACGTGTACGCCGAGCTCAATGGCGCCATATTGGACGGCCTCGACCAGCACCTGCAGCGTTCGCCGGCTAGCGACGGAGTTAATTGGTCCGATTGGCAGCCGACCGCCCCCAAGGGGATGACCAACGGCAACAAGCGCGCGGCGGTTTCGTACGATGGAAGCCACTACGTGATCGTCACGGGCAACTACCTCGCCGGCATCTGGCGCTACGTCGAGTAAGGCGACGACGCGAACGAGGGACACCTCGCTCTGGCTAGGCGTCCCTCAGCGGGTTCTGCGTTACCGGTGCGTGCACCAGCGTGGGGCCCGCACTCACTACTCGCGGCCTCAGCAGCGCCTTCAGACCCAGGACTGGTCGTTCGAGCGCGTACCACGAAACGCTTGCCACCAGCACGGTCGCTCCGATCTCGAGCAGTGCCCGAAGGCAGTGTGTCGGTAAGCTCCCTGTCTTTGAGCTAGCTGACTCGAGCTTCCTCGAGATCGCGGCGAAGATCAGGGCGTGGTACATGTACATCCCATAGCTAATCTTCCCGAAGTAACCGAGAACCCGGTTTCGTAACAGCCGCGAGATTCGGGTCGGTCCGGAAGCAAGCGCGTAGCCGACGCAGCCCGCTCCGGCGAACGCGGTGAGTGTGAGGAGCGCTGCGCGCAGATTGGGATGGAGCGCGGGCACGGTGCCGTTCATGGCGTCACCGCCGAAGCAAATGGCCAACGGAATGGCTGCTGCAGTGCATGAAACAGCGATCGGCGCCGACCAGCGGCGCAGCTGCTCTCGGGTCGACTCGCGCTTGGACACGTGGACTGCGAGCCATGCGCCTAGCGCCAGCGCATCGACGCGGCACGGCGTCAGGTAGTAAATCGTCCACGCTGGAGCTCCCGTCGCAATCAGCAGCAGGCGCGCGAGCGGGGCCGCAACGATCAATGCGAGCGCGCAGCGATCGACCCCACGACGCGAGAGGACGAAAACGATGACGGGCCAGATCAGATAGAAGTGCTCTTCGACGGCGAGTGACCACAGCTGACCGAGACCCTCGGGGGTGGACAGCGGATGCGCGAAGTTCTGAACGTAGAGTAGGTAGGACATCCAGCCCGACGGCTCATCACTTCCGAGGAGCGGGGGTAACGCGATGAAAACGACGCCCAGCAGCAGGAAGTAGATGGGCCAGATCCGCAGCGCGCGCTTGACGTAAAAGTCTCGAAAGAAGTGCGGACGGCCAACGCAGCGGAGTAGTCCCGAGCTGATCAAGAAGCCAGAGAGTACGAAAAATAGATCCACACCCATCCAGCCGAAGGCAAACACGTGCTGTGCGCTGTGAAACAGCAGCACCAAGAGAATGGCAATACCCCTCAGTCCGTCGAGCTCTGGGACATGGCCGATTGGCAAGTCCAATTCCCCTTCTCGTGACATGCAGTCACGATACTTATGTGGCTGACGCAGGAAATAGTAATTTCGTTTCTGTGCCACAGTGGCCAGGCGTTCATTGCTCTCGAAACACCGCGCAATCGTCGCCGGAACCAAAAGAACCGTGGAGCTCCGAGAAAATACCTACGCTTCGAGTCGAGTCGGCTTGGAGCTCAGCGTTTGAAGAATGAGGCTTGCGGAAATCTGAGTCCGGCTAGAATCTGCTCCACGCGACTCAGGGCTCGTTTCGCGCTGCCGCGGGGTGCTTGATCACGCGACGTACTCTGCAGGGTCGGCTTGACTGGGGCACGCGGCCGCTGTGGCCCGGCTCAAGGAAAAATCCTCGTTTCTCGCAGCTGTGCGCCGGCATCCGAGGTGCATTGCAGGATCGCGATCGCCCCTCCCAAATATCCCGGGCAGTGCCGTCGCCGCCGGACTAGTGCAACTCGTGATTGAACTCATAGCCGATGACGGTCGCCCGCGTAACGGTTGAGGAATCGAGCCTCGCGCAAAGCGCGGCCCCATAGGGCACCAAGAGTCCGGGGGTGGCGAGTTCCTGATGGAAGGGAGCGCTGAACTTCCCGAGGCTTCCACTCCAGCCACGCAGGCCGAAGCCGTCACACGTCGACATGCCCCCCGCATAGTAGAGATCGAGCTGACCTGATGTGACGGTCACGCGAGTGACATAGGCCGAGCCATTGACGAGCCGGCTGACATCCGGTTGCTTGCCGGGTGACGCTACGAGTTCGAAGCTGAAAGGCTTTCCCGTTGCTGCACGCCGTCGATCGAGCGCCGCTTCCGAACGCTCGGGATTCGAAAGCCCCACGACGCACAGCAGCGCCAGGCCACTCCATGCGGCACTCGTGGCGATAAAGGTTTGAAAGCGAGCCAAATACCAACTGCGCCAGAACTTGAGCACCAACGCGGACAACCGATCGAATCGGCGGACAATGCCGGACGGGATCGCCCGCGCGATCGCACCTTGGACGAGCGAGGTCGCGCCCAAAGAGACGAGCGTGGCGCTCCAATGCTTGTAGAAGACGAATTGAAGCAGCGCGATCGTGAGCAAATTGATCACGAGGCCATCTCGCAGAGTTCGCCGAGGATCCTTGTGGAACGCGATGAACCCGACGGTCGTGAAGATGTCGATGGTGTCAGCGATCGCAGCAGTGGTGAGGATTGAAATCGAGGCCATCCCCAGCGTGAACCCGGCCGGGGCGACGCTCGCGACCAACGTCGGCGAATACAAACCTTGCAACGCCGCTGGTGCGGTACACCACCCGAACGCGGAGGCGAGCGCCCGCCCAAACGCCGGAACGACATGCAAGCCAAAGGCCGCACAAGCGAGCGCGCTCACCACCGTCTTGAACAAATTTTTCCAACCGGCAAACTCTTCGTCGAGTTCCCGGAACGCTGCATCGCCGTTGAGCCCGGTCACGACTCCGAGCCACTCCCAAAGACCGGCACGGCCGGCCTGCATCAGCAACCCGGCACCCAAGCAAAGCAAAACCCAAAGCGCAGAATAGGTATCGGCGGTCCCGAAGACGTGAAAGTCAGGGTCGAGTTCGAAGGTCGAAAGCTTCATGCCGAGGGCTTCGAGCAGAATCCCGCTCACGTCATCGTTGGGACTCATCGCCAGCGCGCCCAGCATGACGCTGCGGGTGGTGTCGCTCGTGCTGAGCGAGTCGCAGGCTCGCTTCAACTCCGCGACCTCAGGCTGCCAAGCTTTGGCCCCACTCTGAGCCGAATACGCGAGCGACATCACCGCGTGACGCGCTCGAGTCAGTGCAGCTTCATGGCGCGCGCTCGGACTATCTGGGATCGGCACCTGCAATTCTTGAGCGCATTTGTCATTCTCTTCGGATAGCGAAGGAGCGCTCGAAGCTGGCGCCGGTGTCAGCGGAACAGTTTGGGCGAAATCCTCGAGTCTCAAGAACGCGACCGAACTGAAGCCCAAAAAGCCAATGAACAACGGCAATGCCACGACGATCCGTACCCAGCTTTTCCCCCTCGGAACCGCAAAGGCCACGAGTAGAAAGACCAACTGCGCGGCCCCGAGCGGCGCCGCAAAGTCGCCGATGGTATCGAGATCGATTCGCCCCCAACTCGGAATGGTCCAAAACACGAACTTCAGCCCCAGCAGGCTGACCCACGCGGGCAGTTTGAACACCCACATTCCGAGCACGAGTGCCAGCACGCTTGGCACCGCCAAGACAAAGGGCAGCGCAGCCAGCAGCACCCGCGTCCAAACACTGCCTCGCGTCGTCATTCGATTGGGGTCGCCGACATCGGAGTGAGGTCTTTACTACGCCGCGTTAGCCGGATCCATCTTGGCTGGCAGTTCTGGTCATTGGCGGAACCGGATACTTGATCTTTGGTCTTTTGCTCGTGAACAGTTCGAACAGAATCACGAGGTTAGGAACAACGAACGTGATCGCGCCTAGTACTGGATTGATTATCGCTAGGATCAACAGCCACGAAGTCTGCAGCACGATAATTGGCCCGAGCGCGCCCCACTTGCCAAAACGCCGAGCAAACGGATCTCCAGCCGCAGAAAGCGGTGGATAGGTCAGCCAGATGGCTTCGCCAACGTGGTTCTTTGCTTCGTTCCATCTAGCGGTGAGTGCATCGAGCGACCGGTGAGCAGCAATCACGCCAAGGAAGCTCGACATCCCGATGAGCTGGCCAACTATGGCCAACCCATACGGGCCATAGTGCAGGAACGTTTCAATGTGGAGTGTCGATGAACCAAGGTCACTCTTTTTGAGTAGCAGGCCGAATGCGGCAAAAAGAGCGGTCTGGAGGCCTAGATTCCAGGATATGCGCCAGTTGATTAAGCTGTCCTCGTGCTTCAGGTAATCACGCAAGGTGGAATACAACTTGTCGGCATCAGCCATGCGTGCACGATAGTCGCCGCCCCGTTTCCGCGGAAAAGCCAACGCGTAGGTATTTCTTCACTGTGGACGTTCATGACTCAGCGGCCGAGCGTTGGAAGCGCCGCGCGCTGCCAGGGGTGGGAGAGGGGGCGATCGCGATCCAGCAATGCAGCTCGAATGCCGGCGCGCTGCTGCGAGATGCGAGGATTTTTCCTTGAGCCGCGCCACAGCGGCCGCGTGCCCCCAATCAAATCGACCTCAATGCCTGCCGGGCTCCCACAGAAACGCGTGCCAGGCGTTCGACCCGTTCCATGAGCCGACGATGGCGCCGTGATCGTTCACGTCATTCGCGGCGCTGGGGTGTCCGCCGAGCGGTACACGCTCAACGCGCCTGGTCGTTTCCCACTGAACCGCGACTGGGTCGCCCGAGGTCAGCGTATCGCCGCCCACCACCAACCCCGCCTTGTTGAGCGCCTTGGGCACCGACTGCACGCCGTCGGGTAGACTCGGCAAACGCCAGGCGCGCCGGCCCGCCCACTTCATCCCAACGACCGCGTTGTCGGCGACGACGTAGCCGACAATCTCGCCGTCGTTGTTGACGCCGAACGCTTCACCGTTCGTCCCACCGAGCAGGCTCAATTCAGTCAAGCCCTCAGCCTTCGAACACTTGAAGCCCCCAGTCTCAGCGTAGTTGCCGCCTCTCCTGATCCGAATTTCAGGGGAGATATTTTGATCCACACGGGGGCGCGTCGGATCGGCAATGAAGTACTCAGAGGCATTCAAAGCGAAGATGG
>Ga0164241_10006543_pt1 | contig 10605 bp, 12 predicted proteins | sample OricomyardsoilBY_FD_108780 | JGI IMG/M metagenome (GOLD analysis project Ga0164241, IMG submission 108780) | Backyard soil microbial communities from Emeryville, California, USA - Original compost - Back yard soil (BY) | ecosystem: Environmental > Terrestrial > Soil > Unclassified | place: USA... | reverse complement strand
GCCACGGCGCGCGCGCGATCGGCGGCGAGCAAAGCGGCGCTGCCGGTCAGCGGATCGACATCGGCGGCCGAGCCGTCGGTCTGGCCCTTCACCGTCAGGCGCACGCGCGGGTCGCGCGTCGCCGCGCGCGCCCAGGCGACCAGCGCCTCGGGCGATTGCGGCAGCGCGGCCGAGCCGGGCGCGAAATCGAGCATCCCGGCACTCGCCACCGGCATCGGATCGGGCAGCATCGGCGCGTCGAAGGCGGAGCGGAAGCTTTGCGCCACCGCCTTGCCGTCGAGCTGCTGCGAGGCCAGCACGAACACGAAGAAGCCGACCAGCAGCAGCGCCAGATCGGCGAGCGTGATCAGCCAGACCGGGCGGCCGGGCGCGGCCTCGGGAAAATCGTCCATCGTCACGCCGCCTCGACCAGGCTCGGTTTGCGCGGGCGCTCGCGTTCGGCGAGCGTTACCAAAGGTGCGGCAATCCGCATGCGCTCGAACGCTTCCTCGCGCGCGCGGCGTTTCAGGCGCGCGGCGATCGGCAGCGCGACCAGGTTCGCGATCAGCGCGCCGTAGAGCGTGGCGAGCAACGCCACCGCCATCGCGCCGCCGATCGCCGACGGGTCCTGCATCGCCATGAACATGCGGACGAGGCCGATCAACGTGCCGACCATGCCCATCGCCGGAGCGACCTCGGCCATGCCGGTCCACATCTCGGCGGCGGCGAGATGGCGCTCGATCCGCGCGCGGCGTGCCTGTTCGACCAGTGCGCCGACTTCGACCGGCGGCTTGCCGTCGACCACCGCCGCCACCGCCGTGGCGACGTCGGGATCGGCGATCACCGAGCGATCGAGCGCCATCACACCGTGGCGCAAGGCGATACGGCCGAGCGCCGCGATCTGCTCGACCAAAGGCGTCGCGTCGAACCGGCGGCGCAGCAAGGTCGTCACCGCGGCCAGCCCGCGACCCAGATCGCGCGCCGGCGTGCGCAAGATCGTGGCGAGCGCGGTGCCCCCGGCAACGATGGCGAGCGCCGTCGGATCGAGGAAGGGCGCGGCGAGCTGGGCGAGATCGGTCATGCGCGCCCTACGTGCAAGGCGCGGGCCAATCGCCTCCACTCCTGCGCAGCGCCGGGCGCACCGGCAAGGCGGCGGCAAGACCGGCAATATCTTGCCGTTCGGCTTGCCGCTTGCCGGCAGCACGAAGGCGCCGGGCGATCCCGCGGCAATTGGCACGACGATTGCTTGGAACCCGGCGAACACAAGTGCGGGAGACCGACACATGGCGAATGACAGTCTTTTCGGGGTGCACGGCGCCGCGCTCGAGGTGCGGGCGCAGCGCATGGGCGTGCTCGCCTCGAACATCGCCAACGCATCCACACCGGGCTTCAAGGCCAAGGACATCGATTTCAAGTCCGCGCTCGCGCAAGTCGAGCAGACGGGCGACGAGGGCGATGCGCCGACCGATCTCAGCGCCTCCACGCTGTATCGCGTGCCGCTGCAGCCGTCGCTCGACGGCAACACGGTCGAGCTCAACACCGAGCAGACCGCGTTCGCGGAGAATGCCGTCGCCTATCAGACGACGCTCAGCTTCCTGAACGGGCGGATCGCCGAGGTCACCCGGGCGCTGAAGGGGGAATAAGCCATGGCCGACGCTCCCCTCACCATCTTCCAGGTCGCCGGCCGCGCGATGTCCGCGCAGCTGGTGCGGATGAACACCACCGCCTCGAACCTGGCCAATGCCGGCGCGATCACGTCGTCGCCGGATACCGCCTATCGCACGATGAAGCCGGTGTTCCGCACCGAATACGACAAGGCGACCGGCCTCGCGACGGTCAATGTCGAGCGCGTCGTGACCGCCGGCGAGGACCCGACCAAACGCTACGACCCCTCCAACCCGCTCGCCGACAAGGACGGCAATGTGTGGGAAGCGGCGGTCGATCAGACCCGTGAGCTCGTCGACATGATGGAGACGGCGCGGAACTACCAGAACAACGTCGAGGTGATGAACACCGCCAAGTCGCTCATCGTCGACACCCTCAAGCTCGGACACTGATCATGGCAACCGCATTCGATTCCACGCTTTCCAGCCTGGGCATCCCGACCACCGCTTCGGCCGCCGCCGCGGCGCAGACCGCGGCCGCATCGGCGAGCGGCAGCTCGCAGACGCTCGACCAGTCGGACTTCCTGAAGCTGATGACCGCGCAGATGCAGAACCAGGATCCGTTCAACCCGGTCGATAACACGCAGATGATCGCGCAGATGGCGCAATTCTCGTCGGTCGCCGGCATCAGCCAGATGAACACGACACTGCAGGCGATCGCCGACAAATTGAACGGCACCACGCCGTCCGACGCGATGGCCTATGTCGGCCGTACGGTGCTGACCGAGGGCGACACGGCCTATGGCCGCACTTCGGGCGGGATCGCCGGCGCGGTCGAGCTCGACGGTGACGCGACCGACGTCAACGTCACGATCGCCGACGGCAGCGGCAAGGTGCTCAAGACGCTCGATCTCGGCCAGCAGGCGCAAGGCACGGTCAATTACGACTGGGACGGCACCGCCGCCGACGGCACCGACGCCGGCACCGGCCCGTTCAAGGTGACCGTCGCGGCCAGCAACGGCGCCGCCAACGTCTCCGCGCACAGCCTCGTCTGGGCGCCGGTCGAATCCGTCTCGATGCCGAGCTCGGGTGATCCCGTCCTGACCGTCGCCGGAATCGGCACCATTCCCACCAGCGCCGTTCGCCAGATCGGCTGATCCGCCATCCCCAAGGAGTAAGACCCAATGTCCTTCTACACCTCGCTCAGCGGCCTGCAGGCGGCCCAGACCGACATGTCGACGATCTCGCACAATCTGGCGAACGTCGCGACCAACGGCTTCAAGAAGAGCCGTTCGGAATTCGCCGACGTGATCGCGTCGAACTTCGCGACCGATCCGCGCCGGATGACCGGCTCGGGCGTGGCGCTGAAGCAGAACGTGCAGGACTTCGCCGAGGGCAGCCTGCAGACGACCTCGTCGTCGCTCGACCTCGCCATCTCCGGCGACGGCTTCTTCGCGGTGAAGACCGCGGGCAATAACGGCGCGCTGCAATATACCCGCAACGGCAGCTTCCTAGTCGACGCCAACCATTTCATCGTCGATGCGCAGGGCAGCGATCTGCAGGCCTATCCGGTCGACGCGAGCGGCAACGTCACCGCCTCGGGCAGCGACGGGCTGACCAATGTCCAGATTCCCGAGACGAGCGGCACGCCGAACGCGACTTCCAAGGTCTCGATCGCGGTCAATCTCGGCTCCGGCTCGTCGGCGCCGGCGAGCACACCGTTCGATCGCAGCGATTCGTCGAGCTACAACAACTCGACCGCGACGACGATCTATGACGCCAACGGCAACGCGCAGACGCTGACCAATTATTATGTCCGCAACCCCGCGGGCGACGGCACCGACGGCTCGACCGGCTGGAACGTCTATTCCTATGTCGGCGATCAGGCGCTGACGTCGGGCGGCAATCCCGGCGTGCCGGTGTCGTTCGACGCGACCGGCAACATGACCACGCCCACCGCCGCGATCTCGTACGATGCCTTCACGCCGCCGAGCACCGGCACGCCGCAAGCCATCTCGCTCGACCTGTCCGGCTCGACGCAGAAGGCGGCGACCTTCGCGGTCGCCGCGCGCAGCCAGGACGGCGTTTCGGTCGGCCAGCTTTCGGGCATCAGCATCGACGACGCGGGCATCATCAAGGCGAGCTTCTCCAACGGCGACACCAAGATGCTGGGCAAGGTGGCCTTGGCCAATTTCTCGAACCCGACGGGTCTCAGGCAGATGGGCAACAGCTATTGGGCGGCGACCGGCATTTCGGGTTCGCCGACGATCGGCGCGGCGGGCGAGAACGGCTTCGGATCGCTGATGTCGGGCACGATCGAGGGATCGAACGTCGACATCACCGAGGAGCTGGTCAACCTGATCGCGGCGCAGCGCAATTTCCAGGCGAACGCCAAGGCGCTCGATACGTCGAGCCAGATTTCCGAAACCATCTTCAACATGCGCAGCTGATCTGAGGAGCGGATCGGAGACGCGCCATGGATAAACTGGTCTACACCGCGGCCTCGGGGCTCAAGGCGCACATGGCCGCGCAGGCGGCGATCGCGAACAACATCGCGAACGCCTCCACGACCGGCTTCCGCGCCGACCGCGTGGTGTTCGATCGCCTGTCGGTCACCGGCCCCGGCTTCGACACGCGCACGCCGGCGAGCGAGGAGGTGGTCGATGCCGATCGCCGCGCCGGCGCGATCATGCAGACCGGCCGCTCGCTCGACGTCGCCATCACCGGCGAGGACTGGCTGGCGGTGCAGGCTCCGGACGGGACGGAGGCATACACCCGGCGCGGCGACCTTCAGGTCAACGCATCGGGTGTGCTGGAAACCGGCGACGGTTTCCCGGTGATGGGCTCGGGGGGGGCCATCACCGTCCCGCCAGCGCAGAAGATCCTGATCGCCGACGACGGCACGCTTTCGATCGTGCCGCCGGGCGGCGACCCGAGCACACCGCAGGTGGTCGACAAGCTCAAGCTGGTCAGCACCAAGGGCTCCGACACCGCCAAGGGCCTCGACAACCTGCTCTATGTGCGCGGCGGCGGCGTGTTGCCGCAGAACATGGACGCCAAGGTCGAGAGCGGCGCGCTCGAAGGCTCGAACGTCGACATGACCCAGGCGCTGGTCGACATGATCGAGAACCAGCGCGCCTACGAAGTGCAGGCGAACCTGATGAAGGAAGCCAAGAACATGGACGAGAGCGGCGCATCGACGATGCGCATGCCCAGCTGAGGAATTAGGATATGAGCAGCGCAGCCATGCATATCGCGCGCACCGGGCTCGATGCCCAGGACATGCGCATGCGGGTGATCTCGAACAACCTCGCCAACGTGAACACCACCGGCTTCAAGAAGAGCCGCGCGGCGTTCGAGACGCTGGCGTACCAGACCATCACCGCGCCGGGCGCGCCCTCCACCTCGGAGAGCAATTACGCGACCGGGCTGAACCTCGGCACCGGCGTGCGCGTGCAGGGCACCGCGCGGATGGACACCGAAGGCTCGATGCAGACCACCGGCAACAGCCTCGATCTCGCCCTGGACGGCGACGGCTATTTCCAGGTGCAGCTGCCGGGCGGCCAGCTCGGCTATACCCGCGCCGGCAATTTCTCGCGCTCGCCCGAGGGCCAGCTCGTCACCTCCGAAGGCTATCAGGTGATGCCGGGCATCACCATCCCCGAGGGCGCGACCGCGATCACCGTGGGCACCGACGGCACCGTCTCGGCGACCTTGCCGGGGCAGACCGATTCGAGCCAGATCGGCCAGATCCAGGTCGCCAGCTTCCCCAATTCGGCAGGGCTGAAGGAGACCGGCGACAATTACCTCGTCGAAACCTCCGCGAGCGGCGCGGCCAATCTCGGCGTCGCCGGGCAGGACGGGCGCGGCAACATCCGCCAGGGGATGCTCGAAGGCTCGAACGTCAACGTCGTCGAGGAGCTGGTCGACATGATCGAATGCCAGCGCGCCTATGAGGTCAATTCGAAGATGATCTCGGCGACCGACGATATGCTCAAATACGTCAACCAGCAGATCTGAGCCATGCACGCAGGAATCAAATTCGCCGCCGGGCTGCTCGCAGGCACCTTGCTCGCCATCGCGCTCGCGCCGGTGCCGGCGCAGGCCGCCGGTCACAAGAAGCACAAGGAAGATTTCACCACGCCGATGCCGATGGTCGCGCCCGCCGCGCCGCCGCCGGCGGCCAACGGGGCGATCTTCCAGGCCGATGACGGCTATGCCGCGCTGTACGAAGGGCCGCGCGCGCGCCGCGTCGGCGATCCGCTGACGATCGTGCTGGTGGAACATACCACCGCCTCGAAATCGGCGAGCTCGAACCTCGATTCGGGCGGCGGCTTCGGGCTGACCCCGCCGACCACCGGCGCGCTGTCGCTGTTCAAGTCGACCGACGCCAGCGTCAGCGGCACGCGCAACTTCAAGGGCGCGGGCACCGCCGACCAGTCGAACGCGCTGACCGGTGAGATCAGCGTCACCGTGGCCGCGGTCTATCCCAACGGCACGATGCTGGTGCAGGGCCAGAAGCGCGTCACGCTCAACCGCGGCGACGAGTTTATCCAGATCAAGGGCCTGGTCCGCACCGCCGACATCGCCAGCGACAATACCGTGCTGTCGACCCGCGTGGCCGATGCGCAGATCGCCTATACCGGCAAGGGCGACGTCGCCCGCGCCAGCCGCCAGGGGTGGCTCAGCCGCTTCTTCTCGGTGATCAGCCCGTTTTAATGGTTAATTTCGGCACGCTTCTTGCTGTGATGCGGGTCGAACGACGCGAATTGGAATTGCCGATGCTCCGCTTTGTCCTTGCCGCTCTTGCCGCCTTGCTCGTCGCGACGCCGGCTTATGCCGATCGCATCAAGGACCTGGGCGAGTTCCAGGGCATTCGCACCAACCAGCTGACCGGTTACGGCGTGGTGGTCGGGCTGCCGGGCACCGGCGACGACAACCTGCAATATACCATCCAGTCGATGAAGTCGGTCGCTTCGCGCTTCGGGCTGCAATTGCCGGCGAGCGCCAATGAGGGGCTGAAGAACGCCGCGGTGGTGATGATCACCGCCGATCTGCCGCCGTTCGCCAAGCCCGGCCAGACGCTCGACATCACCGTCGCCTCGATGGGCAAGGCCAAGTCCCTGCGCGGCGGCGCGCTGATCCTCACCCCGCTCTACGGCGCGGACGGCCAGATCTACGCGATGGCGCAGGGCAATCTCGCGGTCGGCGGGCTGGGCGCCGAGGGCAAGGACGGCTCGCAGATCGTGGTCAACATTCCCTCGGCCGGCCGGATCCCGAACGGGGCGACGGTCGAGCGCGCGGTGGCGACCGGTTTCGACACCGCGCCCTATCTCACCTTCAATCTCTCGCGCGCCGATTTCACCACCGCGCAGAATGTCGCCGCGGTGATCAACCAGCGTTTCGGAACCGGCTCCGCCGATGCGGTCGACGGCGTGTCGATCCGCGTCCATGCGCCGCAGGGCGCCGATGTGCGCGCGACGCTGATGAGCGAGATCGAGAATCTCGACGTGGTCGCCGCCGATCCGCCCGCGCGCGTGATCGTCAATGCGCGCACCGGCACGGTGGTGATCAACTCGGCGGTACGCGTCAGCGCCGCCGCGGTCACCCACGGCAAGCTCACCGTGCGGATCGACGAGACCCAGCATGTCAGCCAGCCGCTGCCCTTCAGCCAGGGCCAGACCGCGACCGAGCAGAAGAGCGCGCTCGCGGTGGACGAGGAGCATCACCCGATGTTCCTGCTCGATCCCGGCCCCAAGCTGGCCGACGTGGTCAAGGCGGTGAACGCGATCGGCGCCTCGCCGGCCGACCTGGTCGCGATCCTCGAGGCACTGAAAGAGGCAGGCGCGCTCAAAGCCGACCTGATCATCCTGTGAGCACGATCAATCCCAACACCGGCGCGATCGCGGGCGGCACGGCGGGCGACACCAGCCGGCTGTCGACGCGCGCCAATCTCGACAAGGCGGGCACGCAGTTCGAGGCGGTGTTCACGCAGATGATGCTGAAATCGATGCGCGAGGCGAAGCTGAGCGACGGGCTGTTTGATTCGAAGGATTCGGATACCTGGCGCGGGATGCAGGATCAGCGCATCGCGCAGGCGATGGCCGAGCACACGCCGATGGGCATCGGCAAGGCGATGACCGACTTCCTCGCCAAGTCGCAAGCTTCGCTCCAGGCAGGCAGCGCGGCCGCCGGCCCCGCGGGTGACGCGCCATGAGCGACCTGCTGACGATCGGCGCCAGCGGTGTGCGCGCGTATCAGAGCGCGCTCACCACGGTCTCCGAGAACATCACCAATTCGGGCAGCACCGGCTATACGCGCCGCACGACCGGCCTGGCCGAAGTGCCGGCAGCGGGCGGACTGACCACGCAAGGCGTTGCCGCCACCGGCAACGGCGTGCAGGTCACCGGCGTTTCCAGCGCGATCGATCCGCTGCGCAATGCCGCGGTGCGCACGTCGGGCTCGGACCTCGCCAAGACCGAAGGCGGGATCCAGTGGCTGAGCCAGATCGAGTCCGCGCTGTCGGGCAACCAGCTCGGCGACCGTCTCACCGCCTTCTTCAATTCCGCGCAGTCGGTCGCGGCCGATCCCACCTCCAGCGCGGCGCGCGCCACGATGCTCGAATCCGCGAACGGCGTCGCCGGCGCCTTTGCCGGCACCGGCCAGGCGCTCGACCAGATCAGCGCCGGGATCGACGCGACCGCCGATGCCGCGACCACCAGTCTCGACGGCCTCGCCGCCGCGCTTGCCAAGGTGAACGACGCGCTGGGCCGCACGCAGCAGGCCTCGAGCGCCGCCGCGCAGCTGACCGACCAGCGCGATCAATTGCTCGAATCGATGAGCGCGATCACCGACGTGTCGGTCACGCTCGACGCCGCCGGGCGCGCCGCGGTGCGGCTCGGCGGATCGAACGGCCCGACGCTCGTCGCGGGCTCCGAAGCGGGCGCGGTCACGTATGTGCACAGCGCGAGCGGCGGCGTATCGTTCGCCGTGCACCGGGCTGGCGAATCCGCCACCTTCGTGCCGCAGGGCGGCGCGCTCGCCGGCGTCGCCGACGGCGCGCAGCGCGTGGCCGACACGCGCAACGCACTGAACACGATCGCATCGAATTTCGTCGACGGCGTCAACGCGGTGCAGGCGCAGGGTGTCGACCTCAACGGCGCGCTCGGCGCGCCGATGTTCGAAGCGGGCGACAGCCCGACCGACATCAGCATGGTCCTGGCCGATCCCGCCGGCATCGCCGCGGCCTCGGTCGGCGGCGGGAGCCGCGACAACAGCAATCTCCAGGCGCTGGCCACGGTGCGCAGCACGGGCAAGTATGAGAGCGGGTTGACGTCGCTCGCCGCGAACAACGCGGCGACGCTGACGCAGCGCCAGACCGTGGCCAATGCGCAGGGGGCGATCCACGACAATGCGGTCGCGGCGCGCGATTCCTCGGCCGGGGTCAATCTCGACAGCGAAGCGGTCGATCTGATGCGCTTCCAGCAGGCCTATTCGGCGTCGAGCCGCGTGATCCAGGTCGCGCGCGACACGCTGCAGACCATCCTCGATATCCAGTGAGCGGTGCCATGCAGATCAGCACATCCCTCTTCTACGATCGCTCACTCAGCGCGATGACCAGCCTGTCGGCGCAGGCCGACACGATCAACGCGCAAATCTCGAGCAACAAGAAAGTCTCGGCCGCGTCGGACGATGTCGTGGCGTGGCAGCAGCTTCAGGGGCTGGCGCAGGCCAAGGCCGACGATACCGCTTATGCGAGCAACATCTCGCTCGCCCAAAGCCTGCTGACGCAGTCGGATTCGACGCTGTCGAGCATCACCACGCAAATCCAGCAGGCACAGCAGCTGGCGCTCCAGGCGAGCAACGGCACGCTGACCGATGCGGATCGCGCGACGATGGCGACGCAGCTGCGTTCGATCGGCGACGAGCTGGTCAGCCTCGCCAATACCAAGGATGCGCGCGGACAACCTTTGTTCGGCGCCGCCACCGGCGACACCGCCGTCTCGGTCGGCACTGACGGCAAGGTGAGCTTCGCGGGCACCGGCACACCCGCCGGCATGCCGATCGGCAACGGCCAGACGATCCAGGCGACCGACAGCGCGCAACAAGTGTTCGGCGTCTCCACCACGAGCGGCCAGAGCGACATCTTCGCGATCGTCGGCAAGCTCGCCGACGCGCTCCAGGCGGGTGGCGACGTCAGTGCGGCGGTTGCGAGCGCGATCACCGATCTGGGCAGCGCGAGCGACCAGATCGCAGCGGCGCGCGGCTCGGTCGGCGCGCGCGGCGCACGGCTGGATCTCGAAGCGTCGCGATTGCAGACCGCGGCGACCGACCGCGAGACGATGCGGAGCGGGCTGCAGGACACCGACGTCACGACGGCGATCACCGAGCTGCAAAAAACCATGACGATCCTGCAGGCGACGCAGGCGAGCTTCACCAAGCTCAGCTCGCTGTCGCTGTTCGATTATCTGAAATGAGCGATTGCAGGGAAGAAAGCGCTCGCCGGTAACGTCTTGGCGAGGAAATACGGTTAACCGATGGGCCAAGCGGCCGTTTGGTTAAAGGCGCGATAAGGGGGTTCGACACTAGACAATGTTTCCGATTATCGGCTTCGTCGTCCTTCTCGTCATGGTGTTTGGCGGTTTCGTCATCACCGGTGGCGCGATCGGGCCTGTCGCCGAGGCGATTCCGCACGAGATGCTGATCATCGGCGGCGCGGCCGCGGGCGCGCTCATCATCGGCAATTCGATGAAGGAGCTCAAGGCGCTGGGCGGCGGCGTGATGAAGGTCTTCAAAGGCCCGAAATACAAGAAGCAGGATTATCTCGACACGATCTTCCTCGTCTCGAAGCTGATGAAGATGCTGCGGATGGAAGGGCCGATCGCACTCGAACCGCATGTCGAAGACCCCAAATCCTCCGCCATCTTCGCCGAATATCCCCGGCTGCTCGCCGATCACACGCTGGTCAATCTGATCGCCGATACGCTGCGCCTCGTCGTCGTCTCGTCGGGCACGCTCGACG
>Ga0164241_10006542_pt1 | contig 10607 bp, 19 predicted proteins | sample OricomyardsoilBY_FD_108780 | JGI IMG/M metagenome (GOLD analysis project Ga0164241, IMG submission 108780) | Backyard soil microbial communities from Emeryville, California, USA - Original compost - Back yard soil (BY) | ecosystem: Environmental > Terrestrial > Soil > Unclassified | place: USA... | reverse complement strand
GTGACGGAAGCGATCGCCCGCGAGGCGTTCCGCCTGGCTGCATCGAAGCTGTCGGTGGATACACAGTTCGTGACGCGCCAAGTGCGTTGATGAGGATGTGTTGATGAGCGCGAAAGAACTACGTCAGAAGTCGTCGGCCGATCTGCAGAAAGAACTGCTCGATCTGCGTCGCGAACAATTCAATCTGCGCATGGCGCGTGCGACTGGCCAGGCTGCCAAGCCTGATCAGTTCAGCAAGGTCCGTCGCAATATCGCGCGCCTGAAGACTGTTCAGGCTGAACAGCTTCGCGTCGCGAAAGGTAAGTGAGCATGAGCAAGCAAGCAAAGCCGGCGGAAGCCGCAGCCGAGAAGGCTGGCCGTACCATGACCGGCAAGGTGGTCAGCAGCAAGATGCAGAAGACCATCACGGTGGTGGTCGAACGCTACGAGCCGCATCCCCGTTACGGCAAGTACATCCGTCGCACCACGCGCCTGCTGGCGCACGACGAAAGCGGTGAGAGCCGTGAAGGCGATGTCGTTGCGATCGAGCAGTGCCGTCCGCTGTCGCGTCACAAGAGTTTTCGTCTGGTGCGCGTCATCAGCCGCGCCGGCCAGACTTCGGGAGATGCGACGCCATGATTCAGATGCAAACGTTGCTCAATGCCGCTGACAACAGTGGCGCCCGCAGCCTGATGTGCATCAAGGTTCTGGGCGGTTCCAAGCGTCGCTATGCGACCGTTGGCGATGTCATCAAGGTCAGCGTCCGCGATGCCATTCCGCGTGGCAAGGTCAAGAAGGGCGAAGTGTATGACGCCGTGGTGGTTCGCACCCGATTCGGCGTGCGTCGTCCGGATGGATCGCTGATCCGTTTCGACGGCAATGCCGCTGTGTTGCTTACGCCGAAGCTCGAACCGGTGGGTACCCGTATCTTCGGACCGGTCACCCGCGAACTGCGCACGTCGCAGTTCATGAAGATCATTTCGCTCGCGCCCGAAGTGCTGTGAGAGAGCCATGAACAAGATTCGCAAAGGCGACGAAGTCGTCGTAACAGCTGGTCGTGACAAGGGCCGCCGCGGCACCGTCATCAAGATGCTTGAAGGCAAGGTGCTGGTCGAGAGCATCGGTATGGTCAAGCGTCACACCAAGCCGAATCCGCAGAAGAACGTGCAGGGCGGCATCGTGGAGAAGGAATCCGCGATCGACGTGTCCAACGTCATGCTGTGGAATCCGGTAACGAAGAAGGGTGACCGTGTCGGTCTGCGCACGCTCGCGGACGGTCGCAAGGTTCGCTTCTTCAAGTCGAACAAGGAAGTCGTGGACGCCTGAGGGCGTCCTGATATCGAGTTGACGCATCAGGCGTTGCGCACACTGAGAACGCCGAGCAGTAACAGGATTTTTTATGGCCAGACTTCAACAGTACTACCGCGAAAAAGTGGTTCCCGAGCTTCAGAAGAGCCTCGGCGTCGCGAACATCATGCAGGTGCCGAAGATCACCAAGATCACGGTCAACATGGGCGTGGGCGAAGCCGTCGCAGACAAGAAGATCATGGACAACGCGGTGGCCGACATGACCAAGATCACCGGCCAGAAGCCGCTGGTCACGCGTTCGCGCAAGTCGGTCGCGACCTTCAAGCTGCGTGATGGCCTGGCAATCGGCTGCAAGGTCACGCTGCGCGGCGCGCGCATGTATGAATTCCTCGATCGCCTGGTGAATATCGCGATGCCCCGCATTCGCGACTTTCGCGGCGTGAGCGCACGTTCCTTTGATGGCCAGGGCAACTACAACTTTGGCGTCAAGGAACAGATCATTTTCCCGGAGATCGCGTACGACCAGATCGATGCGATCCGCGGCATGGACATCACGATCACGACGACGGCGCCCGACGACAAGTCAGGTCGTGCGCTGCTCGAAGCGTTCAGTTTTCCGTTCCGCAAGTAACTTCCCCGAATATTCAGGGCGACAAGAGCTTATGGCCAAGACCTCGATGATCAATCGCGAAGAGAAGCGCGCGAAGCTCGTCAAACGCTACGCTGCCAAGCGTGCGCGACTGAAAGAGATCATCCGCAAGCCGACCACTTCGGCTGGCGAGCGTGAAGCTGCCGTCGCGCAGCTTGCGGCGCTGCCGCGCGATTCCAGCAAGTCGCGCCAGCGTAACCGCTGTCAGATCACCGGCCGTCCTCGCGGTTACTACCGCAAGTTCGGTCTCGGGCGTACCAAGCTGCGCGAAGCAACCATGCGCGGCGAAATTCCGGGCCTCGGGCTGGCCAGCTGGTAACAGCTGGTACCACTGGAGCACCACATGAGCATGACGGATCCCATTGCCGATTTCCTGACTCGCATTCGCAACGGCCAGTCTTCGGGCAAGCCCGAAGTCAACGCGCCGACCTCCAAGCTCAAGCTTGCGATCGCGAAGGTACTTAAGGACGAAGGCTACATTGAAGATTTTTCGGCCAACCTCAACGACGGCGGCAAGCCGACGCTGGCAGTTCAGCTGAAGTATTACCAGGGCCGTCCGGTAATCGATCGGCTCGAGCGCGTCAGTCGACCTGGCCTGCGGGTCTACAAGGGCAAGGATGAATTGCCCACCGTTCTGGGCGGTCTTGGTATTGCGATTGTGTCGACGTCGCAGGGCGTCATGACGGATCGCCAGGCACGCGCGGCCGGTCACGGCGGCGAAGTGCTCTGCATCGTTTCCTAAGGTGCGCACATGTCACGAGTAGCAAAACAGCCTGTGGCGCTGCCAAAAGGCGTAACAGCAACCATCGCGGCCCAATCGGTAGCGGTGAAGGGTGCCAAGGGCACCTTGACGCTCGCGATCAACGATCGCCTGGTCAAGATCGTGGAAGACGCCCAGACGCTCAAGGTCGAGAAGCTCAACGAGAGCCGCGAAGCCGATATGGTCGCTGGTTCAACACGTGCGCATCTCGCGAACATCGTCGAAGGTGTCAGCAAGGGTTACGAGCGCAAGCTCGAACTCGTCGGCGTCGGCTACCGCGCGCAGGCTCAGGGCAAGAATCTGAACCTGACGCTGGGCTTCTCGCATCCGGTGGTCTATGAGGCGCCGGAAGGGATCACCATCGAAACGCCGAGCCAGACGGAAATCATCCTGAAGGGCACGGACGTGCAGAAGCTCGGTCAGGCGGCTGCGAACATCCGCAGCTACCGTCCGCCGGAGCCCTACAAGGGCAAAGGCGTGCGTTTCGCCGGCGAGAAGATCGAACTTAAGGAAGCGAAGAAGAAGTAATCAGATTCTTCGCATACACGAGATACGAGTACCTAGTGATGAACAAGAATGTCCAGCGACTGCGCCGCGCCGTGCGTGCACGCGCCAAGATCCGCGAGCTGAAGGCGCTGCGTCTGTCTGTGCATCGCACTTCGCAGCACATCTACGCGCAGATCTTCGACGTGAACTCGAAGGTACTCGCTGTCGCCTCGACAGTGCAGAAGACCGTGCGCGGCGATCTCAAGGGTACCGGCAATATTGCCGCGGCCGCTGCGGTGGGCAAGGCGATTGCCGAGAAAGCGAAAGCTGCTGGCATCAAGCAGGTAGCGTTTGACCGATCCGGTTACAGGTATCACGGGCGCATCAAGGCGTTGGCCGATGCAGCGCGCGAAAACGGGCTTGAGTTCTAAGAGCTCCGAGGAATAGCTAAATGGCCAGAGTTGAAAAATCTGCTGCGTCCGACGAGTACATCGAAAAGCTCGTGGCGGTGAACCGCGTTGCCAAAGTCGTGAAGGGCGGCCGTCAGTTCGGCTTCACGGCACTGACCGTCGTGGGCGACGGCCGCGGCAAGGTCGGCTTCGGATACGGCAAGGCGCGTGAAGTGCCGGTGGCCATCCAGAAGGCTATGCAGGCTGCCCGCAAGAACCTCGCAAGCGTTGCACTCAAGAATGCAACGCTGCACTACGCGCTCAAGGGTGCCCACGGCACGACGCGTGTGTACATGCAGCCCGCAGCTGACGGTACCGGTCTTATCGCCGGCGGTGGCATGCGTGCTGTCTTCGAGTGTGCAGGCGTTCGCAACGTGCTGGCGAAGAGCTATGGCTCACGCAACCCGATCAACGTCGTACGTGCGACGTTCAAGGCGCTGACCAGCATTCAGTCGCCGGAAGACATCGCCGCAAAGCGCGGCAAGCGCGTCGAAGACATTCTCGGCGCCTAAGAGACGGACGGATTGAAGTCATGGCCAAGTCATCGAACAAGTCGGTCAGGGTCACGCTCGTGAAGAGCGTGTTCGGTCAGTTGAAGTCCCATCGCGCCACGGTGCGTGGTCTGGGGTTGCGCAAGATCCGCGACACGGCAGTGCTCGCAGATACGCCGGAAGTACGCGGCATGATTCGCGCTTCCGGTCACATGCTCAAAGTGGAAGAGATCGGCTGAGCGACGCTCGGCAAATCGCTTCTGAAGGATTGAATGCCATGAAGTTGAACACCATTTCTCCGGCACCGGGCAGCAAGAAGGTACGTCTGCGGGTCGGTCGCGGCGCATCTGCCGGCCAGGGCAAGACATGCGGTCGCGGCGTCAAAGGTCAGCGTGCCCGCAAGGGTGGCTATCACAAGGTCGGTTTCGAAGGCGGTCAGATGCCTTTGCAGCGTCGTCTGCCCAAGACCGGCTTTCGTTCGAAGGTGAAGGCGACGGTTGCGGAAGTGCGGCTGTCGGAACTGGCGAAGATTGAGGGCAGCGTGATCGATCTCGCAGCGCTCAAGGCCGCGAATGTAGTGCCTGCGCAGGTGCTGCGCGCGCGCATCGTCGCATCGGGCGAGTTTGCGAAAGCAGTGACAATCAAGGGTATCCACCTCACCAAGGGTGCGAAGGCCGCGATCGAAGCTGCCGGCGGCAAGATCGAATCCTGAACAGTCTTCAGTAACACTTACTGATCAGCAGAGAACCAGTGGCCACCAAATCCGCCAGCGAATCGTCACTTGCCGCCTTCGGCGAGATGACCCGCTTCGCAGAACTGCGGCAGCGGCTGTTCTTTCTGCTGGGCGCACTGATCGTGTACCGCATCGGAACGTTCATTCCTGTACCGGGGATCGATCCAGTGGCGCTCGCACGATTCTTCCAGTCGCAGCAGGGCACCATCCTGAGCATGGTGAACATGTTCTCGGGCGGTGCGATCAGCCGGTTGTCGATCTTCGCGTTGGGCGTCATGCCGTACATCTCGGCATCGATCATCATTCAGATGATGGCCACCGTGACGCCGTCGCTGGTGGCGGTCAAGAAGGAAGGCGAGTCCGGCCGTCGCAAGCTGACCCAGTACACGCGCTACGGCACAGTGCTGCTGGCGGCCGTGCAGGGCGCATCTGCTGCGATTGCGCTGCAGAACCAGAGTGTTGTGATCGCGCCGGGACCACAGTTCATTTTCATTGCGACGGTGACGCTGGTTGCGGGTTCGATGTTCCTGATGTGGCTGGGTGAGCAGATCACAGAGCGTGGCCTGGGCAACGGCATTTCGATGATCATTCTGGCCGGCATCGTCGCCGGTCTGCCGGCTGCGCTGGCCGGAACTCTGGAACTGGTGCGGACTGGCGAACTGAATCCGGCATTCGCACTGATCCTGTTTGGCATGGTGATCGCAGTGACCGCCTTCGTGGTGTTCGTCGAGCGAGGCCAGCGGCGGATACAGGTAAACTATGCGAAGCGCCAGCAAGGCCGGCGCATGTATGCCGGTCAGAGCACGCACCTGCCTTTCAAGCTGAACATGTCGGGTGTGATTCCGCCGATCTTCGCGTCGAGCCTGTTGCTGTTTCCGGCGACCATCGCAAGCTGGTCGGGTACTTCGCAGGGCTGGAGCTGGCTGCAGAGCGCTTCGGCAGCGTTGGGCCCTGGTCAGCCGGCGCACATGGTGCTGTACGGCACGCTGATCATTTTCTTCTGCTTTTTCTACACTGCGCTGGTATTCAACTCGCGGGAAACGGCGGACAACCTGAAGAAGTCCGGCGCCTTCATTCCCGGTATTCGTCCCGGCCAGCAAACCGGTGAATACATCGACAAGGTGCTGACGCGGCTGACGGTCTGGGGCGCGCTGTATGTGACGGTGGTGTGTTTGCTGCCGGAATTTCTGATCGCACGCTTCAGTGTGCCGTTCTATTTCGGTGGCACGTCGCTGTTGATCATGGTTGTCGTGGTCATGGACTTCCAGTCGCAGGTGGCGGCACACCTGATGTCGCATCAGTACGAAGGCCTGATGAAGAAGGCCAACCTGCGCGGCTACGGCAGGTCTGGGCAAACGTAAGGAATCCGGCCGCAGTCCGAAGCTGGAAGCCGTGAGAGCGGCCTCGGATACACGGCGTCGAGCAGCGGTCGGGCAGCGACCGCGTTGGAGAGAGAAATGAAGGTTCGTGCTTCCGTCAAGAAGATCTGCAAGAACTGCAAGATCGTCCGCCGCCGCAGGGTGGTGTATGTGATTTGTTCCGACGCGCGCCACAAGCAGCGTCAGGGCTGAGGCCCAAGCCGTTAAGGCATTGAGTCACAGGGTTTTTTAGTTTACAGTTCCGCGCTTTTCGTCGCGGGGAGAGACCGCAAAATGGCCCGCATCGCCGGTATCAACATACCGATGAACAAGCACGTGTGGGTGGGATTGACCCACATTTATGGCGTTGGCAAGACGCAGGCCCAGAAGGCCTGTGAAACTGCGGGCGTCAAGCTCAACACGCTCGTCAAGGACCTGACCGAAGCCGAAGTGGCTGCCCTGCGTTCGCAGATCGGCAAGCTCACCGTCGAAGGTGACCTGCGCCGTGAAGTGTCCATGAACATCAAGCGTCTCATGGATCTCGGTTGCTATCGGGGTATCCGTCATCGTCGCGGTCTGCCGCTGCGTGGTCAACGTACCCGTACCAACGCCCGTACCCGTAAGGGTCCGCGCAAGGCTGCGGTCAAGACCAACGCGCCTCCGGGCAAGGCATAACGGTTTAACCGGCTGCTGGGTTCTGGCGGCTGGCCAGGGACACCACTCGCAGCACTTTCGGTTTGATGAGGCAACATGGCTGATCAGAAGCAACAGGCGACCGGCGGCAACAAAGGCCGCAAGAAGGTCAAGAAGCACGTGACGGACGGCATTGCGCACGTCCACGCGTCCTTCAACAACACGATCATCACGATCACCGACCGGCAGGGCAACGCCTTGTCGTGGGCGACTTCCGGCGGCTGCGGTTTCCGCGGTTCTCGCAAGAGCACGCCGTTCGCTGCACAGGTGGCAGCCGAGAAAGCCGGTGTTGCGGCCCAGGAGCACGGTGTGAAGACAGTCGAAGTGCGCGTGACGGGCCCTGGCCCGGGCCGTGAATCGGCGGTGCGTGCGCTCAATGCCTGTGGTCTGAAAGTCACCAATATTTCCGACGTGACGCCCATCCCGCACAACGGGTGCCGTCCGCCGAAGAAGCGCCGCGTCTGATCGCGCGAGGATAGATTCAAATGGCTCGTTATCTCGGTCCCAAGTGCAAGCTCTCGCGTCGCGAAGGCACGGATCTGTTCCTGAAGAGTGGCGTGAAGTCGCTCGAATCCAAGTGCAAGCTGGAAGTGCCGCCGGGTGGCATCAAGGGCGAGCGCAAAAGCCGCCTGTCGGATTACGGTCTGCAGCTGCGCGAGAAGCAGAAGCTGCGCCGTATGTACGGCGTCCTTGAAAAGCAGTTCCGCAATTACTACATCAAGGCATCGGGTCGTCCCGGCGCCACGGGTTCAATCCTGCTGCAGATGCTTGAAGCCCGCCTGGACAACGTCGTCTACCGCATGGGCTTCGCGGCAACCCGCTCTGAGGCGCGTCAGCTGGTGAGCCACAAGTCCATCAACGTGAACGGCGAAGCGGTCAGCATTGCGTCGTATCAGTGCAAGGCGGGCGATGTGATCGCCGTGCGCGAAAGGGCGCAGAAGCAGTTGCGTATTCAGTCTGCGCTCCAGATCAAGGCGCAGGTCGGCTTCCCGGAATGGGTGGAAGTTGACGAGAAGAAGTTCCAGGGCACTTTCAAGCAGCTGCCCGACCGCGGGGACATTCTGCCGGATATCAACGAAAACCTCGTGGTTGAGTTGTACTCCAAGTAATTCGTGATTGGCTCCGGGAGTGTCGCTCCCGGAGGTCCAGGGTTTTGGATGCGTCCCGGTTCGGACGCGAAAGCCGTCTATCGGCACACAAGCAGGTAAATTTTCCATGCAGGCATCCGTTGGCGAATTCCTGAAGCCTCGTGTCGTCAAAGTCACGCCGACCACCACGCGTCAGGCCAAGGTCGTGATCGAGCCGTTCGAACGCGGCTTCGGCCACACCCTCGGCAACGCGCTGCGTCGCGTGCTGCTGTCCTCCATGCCTGGCTGTGCGATCACCGAAGTTGAAATCGACGGCGTGCTGCATGAATACACCAGCATTGAAGGTGTGCAGGAGGATGTGGTCGACATCCTGCTGAATCTCAAGCAGGTGGCGATCCGGCTGAATGCGCGCGATGTGACCGAGCTGCGTCTGCACAAGAAGGGTCCGGGCCCTGTGACGGCTGGTGACATCCAGCTCGATCACGACGTCGAAATTCTCAATCCGGATCTGGTCATTGCCAATCTGACCAAGGCCGGCGAACTGAACATGATGCTGAAGGTGGAGCGCGGTCGCGGTTATCGTCCGGCCATCCAGCGTGCAACGTTTGAAGAATCTTCGGGTCCGATCGGGCGTCTGCAGCTCGATGCGTCGTTCAGCCCGATCCGTCGTGTGACGTACAACGTCGAAAGCGCGCGCGTCGAGCAGCGCACGAACCTCGACAAGCTGATTCTGGACATTGAAACGAACGGCACCATCGATGCGGAAGAAGCCATTCGCCGCGCCGGCTCGATCCTGAAGGATCAGCTGTCGGTGTTCGTTGATCTTCAGGGTCAGGACGAAGGCGCCTCGAAGACGGCCGAACAGCAGTTCGATCCGATCCTGCTGCGTCCGGTGGATGAACTGGAGCTCACGGTTCGCAGCGCCAACTGCCTCAAGGCGGAGAACATTCACTACATCGGTGATCTCGTTCAGCGTACTGAAGTCGAGCTGCTGCGCACGCCGAACCTCGGCAAGAAGTCGCTCACCGAGATCAAGGAAGTTCTGGAAAGCCACGGTCTGTCGCTCGGCATGCGCCTGGACAACTGGCCACCTGTCAGCCTGAAGCGGGACGACGATCGGGACATCATCTAATAAGCAAACTGGCTGCTGGGTGCCGGACTGCCAGAGGGAAGACCTCGCGAAGTCCGGCGCCTGAAAGCCCCCTCAGGTTCAATAGTCGAAATTTATGCGTCACCAACTCTCCGGCCGGCAGCTCAGTCGCAATGCACCGCATCGCGCGGCAATGCTCCGCAATATGGCGGCATCCCTGCTGCGTCATGAAACCATTCGTACCACTCTGCCGAAGGCGAAAGAATTGCGCCGTGTCGTCGAGCCGCTGATCACGCTCGGCAAGAACGATTCGGATGCGAATCGCCGCCGTGCGTTTGCGCAGCTGCGCGATGCGGAAGTAGTCGTGAAGCTGTTTGAGAACCTCGGCCCGCGATTCAAAACGCGTCCGGGCGGCTACACCCGCATCCTGCGCATGGACGAGCGTCCGGGCGACAACGCGCCGATGGCATTGATGCAGTTGCTGGATCAGCCTGAGTCAGATGCGGCTCCTGCGGCTGACGAGTCTGCCGAAGAGAAGAAGGCCCCGAAGAAAAAGGCTGCGCCGAAAAAGAAGACTTCTCTGAAGAAGAAGTCGACCAAGTCCGCCGAAGAGAAGGCTGAAAAGAAGGCCAAGTCGGCGAAGAAGGCGGAGACCAAGGCCAAGAAGGCGGAAAGTTCCAAGGCGCACAAAAAGGCGGCGCCAAAGAAAAAGGCCGCTACCAAGAAGAAGGCTGCCAGGAAGTAACAAAAAAGGCCGGGGAAACCCGGCCTTTTTCATTTGGCGGACGCTGCCGGTGCTTCGAGCCCCTGCGTGTACAGTACCTTGCCATCCGGCTTGACGATAATGGCGTCGATGCCTTCGATGCGGTTGTAGATCGCGATGGCCTTTTCTGCGCCCAGCACGAAAGCTGTCTTGGATAACCCATCGGTACGCGTAGCGGTAGGACCGATGATGGTGGCGCTACGTACCTTGCGCGCTGACTGGCCAGTATGAGGATCGATGATGTGGTGATAGCGCACCCCGTCTTCCTCGAAGTAGCGCTCATAGTCGCCCGACGTCGAGATGGCAATGTCTTCAAGCGGGATACGGGCGATGACTTCATCCTTTCGGTCAGGGTGACGGATGCCGACGACCCAGGGATGCCCAAAGCGATCACCGATGATGCGGCTGTCGCCGCCTGCGGTGACCAGCGCATGCGAGATACCGCGCTGCTGGAGTATCGCGATGCCGCGATCGACAGCATGTCCCTTGCCGATTCCGCCCAGGTCGATTCGTACGCCAGGCTGTGAGAACCGGACTGTTCGCGTCGTGGCATCGAGCAGGACGTGCCTGTAGTTCACCGCCGGCAGAGCATTGTCGATCTGCTTCTGGGTCGGCCGCTTGTGTTCATGGAAGTCATACATGTAGCCGACGCTGGCATACGTGATGTCGAAAGCGCCGTCAGTCAGCCTGGAATATTCAGCCGCCTGCGTGAGCAGGTCGAAAAGTTCTGCGCTGATAGGGACTGCTTTGCTGGCCGCTG
>Ga0164241_10006541_pt1 | contig 10607 bp, 10 predicted proteins | sample OricomyardsoilBY_FD_108780 | JGI IMG/M metagenome (GOLD analysis project Ga0164241, IMG submission 108780) | Backyard soil microbial communities from Emeryville, California, USA - Original compost - Back yard soil (BY) | ecosystem: Environmental > Terrestrial > Soil > Unclassified | place: USA... | reverse complement strand
TCTTGCCGTCAGCGCGGCGCTCGGCATCATCCTGGCCATGCCCACTCGCACGCCCGAGAGAGAATGAAACCATGCGCATCCTTGTAGCCGGAGGAACCGGCATCATCGGCCGCGGACTCATCCCCGCACTTGTTGCAGCCGGCCACGAGGTCGTCGCGACGACCCGACGCGAAGACAAACTCCCGCAACTGTCGGAACTCGGCGCCACCGGTGCCGTGGTTGACGTCTACGACGCAGGCCGACTGGCATCCGTCGTCGCGCAGGCTGCGCCCGACGTGATCATCGACGAACTGACCGACCTCAGCGAACACGACACCGACGCCAACGCGCGGCTGCGTCGAGAGGGCACCGCCAATCTGGTTGCTGCTGCGCGGACGGCCGGCGTCGAGCGAATGCTGGTCGAAAGCATCGCATGGACCGTGCCAGACGGCGACGGCATGGCAACCGAAGACGATCCGATCATCCCCGGCTCGGCCGTCGCAGCGATGGAAGAATTGGCACACACAATGCCGCACGCGACCGTGTTGCGCTACGGCCTGCTGTACGGCCCCGGAACCTGGTATGCCCCGGGCGGCGAGTTCGCGAACGCGGTCATGGCAGGGTCGGTGCCTGCGACGACCGCCATCACATCGTTCGCCCACATCGACGATGTGGTTGCTGCAACGGTCAGCGCCATCGACTGGCCGGACGGCACCTACCAGATTGTCGACGATGAGCCAGCCACGGCGCTCGAGTGGTTGCCGGTGTACGCCGCCGGCCTTCGTGCGCCGGCGCCGAAAGAAGCGCCGCTACCCGACGGTGCTCGCACCGGACGCGCGATCTCCAACGCCAAGGCTCGAGCGGCCGGTTGGACGCCGACGTACCCGAGCTGGCGTGGCGGATTTCCGAAAGTCTGATTTCTGTCACGCCGCTATCTGTCACACATCGGCACGCTGTGGAGTCGTGTTGGTTGGAAGATGTTGCGCGTCAAGCAAAGGAGAGCGTATGTCCGCAGTCCTCATCGCCGGAGGCACCGGTCACGTCGGGAAACCCACGGTGAACGCGCTGCGTGCCGCCGGCCACGAAGTACGCGTATTGAGCCGCAAGACCGGGCCGGGTCTCACCACGGGCGACTTATTGACGGGCGACGGAATCGCGCAAGCCCTCGACGGTGCGGATGTCGTCGTGCATGTCGCGACCGGAGGGGGCTCCGGCAAAAAAGACATCGGGATGGCGCAGACGCTCTTCGACGCGTGCCGCGCAGCCGGCGTCGGGCACGTCGTTCTGATCTCCATCGTCGGGGCGGATCTGATCCCGTTCGGCTACTACAACCAGCGCGTTGAGATCGAGCGACGCCTGGTGGCATCCGATCTTCCGTACACGATCCAGCGTGCGACCCAGTTCCATTCGTTTGTCGACGGAATCTTCTCGGCACAACGCTTCATGCCGGTGTTGTTGGCGCCTGCGATGTCGGTGCAACCCATCGACGTCGTCGAGGTCGGGCGCAGGCTGGCCGAACTGGCATCCGGCCCCGCATCCGGTCGCGTGCCCGACATCGGCGGTCCGCAACGGCTCACCGGACGAGAACTCGCCCGCGCCTGGGCCAGCGCGACCGGATCGCGGCGCCGAATCGTGGGCCTGCGCCTTCCGGGCAAAACGTTCGCCGCATTCGCGGCCGGCCACAACATGGTTCCTGGACCCTCATTCGGCCACAACACGTTCGCCTCATACCTGGTGAGCACCTACCACCGCTGAGGCGCTGACTGACGTGACTGGTATGGCTAGCTCACGTACGGCGCGAGTTCGAACTCCAGAGCGCGCTTGGGCTTGGCGCCAACGATCGTCTTGACGACTTCGCCGCCCACGAACACCTTCATGGTCGGCAGCGCCAGCGCATGGTAGGTCTGGGCCGAGACGAGGTTTTCATCAGCGTTGACTTTCGCGACCGTCAGCGTGTCGGGATGCTCGGCGGCAAGCTGCTCCAGAATCGGGCTGATTGCGCGGCACGGCGGGCACCATTCCGCCCAGAAATCGACGATGACCGGACGTTCGGATCGAAGTACCGCCTGATCGAATGTCGCATCCGTCACGGTGATGACGGGGGAGACGGTCGCGGATGCGGGGCTAGTGTGCATGGTTGTCCTCCTGGGGCTGCACCGGTGGTGCGTCGGTGGTTGATGTGTGCGTGGTGGTGAATTCACAGCGCGGAACGCCCTGCGCGTCGGCGAGTTCGGCACTGTTGAGCATCTCGATGAGCGCGCTTCGGCGTGCGGTGAGTTCGTCGATGCGGTCGGTCATGTCATCGATCGCCCGACGGTATGCGGCGACAGAATCGGGGCAATCGTCACCGCTGTCGTGGCCGGAGACCAGACAATCGACGAACGGCCGGGTCTGCTCAAGCCGGATTCCCAGCTGTGAGAGCGCGCGCACTTCCGCCACCAAGCGCGCCTGAGATTCGTCGTAGTCGCGGTAGCCGTTCGGCAATCGACGCGACCTGATCAAGCCCATCGATTCGTAGTACCGAACCGATTTCGTCGTGACCCCGGCCCGACGCGCAACCTCGCTGATTCGCATCCTCATCACCTCTTGCATGCAACGCTAAACCTTGCCCTCTGGGGCAAGGTCAAGTCCGAACTGCGCGCCGCCGACACGGGCGGTTGCGGGACGCGATGCTACGTTCTCAGGGTGGACGAGATGACGACCGACGGAATGCTTGCCGGCGGCAACATGAACGCCGTCGAACGCGTGGGTGACACCGTGCGTCGGGTTGCGGGGCCGTGGACACCGACCGTGCACCGCTACCTCGAGTACGTGCGGCGCGGGGGCGTCGACTGGGCACCGAAACCGTTGGGGATCGACGGCGATCGCGAGGTGCTCAGCTTCGTGCACGGCGACGTGCCTGTGTACCCGCTGCCGACGTGGGTGTGGGCGGATGCTGTGCTGGTCGACGGCGCGAAGCGGCTCCGCCAACTGCACGATGCGTCTATCGGCTTCCCACTGGACAACGCGATCTGGCAGTCATGGACGAAGGTGCCGGCCGAGGTCATCTGCCACAACGACTTTTCGCCGCATAATCTCGCGTTCGACAACGGCGCGATCGTCGGCGCCATCGACTTCGACATGTGCTCACCCGGCCCACGGCTGTGGGACATCGCCTATTTCGCAACGCGTGTCGTGCCGCTGACCGCCGAAGTCCCGGCTGGCGCGCCCGACACGTCGGATGCGCGCCGTCGCGTCGAACTGATTCTTCAGTCGTACGGTTCGTCGGCCACCTGGCTCGAGACGATGCGCGTGGCGATTCGCCGGTTGTGGGATCTCGCCGACTTCTCGATCGACAAAGCCGACGAACTCGGCAAACCCCACCTGCGCGACGAAGCGCGCGACTATCAACGTGATGCGGAGTACCTGACGGCTCTCATCGCTCAGTAGCGTCGTCACGGGGCGCGTTCCAATCCCGTTTCAGTGTTTCTGCCCACTTCACGTGGGCAGAAACACTGAAACGGGATTGGAACGGCGGATGCGCTGACAGGAGACGGTCGCGCAACTTCTGCGCGCGCAGCACTGAGGTTCTGGGCGCGCAGCACCTAAGCTGGCACCGTGGAGCCTTTCGCAAGCGGACGCACCGCCGATGTGTACGACACAGAAGACGGTCGAGTTCTGCGACGGTATCGCGACGGTCTGTCCGTCGAATACGAAGCGCGGCTCATGCGCGAACTCGATGTGTTGGGTTACCCGGTCCCGCACGTGTATGCGGCGCACGGCACGGATCTGACCATGGAAAACGTCGCCGGCCCCACGATCCTTGAAGAGCTCGTGCGGGAACCAGGCCAGGTCGAGCGCTACGGGCGAGAGTTCGGCGAACTGCACCAGAGACTGCACCGGATCGCGGCACCCGACTGGATCACCACTGCCAGCGGTGAGCAGACGGTCACCGCGGCATCCGTCGTGCACATGGATTTTCACCCGGGCAACGTCATTCTCGGCACACGCGGCCCGATCGTGATCGACTGGAGCAACGCCACAGCAGGTCGGCCAGAGGTCGACGTGGCATTGACCATGGTGATCACGCTGTCGGTCGACATGACCGAACTCGGTGTGCCCGCACTGGGCGCGTTGCGTCACCCTTTTCTGCGCGCTTACCTTCAGGCGTGCGGTGCCGACCCGCGACCCGGGCTGGACGAGGCCATCGCATACCGGCTCAACGACCGGATGCTGGCCGATAGCGAGCGGGCGTGGATACAACGTCATGGCCGCGACATGCTCGACCCGTACGTGCTCGGACGGGTCTAGGCGCGCGCAAGGGTTCGCACGTGCCTAACCTGGACACATGACGAACCGACTCGCCGACGCGATCAGCCCATACCTGCGCTCACACGCGGACAACCCGGTCGACTGGTATCCCTGGGGCGAGGAAGCGTTCGCCGAGGCTGTGCGCCGCGACGTGCCCGTACTCGTGTCCATCGGGTACTCGACGTGTCATTGGTGCCACGTGATGGCGCGAGAGAGTTTCAGCGATCCCGAACTCGCCGATGAGCTGAACGCACGATTCGTCGCCATCAAGGTCGATCGGGAAGAGCATCCGGATGTCGACGCCGCTTACCTGGCAGCAGCCAGCGCTTTCACCAGCAACCTCGGATGGCCACTGAACGTTTTCACGACCCCGCAGGGCAAGGTGTTCTTTGCGGGCACGTACTTTCCGCCCACTGCCGGGCGCGGTCGGTCGTCGTTCCGGCAGGTACTCGACGCGGTAGCCGAAGCGTGGAACGAACGCCGCTCGGACGTGCAGCAGACGGCGACCATGGTGGCGGATGCGCTCGCCTCTGCCGGTACGGAGCACGCCAAGCACCTTCCGGATGCCGACCAACTGTCCCAGGCGCGCGTCGGCATCATCGAACACGAGGATGATCTGTTCGGCGGGTTCGGCACCGCACCGAAGTTTCCCGTAGCGCCGGCGGTCGGATTCCTGCTCGGCGACCGCAGCGCGGATGCAGCTGCTCGCGCAGCAGCACAGCGCACGCTCGAAAAGATGGCCGCGTCGCCGTTGCGCGACCCGATCGACGGCGGCTTCTTCCGCTACGCGACGCAGCGCGACTGGAGTGAGCCGCACTATGAGCGGATGCTGTATGACAACGCGCAACTGTTGCGGCTGTATGCGGATGCGCGTGTAGCAGCAGACACGCAGGCCACGACGGCTGCCGGGATTGCTCGGTTCCTGCTCGAGACGATGCGCCTGCCGAGTGGCGCATTCGCGTCAGCACAAGACTCCGAAAGCACCGTCGACGGCGAACGCGTTGAGGGTGTTTTCTACACTCTCGATGCCGAGGCACGTGCCAACCAAACACCACCCGCCCGCGACGAGAAGGTACTCACCGGTTGGAACGGCCTGGCGATCGGCGCGCTGGCCCACGCAGGCTTCGTGTGCAACGAGCCAACCTGGATCGACGGCGCGCGCGTCGCCGCCGACGCGATTCTCGCCCGGCACCGTCGCGCCGATGGTACCCTCGTTCGCGCATCGATCGGCGAGCGGACATCCTCCGCATCCGCCACCCTTGAGGACTACGGGATGCTGGCGGCCGGCCTGCTTGACCTCGCGTTGGCCACCGGCGACGTGCACTATGCGGTCATCGCACGGGAACTTGTGGATGCGACCATGGCGCAAGCAGCGGGCTCGACGAACTCTGCGACCGAGCCGAACTCTGCGACCGAGCAAGCACGCGCACCGTTTGCCGCCCCGGGCGGCCCGGATGCCACACTGGCCGCGCGCGGTCTCGCGCTGGAGTCCGACCCGTCTGAGGGCGCGTACCCGTCGGGGCTGTCGGCAACCGCGGCCGCCGCGCAGACGCTCTTCCTTCTCACCGGCGAACGACGCTACACGGAGGCCGCAGCAGCCGCCATGCAACTGGTGGCCGAGCAAGCGCTGGCGGCTCCGATTTCGTTCGGAGCCTCATTGCAAACGATGTCGGCGCTCGTGCGCGACCACATCCAGCTCGTGGTCGTCGCTCCCGACGGTGTGAACGTCGGCGCCGAGCCTGTGGTCGACGCCGCACGTCGCGCCGTCGCATCCGATGTCGTCGTTGTGGTCACCGAACAGCAGGCGCCGGCATTCACTCAAGCGGGTTTCGAGCTGTTCGACGGCCGGGCCGTGTTGAACGACCTGCCCACTGCATACCTGTGCCGCGATTTCGTCTGCCGGTTACCGACAACCGACGCCACGGAATTGATTACGCAACGTTGATTACGCTGCGTTGAGCTTGCCGAGCATCTGCCACACGGTCGGGGTGAGCGTTGGATGATCCAACGCGATGCGGCGCAGTAGCTGATATTCAAAGTCCGCGGCGAGTTTCGGATTCGCAGAAGGATGGTAGGCGCGCGACCGCTGGTCGCCGAGCCCGTGCGACTGGATGGTCTCGTCGCGCAGCGTGAGAATGACGTGCTCATCGACGGTCGGAAGGTCGGGCAGAAAGTCCCACGGGTCGTCGCCCTGGCGACACCGAAACTCAATGACCGCAGACAATTCGTCACGTGCTTCCTGGCGCAACAACTCAACGCTGACGGGAATTCGTGACTTCATCTCGGCCTCCTCACGTGTCGTCGACGACCGCACATTGGTCTTTAGAGTACGACGATCTGGCGCTGGTTGCGAGTTGGCAGCCGAGCGCAGCCACAGCGCCAACCCACACCGTAGAATGGCTGAAGCACAACCGCCTGATTCGTGATTCTTGACGCCTGACCGCGACACACCTCGACGACACGTTGTGCGATTTTCAACGCTTCGGATGCGCCCGGCCCGTTGATAACAGCGCGAGCGCGACAGTCGGAGCATCCGGATGCCGGGCGACGGTCGATGCTGCCGTCGCGCGAACAAACACACACATTCGACGTGAGGAGGCTGGCATGGCAACACAGGAACCGTGGGACGACACGGCGCGTTATCACTCGTTTGGACTCGACCTCTCACACTCGGTGGCCGACCAAGGGCGTCTGTCGCTGGCCGGTGTCCGCGAACCGGTGCTCGTCACATCCGGCCGTCGACCCCATCGACTCACGCGTGACGATGTGGTCGTGCGGGGCGGCGAATACGCCCTCGTGAACGGGCACCTGACTCCACGGCAATCGATGATCGAAGACCTGCTGGCGGTGCGCGACGCGCTGGATGCTGCCGGTATCGGATTCTTGCTCGTGCGCGGCGATCATGACCGACCGGTGCTGGCCGTCGACCGCGCACGGCGCAAAGAACTCGCGGCCGCGCTTGCAACGGCATTCGCCGACGAGCCGTTCTATTCGAAGACGATCGACAAAGACGCCGGCGCTGCCGTGCTGCTCGCTGACGGGCAGTTGTCTGCCAAGCGCAAGGCATCCGTTTTTCGTTTGTACCGGCCGAGGGTCGAACCGCTCGGCCGCTTGCGTTACGGGCCGGAAAGCGCGGTGCAGCTGGAACTGTGGCGCTTCGGTGAAGACGAGATTGTGGCGCCGAGGGAGAACGCGCTGATGCGCACCCGCATGCCGCGCACGGAGGCGGTCGAAGACACCATCCAACGGTTCGGACGAAACTGGCCGACACTGCAGAACATGTTCGCGCCGCTGGTCAGCGACGTGAACGTCGACATCGACATGGTGTTCTCCTGGGTCGACGGGTCGTCGGTGGAGTTTCAACGGGCCCGTGCCAAGCGCATGGAAAATTACGTGGTCGGCGACGGCGATGACTCTGAGGCACGTTTCCGCCAGATCGACGAACTGCGGTACGCGCTGCGCAGCGTGTACATGTACGCCCCGTGGGTGCGGCACATCTTCATTGCGACTGACTCGCCGCGTCCGGCGTGGTTGGCCGAGCATCCGCGGGTCACCATCGTGCGCAGCGAAGAGTTCTTCGCAGACACGAGCACACTGCCGACGCACAACTCGCACGCCGTCGAGTCGCAGCTGCACCACATCCCTGGCCTGGCTGAGCATTTTCTCTACTCGAATGACGACATGTTCTTCGGACGCCCGCTCGGACCCGACTTCTTCTTCTCGCCCGGCGGCATTACGAAGTTCGTCGAAGCCGCCACGCGCATCGGACTGGGCGAGAGCGATCCGAGCCGGAGTGGTTTCGAAAACGCCGCCCGCGTGAATCGGCGTCTGCTGCAGGAACGCTTCGGTCGCGTGACCACCCGTCACCTCGAGCACTGCGCCGTGCCGCTGCGTCGCAGTGTGATGGCCGAGCTCGAACGCGAGTTCCCCGACGACTTCAAGCGCACCGCGGGCAGCGCGTTCCGCTCGGCCACGGACATCTCGGTGACGAACTCGTTCTATCACTACTACGCGTTGATGACCGGTCGCGCGGTCGTGCAAACACAGGCCAAGGTCAAATACATCGAAACGACACTGCGGATGGCGCTGCGACAGATGGACAAGTTGCTTCGGCGGCGCGATCACGACATGTTCTGCTTGAACGACGGAAGTAAACCGGAGATCAGCGTCGAGGAGCGCACGCTCGCGGTGACGGGCTTTCTCGACCGCTACTTTCCGATCCGCGCCCCCTGGGAGAAGACAGACGTCAGCGAACAGCGGGCCGCTGCCGGCTGACTATGTCAGCACCGGGATCGGCATCGTGTACGGCGGCTCCGGATGCACCGGGGCGTTGATGCGGTCGACGATGCGGATGCCGGCTTCGCGCAGGCGGCGGGCGCTTTCGTCCGGGCTCACGTAGTCGAGCGCGGCGTACTCGCCGAGCGGAACCACCGAGTGCAGTACCGTGCCGGGGTAGACGTGCACGAGATTGAAGGCGCGTGCCCCATCGCGGCCGCGGGTGCCGCCGACCGGCACGTTGAGGTCTTGCGTGTAGCAGGTGGCGGATGCCACAGACACCGGAATGCCCGCGAACGTGGCGGTCGATGAGTAGTGCAGGTGGCCGGCAATGATGCTGCGCACATCGGTGCCCTCGAGAACCTCGGCGAGCCCCGCCTGGTCGCGCAATTCGACGCTGACTGCCAGTTCGAGCACGCTCGGCATCGGCGGGTGGTGCATCGCGAGGATGGTTCCGTGTGGGGCAGGCGACGCAAGTTCCTCAGCGAGCCAGTCCAACTGGTCGCTGGTGATGTGCCCGTGGTGAGCGCCCGGCACCGTCGAGTCGAGCGTGATCACGCGCAACCCGTTGATGTCGTACACGCGATCGACCGGTCGCATGGTGGGCACCTCGTCGAAGAGCCCAGCCCGAAATGCCGCCCGGTCGTCGTGGTTGCCCATCACCCAGATGACCTGTGCGCCCAGGCGAGCAGCGGCAGGCTCGACGATGTCGCGCAGGCGACCGTAGGCATCCGGCTCGCCTTTGTCGGCGAGGTCACCGGTGAAGATAATCGCCTCGGGGCGCCCCCGGGACGCTTCAAGTTCGTCGAACAGCTGCTGCAGATGTCGCGTGCTCTCGACGCGATCGTAGAGACGGCCGTCACCGGCAAGCAGGTGGGTGTCGCTCAAGTGCACAAGGAAGTGATCCGGCCTGGGGTATTCGGCCGTGCGGATGGTCACAACGGGTCCATTCGTTAACGCACGTGCTTCACGGTGCACGCACTCGCATCCATTATTCGAGCAGACAATTCTTACCGGACGATGAACGCCACGCTAAAACCGGTCATTGGCCCGCCCGCCGCGGCACAATTCAGGAAAGACGTGCCGTCGGCTGGATAATCCAGCCGGGCCGACGTATTTCCTGAATGCTGCCGGGCTAACGCACCGCTCCGTGCGCTGCTGGCACCACCTCACCGTCGATCGGCGGCTCGGGCGGTGTGCCGTCTCCGAACGGCGCTCCGCCCAGCTCCTCGCGGTGGTGCGGTCTCAGCCAACCCGACGTGTCTGGGCCCAACGGCACGATCCGTGTCGGGTTGATGTCGGTGTGCACCATGTAATAGTGCTGCTTGATCTGCACAAAATCGATGGTGTCGCCGAACCCGGGCGTCTGGAACAGGTCACGTGCATACGCCCACAGCGCGGGCATCTCGGTGAGCTTGTTGCGGTTGCACTTGAAGTGGCCGTGATACACCGCGTCGAAGCGGGCGAGCGTGGTGAACAACCGGATGTCGGCCTCGGTGATCGTGTCACCGACCAGGTACCGTTGCGTCGTCAGCCGCTCTTCGAGCCAGTCCAGCCGGTCGAACAGACGCGTGTACGCGCGTTCGTATGCGTCTTGCGAGCCGGCGAAACCGGCCCGGTACACACCGTTGTTCACGTCACGGAACACGACGTCGTTCACCGCGTCGATCTCGTCGCGCAATGCATCTGGATACAACTCGGGTGCTCCAACGCGGTGGAATGCGGTCCACGCGGTCTCGAAGTCGAGGGTGATCTGCGGGTAATTGTTGGTGACAACACCGCCGCTTGGTATGTCGACGATTGCGGGAACGGTGATACCGCGCGGGTAGTCCGGAAATCGCGTGAAGAACGCTTGCTGCAGTCGCTCGATGCCGAGCACAGGGTCGAGCCCGCCGGGGTCGAGATCGAACGTCCAACTGCGTTTGTCGTGCGTCGGACCTGGCATGCCGAGCGAAATAGCTCCCTCAAGGCCGAGCAGTCGACGAACGATGACGGAGCGGTTCGCCCACGGGCAGGCGCGGGCCGCAATCAGGCGATACCGCCCCGTTTCGACGGGCCATCCG
>Ga0164241_10006540_pt1 | contig 10610 bp, 9 predicted proteins | sample OricomyardsoilBY_FD_108780 | JGI IMG/M metagenome (GOLD analysis project Ga0164241, IMG submission 108780) | Backyard soil microbial communities from Emeryville, California, USA - Original compost - Back yard soil (BY) | ecosystem: Environmental > Terrestrial > Soil > Unclassified | place: USA... | reverse complement strand
GATTGCTCTCATCAATCTACTCATGGCGACCTTGGTGGCCATCTTGGTGGCCATTCGCCTTGTGCAGACTTTCTTTCAAGTGGCCGCCATCATGCTTTTCTCCGGGGCCTGGTACTTTGGCCTCACCGCCCCAGCGGCGACGGCTTGCCAGACCGCTGCCACCAACCTCAATCAGGTCTATCAAAACGCTAAAGATCCCATCTTTGAGGTGATTGAGGTGCTCCACGATGTGCAGGAGGCCACAAGCGTGGTGGTGCCTTTTGTGGCGCTGGGCGCCGGAATGTTAGAGGCCGCGCAGCATCATCCACCAGCAAACGGCGCTTTTGCGTTGCCTGCTCCCGACAGTCTCCCCATCGAGAGCGATGAATTTCCTGTCCTGTGTGCTCACGCCACGGATATGGCTATCACCGGGGCTCTAGAGCAAGTCACCGCTTCCTTCCCCAAGGAGGCCAAAGAATTTTCCGACAAAATCCTGTCACCCATCAAGAAGGCAGCTCAAGGCATCGGTCAGGCCACCAGCGCTTACCTTTGCGGTGAGGGCGGAGCCAAACCTCCAAAACATACCTTCAAGACCGATCGCGCCTTCCCACAACCCGATGGAGCCGAAGCTTGTGAAGAGGACGCGGAGAGCAGTCGTTGCCAAGAAGCCACGGCTGATTGGGAAGCCAGCAAGCCCAACGAAATGACCGGCGAATGCGTGGCACGTTGTGACCACGCTGACCCTTATGAAACCTTGGCGCGCAAAGCGCGCATGGATTGTGAACCTGGCGTCAACGGCTACGCCAAAGAGTACACCTGGCAGGAAACAACGGTCGAAACCACCTGGATCTACAAGTCAGGGCGCTGGTCCATCCACGAAAAGCGCCTTGAACAGTTGACCTACCGCAAAACTAACAGTCCCCCGTGCGGCTTGATGGGCACGATCGATCGCGCCACTTGGAATCACGACTCCGGTGACCGGGAGCAAAGCCACCCCGATTTCTTGTGCGGTGGTGAAGCACGGACCCCCAATATCGAGCTGCCCCGTGAGGGACAGACGTGGACGGCGCCCCCTGTTCAGGCTGCGCTGCGAGTATTTTCCTGCGTCTTTGAAAAGAAGGAAAGTGTCGACATGGCGGACGAGAGTCAGCAGTTTGAGAGCGATCAGGGCGAGGAGCGCAGTCCTCAGCGCATGCAGGATGTCGAGCTCGGAAGTGAAACATTTCAAGTGCGCTCCATCGCGTTTGGTCCAGCGGTTGGCCCTGGCAGCGCACTTAAGGGCGTTCAGCTGGCGCTATTGGGCAAAGAGTCCCCCGCCTTAGAACAGGCGGTGTTTGATGTGGGGAAGGTCTTCAACCGTTTCTCCATCGCTCAGGCCGAGTACTTCTACGATGGGGACGAGGACACAAAGAAAGAAGATTGGTTGTGGGAGATGCGCTGGCGCGCGCGCCTGGTGCGGGTGCGCCTACCCAGTGAGGAAGAAGAGCAAGCCGAGGAGGAACGACAGCGAGGATCCAGTGATGTCGTCTCTGACAAAATCAGCAAGTATGTCGGCACAGAAATGGGCGATTCGCTGGAAGAAGTATGTGGAGCCGTCACCAGCGAATGTCCGACTGAACAAGGCCTCGCTGATTTTTCCTCGCTCGTCATCCACTGAACGCGTCATCCAGCTGCGCAACGATCATGAAACGTCCTTCTTCCTCCCTCTCTCACGCCAACCAGCGCGGCGCCGCCGCGGTGGAAGGGCTGCTCGTGATCACCTTCTTGGTCATGCTGTGGATCGGGCTCGACCACCTGGGCAAATCCTACGTTCTGGCACAAAAAACGCGGATGATAGCGCGTGGCTGCGCCTTTTATTTGGCGAGCAACAACTGCTCAGCCATCCCGTCCTTCTGTCAGGTCACGGTGCAGGAGGACAGCAGCAGCTCAACGCAAGACACAGACAAGATCACAAGCGTCGCTGATCAAGAGGAAGACTCCAAGTACGCTGACGCGACGAGCGACGAGGTCAACAGTGAAGTCAAAAATGGTCTCTTTCAGCGTGCGGAAACAACTGCCCAGGCCGAGATCGAACGGCCCGCCCTGTTGGGAGGCGGCACCACCAACCTGAGCCAAACTTTCAGTTTACCCTGCAACCCCAAACCCGGCACCTTGATGGACAAGGCCATGGATCTGTTTGCGCAACTCTTCAACCTAGCCAATCCAAAGGAGGATCAATGACGAAACGCACCTTCGGCAGGCCCCCGTGGCGGATGTACTTTTGGGCAGCGGCGATCATGGCCAGCAGCTTGCTCGCTGCCCAATGGGTAAAAGCCCGCGTCGGTGCGCAAGTGGATCAAGAGCTATTGGAGCTGAGCCGCACGTTCAATGAGTTGCTCCAGCAGTCCCATCTGGACTCAGCCCGCGCACCCCGTGCCCCAAGCAACGCCTACGTGGAATTCAACGGCATCCGGATCCGCGCCGAAACCCGGCACATCAAGGCATCCAGATCCGAGCTGAACGCGCTGCTTTCGACACTCCGTGCTCAATGTCAGGCGCCCGACACCTTGGCCAACCTGGGGCAAGAAGCTGCGTGGAGCGCACCCGTCCTGGAAAGTATCACTCCAAAAGAAAGTTACCTGTATTGTTTGCAACCGCGCGCGCCCTTCACCCTAAGCAACTTGCGCAGCTTGGCTCAAGAATTTGCCACGTCGCTCGACGTGGCTCAATTGGGGCAGTTGCGTGGTCTCTACGTGCGTTCGCACGGGGATGAACACCATCTACTCATGGTCCAGCTCGAAGGCTCAGTTGAACTCAGTCGAGCATTTTCTCAAGTCAGCGACTCACAGGCCGCGACTTCACGGACCTTCTGCGTCCAGCCGGGCGACGCAGCGCAAGCATCAGCTTAAATGGCGCCCCGGCACTCAACGTCTATCAACTCGCGGATGATTCAGGTTTCACGCTGGGCGACTACGCCGAGCAACTCAACCGCAACGGTGCCTTTCTCCTTTCGCCGCCTCCCGCATCGGCGGGCACCCCACTGAGCGTTGTGGCCCGCACCAAGGACAACGCCTACGTCCTGGTACTGCACCCAGGCACGGGCCCGCGCCACGGACCGCGGCTCAGCATTACGCGTCTGCCTAGCTGAGCCGAAAGTGATCAAGCGGTTTTTTGCTGATTTTTGCGACTGTCCCAAGTGGTGCGGCGTGTGATAGGGTTTCACGAACACTGATGAGACAAGGGCCAAGCGCAACTGTTGCTCGCTCACCGCGGTGGACTCCGCCGAGCGTGTCTCGCGCCTGCTGCTATTTTCTCGCCTTGAATTGCGTGTCATGGCTCAGTTCAGGATGCATCATCAGCCCGCCGGATGAACAGGTCCCACTGCCTCAGATCCCGCCGCGTATCAACATAGATAGCGTCACCCCTACGCCATTTGCCTACGTCACCACGTTGACCACTGGCCCCGCACCCTCCTTCACCGCCGAGTTTGTGTCGGAGGATTTGGGTGTCGAGGTTGTTGGGAAACTTTACCTCAATCTCGACGACGCTGGTGAAGCATTGATTGGATCAACGAGCATGGGGGCAGGTTCGCTCGACAGCGTGCGTCCGCCCATGACCATCTATTGGGAGGGGATGCGCGAGACAGCAGGTTGTTACGCCATCACCATGACCATCACGTACGGGACCAACTACGATGAGGAGCGGATTTCCAAGCCCGTGGATCACAGCAAAACCGCGTACGTCACTTGGTGGGTGGCCCATGGCATTGCTCCGGAAGACTTGAACTTTGAGAGCTGTCCCCAACCCAACCCGCAGCCTCAGTAATTCTCGCAAAGCTCGCCGCACAGCTCAACCGAATGAGTTGAGCCCCGCCGTGGACGCGCTATCCATGAGCTTGGAGCCGCTCATGACGAAAGTACGTACCAAGATCATCCTCAGCTGTATGGGGCTTACCGTGGCATGCTTGCTCCACACGGCAGTCGCCTGGGCATTTTTTGTGGCAGTGGAAGTAGTGGGCAAGGTGGCGCAAGGCCAAAGCCCTAAACTCGTGTTGTCTGGCTTGGTGCCGGCTGAAGCGACCATGGTCAAACTCAAGCGTGAGGACGGCAAGAGCTTCTCCTTTCCCTTAGGTCAAATCCAAACGGACGAAACGCGGGAGATAGTCCTCGACGGGAAGCTAGGACGGCACCGCTATGAAGGGTCGGTGACTGCTCAAGTCAACGGTGAGCAAGTGAGCTCAGCCTTGGCCTTTGAAACCGTGGTCGCGGCTCCCATTGTCCTCCAAGTGGATCGGCAACAATTGGACCTTGCTGCACACACCCTTGTGTTTTCCTCGAACGTGGCGCTCAAACAAGCCCAACTGGTCGTGGTGGATGTCGACGACCATCGCTTCTTTGAAGAGCAGTTTGACGTATCGAGCGTTGCGCCCAATCGTCCCATCACACTGCGCTGGCAAGGTGGAAAGACCGATGACGTCATGCGTCTGGAGTTGCGCGTGGAGGACGCGGATGGCTTCTTCAAAGCCATCGCCTTGACCCCTTGGTCGGTGTCCGTCCCCCATGAGGAGGTGCTGTTCTCCAGCAATTCAGCCAGCATCGGCCCACAGGAGGAAGGTAAACTCCAAGCAAGTTTGGAAGCCATCACGGCCATCCTTGAGCGTTTTCAGCAGATCCAAGGCGTCCAGCTGTTCATCGCTGGTCACACGGACACCGTGGGCAAACCAGCGCACAACGCGCAGCTCTCGCGGCTGCGTGCCCAGGCCATCGCCAACTGGTTTGTGGCTCACAACGTGCCCACACCCGTGTACTTTGAAGGCTTTGGTGAAAGCTCTTTGAGAGTCAAAACCGGCGACGATGTCCCTGAAGCCAAAAACCGCCGCGGCGACTACATCCTGGCCGTCGACCTGCCCACCTTGCGCAGCCAAGCGCACGGCTGGAAACGCTTGAAGTAGCCCTAGCTCTCATCGAGGGTAGGCCAGGCGAACTCGAGTGGGTGTTGGGCCGCTCGGGCGACCATGTTAAGCGTTTCATCATGAAAAAGCGCTCCTTCATGAACAAGCACGCTGCCCACCCTCAGCCCCGTGGATCAATGGTGAGCGGTCTCACCCGTCACTCACTTCTTAGTGCCGGCCTGGTTGTGGCTCTCACCTTCGGCTGCGAGGAAAAGAAGCCCCAAGAGCAGCCCGCCGTGCCAGCAACCCAGCCCGCCGCGGCCACGCCCAGCGCCGCGCCGCCTGCACCAGCTCCAGCACCTGAACCGGTAGTGGAAGCCAAGCCCAAGAAGAAGCTGGAAGACTGTCCCAAAGACATCACGATTGAAAATGGTGACCTGGAGGCCTCCATTCGCGTGAAGGCGCAGAAACCTGAGGGCCCCATCACCAAGGCCGATTTGAAACGGCTGCGGTCGCTCAACTTGGCCCGCGTGGCCATGGATGATCTCGACATCTGTCTTTTTCATCACATGACCGAATTGCGTGAATTGTTCCTTCCGCCCAGCGGCATTTCTGATCTATCCCCCATCGCTGGCGCGAAAAAGATGGAGACGTTGGGTATCGCGCGCAATCCTGTGATCGATCTCGGCCCCATCGCAGACATGACCAGCATGGATCGTCTCGATCTAGCCAGCACCCAGGTCGTCGATGTGTCACCTCTGGCTAGGATGACCAAGCTGACTGAGCTGACCTTGGATGGCACCCCAGTGATGGACATTTCACCACTCAAGGACATGACCAAGCTGGAGAGGCTCAGCCTGAAGAGCACGGCCATCAAGGACATCAAGGTGCTGGAGCCCTTTAAGTCCCTCAAGTTCCTCTACATCACCGACAGCGCGGTAGACCTTGGACAAACCGGCGGGCTTGCTCAAAACGGCACTAAAATCGTCCAAGACTGAGCCCACGCGCAGCTCACAGCGACAAGCCGCCACGAAAAAGCCCCTCGTTCCTGCACAGGAACGAAGGGCTTTTTGTTGTGTACGAATGGCGAGCGAGACGAAGCTAGGTTCGTCTCACCCATCGCTCACGGATGGCCGCCGGGTGCGCCCATGCCGGGTGGCATACCCATGCCAGGCGGCATGCCCATGGGCATACCTTGGGGCATGCCTTCGCCCTCTTCCTTCTCGCCGTCTGCCTTCTTTTGGAACTTCTTCTCTTCGGCTGTTCCCCAATCGGCAGCCCAGGAGCTGATCGAATAGATCTGCTCGCGACCAGGAACCTTGGCCCAACGCGCTGAACCTTCGGCAGTTCCGCCCAGTTCCAAAACCACGTCCTTGCTTCCGGTTGAAATGGTCACCTTGGCACTCGGGGTTTCAAGACCCGTGTCCGCAAGCGACTTGCCGTCGCCAAAGTCAGAAGCATTCAGCTTCTTGTAGGCGCTGAGCAGATCATCCACCTTCTTCGCGTCAAACTCTTTGACCGCTGCAAAGGACCCGGACTTTGCGCCCTTGAACTTGCCTGACCATGCAGCTTGCGCCTCGTCGTCAGCCTTGCCCGCTGGAGCTTTGGCCTTGTCGAACGTGAAGGTGCCGTTGCTATTCTCGACCCGCACCGCCTTCACCTCTTCGGGATCGAACTCAAAGATAGCCAAGTCGCGCCAGCCCTTTACTTTACGGTTGTAAAGGAAGCTGGAGTAACCGTCGATCACGTACACGCCATCTGAACCGTCGACGCGCGCCATTTGGCCACGCCCACCGCTCTTGCCCGCCCACAATTCACGCAGCAGCTTGTCGCCTTCATAAAACGCAGCGTGCACGGCTTTGTCGTCGCTCACGTCATACTGGGCGTAGCTGTCTTTGCTCTTGGCGATCTGCTCTTTGATCGCAAGCTTGTTCAGATTCTCGAGCAGGCTCTCGATGTTCTTCTGATTCGCGAGGGCGGAAACCGGCTCAGACAATTTCCATGTGTCGCCTTCTTTGACCAGCGTCACCTTCTCGGCAGCTGTCGCGGTTTCACCCTCTTGCCCGGCAGGCTTGTCGATCACAATCCTGGTGACTTTGCCCGTTTGCTCCTCGGAAAGCGCGATACTGGGCAGAGCCTTCTCCGCGCTGGCCACGCTGTGTCGCTCAGTGTCGGCCGCTTTATTCTGCCGCTGCATGTAATAGCCGCCGCCCAAAAGCGCCAAAAGGCCCAGGGCTACGTACATTTTGGTTTCGGAACCTTGTGACATATCCAAATCTCTTCGTTGGTTGATTGAAAACAATGGTTGAGCGAGGAAACAATCGGGCGGCTCGGCTCAGTTGCCTTGCGGTTCAGCTGTGCTGGGCGCATCCCGTGCACAAGCCGCCCGTGTCACCTCAGGCTAGGCAGCCTTCTTGGTGCTCGAATGTGCTCCGCCGTCGTCGCGCGCAGCGCGCACCGGCTGAGTCATGCGCTGATTGCGCACCTGCCAACGCCACATGCCAAACAGCATGAAGACGAAGGGCAGCCCCAAGGTGAGGGTCCACTGCACCTTGTTTTGGAGCTTCTCACGCGACAGCCGATACTCTTCATCCTTGCGACGAACTTCTTCTTCCGAATCATCGGCCTTGAAGCGCGGCTTGGTGACGTCTGAGTAAGACAGGTTGGCTTCGCCCAAGATCTTGGCGCTAGCAGCGATCAAGTCCGCGTCGCCACTCATCCAGTCCAAGGTATTTTTGAGGGAAAGGATGGTCGCCGTGAGGTACTTGTTGGCGTACGGCCCGGCGATCATGAGAAGCTCCTTGTCGCCCGGCATCCCACCAAATTGCTGCATCTGGGGCGGCATCTGTGCCGGATTACCCGAGTAAGCAAAGGGGTTGGTCAAGAACTGGCTGGAGGCGATCACGAGCACGCGTGACGGAGCCGCTGCCATTTCCGGTACATCGAGACCGGCACCAGGGTTGCCAGCGAAAGCGCTCTTCAGCTTGCCTTCCGAAGTAGCGGCAATGATCTGCTGCGTGAACGGAGGGCGCGGCTCGAAGTTTTCCCGCAAGCTCATGTCCACCGTCTCACCCGTTTCGACCGTGGTGGCCGGCGTGGTGCGAGCAACTGCCTTGATGATCACATCTTTGGGCTGCTTGTCTTTGAGCAAAGCGATGGAAGACGGGTACGGAAACATCAACTCTTCCATACGGAAGAAGCCAGGGAACGCCGTATCCAAAAGCTTCTCCTGATCGCCAAAGCGCGGATCATTGACCACGTGAGCGATGCCAGGATGACGGATCCAAGCCATGCGGCCCATCCCCGTCATGACCGGAATACGGAACTGCGCACCGTGATCGAGCACTGCATCCTTGTGCAATTCAAGGCCGTACCCAGCGAGAAGTTTGTCCAAACCATGCAGATTGAGTTCAGCCTGCATTTCCGGATCGTTGGCCTTGAGATTGACGGCTGAAGCCATCACGGCCAAGGACTTCCCACCCTTCATCAAGAACTCATCGACACGGCGCAGCTCGCCCTCGGTGTAATCCTTGCCGGGCTGAGTGATGATGAGCCCAACCAGCTCCTCATTGATGGCTTCGTCCTCTTTCAACTCGACCGTCTCGATGGAGTAGAACGGAAAGTTCTGGACGATGATCTGCTCAAGATTGGGGCCACCCTGGCCGCCGCCTTGGGCCGGCACCAGGTTGGTGTCGGTCAGCTTGAGCTCATCTTTGCCCGTGACCACGCCCACGCGATGCTTGATGTCATCGTTCTTGTCGCGGATCTCCCGGATCTTGTTGGTGATGAAGAACTCCAAGCCGTCGCCCCGTGCAGGATGGAGCGCCGGAATGACGCCTTTTTCACTGCCGTACTTGAACACGATGCCCAAGAAGCCCTGGGTGATGGAGGCTTGGCCGTCGCCCTTGGCGCTGGCTTCACCAAACGGTTGCTCCTGCAGACCGTCTTCAGTCGCCTTCTCGCGTTCCTCGTCGGTCTTGGGCTCGATGATGGTGAACTTGAAGTTGCCCTTACCAGCGCGCTCATACTCGCCGAGCAGGTGCTTGAGGTCGCGGACAAACGCGTCCAATTGCGCCAGACCCGTCTTGACGTACACGTCCACGTGAATGGGCTCTTTGAGACTCTGCACCAAACGCCCTGAGCCTTGGCTCAGCGTAAAGCGCTCGCTCTTGGTCGTATCAATGCGCTTGTACATGCCGGCCCCAACCAAGTTGGCAAACACGACGATGGCCGCAACAACGACTAGGTACAGCCCCGTTTGCGCGGCTGCTTTTCTCTTTTGGTTTTCTGTTGCCATGACTTTATGCCCACCTGCGGCGCTCAAGCGCACGGAAAGAGACCATCAGCGCAAGCACGGTGATGGACAAGAAAAAGACAACGTCGCGTGTATCAATCAGGCCACGCATGAAGCCACCTAAGCGCGATTGAAAGCTGACGTAATGAAAGAAGTTAGCCAATCCACCAGACATATGTTCCGCCAAGTCGCCAGCGATCCAGGACGTGAGCAAAACAGCCACCGTGATGAAAAAGGCAATCGACTGACTCTCTGTGAGTGAACTCACCAAAAGACCGACCGAAACCGCAGCCAGTGACAGAAGGCTCAGACCAACATAACCACTCACGACTGGTCCCATATCCAATGGCCCCAGTGCCCAGGGCGCTTTGAACATCATCAAAGGATAAGCAGCTGAGGCCACCACCACCGTGAAGACGAGTCCGCATGCACCGAGGAACTTGCCCAGGATGACGTCGCTGTCTTTGACAGGGAGCGTGATGAGCATTTCCAAAGTGCCGCTGCGCTTTTCCTCAGACATGAGTCGCATGGTCACCACCGGAACAACAAAGATAGTCAGCCCCGCGGCGCCATACTGAAACAGCGGTTGAACCGTGGAGCGGTCCAGCTGCCAGAAGCCACCATTGAGCATAAAAAAGCTCAGCCCAAGCCCCAAAAAGCTGAGGCAGATGACCACGTAGGCCAAGGGTGAATCGAAGTAGGCTTTGAATTCTCGTTTAGCAATTGCCAGTAAAGTCGACATAATCAGGCTTCGTCCCTTCGTTCTGCTGCGGGAGCATCAGCTGCATCCTCATCCTCGTCGTCGGATGCTTCATCCTGTTCATCATCAGCGTCCACACCGGTGTCGCGACCGCGGTCCAAGGCTTCGTCGCCTTTGGTAAGATCGCGGAACACAGCGTCCAAACTTTGCGCGTCGCGGCGCAGCTCAAGCAGCGTCCAGCCTTTGTCCACCGACAAGCGGAAGATCTCAGCGCGCAAATCCCCATCCTGAGCTCCAGCTAGTTCAATGCGGTGCTCACGCTCGTCTGTGGGCATCTCCTTGACCCGCTTGATGCCAGGAAGCGCACTCAGTGCGTCTTGTAGCTCAGCGAACTTGGGGCCCTTTTGTTCATCGATGCTCACAACGTAGCGCACGCTGCCAGCACGAGCGCGAATGTCTTCCAGCGCGCCGTCTGCGACCACGCGGCCCTTGGACACGATGATGGCGCGAGCACACGCCGCTTCTGCTTCTTGCAGATTGTGCGTAGACAAAAGCACGGTGCGGTCACGCCCGATCTCTTGAATGTAGCGGATAACTTCCGCTTTTTCGTTGGGATCGAGGTCGGCCGTCGGCTCATCCAAGATCAAGATCTTGGGATCGTGGAGCAACGCCTGCCCAAGCCCAACGCGCTGACGATAGCCGTGGGAGAGCGTGGCGATGTCTTTATTGAGCACCTGCGCCAAGCCGCATACATCAATGATGTTCTT
>Ga0164241_10006539_pt1 | contig 10611 bp, 7 predicted proteins | sample OricomyardsoilBY_FD_108780 | JGI IMG/M metagenome (GOLD analysis project Ga0164241, IMG submission 108780) | Backyard soil microbial communities from Emeryville, California, USA - Original compost - Back yard soil (BY) | ecosystem: Environmental > Terrestrial > Soil > Unclassified | place: USA... | reverse complement strand
GGGAGGCCGAGCGGTTGTACCGGAAGTCCCTGGACATCAACGAGCGTCTCGGCGACCGGGCCGCCGTCGCCGACATCTACCACAATCTGGGCGTGCTGGCGTCGTACCGGGGGGACTATGCGCAGGCCGAGCGGTTGTACCTGCAGTCCCTGACATGCAGGAGCGGCTCGGCAACCTGGTCGGCGCTGCGAACAGCCACCACCAGCTGGGCCTGCTGGCGTACTTCCGAGGGGACCATCCGGAGGCCGAGCGGTTGTACCGGAAGTCCCTGGACATGAAAGAACGGCTCGGCGACCAGGCAGGCGCCGCCAATGGCTACCACCAGCTGGGTGTCCTGGCGCAGGACCGGGGGGACTATCCGGAGGCCGAGCGGCTGTACCGGAAGTCCCTGGACGTCTTCGAGCGACTCGGCAACCAGGCCGGCGCCGCCGGCGCAACCAGCCAGCTCGGGTCTCTGAGGTCCGCTCAGCGTCGGTATTCCGATGCAGTCCAGCTGCACGTCACGGCTCTCATCACCTGGCAGAAGCTTCAGGTGCCGGATGCACGAATCGACCTCACCGCCCTGCAGGCCCTTCGGAACCAGCTGTCCACGGACCAGTTCGAGTCGGCCGTCTTGCGCGTCGTCGACAGGGACACCTGGGATGCGGTGCGGGTGCTGCTCGGCCGCGAAGTCGACCCCAACGGCAGTGGCTGAATTTGTTGATGCCAGACGGTGATGCTGCGGCAGAGGAGTTGAGGCGGCAGGAACTGGCAACGGGTCCAACTCCACGGAAGTCGAACAGACGGGACGAGCGCGGAAGTCTGCCGACTCCGGCCTGAGGTCTTACTCTGCCCCGAGCGAGTGCGAAATGGGGCCACGTGACGGATGAACCCCCGATGACCGGTTCCGGGTCCGACCCGGAGCCGGCGGGCTTCAAAGCGCCTCTGCCGTCGGATGTCGACCCGCGGCAACGGTCGTCGGGCGACCCCGATCGGCTTTACGCGGACGAGCTCTACGCGGACGAGGAGGACGAGCGGCGTCCCGCCCCGGCTCCGTTCGCCGTGCGCGTCCGCCGGTCCGTGCGCGGCTGGGTCGGCTCGCTGCGACCCAGGCCCAGGGACCTGCGCTCCGATGCCATCGCCGGGGTGTCCAACGCGATTGCCTCCGTGCCCGACGGCATGGCGATGGCCCTGCTTGTCGGAGTGAACCCCGCCTACGGCCTGTACTCGTCGTTCGCCGGCAAGATCGGCGGCGGCTTGTTCAGCAGCACCGCACTGATGGTGGTCACGACCACGACCGCCGCGTCGCTGGCGGCCGGTTCGGTGTTGGGTGAGCTGCCTGAGGCTCGTCGGGACGGCGCGGTGCTCGTCCTGACGCTGTTCGTCGGGTTGCTGCTGGTCGTGGTCGGTCTGCTCCGACTGGGCCGGTACATCCGCTTCGTGTCCAGGTCGGTGATGGTCGGCTTCCTCACCGGGATCGGGATCAACATCATCTTCGGCCAGCTGCCCGGTCTGCTGGGGGTGCAGCCCGATCCCGGCGTCGCGGTGCAGAAGGCCCTGTACGTGGCCGGGAACCTGGGTGAGATCACGATCGCCGCCGCCGCAATCGGGATCGGTGCGCTGGCGGCCATGCTGATCCTCGGCCGGACCAGACTGCGGCTGGTGGGCACGTTGATCGCGGTCGTGGTGACCACCGCCATCGTCGCGCTGGCCAACCTGGACCAGGTCAGTACGGTCGTCTCCATCGGCACCATCCCGCTCGGTTTCCCCGGGCTGGCCGTGCCCGCGCTCGCCGATCTGTTCGATGTCAACCTGCTCATCGGGGCCCTCGCCATCGCCGCAATCGTGCTCGTGCAGGGTGCCGGGGTCGCCGAGTCCGCACCCAATCGGGACGGGACGCCGTCGTCGGTCAACCGCGATTTCATCGGTCAGGGCGCCGGCAACCTGATCTCCAGCCTGTTCCATGGAGTGCCGGTGGGCGGGTCGGTGAGCACCACGGCGATCAACATGGCAGCGGGGGCGCGCAGCCGGTGGTCGACGATCTTCGGCGGCATCTGGATGCTGATCATCCTGGTCGCGTTGGCCCGAGTGGTCGAGATGGTGCCGCTGCCCACCCTGTCCGCGGTCCTGATCTTCGCGGCGCTGATGACCCTGAAGCCGACCGTCATCAAGGTCGTCTGGAAGACCAGCACAACCGGCAAGATCGCGATGACGGTGACCTTCCTGTCCACCCTGATGCTGCCGATCGCGGCCGCGGTTGCGGTCGGCGTGATCTGCTCGTTGGTGCTCCAATTGAACAAGGAGCAGATGGACTTCCACTTGGTTCGGCTGGTGCCGGTGGACGGACACTTCGTCCAGCGCTCGGCTCCCCGGGTCCTGCCGGACGCCGAACCCGTCGTCCTGGATGTGTACGGCAGCCTGTTGTACGCGGGCGCCAAGACCCTGGGAGCCCGGCTCCCGGACGTCCGGACGGCCAGGCGGCCGGTGGTGATCCTGCGCCTGCGGGGCCGTGGATCGCTTGGTTCGACGTTCTTCGGTGTCGTCGCCGACTACGCCGACGAGCTCACGGCCGCCGGTGGACGGCTCTACCTGTCCGGGGTCGACGGGGCGATGGTGGACCGGTTCGAGCACAGCCAGCAGTCCGATGTGCGCAAGAAGATCACCATCTTCCCGGCGACGGACGTGCTCGGCCAGTCGACGATGGCAGCGGTGCTGGACGCGCGGGCGTGGCTGGACGAGCAGGCCGGATCCACCTGACCGGGCCGTCAGCGGCGCCGTTCCGGGGATTTTGACCTTGGTCGCGACGGGGGAGTACTCTGGACAGCCGTGTGCCGCGCGGCTGCGTGCGGCGGTGATCGCGTCTGCGCGTCACCGTCGGAAGCGTCAGTCCGGGCCGGGCGCCACCGGTTGCTGCCGGGGCCGTCGGACCTGCGCAGTCGGCATCGAAGGGGGCAGCCGCTCCCGGACCTGAGCAACTGGACGACAACGAAGAGGCATCACCGTGCGCACGTACAGCCCCAAGCCTGGCGATGTGACCCACGACTGGCACGTCATCGACGCGACCGACGTCGTGCTTGGCCGCCTGGCCAGCCAGGCCGCGCGGCTGTTGCGTGGCAAGCACAAGCCGATCTACGCCCCGCACGCGGACACCGGCGACTTCGTGGTGATCGTCAACGCGTCCAAGGTCGCGGTCAGCGGCAACAAGCGGGACGCCAAACTGCTCTACCGGCACTCGGGTTACCCGGGTGGCCTGCGCAGCCAGACCGTCGGCCAGTTGCTGGACACCCGGCCCGAGCGGCTGGTGGAGAAGGCGATCGTGGGGATGCTCCCGCACAACACGCTGGGCCGGTCCCTGGCCAGGAAGCTGAAGGTCTACGCCGGCCCGGAGCATCCGCACGCCGCGCAGAAGCCCCAGCAGTACGAGATCACCCAGGTCGCGCAGTAACTCCTGGGTCCGCCCGCCCAGGTCCTACCCCAGAACAGCGAGAGAGTCTGCACGTGAGCCAGAACCCCGAAACCGTCGTCGAGGAACTCGACTACGAGCTGCCCGACGAGGTTGTCGTCGAGTTCGACGAAACCGACGAGGATGCCGCCGACGCACCCGTGCTGGCGCCCGCGGTCGTCCCGGTGCCGGTGGATCGCCCGGTGCAGACCGTCGGCCGACGCAAGGAGGCCATCGTCCGCATCCGGCTGCTTCCAGGTACCGGCTCGTTCACCCTGAACGGCCGCACCCTGGACAGCTACTTCCCGAACAAGGTGCATCAGCAGCTGATCAAGGAGCCGCTGGTCACCGTCGAGAAGGCGGAGATCTACGACGTCATCGCCCGCCTGCACGGCGGCGGCGTCACCGGCCAGGCCGGTGCGTTGCGGCTGGCCATCGCGCGGGCCCTTGTCGAACTGGACGAAACCGACCGGCCCCCGCTGAAGAAGGCCGGCTTCCTCACCCGCGACGCGCGCGCCACCGAGCGCAAGAAGTATGGCCTGAAGAAGGCCCGCAAGGCTCCCCAGTACTCGAAGCGCTGACCTCGTGCCGGGACGGTTGTTCGGCACCGACGGTGTCCGTGGGCTGGCCAACGCGGATCTGACTGCGGATCTGGCGTTGCGGCTGGCCACGGCCGCGGCCCAGGAGCTGGGCGGGTCGCCCGGTCAGGGGCCGTCGACCGGTCCGTTCCGGTCGGCGGCGTCCACCCGCGCCCGGCCCAAGAGCCCCACCAGGCCGGTCGCGGTGGTGGGCCGGGACCCGCGGGCGAGCGGGGAGATGCTGGAGGCCGCGGTCGCCGCGGGGCTGGCCTCCGCCGGCATCGACGTGCTGCTACTCGGCGTGCTGCCCACACCGGCCGTGGCGTTCCTCACCGCCGACCTCGGCGCGGACCTGGGCATGGTCATCTCGGCGTCGCACAACGCCATGCCGGACAACGGCATCAAGATCTTCGCCGCAGGCGGGCGCAAGCTCGACGACGCGATCGAGGACGCCATCGAGAGGCGGATGGAGCGGCTGGCCCCGTTGCCCACCGGCGAGGGTGTCGGCCGGATCCGGCTGGCCACCGACGCCGACCGCCGCTACCTGGACCACCTGTTGGTGGCGACACCCAACCCGCTGCGTGGCCTGCGGGTCGTCGTCGACTGCGCGCACGGCGCCGCCTCGCAGCTGGCGCCCGAGGTCTACCGGCGGGCCGGTGCCGAGGTCGTCGTCATCGGCGGTAGTCCGGACGGGCTGAACATCAACGCCGGCGTCGGGTCCACCTACCTGTCCGGGCTGCGGGACGCGGTGATCGCCGCGGGGGCGGATCTGGGCATCGCGCACGACGGCGACGCCGACCGATGCCTGGCAGTCGCCGCGGATGGCAGCGTGGTCGACGGGGACGTCATCCTCGCGCTGCTGGCGATCGCCCTGCGGGACCGGGGTCGGCTGGCCGGCGACACGGTGGTGGCCACGGTGATGGCCAACATCGGCTTCCACCGGGCCATGACGGCGGCCGGGATCGCCGTGCGCACCACCGCAGTGGGGGACCGGTACGTGCTGGAGGACATGAATGCCGGCGGCTACTCGCTGGGCGGCGAGCAGTCCGGTCACCTGATCCTGGCCGAGCACGCCACCACCGGGGACGGGCTGCTGACCGCGCTGCACCTGATGGCGATGGTCGCCGAGACCGGGCGGTCGCTGGCCGAACTGGCCTCCGTGGTGGTCCGGTACCCGCAGGTGCTGATCAACGTGCGAGTCTCGGACAAGGCTGCGGTGGCCGCGTCCGACGAGGTGCAGGCCGCGGTCGCCCAGGCGTCGGCGGAACTCGGCGACGAGGGCCGGCTGCTGCTGCGCCCGTCGGGTACCGAGTCGCTGGTCCGGGTGATGGTCGAGGCCGGCACCGACGAGGTGGCGCAGCAGATCGCCGAGCGCGTCGCAAAGGTCGTCGCGGCGGTCTGACGGCCGGCCCGCGCCGGCCCACCTTCGCTGATCAATCCCGCGTTTGCGCGCCGGGTTCACCGGGCTGGCCCGGGTTTGATCAGCGAACCAAGCTGGGCGGCTCACCTTCGCTGATCAATCCCGCGTTGGTGGGCCGGGTTCACCGGGCTGGCCCGGATTTGATCAGCGAACCCAGCTGGCCGGCCCTGACGTCAAGCGCGTCAGATCAGCGCGGCCGCGCCGATGTCCTCGACGTCAAGCGGCGGAGTCAGGTCGAGCTCGTCCGGGTCCAGCAGCTTCGTGCCGCCGACCTTGCTCTCCATCTGGTCGGCCAACTGCGGCGCGTCGGTCAGGTGCCGGACGAAGAACGCCGACGCCAGGATCCGGGTCGCGTGTTGCACCTTCTTGTCCGAGTCGGCGCCCAGGATGCCGTTCACGAAACTGGTGCCCTCGGCCAGCCCGAGGTGACCGGCGCCCTTCACCCGCCGCAGCTGCGCGGAACCGCCCCAGGACTTCGCGATCCTCGCGCCGTCCGACTCCGCCCAGTCGTCCTTGGCGCCGATCAGGTGCAGGCTCGGCGCCGCCACCCGCCCGGCCGCCTCGATTGCGGACGGCTTCGTCTCGGCCGCCGTCACCGTGACTACCGCCCGGATCTGCTCGTCCTTGGCCGCCGCCAGCACCGCCGCACCGCCGCCGGTCGAATGGCCCAGCACGCCCAGCCGGCGCAGGTCACCGCGGACCCGGCCGCCGCCGAGCTCGCCGTGGGCCACCATCCGCAGCGCGCGGGACAGGTCGAGGGCCAGGCCCTGATGCGAGGAGAACAGGCTCCGGTGGGTGTTCGGGGCGACGACGATGATTCCCCACGACGCCAAGTACCGCATGGTGTCGGCGTACTTGCCTGCGGACTGCAGCCAGCCGTGACCCAGCGCGACGATGGGCAGCCGGCGACCGGACGACGGGGTGAAGACGAGTCCGGGCAGGCCCGCCGGGGCCAGGTCACCAACGGCCACCCGGTGCGGGCCCTTGTACGTGAAGTACTCGAATGTTGGCCGGTTGATGCTGGGCGGCGCCTGCTTGGCCATTCGCTCCTCCGTGCGCGCGTCCGGTGGTCGACGCCCCGGTCGACCGCCCTCGTACAGTAGCCGGTGCGCCGCGCACGGTAGGAGCGACCGCGGCATCGACGAGGGAGTACCGGTGGCCGACGACTTCGCGACGAACCTGCGCCGCCTCATCCGGGCCCGGTTCCCGCTGCTGTCCATCCAGACCGCGGAGGAGTCGCGGGTGCTGGGCGAGATCGCCGCGGTGGTGGGCAACCGCACCCAGATCGCCCCGGCGCGCCAGGTCTTCACCTGGTCGACCGCCAACGGGTTCGCCGCCCTGGGTCAGCCCGGCAACGCGGACACCCGTACCCCGCACGCGGCGTTGACGGCGGCCGCCGCATTGACCATGCCCAGCGTGGTGATCCTGCTCGACCTGCATCCGTGGCTGGGCTCGGCGAACACCCCGCCGGACACCCAGCTGGTGCGGCAGATCAAGGACACCGTCCGCTTCTACAAGGACGGCCCGGCGCCCCGCACGCTGATCATGATCTCGCCGACCCCATGCATCCCGCCGGACCTGGAATCACTGGTCACGCTGCTGGCCTTCCCACTGCCGACCGAGACCCAGATCCGCTCCACGTTGGACGGGATGATCGCCCGCAACACCGCGTCCGGTGCCTTGACCGTGGCGCTGGGGCCGGACGGGGCGGAGCGGATGGCCAAGGCCGCCCTCGGGCTGACCGCGTTCGAGGCGGAGAATGCGTTCGCGCGCGCCATGGTCGACGACGGCCGGCTCACCGACGAGGACATCGGCCTGGTGCAGGAGGAGAAGGGGCAGATCGTCGCCAAGTCCGGGGTGCTCGAGGTGGTCCGCTCCACGATCGGCCTGGACGACATCGGCGGGCTGGCGAACCTGAAGACCTGGCTGCGCAAGCGCAACGGCGCCTGGCTGGATGAGGCCGCGGCGTACGGACTGCCTGCGCCCAAGGGTGTGCTGGTGACGGGGGTCCCGGGCTGCGGCAAGTCGATGACGGCCAAGGCGATGTCGTCGGCCTGGTCGCTGCCGCTGGTCCGGCTGGACGTCGGCCGGGTCTTCGGCGGGCTGGTCGGCGCATCCGAGCAGAACATGCGGACGGCGTTGCGCACCGCGGAGGCGATCGCCCCGTGCGTGCTGTGGATCGACGAGATCGAGAAGGGCTTCGCCGCCGGCGCATCCGGACAGGGGGACAGCGGCACCTCGGCGCGGGTGTTCGGCACCTTCCTGTCCTGGATGCAGGAAAAGACCGCCGCGGTTTTCGTCATCGCGACCGCGAACCAGATCGGCCTGCTACCGCCGGAGATGATGCGCAAGGGCCGGTTCGACGAGATCTTCTTCATCGACCTACCCACCGACGCCGAGCGCCGGGTGATCTTCTCGCTGCACCTCGCCGCCCGGCTCAAGGCCGGGCCCGCCCTCGGCTCGCCCGCCGTCGACGACGAACTGCTGGACTCCTTGGTGGGTGCCACCGAGGGTTTCTCCGGCGCGGAGATCGAGCAGGTGGTGATCGCCGCCTGCTTCGACGCGTTCAACGAGCGCCGCGCGCTGACGGCCGACGACCTGCTGCACGAGATCGGCAACACCGTCCCGCTGTCGGTGACGCAGTCCGAGCAGATCGACGCCCTGCGGGCCTGGGCCGACGTCCGGGCGGTCGCCGCGTCCGCCCCGGAGGACCGGACCGGATACGCCACCCCGGAGCCGTCCACCGCGTTCCTGGGGGTGCCGCCGGAATCCGTGCTGGCCCGCGGTGGGCGGCCGGTGGAGGCCTGAGAAGCGCCGGTCGACCGGATCGCACACCCCACCACCGCGCCGGCCGCCCGATCGCAATTAAGGATGGAAGGGACCAATCCCGCCACCTATCGTGAGAGTCGCGCACTCGAAGGCGTGACGGTCGGTCGCGCCGGGGTGTGTGCAGGGTGGGAGGTGACTGCCCGTGTGTTGGTCGACGGTTCGGTTCATCGTCGGTGGGAACGCCGGCGGGATGCGTCATGGGTGACAACCCGACCGGCGGGCGACAGCCGGGGACGCCCTACCTGCAGATCGGGACGACCGTCGGGTCCTACCGGATCGAGTCGTTCGTCGCGCACGGCGGGATGGCGTTCGTGTACGAGGCCACCGACCTGCGGCTCGGCCGCCACGTGGCATTGAAGCTGCTCGCGGCACCGCCCACCCATGAGATCGACTTCCGCGAACGGTTCATGCGGGAGTCCCGGTATGCCGCCTCGCTGGACCATCCGAACATCGTCCCGATCTACGAGGCGGGCGAGGCGGATGGGCTGCTGTTCATTGCGATGAGGTTCGTCGGCGGGGAGAACCTGGACAGGCGCCTGCAGCAGGTCACCCGGCTGGACGGACCGCAGACGCTGGCCGTTCTCGCACCGCTCGCCGACGCCCTGGACATGGCGCACGCGGGCGGACTGGTCCACCGGGACGTCAAGCCCGCCAACATCCTGCTGGCCGACACCGGACGGGGCCATGAGCACGTCTACCTGACCGACTTCGGCATCACCAAGCGCACGTCCGGTCTGACCAAGCTGACCGCAACCGGCAACCTCATCGGGACGATGACCTACACCGCCCCGGAGCAGATCCGCGGCGAACCGATCGACGCGCGAACCGACCTGTACGCGCTCGGCTGCGTCGCCTACCAGTGCCTGACCGGGGTGGCGCCGTTCGTCCGGGACAACCAGTGGGCCCTGGTCTACGCGCATCTGAACGAGCTGCCGGCGCCGGTGTCCAGCCATCGACCGGAACTCGCGGCGGTGGACCCGGTCGTTGCCCGCGCACTGGAAAAGGACCCGGCGAAGCGATTCGCCAGGTGCGAGGACTTCACCGACGCGCTGCGCGACGCGCTCAAGAAGGGCTCGTCCGAGGACCTGCCCACTGAGCTCATGGCGCTACCGGCTGACGTGCCGAGCTCCGATGCGGCGGTGGATCACGCCTCCGGGCGCGGCGCCGGCGATGATCCGGATCGAACTTCTGCGGCAGGTTCGGGACAGAGTCCGGCACCACCCCAGCCGTCGGCCGGACCGCCGGCTCAAGGTGCCGCACCGCCGCCGTCCCCATCGACGCCGCCGCCCTCGTCGACGCCGCCGTCGCCGCCGCCCCCGCCCGGCGACCAGGTCCCTCGCCCCACGGCCGCGCCGGGACCCGGAGCCCGCCACCGGGTCCGTTCCCGCACCCGCCGCCGGTCGGCCGTCCTGGCCGGGCTCGCCGCCCTCGCCGTGGTGGCGACGCTGGTCGCCATCCTGGGGCCGTGGTCCGGTACCCGACTCGAATCGGGATCGGGCCGGCCGGTGGCTGCGGCGGCGACCGGCGAGGCGACGCCGGCGACGACACCGGCGGAGTCCGCCGGTGGGCAGCCCACCGAGTCATCGCCCGAACATGGCGCGACCGGGACGGCCGACGACAAGGCTTCCAAGGGCGTCGAGTTGTCGACGGACGCCCCCACGGTGAATCCGCCGCCGGAAACCGCCGCGGCCCCGGCCGCGCCGGCGGCCGCCGTCGCCATCCCGAGCGTGGAGGGACAGCCACTCGCCGTCGGCGCGACCCCCGGTTCGGTCACCGTCACGCCCAACGGGCGGTTCGCCTACGTCGCCAACCGTGGCGCGGGAACGGTCACCGTGGTCGACACGAATCTGAACAAGGTCAGCGCCGTGATCCCGGTGACGGACGGTCCACCGTGGTATGTGGCGTTCACCCCGGACGGCACCCGTGCCTACGTCAGCGTCTACAACAGCGACAAGACGGTCAACCGGGTGGCCGTGCTGGACGCGCGAACCACCCGCGAGATCCGGTCCGTGGATGTCGATACCGCCCCCTACGCGCTGGCGGTCACACCCGACCAGAAGTACGTCTTCGTGCCCAGCCACGACACCGCGAAGATCGACGTGATCGACACCGGTTCGGACACCGTCGTCCGGAAGATCGACGTCCCGCACAATCCGCACGCGATCAAGTTCTCGCCCGACGGGCGGTTCGCCTACGTCGCGAACCACGAGAGCAACCTGATCTCCGTGGTCGACGTGGCGGCCGGAACCGTGACCAACACCATCGCGGTCGGCACCAGCCCGCACAGCCTCGCGATATCGCCGGACGGTTCACAGCTTGCCGTCGCCTGCTACGACAGCAATAACGTGTATTTCGTCGACGTC
>Ga0164241_10006538_pt1 | contig 10612 bp, 10 predicted proteins | sample OricomyardsoilBY_FD_108780 | JGI IMG/M metagenome (GOLD analysis project Ga0164241, IMG submission 108780) | Backyard soil microbial communities from Emeryville, California, USA - Original compost - Back yard soil (BY) | ecosystem: Environmental > Terrestrial > Soil > Unclassified | place: USA... | reverse complement strand
GGAATTCGTGGCGGCAGGACATCGCGTCGCCGTCACAGCGCGCAACGGCCACGGACCAGACGGCACACTGTCCGTTTCGGCCGACGTCACCGACGCCGACTCGGTTGATGCCGCGTTCACCGAGGTCGAGAACCAGCTCGGCCCGATCGAGGTTGTCGTCGCCAACGCCGGAGTCACCAAGGACACCCTGTTGATGCGCATGTCGGCCGACGATTTCGACTCCGTCGTCGACACGAACCTCGGCGGGGCGTTCCGCGTCGTCAAGCGCGCGTCGAAGGGGATGCTGAAGGCGCGCTTCGGTCGCATCGTGCTGATTTCCAGCGTCGTCGGCCTGTACGGCTCGCCAGGACAGGTCAATTACGCGGCATCCAAAAGCGGCCTTGTCGGTATGGCCAGGTCGATCACCCGCGAGCTCGGCGCGCGTGGGATCACGGCCAACGTCGTCGCCCCCGGCTTCATCGAAACTGATATGACCGCACAGTTGCCAGAGGCGCAGCAGGCCGAGTACAAGCACAGCATTCCAGCCGGCCGCTACGGTCTGGCGTCCGAGGTCGCGAAGGCCGTCACCTGGCTGGCATCGGACGATGCGGCATACATCTCGGGTGCTGTGATCCCAGTTGACGGTGGCCTCGGGATGGGGCACTGACGGCATTCGGTACCGAGCTGGCACCGAACGGGTTCAACCGCGCAGACCGAGCATCGGAAGAATCAGGCTGAGATCCTGTTCGTCGACGATGACATCTGCCGAGGTGCGTACCGGCGCCTTCGCATTGAACGCGACTGAGAGCGCGGCCACTTCCATCATCTGAAGGTCGTTGGCGCCATCGCCGACCGCGACCGTGCTCGAGCGCGCAATGCCGGTCTCGGCCGCCCACTCCAGCAGTGCATCCGCCTTCGCCGCCGCGTCGACGATTGCACCCGCGACGTGTCCGGTGACCACGCCTTTGTCGACCGCCAGACGATTGGCACGCCAGAAGTCGAGCCCGAGCCGGGCACCCAGCCCGTCGAGAACCTCGTGAAAGCCGCCTGAGACCACACCCACAGCGCCGCCGGCCGAATGCACCGTGTCGATGAGCTCTGGGACACCATCGGTGACGCGGATGCGCCGGGCAACCGCCTCAAACGCCGAGACGCTCATTCCAGCCAGCGTCGCAACACGTTCACGCAGACTCTGGGCGAAGTCGAGTTCGCCGTTCATGGCCCGGCGTGTGATTTCTTCAACGAGATCACGTGACCCCGCGTGCTCGGCGAGCAGCTCGATCACCTCGTTGTGGATGAGTGTCGAATCGGCGTCAAGGACAACGAGGAAACGGGCTGTGCTCATGGAACGACGTGAACTCCCTTGCCGACGACGGTGATTCCGGATTCGGTGACGGTGAAGCCGCGTGCCCGGTCTCGCTCCGGGTCTACCCCGATCCGCGCTCCAGGTTCGACGACGACATCCTTGTCAAGGATAGCCCGCCCCACGAACGCGTCAGGATGGATGATGGCCCGGTCGAACAGCACTGAGTCGACCACCTGGGCACCGGATTCGACTTTGGCCCAGGGCCCGAGGACACTGCGCTCCAGATGTGCGCCAGAAATCACAGAGCCGAGCGAGACGATCGAGTCGATCGTGGTACCCAGCGCTCCGCGACCGTCGCGCACAAGCTTCGCCGGCGGTGAATTCAACTGCTGGCTGAAGATCGGCCACTCACGGTTGTACAGGTTGAACACCGGCAGGGTGGAAATCAAATCCTGATGCGCCTCGAAAAATGAGTCGAGTGTTCCCACATCGCGCCAGTAATACCGGTCACGTTCGGTCGAACCTGGCACGTCGTTGCGAATGAAGTCGTACACGCCGGCTTCACCGCGGTCCACGAAATCGGGAATGATGTCACCACCCATGTCATGGTTCGAACTGGGCCGCTCGCCGTCGCGCTTGACCGCGTCGATCAGCGCATCCGCGTTGAAGACATAGTTGCCCATGGATGCGAGAACTTCATTCGGCGAGTCGGGTAGCCCGATCGGATCGCTCGGCTTCTCCCGGAACGCCCCGATCTTGGCAGGGTCCGCCGCATCCACTTCGATCACTCCGAACTGGTCCGCCAGTGAAATCGGCTGTCGAATTGCGGCAACGGTGGCGCTGGCGCGCGAGTCGACGTGTGCCTGGATCATCTGCGCGAAATCCATTCGGTACACGTGGTCGGCGCCAACCACGACGACGATGTCGGGTTGTTCGTCGCGCAGCAGGTTCATGCTCTGCAGAATTGCATCGGCCGACCCACTGAACCAGCGCTTACCGAGTCTCTGCTGGGCAGGAACCGACGCGATATAAGCACCGAGCAGACCGTCCAGGTGCCACGTCTGCGAGACGTGCCGGTCCAAACTGTGTGACTTGTATTGGGTGAGAACAACAATCTGTCGCAGATCGGAATTGATCAAGTTCGACAAGGCAAAGTCGATCAGGCGGTATTGACCCCCGAATGGCACCGCCGGTTTCGCTCGATCAGCAGTCAAAGGCATCAACCGCTTACCTTCGCCGCCTGCCAGAACAATTCCGAAGATCTTCTTGCCTACCATGGCTCCACAGTAGATGCAGTGGCCCTGCTGTACTAGCGTTCACAGCATGCGAGTTGATCTTCTGACACGGGAATACCCACCCGAGATCTACGGGGGAGCGGGTGTTCACGTTGCCGAACTCGTGCGGGCGTTGCGCCCGAACCTGGATGTTCAGGTCCGTTGCTTCGGCGCCGACCGCGATGAGGTCGATACGACGGCCTACCGCGCGCCCGCCGAACTTCAGGCCGCTAACGGGTCGCTGACGACGTTAGGGGTGGATCTGCAGATGGCGCAGGATGTAGCCGGTGCTGATCTCGTGCACTCGCACACCTGGTACGCAAACGCGGCAGGACATCTCGCCGCGTTACTGCACGGCATCCCCCATGTGGTGACAGCGCACAGCCTCGAGCCGTTGCGTCCGTGGAAAGCCGAGCAGCTCGGTGGCGGATACCGCGTGTCGAGTTGGATCGAAAAGAGTGCGTTCGAATCCGCGGATGCCGTCATCGCCGTCAGCGAGGGAATGCGCCGCGACATCTTGCGCAGCTACCCGCGCTTGGACGAAGCGACCACGCACGTCGTGTACAACGGGATCGATCTCGACCGCTGGCAACCCCTGCACGATCGCGACCTCGTCCAATCCCTCGGCGTCGACCCGGACCGTCCAACCGTCGTCTTCGTCGGCAGGATCACGCGCCAAAAGGGCCTACCGTATCTGCTGCGCGCCGCCCGCTTGCTCCCACCAGACGTGCAGCTGGTGTTGTGCGCCGGTGCTCCGGACACGGCAGCGATCATGGCCGAGGTCACGGCCGGCGTCGAGGTTCTGCAATCAGAACGTGACGGCGTTGTCTGGATCGATCGGTTACTGCCACAGAACGAGTTGTCGGCGATATTGTCGGCCGCGACCGTGTTCGTCTGCCCATCGATATACGAGCCGCTGGGAATTGTGAATCTTGAGGCGATGGCATGCGGTCTGCCCGTCGTGGGCACCGCGACCGGCGGAATCCCCGAGGTCGTTGTTGAAGGACTGACCGGTCGCCTGGTACCCATCGAACAGGAACAGGACGGCACGGGGACGCCGGTCGACCCTGACCGCTTCGTCGCGGATCTGGCGGCGATTCTTATCGAGGTCATCTCGGACCCCGACCATGCGGCGGTCATGGGGGAGGCTGGCCGTGCGCGCGCCGAGCACGAGTTCTCGTGGTCGGCAATCGCGGCACAGACGCGCGAGATTTACGACGCACTGATCGGTTGACCGCGCGCACCGCGCGGGCGGCCCTGCGGCCAGGTGACTCCTATTAGGCTTATGGCTATGTCCAGCCGCGTCCTTCAGCTCTCGTCCGTGTCGATTGTTCGCGACGGAAACACGATCCTCGACTCCGTGGACTGGGCGGTTGACTCTGACCAGCGCTGGGTAATTCTTGGACCGAACGGGGCCGGTAAAACCACGATGCTGCAGGTGGCAGCGGCGGCCATCCATCCAACGCGCGGAGAAGCAGAAATCCTTGACGAGGAACTCGGCGCCGTCGACCTGTTCGAATTGCGGCCGCGCATCGGGTTCGCCTCGACCGCGTTAGCCAGACGGATCCCCGTCGCCGAGACGGTTTTGGACGTTGTCATGACCGCGGCATACTCGGTCACCGGCCGGTGGAACGAAGAGTACGAAGACATCGATGTTCGGCGTGCCCACCGCGTCTTGAACGAATGGAAGCTCGACCATTTGGCCGACCGCAAGTTCGGTGCGCTCAGCGACGGCGAACAAAAACGTGTGCAAATCGCACGATCGGTGATGACCGACCCGGAACTGCTACTGCTCGACGAACCCGCAGCGAGCCTTGATCTCGGTGCCCGCGAAGAGCTCGTGCAGCTTTTGGGCGGCTACGCCAGCGACGCGGGATCGCCCGCGATCGTGATGGTCACCCACCACGTCGAGGAGATCCCGCCCGGATTCACGCACGTGCTGCTGCTGGCCGATGGAGCCATCGTCGCCGCCGGGCCCATCGATGAGACGCTCACATCCGAAAAACTCACCGAGACGTTCAGCCTTCCCATCGAGTTGACTGCACACGACGGGCGTTTCACCGCCCGCGCCGCGTCGTGAGGATGCTGTCGGTCGCCACGGCGTCGTAAGCCGCCCAGGTCTGCTAAACTCGATAGCTGGCCACGCGGCCGCATGCTTTGCCGCCTGAGACTCTCGTTCGGGCCGCTGAAACTAACACCACGACTGACCAAGTGCAAGGACATCCAGATGAAGACTGACATCCACCCCGACTACGCACCGGTGGTTTTCCGCGACCTCGCGTCGGGCGCCACATTCTTGACGCGTTCGACTGTTACCAGCGAAAAGACGATCGAGTGGGAAGACGGCACCGTGTACCCGGTCATCGACGTTGAGATCTCCAGCGCATCGCACCCGTTCTACACCGGCAAGCAGCGCATCATGGACTCGGCCGGTCGCGTCGAGAAGTTCAACCAGCGCTTCAAGAACTTCGGCGGCAGCAAGTAAGCTCGCTGCACCGTTACTGACGGGCGCCGTTACAGAAGGCGACCGGCTTCGGCCGGTCGCCTTCTGTGTCTGGGTGTGGCTACGTCTGGTTCAGCGCACCGGCCACGCGCCCGTCGTCGTGAATGATGGGTCTTTGACCCGACGCATGTATGCCTGAAAGTCTTCGGCTTGCTCGGTGCTCCATCCCACCTGTCGCGCATGAAGTTCGCTCGGCGTCAAAGCAAGCTCTTGGTCGTGCGCGCGTGCAATGGCCTGGGCGACTCGGCCTGCCGCGATGGCGTCGGCACCGGCGTCGTGCGCATCCGACAGCTCGACGCCATAAAACTCGGCCGTGACCTCGAGCGTGCGCTTGCCTTTGCGGTACTTGTCGACTGCCTTGTCGATCACAAGCGGATCGATGATGGGGGACGGGGCAGTCAGCGGCACCACGCCGTGGCGGATCGCTTCGCGGTCTAACACCGTGAAGTCGTATGGGGCGTTGTATGCCACGACAGGAATACCTTCATCGAACATGGCGCGCAGCGCCGAGACGATCTCCGCGATAGCGTCCGCGGCGGGCAAGCCTTCTGCTCTGGCCCTGGCCGTTGTGATCCCGTGCACCGCCGTAGCCTGCTCCGGAATGTCGACGCCGGGGTCGACGATCCAATCGAAGCGGCCAAGCACCGTTCCGGTCGCGCCGATACGCCCAACATGCGCGGTCACAATGCGCGCGGTCTCGACGTTCACCCCGGTCGTCTCCAGATCGAAGACTCCGAGTTCTTCATGCCAACTTCTCATGTGGCAAGCCTATGGGCAGCCACCGTCAGTCAGTGCTGCGGCTCGACGTGCAGCCAGTAGAAACTCTGTGTCCCCAGCGTCAGCGAGAACCGCCCATCCTCGGCGACCGTTGGGAACTGCGCCCCGCCGAACAGGTCGTACAGCGTCGCACCCGCGAACTGCGGAGCATCCAGATTCACCGAAACCGGGTTATGCGAGAAGCTGAAGACACACAGTACGTGCTCTGACTGGTCACCCATCGGCGATGACTCGCCGGCATAGCTGCGAACAAACGCGAGCACGGAATCGTGATCGGTTTCCAACACCCGGATGTCGCCGAGCCCGAAAACCGGATGCGCCTTGCGCACGTAGATCACATTGCGAATCCAATGCAGGAGTGATCGCGATTGCGCCAACTGGGCTTCGACGTTGACCAGGTTGTAGTTGTAGACCAGTGACTGCACGACCGGCAGAAACAGCTTGCCCGGGTCGGCGTCGGAAAATCCGGCGTTGCGATCGGGAGTCCATTGCATGGGAGTGCGGGAAGCGTCGCGATCGGGCAACCAAATGTTGTCGCCCATCCCGATCTCGTCTCCGTAATACAAAAATGGGCTTCCCGGCAGCGAAAACAGCAGCGCGTGTGCCAGTTCGAGCTCGGCGCGTGAGTTGTCCAGAAGGGGAGCCAACCGTCTGCGGATACCGATGTTCGCGCGCATCCGAGGGTCGTATGCGTACCAGCCATACATTGCCTGACGGTATTCCTCGCTGACCATCTCAAGGGTCAGCTCGTCGTGATTGCGCAAGAACACGCCCCATCCCGCGCCGTCGGGGATGTCGGTGGTTTCGGACAGTACCCGAATCAGTTCGTCCGCATTCTGCGACCGCAGTGAGTAGAAGATGCGCGGCATCACCGGAAAGTCGAATGCCATGTGACACTCGGGCTCCTCGGGCGTGCCGAAGAACGCGGCAACCTCGCGCGGCCACTGGTTGGCTTCCGCGATCATCACTCTGCCCGGGTAGTCACGATCCACCATCGCGCGCAGGACCTTGATGAATTCGTGCGTGGGCGGTTCGCCCTCGCCGTTGCCCTCATCGGACTCGTACAGGTACGGAATGGCATCCAGTCGAAAGCCATCGACACCCATGTCGAGCCAGAACCGCACGACATCGAACACGGCATCGTGGACGGCCGGGTTGTCGAAATTGAGGTCCGGCTGGTGGGAAAAGAAGCGATGAAAGAAGAACTGTCTGCGCTCCGCGTCGAACGCCCAATTCGAATCTTCGGTATCGGTGAAGATGATCCGGATGTCCGGCCATTTCTCGTCGGTGTCCGACCATACGTAGAAGTCACCGTACGGCCCATCCGGATCGGTACGCGACTGCTGGAACCATTCGTGCTGATCGCTCGTGTGATTCAACGGCAGGTCGATGATGATGCGCATGTTGCGCTCGTGCGCCTTGGTCACGAGGTCCTTGAACTCGTCGAGCGTGCCGAACTCCGGCAAAATCGACCGGAAGTCGGACACGTCATAACCACCATCGTCCAGCGGTGACGTGAAAAACGGGGGAAGCCACAACGCATCGATCCCCAACCACTGCAGATAGTCGAGCTTGGACACGAGCCCCTGCAGGTCACCTGATCCATCGCCGTTGGAGTCGACGAACGAGCGCACCATCACCTCATAAAAGACGGCGCGGCGGTACCACTGCGGATCCAACGTGAGCCCAGGCAACTGGATGGGCGCGGTGAAACTCACGGCACTCCTTTCGGCCGGTCGGCCATTGCAAGCGGTTACATTCTGATCGATTTTAGGAGGTGATCCCCGGAGCATGTCTCATGCACCGCGGCGGTTGACGGAATGCTCAGCGGATGCTGCATAAACTGGTCAGTGATGATTGTGCCCTCACCCTATGCCGAGCAGCTGCGCAGCATCCCTGTGCACGAGCGTTCGGTGTCGGTTCTGGGCAGCGAAACGCATCTCTGGGAGTACGGCAATTCGGATGCCGACACCACGGTGGTGCTCGTGCACGGGTTCCGCGGCGACCACCACGGCCTGGAGCCCGTCGTCGCCCAACTACCGCAGTTGCGGATGATCTCTCCCGACCTGCCCGGTTTCGGGCGATCGGAACCGCTGAGCGTCACTCACGACATCGACGGGTACGCAGCGTGGTTACGCGCATTCGTGGCCGCACTGGACCTCAGTGGCCGCGTGGTCATCCTCGGGCATTCGTTCGGTTCGATCGTCGTCGCGGCCGCGCTGAGCGACCAACGATCTGCGGACCGGCTCGGGCCGAGCGCGGTCGTCCTCATCAATCCCATTGCCGCGCCCGCTCTGAAGGGGCCGCGAGGCGTACTCACGCGGCTGGCGGTGTTTTATTACTGGCTCGCGTCGGCGCTGCCGGAGAAGCTCGGTTTCGCGCTTCTACGCAACCGCGCGATTGTGCGCATCATGAGCGTGGCGATGGCCAAAACGCGCGATAAGTCCCTGCGCCGCTGGATCCACAACCAGCACGACAGATACTTCAGTGCATTCTCCGACCGCGGAGTCGTGCTGGAAGCGTTCCGCGCATCCGTCAGCAACGATGTCAGCCAGTTCGCCGCGCAGATTCCATTTCGAACGCTGCTGATCGCCGCAGACAAAGACGACATCACTCCGGTGAGCGCGCAGCACAGACTGGTCAGGTTGTTCCCCGATGCCATTCTTGAGGTCATCGGCGGCGTCGGTCACTTGATCCATTACGAAGTTCCCGCGCAGGCGGCGACGCACATCGCGCGCTTCCTCGAGCGCCAAGGCGAGCACACGTGAGGGTCGTATTTGACTGTCGATACACCCGCATCGGGCGACACGACGGTATCAGCCGGTACACCGCAGGGCTTGTCACGGAACTGGGCAAACTGCACCCGGTGACGATGCTGATCAGCGATCATCGGCAACTGGAACTCCTGCCGAATCTACCGTGGGAGCTTGTGAGCGCCCCAACCAGCGCGCGCGAACCGTTCGTCGCGCTCCAGGTGAACCGTCTGCGGCCGGATGTGGTGTTCACCCCGATGCAGACCATGGGATCGTGGGGGCGCGAATACAAACTGATCCTCACGGTGCACGACCTGATCTATTACCGCAATCGCACGCCGCCGCGCGACCTCCCGTGGCCCATCCGTGTGCTGTGGCGGCTCTACCATTTTGCGTGGTGGCCGCAACGGATGCTGTTGAACCGTGCGGATGCCGTCGTCACGGTCTCGCGTACAACAGCGGACCTGGTCAAAGCGCACCACCTCACCAGACGCCCCATCAGCGTCGTCACCAACGCCGCCGACCCGCCGACGCCGGCCGAGCGCGAGCATGCCACGTCGCGCAGCGAACCGGCACATCGCTCGTTGGTGTACATGGGGTCGTTCATGCCATACAAGAACGTGGAGACGCTTGTACGCGCCGCTGCGCTCCTGCCCGACTACACGCTGCACCTCATGAGCACAATCAGCGACAGCCAACGGCAGCGACTGATCGATATCGCCCCGACCGCGTCTCTCGTGTTCCACAACGGTGCCAGCGACGAGCATTACCACGAGGAATTGGCCGGCGCCACCGCACTGGTCACCGCCTCACGCGACGAAGGCTTCGGCATCCCACTGGTCGAGGCAATGACCCTCGGAACACCGGTCGTCGTCAGCGACATCCCGATCTTCCGTGAGATCGGGGCGGATGCTGCGGCGTACTTCGATCCGGATTCGCCCGAAGCGCTCGCCTCGACGATCAGATACCTCCAGGCTCCCGCCGTATGGGAAGAACATTCGAGGCGTTCCCTCGCTCGCGCCAGCCAGTTCACCTGGGGAGCATCGGCTGCCCACCTTCTCACGGTGTTGACCGCGGCGGCAACGCGCGCCTCACGCCGCCGCAGGCTGGGCTAGATGTAAAGCTCGACTGCTACGAGACCGCGGCGGTGAACAGATCGTGGTCGTCCGGACTCAGATTGAACCTGTCCAATTGCAGACGGTTGTCGCGATACACGAAATCGTGCACGGACCCGTTCGGGATCACATCACCAGGGGCAGGCAGAGCATGGTTAGTGACACGCCGAACCAACGAGGCGATCACACCGCCGTGACTGACCACGATCAGGCGGCGGCCGGCGTTCTGCTTCGCTAGCCGGGTCAGTGCCGGCAACGCCCGCTCGACGACCTCGTCGCGAGTCTCTTGGCCTGGCACCGGCGTCCCTTCCGGAAACCGGGCAAGAATCTCCTCACCGGTCAAGCCCTCAGCCTCACCGTAGCGACGCTCCGACATTGCCGGCAGCGGCTGAGGCTCGCCAAGCCCGGTGGCAGCCGCGATAATTCTCGCGGTATCCATCGCGCGCGCCAGCGGGCTGGCGAAGATGCCGTCCCATTTTCGCAACGCAAGGGCTTTGCCCGCCGACTGCGCCTGCTGCCTACCCGTGTCATTGAGAGGGATGTCGCTGGCGCCTTGAATTCGGCGTTCGCGATTCCAATCGGTCTCACCGTGCCGAACGAGGCAAAGTCGTGTCACGCTAGTCCTTTCGCGACGTGCGACCGGCCAGCGACGTTATGCAGCGAGTCGATCGGCCAGTGCGCTGAGCGTCTGGGATGTTCCAGCCTCCAGCTTAACGGTCGCACGGTTGTCGCCCTTGGTACCGCCACGATTGATGACCACGATCGGCAGGTGCCTACGTCGAGCGGCCTCCACCAGTCGGATGCCCGAGTTCACCGCAAGAGACGAGCCTGCCACCAGCAACGCGTCGGATGCGTTCACCAGCGAGGTGGCCTCAGCGAAGCGTTCGGTTGGAACCAGCTCGCCG
>Ga0164241_10006537_pt1 | contig 10612 bp, 11 predicted proteins | sample OricomyardsoilBY_FD_108780 | JGI IMG/M metagenome (GOLD analysis project Ga0164241, IMG submission 108780) | Backyard soil microbial communities from Emeryville, California, USA - Original compost - Back yard soil (BY) | ecosystem: Environmental > Terrestrial > Soil > Unclassified | place: USA... | reverse complement strand
TGATGCTTGGCCGGACCGTTGACGAAAATTTTTTCTGGTGCATAGCCTTCGGCCAGGGCGGCGCGCAGTTCAAATTCGCTGACGACTTCGAGGCCCTGGCCTTGCCCGCACCACCAGCGCAGCAACGGCGCGACGGGCTGCGTTTTGCAGAAAAGACAATGGCATCAAATGATTTTCGATTGCCAATTGCCAATTGCCGATTTGAAACCAGCCCCATTCAACGCCGCGTCGAGTTCTGTGATTCGTTCCGCGATTGGCAGCGCGGAGAAAAGGTAAAACGGCGTGGAGGAAGAAAGCAAAAGCGCCTCGCGAACAAGGCGCTTCCAGAAGACAATCGTTTCGGGAGCGTGACCGAAGTCTGGCTTGACTAGTTTATTTGCCAACATACGTTTCAACGGTCAATGGCCGGCTTTGATTCGCGGCTTCTTGCGCGAATGATGCGGATTCGTGTAGCTCGTTGAAACGCTTTTAGCCAAACCTTTGCGCCCGACAGATTTCTCTTTCTCCATCACCATTTCATATTGTGGCACTGCCGAAGCAAACCGGTAGTTGGCATTCCGCATGGCTCGCCAGCGCGGTTCAAAGCCGGCCTCGCTGGCGATGACATTAAGGTTCAAACGCTGGAGCAGTTCGACGGTGATCGGACGTTTTATGTCATTAAAAAGCAGAGCCTGGATAAACTGCTGGCAGGGTGGAGAATTCAAAATGTCGGCGATAAGCTGCGCCTGCCGGTGGTTTTCAAACGGCAAAAAATAACAGGTGTCGTCGAGAAAAACCGGCCGGTTTTGAAACGGGCCGACGACTTGAAACCGCGCAGTGCGGTGCAGTCCTGAAACCGCCACTTTCCATGGCGCAAAGGCATAATCACCAATGCCAAAAAGCGCGAAAGACGCACCGCTTTTGTAGATGGAACTTTTGCGAGCATTCAACTTGCCGCTGTGGCTTTGCAAGTAGTTCCACGTTCGCGGCGACGAGCGGGCGAGGCCGGATGTATCGTCGCCGACATTTTGCTGGGTCACTAACACCAACCGCTCTGGTGTGGTCCGGCCATTGGCAATGTCGCTGCATTTGAGCAGCGGATAAAGACAGTCCGGTTCAAGCATGATCCGCTCGCCCATTTTATTTTCCACCACACCTTCGCCAACGGGTTTCAATTCCATGACCGAAACACAATCGTGTTTGACGCCGGAACGCCATTGAAAGGAGCAAAGCCCTTCCAAATGTTGCAGCTTTCGGTAAGTGCGAATATCGGCCACTAAATCCTGGCCGGCCAGCCCAATCCGGCTGGCGGGCCTGGGTGTGGCGAGCGATTCATAAACGTCAGCTTCGCGCGGGCCAGCGGCGCCGGTTCGGGCCAGCAACAAGCAAGCGCCAACGGAAGCCTCAAAGTGTTCGGCGGCATCAATTCGATAAAGCGAGGCTTCGTGAATGCGGCCGTCATTTTGCCAGGCGTAGCGGAGGAGTTTTCTCGCCGTCGCGGTTTTGCAAAGCATGGCGATGGTGGCGATGCGGCCCCGCAATGCGCGGACAAGCTGGATGAGCATCCATTCGGAAATGTCGAAGTTGGCTTTGCCCGTGCGGGCAGCCAATCCGCGCAGGTTGAGGAAATTTTCCTTCGTCGGCAGATTTTTGCCGTCTATGGCGGAGGCCGTTGAATTCGTCACCCACGGAAGATTGCCAAGAATTAAAAGCTCGCCGGGCAGTTCTTCCAATTCACTTTCCCAATCATGCGTAAAAAAATTAGAACATTCCACGGCCGCGCGCGCGCCGGCGCCGGCCCGATGCAGAGCGGCCGTAGTCTGTCGGACATAATCGGAATTGATGTCCCAGCCGCGCAAAGTTGCACGCGGAAAAAATTCGGTGGACGCCACGAGAAAAGCCCCGGTGCCGCAGGTCGGCTCGATGACAAATTCAGGAATGACCTGCTTGCGCCGGAGCAGTTCACAAATCTGCCTGGCTAAATTTGCTGGCGTCTGAAAATCACCAAATTCAATTTGGACGCGGGATTTCATTTCAGGCGCAAGAGGCCGTCAACCGTTCCCGCTTGTTCAATAACGCGGCTGTATTGCAGCCGCCATTGCAATGCATTTGAAATCGTCAGATAGCCTGGCAACGGCGGCGAACGGAACACTTCTTCAGCAAGATTGGCGGCCTCGATTTCGTCAACCGGCAGCAACCGTTCCTGAAAGAAGGCCAGAACATCATCACGGTTCGCCTGATTGTTCAACAAGCCAAGCAGACCTGAGGTTGTTTGAAAATCGGCCGTCTGTTCTTTTTTGACAAAGATGGCGTGCAAAATATCGAGACGTCCGGTGCGTGCCACCGGATCGTCATGCTTGTCATAAACAAAAATGAGCAGCGAATAACCAAGGCCGTAAATTTTTTGCCGCGCGTTTTTGAACGGGCAGGAGGATTGTGGCTGGCGCACGCTGGTAACCTTGATGTCCACTTCAAGGCCGGGAAAATCAATCCCTTTCGCCGAAGAACCGCGCTCATATCGAAACTGCTTTTGAAGTGCGGTCTGAAATTTATGTTCGATGTAAGTTCCGACCGCCTTGCCATCCGTAACACCATACAAAGCCGGTTCAGCATGATTGGATTCTATTTTTGCAAAGACGGCAGCCGCCTTTAGAAGCATCGGAACTGTAAGTGATTGGGGCATGATGCCATCACATCCCCATGATCTGATACCCGCCGTCCACGTAGATCACCTGGCCGGTGATGGCCGCCGCGCCGTCGCTGGCGAGGAACACGCCGGATGCGCCCAGTTCGTCGGTCGTGCAACTGCGCTTGAGCGGCGCGTGGGCTTCGTAATGCTTGAACATTTCGCCGAAGCCGGCGATGCCGCGCGCGGCCAGCGTCTGCACCGGGCCGGCGCTGAGGCAGTTGACGCGGATTTTCTTCGGGCCGAGATCGTAGGCGAGATAGCGCGTGCTGGCTTCGAGCGCGGCTTTGGCGACGCCCATGACGTTGTAATGCGGCACGACTTTTTCCGCGCCGTAATAACTCATCGCCACAATGCTGCCGCCGTCGGTCATCAACGGAGCCGCGGCGCGTGAAAGCGCCACGAGCGAATACGCGCTGACATCATGCGCGACGCGAAATGCTTCGCGGCTCGTGTTCACAAATTCACCTTCGAGCGCGTCTTTCGGCGCAAAGGCGACGGAGTGCAGCAGCAAATTGAGTTTGCCAAATTTTTCGCCGACCGTTTTGAAAACGCTTGCGATGTCCTCGTCCTTCGTCACGTCGCACGGCAAAATCAACGTGTCGCCGCCGAACGTGCCGGCGAGTTCCTCGACGTTGTCCTTGAGGCGTTCGCCTTGATAAGTGAACGCGAGTTTTGCGCCTGCGCGCGCCCACGCCTGCGCGATGGCCCAGGCGATGGAACGTTTGTTGGCGACGCCGAAGACGATTCCGGTTTTTCCTGCGAGTGACATAATCTTGAATTTTATTTTTGCGTTTTCAGTTTGGAAACCTTCTTGAAGTCTAATCAAAAATTAAAAATTAAAAATTAAAAAATGTGTCGGCTCGCCCGGCGGAAAAAGTTACCGTGCGCGGTCAATGGATATTGCCGACGGCCTGATTCAATACTTGATGCTCGTGGGACTGCTGACGTTTCACGAGTTCGGCCACGCGTGGACGGCGTGGAAATGCGGCGACGACACCGCGCGTCTGCAAGGCCGCGTCTCGCTGAATCCCGTCGTGCATATTGACCCCATCGGCACGGTGTTGCTGCCGTTGCTGATGATTTTTCTGCCGGGCGCGGGACGTTTTCTCATCGGCTGGGCGAAACCCGTGCCGGTGAATCCTTACAATCTCAATCAACCCAAACGCGACGACATTCTCGTGACGCTGGCCGGGCCGGGAATGAATCTGCTGCTGGCGGTCGGCCTTGTCGCGCTGGCCAAGGCCGGATTGATTTTTCATTCCCAACTGTTCGCGCAATATTGCGCCCAGGCGGCGGCGTTGAGTCTGTTGCTGTGTTTCTTCAATCTAATTCCCGTGCCGCCGCTGGACGGCTCGCAAATCCTGCGCGTCGCGACCAACATGAGCCACGAAACTTTTGCCAACTTCGCGCGGTTTGGTTTCATTATCATCATCGTCGTCATCAACATTCCCTTCGTGCGAAACACGCTCGGCAATGTCACTTACGGCACGTTGGCTTTGTTGCTGCGGATGTTTGGCATAAATTGAAATCAGCCGATTTCACCCGCAAATCCCTGCTGCCGTAACGCCTCGAACAACACCAGCGCGACGCAATTCGATAAATTCAGCGAACGCGATTCCACGTTGAACATCGGAATCCGCAGCCAGTTTTCGCGGTGCGATTCCAAAAGTTGTTTCGGCAAACCGGCGGTCTCGCGTCCGAAAATCAAATAATCGTCCGGTGAAAATTTCGCGGCGCTGTAAAGTTTCGGCCCGTCGGATTCCACGAACCACAAGCGCGCCGCGGCCGGAACTTTCTCCACAAACGCCGTCCAGTTTTTCCAGCGATGCCATTCCACCTGCCGCCAGTAATCCATGCCCGCGCGCTTGAGCTGCGAATCGTCCAGCTTGAAACCGAACGGTTCGATGAGATGCAGCGTCGAGCGCGTAGCCGCGCACAGCCGCGCCACGTTGCCGGTGTTCGGCGGAATTTCGGGTTCAAGCAAGACGATGTTCATTTTATTTTTGCCACAGAGGCACAGAGCGCACAGAGTATTTATTTATCAGGCTTTTCTCGGTGCGCTCTGGGCCTCTGTGGCTTGTAAAAAACCTTCCACAACACCAACCCGTGCGCGGGCGCGCTCATGCCGGCGGCGCAGCGATTTGTCTTGGCGAACATGGCTTGCACGTCGGCGATGGAGAATTTTCCGTAACCGCATTGCACCAGCGTGCCGACGATACTGCGGCACATTTTATAGAGAAAACCGTCGCCTTCGATGATGAACGTGAGATTCGCGCCGGATTTTTTGAAGCCGCAGCGCGTCAAGGTGCGCACGGTGCTTTCCATCTCGTAATTATGCGTGGCGGCGAAGGATTTGAAATCATGTTTGCCGACAAACGACCTAGCCGCCGCGCGCATTTTGGCGAAATCCAGTTTGCGCGGGACGTGCCAGGCGCGGCCGCGCAGCAGCGGGTTCATCGCGTGATGGTTCCAGACGAAGTAACGATATTGCTTGCCGGTGGCGTCGAAACGCGCGTGAAAATTTTCCGGCGCGCGCGCGGCGGAAAGCACGCGGATGTCGTCCGGCAAAAAAGCATTCAGCGCAATGGCCAGCCGTTTGACCGGCATCTTCAATTCAGCTTTTGAAATTTCAAAATGCGCCACCATGCCGAGCGCGTGGACGCCGGTGTCCGTGCGGCTGGAGCTGTGGACACGCGGCGCGCTCGGAAAATATCGCGCCAGAACTTCCTCGATCTTTTGCTGCACGCCCAGGCCGACCTTCTGCACTTGCCAGCCTTGGTAAGCCGTGCCGGCGTAGGCGATGACGAGTTTGAATTTAAGGGTTTTCAGAGGGAAAAATTAGCCACAGAGCCACAGCGCGCACAGAGGAAAAACTTTTTAATCCCGACTCTGTGTTCTCTATGTCTCGGCGGCTTCATAAAATTTTACTGCCCCATGTCCAGATAGCTTTGCAGCAAAATCGCCGCCGCCATCGCGTCCACCTTCTCCTTGCGTTTGTCGCGGCGGACGTTGCCCTGGATCATCACGCGGTTGGCCATCGCGGAAGTCAACCGTTCGTCCCACAGTTTGATCGGCACGGTGACGGCGGTTTTCAGCACGCCGGCGAAAGTTTCCACCTTGTGCGCCGCCGGGCCGTAGCTGCCGTCCATGTTGCGCGGCATCCCGATGAGAATGAGATCAATCTCCTTTTCGAGCAGCAGTTTTCTCAGGCGTTCGAGAAAATCCCCGAACGGCTCGGCGGGAATATATTCCAGCGGCTGGGCGATGGTTTTGGTCTCATCGCTCACCGCGACGCCGATGCGTTTGGTTCCGTGGTCGAGGGAAAGAATTCGCATTGCGCCCGCAGTTTTGCAGCAAACGCCGGACGTGGCGAGCCGATTTCCACGACGGCATCGGGGCAAATTCTTTGGTCGCGCGAAGAACGTGAAGTTGCGGGAAGGAAATGACGGATTGGTTTGGGTAGCGCGGCCGCCCCGGCTGCGGTTCGCGGCGAACGCGTGGCGGGCGAAACTTCAGAAAAAGTGCGGGGAACTTGTTTGCCCACGCGCTGGTGCCGGCGACGAAAGCGTCGCCGGCTGTGCCCGGGGCGGGCGCGCTCCCAGTTCCGTTTCGCGCCTTTACTTGCGGCCAAAATGGAGTAGTTATTTGCCATGCAAAATTCGATCATTCCGTATCCGACCGTCATTGAGCAAACCGCGCGCGGCGAGCGCCAGTTCGACATTTTTTCGCGCTTGATGATGGATCGCATCATCTTTCTCGGCACGCCGGTGGATGACGGCATCGCCAATGTCATCATCGCCCAACTGCTCTTTCTCCAGATGAACGACCCGAAGAAAGACGTGCATTTCTACATCAACTCGCCCGGCGGCAGCGTCACGGCCGGGCTGGCGATTTACGACACGATGCAATACATGACGTGCGACGTGAACACCTACTGCATCGGCCAGGCCGCGAGCATGGGTGCGGTGTTGTTGAGCGCCGGCACGAAAGGCAAGCGCTTCGCCCTGCCCAACGCGAACGTCATGATCCATCAAGTGCTCGGCGGCGCGGAAGGCCAGGCCAGCGACGTGGAAATCCGCGTGAAATACATGCTCAAGCTCAAGCAGCGCCTGAACACGATCCTGTCCAAGCACACCGGCCAGCCGTATGACGTGGTGGAAAAAGCCTGCGACCGCGACAATTTTATGAGTCCCGATGAAGCCAAGGCCTTCGGCCTGGTGGATCAGGTCGTGGCCTCGCGGAAGGAACTGCCGGGCGTGGAAAAAAATCCGGCGACGGTTTGAAACGGATAATTTATGGCGATATTCCCGTTAATAATGAGCTAGAGCGGTTTAACAAAAATTGTGGCCACAAAAGAGCACAAAGATCACAAAAACTCCATTTCTATCACGTTCTCTGTGTTCTCTCGCGGCTATGGGTTTAATTAAAATGCTCTAGGCATCGGCAGGCTTTGTGAAAATCACCTCACTGCTAATTGGAGTTTGCCTCCTGCCAGTTTTGACAGGCTGCCACAAACCCCAAACCGGTGAGATGATTGGAGCGGGAGAAGCTGCCATCAAGACTGCTGCCCTCGCATCCATCGCCGCGAAGTATCCGGGCATTGGTTCAACCGATTTGAAATTTAGCCAGATAAACATAAGGATGACGCCTGACGGCAAAGAGACAATTTTTGTGACATATATCCTGCCCGGCTCGGCAACGACAAGCATGGCGGGCAAGAAGGCCACAACCACTACGAAAGCAATCAGCGTGACGATGTCGCCGTCTGGAAAAATTGGGACTGTTTCCGAAAGCACAATTTCGGAGATTGATAATGCTGAGCAGCAATAGAAACCGATGCCTGAAGCCATGCCGCCTCATCAGGCCGCAATCATTTCCTTCTATTCATTGTCTTTTCAAAACCGCGATACAAACGGATTGCCTTTGATGTAAAACCGCAGCAGCCGTTTTGCCCAATGCCGCGCGTAATCCACGCCGATGCGCGGACGTTTGACGATGGAGAATTTTTCCGCCTCGTCCGGTTCGGCGAGATAAAAATCTTCGCTCAATAAATCATGACCGTTCAGGCGGCGGTCAATTCCCAGCGCGCGGCACAGCAATCCCGGCCCGCAGGTGCGGCCTTCAAGATTTTTCACCGGCTCCACCGCGCGCAACAAAACGGCGGCCGCATGGCCGTCGCGTTCCGTCACGACATTCATGCAATGGTGCATCCCGTAGATCAGATAAACATAGGCGTGCCCCGGCGGCCCGAACATGATTTTCGTGCGGTTCGTACGGCCCTTGGACGAATGCGCCGCCAGGTCATGTTCGCCCAGATACGCCTCCACCTCGACGATTTTCCCGATGCGCTCAATGCCATCGGTTTTGTGAACGAGCCATTTTCCCAGCAGTTCACGCGCGACAACGATGGTGTCGCGGTCGTAAAAAGCGCGCGGCAGTTTTTGCACGCGGGAAGAGTGGGCAAATTCCCGGTTTGACAGAAGCCAAAATGTCCGCAAAATGATCGGCCGTTTGGTTGCCAGCGTAGCTCAGTTGGTTAGAGCGTGGGACTCATAAGCCCGAGGTCAGTGGTTCGATTCCACTCGCTGGCACCACTTCCGGTCGGGCGCTTGGCGCAGTGGTAGCGCTGCTCCTTTACACGGAGAAGGTCGGGGGTTCGAATCCCTCAGTGCCCACCATTCTAATCGCAAATGCCGTCCTGCTGGGGACATTCCGCAGCCAAACATTATTTTGAAGACACGCCCTGATTATTTCACCGCGAAAAATTGCTTCAGCTTCGCCAGCGCCTTGGCGCGGTGGCTCAACTTGTTTTTCACGTCCTCGTCCAGTTCGGCGAAGGATTGCGTGAAGCCGTCCGGCACAAACAACGGGTCGTAGCCGAAACCGTTTTGGCCGCGCGGGTCAAAAATGATTTTTCCTTCGCACGTGCCGTCGAAAAGTTGCGGCTCAAATTCATCCGCGTAACACACGGGCGACGCACTTTCGATTTTTTCCTCCGGCACGGGCGCCAGTGCGATAACGCAGCGGAATCGCGCCGCGCGTTTTTCCAGCGGAACATCTTGGAGCAGCCGCAGTAATTTTGAATTGTTGTCGGCATCGGCGGAATTTTCACTTTTGTCCAGCGCGGCGAAACGCGCGGAATGCACGCCGGGCGCGCCGTTCAAGGCGTCCACTTCCAGCCCGGAATCGTCGGCAAGCACAAAATCCGGTTTTGAATTTTTAATTTTTAATTTTGAATTCTCCACGGCCAGCCACTTCGCCAGCTCCACCGCTTTTTTCGCCGCGTTGCCGGCAAAAGTATCCGCGTCCTCGATCACTTTGGGCGCGGGCGGAAAATCGTTCAGCGTCAGCCAGCGGAAAGATTCGCCGAGAATGGCGCGGATTTCCGCGACTTTGTGCGCGTTGCGCGTGGCGAGAAGCAGCGTTGTCATGCGCGGAGTGTAATAAAAATTGGCCGCGCGGTAATGAATCAATTTGGTTTTCTCTGGCGGGTGAGTGTCTTGCACCGTTTAATCGGAGCGCCGAGCGCCCGCTCGGCACAGTGAAAAATCGCAGGTTCGCGCCGCGCAGGTGCTCGGCGCTCCATATTCGGCTGCGTTGCGAGCTTGACGCGGAAGAATTCCACCGCAAAATCAGCGGATGAAACCACGCACCGTATTTTCCCTCTGCCTTGGCCTTCTCCTTTCCGCGCCCGGATTTGCCGCCGCCGAAACCGTCTGGCTGGACAGCTTGAACGTCGCCGCCACCTCGCAAGGCTGGGGCGATCCGCATAAAAACCAGTCGGTGGAAGGCCATGCGCTGACCATCGGCGGAAAGACCTTTGAACACGGCCTCGGCACGCACGCGGAAAGTATCCTGCACATCAAACTGGACGGCGGCGCGGAAAAATTCTCCGCCAGCGTGGGCGTGGACGATGAAGTCAACCACAACCCGAACTCCAGCGTGGAGTTTTTCGTCATCGGCGACGGCAAGGAATTGTGGCGCAGCGGCGTGATGCGCGCGGCCGCCGCGCCGAAGGATTGCGAGGTGGATTTGACCGGCGTGAAATCGCTCGTGCTAAAAGTCGGCGACGCGGGCGACGACATTGACCACGATCACGCGGACTGGGCGGAGGCGAAATTCACGACCGCGAGCGCCACGACGTTCGCCGCCAGCGGCGAGGCCGCCTTGCCGCCGGTTGCCCCGTATATTTTGACGCCCGCCGCGCCCGCCACGCCGCGCATCAACGGCGCGAGCGTCTTCGGCGTGCGCCCCGGTTCGCCGTTCCTGTTCATGATTCCGGCGACGGGCGAGCGGCCGATGACCTTCTCCGCCAAAAATCTGCCGCGCGGATTGAAACTGGATCCGCAGACCGGGCGCATCACGGGCGCCTTGAAAAAGAAAGGTGAATTCACCGTCACGCTGGGCGCGAAAAACTCGCGCGGCACGGCGGAGAAAAAATTCCGCATCGTCTGCGGCGACCAGATCGCGCTGACGCCGCCGATGGGCTGGAACAGTTGGAACTGCTTTGCCGGCGCGGTTTCCGAAGAACGCGTCAAGAGCGCGGCGGACGCGATGGTGAAAAGCGGCCTGATCAACCACGGCTGGACTTACATCAACGTGGACGATTTCTGGCAGAACCATCGCGACTCGAAAGACCCGACGTTGCACGGGCCGTTTCGCGACGCGCAGGAAAACATCGTGCCGAACGCGCGCTTCCCCGACATGAAGGGGCTGGCGGATTACATCCACAATCTCGGCTTGAAGGCGGGACTTTATTCCTCGCCCGGCCCGTGGACTTGCGGCGGCTGCGCGGCGAGCTGGCAGCACGAAGAACAGGACGCGCAGACTTACGCGAAGTGGGGATTTGATTATCTGAAATACGACTGGTGCAGCTACGGCGACGTGGCGAACGGCAAAATTAAATCGGACGTTCCGAAATGGAACGGCAGCGCGACGCAGCCG
>Ga0164241_10006536_pt1 | contig 10612 bp, 10 predicted proteins | sample OricomyardsoilBY_FD_108780 | JGI IMG/M metagenome (GOLD analysis project Ga0164241, IMG submission 108780) | Backyard soil microbial communities from Emeryville, California, USA - Original compost - Back yard soil (BY) | ecosystem: Environmental > Terrestrial > Soil > Unclassified | place: USA... | reverse complement strand
TTGGCCAAGGGACTTTTGGTCTTTTGGGCCTCCCCTGCCGAAGCGGCCTTTCTCCCGGCACAATGGTCCGTTTTCGCGGCTCTGATTTGCCTTGCTTGTACGGTCTTACCCTCATGGCGGAAAGTCTCCCTGACCATTTTCTTTGTCGGCGAAATGCTGGTCATCGACTACCTCATTCCTGGAATGCAAGTCTCTCCCCCAGACACCGTCACGACGGCGGCCGCTGTGGTTTGCGTGCTCTTGCCAGGGTTTCTTGTCCATAGCGCCCAAACGGCGAAAGCCCGCCTTGAATCCATGACCAAACGAAACGACGAGCTTCATTCTTCCGTGCTCCAATTGACGAGCGCGAACACAGAATTTCTCGAACAAGCCAACCAGGCCGGAGAAGAATCAGCCGTATTGGAAAGGCATAGGATCACGCGCGACCTCCACGATGTCGTGGGTCAGACGCTAACCAACATTATCATGATGATGGACGCGTCCCTTCACCGGAAAGTTCAGGATCCCGAGGAAACGCTCAAAGTATTTCGTTGGATCCGCAAGCAAGCCCAAACAGGGCTCGAGGAGACCCGTGGAGTCTTGTACCAGCTTCGAACCCTCAGGTCCTCTCGATTACGGGGTCTCAAGGCGTTGAAAAAATTAATCGACACGTTTTCACACCTCTCGGGAATCCAAACAAAGGTTGAATGGGGCAATCTTCCCTGGACATTTAATCAAAACCAAGAAAGGGCGGTGTATCATCTGGTCCAGGGGTCGCTTTCCAATGCTTTTCGTCACGGTTCGGCAACACGCATCGATCTCCACTTCCATGTCGACCAAAACGTGCTCAACATCATGGTCAGAGACAACGGCAAGGGAGGCTCCGTCACCGCTTCGGGACTCGGCCAGCAGGGTATGGACGAGCGCCTGGCGCATTGGGGAGGTACGGTGAAGTTTAGGAGTGAGACCTTTGGCTACGTCGTTATCGGCGTGCTTCCCTTGATTCCCAACGAGACAGTCGAAGAGGAGGATGCCCGTGAACCAGCTCAAAATTCTCATCGTTGACGATCAAAAGCTTTTTGCCGAATGTTTGGCCGGCATTCTCGCCAGCACGGGAGAAACTTCGATCGGCGCCATAAAAATCGCTAGTGACGGAGAACAGGCGCTGGAAGTCCTGCCCTGGTACCGCCCCGACCTCGTGCTCCTCGACATTTTCATGCCCGGTATGGGCGGACTCGAAGCCCTGAAGCGCATTCGGATACTTCAGCCAGTTGTAAAAATCATCATGCTGACCACCTTCGGCTACGATACCTATGTCAAAGAGGCTGTGGGGAGCGGAGCCTCGGGCTATCTCTTGAAAGACACGACCCCCCAGGAAGTTTGGGCGTCCATTTCAGCCGTCATGGAAGGCCAGACGGTGCTAAGTCCTGCGGTTGTCGAATCACTTTCGGGTAAACCTCGAGTCCTCGGAGGCCGCCAAGAGGCCTCCCCCGACTGGTTTCCGCTTCTTACCGCAAAAGAAAGGAAGATTCTCTTGTGGATAGCTAAGGGCCTGAGCAACGAAGAAATTGCCGATCGCATGAACTTGGGCAAAAATACGATTCGAAACTACGTCAGTGCCTTATATGAAAAGATCGAAGTCAAAGATCGTTTTGGAGCCATCCGTGTGGGCATCGAGGCCCGTATTGATACTCTGGTCTTAGAATAAGTCCCCCGCCGGTGACAAATGTCATTAAACTTGTGACATCCTTCTCTATCGTGATCCAACAAACAGGCCTACCTTTTTTGAAAACCCAAATAGGAGGGTATATGAAAAAGAGTCTTATGGCCTTTCTCACGCTGGCGTTATTCGTCGGCACCGCAGTCCTGGCGTCAGCCAATTCCAAGATGGTCACCGTATGGTGCTGGGACCCGAACTTCAACGGCTATGCGATGAATCAGGCTGCTTTGGTCTACAACAAGTCCCATCCCGACGTGAAAATCGATGTCGTCGTTTTTCCGAACTCCGACGCTGTCATGCAAAAGGTTCAGGCGGCCCTACAGGCCGGGGGAGCCGGATTGCCTGACATTGCCCTAGTCCAAGACTTTCAAATCGAACAACTCGTGACGAACTACCCCGGAGTTCTTGCCGACCTCAAGGCCGCGGGTGTGGACTATAGCCAGTTCGCCGCTAATAAAGTCGGGCCGATGACCGAAGGCAACAAGATTTACGGCATTCCCTTTGATACGGGTTCCACCGGTCTTTTCCTCCGTGCCGACTACCTAAAAGCCGCTGGACTGAATCCCGCTCACTATCAAAAGGACCTGACCTGGAATGACGTGATTACCTTGGGCGAGAAGGTCAAAGCCAAGATCAAAAAGCCGCTGATTGCCTTTGACACAACCGACTGGACCTTTTTGCGCATGATGGTGCAATCGGCTGGGGGCCAGTGGTTCAAGGCCGATGGTTCACTCGATTTGTCGAGCCCCGCTATTCGTCCCGCTATTGCCACGGTTAAGAAAATGTACGACGCCGGGGTTCTCTACCCGACCGAAGGCTGGGGGAATTGGGTCTCCGCGTTTAACAATGGTGACGCCGCCGGATTGATGAGCGCTGTTTGGATTATCGGAACCATTAAGAGCCAACCTACGAACGCTGGAAAGTGGATGGTCGTCCCCACACCGCGATTGAGCGGCGTTTCTGGTGCCCGCAACGCTTCCAACTGGGGTGGATCCAGTTGGTACGTATTTAGCCAAGCTCCCAACAAAGCCGGAGCCATCGACTTCCTGAAGTCGACCTGGGCAAGTACAGACCCCGACGCCCTGGAGTTCTACAACACCATCCTTAAGGGTGCCGGAGCGATGGGAACCTTCCTTCCCAGCCGCGTTGGTTCAAACTACACAGCCAAGGATAAGTTCTTTTACAAGGACCAGGCCGTGTACCACGACTTTGCCAAGTGGATGGCCGACGTCCCTAACCTACGCTATACCGCCAATTACAACGCCTGGGGCAGTGCTATCAGTGCATCGCTCAGCAAATTGTATAAGGGCGAATTGAAGACCCCTGACGACGTCCTCACAGACGCCACCACCATGTATAAACAATCGATCAGTCAGTAGAACGAAAGGGGACAGCGCTATGAAGGCAAAAGGATCTTTCGAAAAGTATCTGAATAGGAGTGGTTGGTGGTTTGTCGCCCCCGCCATGGCTCTCTTCAGCGTCTTCATGGCGTACCCCATTCTTTCTTCTCTTTATCTTGTTACCCGACGATGGCGTGGTTTGAGAGATTCTTTTATCGGACTGGGCAACTTTGTCCGAATGCTCCACGACGGACTGTTTTGGCACGCCTTGGGCGAGAATTTCTTGCTTATGATCTTTCAAGTCCCCATTATGATCGCGCTGGCGATGGTCTTCGCGGTCATTCTTCACCACGGTATTCGCCGCTTTCGGGGAGCGTTCCGGCTCATCCTGTTTTTGCCGGCCATCACCTCGCTCGTGGCCTACTCCATTTTGTTTCGGATTTTGTTGCAAACGAATGGATTGGCCAATAACATCATGCAAAACCTGGGCATTTTACAGCAGCCGATTGCCTGGCTCAACGATCCTTTTTGGGCGAGTGTGACAATCGTGGTCGCCCTTACGTGGCGCTGGACTGGGTACAACATGATCTTCTTTCTTGTGGGACTGCAAAACATTGACCCCGAAATCTACGAAGCCGCTGAGGTTGATGGTGCCAGCAAAGTCTTCCAGTTTTTTAAAATTACGCTGCCGTTGTTGACCCCGGTCATTCTCTTTTCGATGGTAACCAGCGTAAGCGGCACACTCCAACTTTTTGACGAGCCCAATGTTTTGACAAACCAGGGGGGGCCGGCCAACGCTACGATGACGGCGGCCCTGTACATTTACCGGCAAGCCTTCGTCATCAACTCCGACTGGGGTTACGCCACCTCCTTGTCGTACGTCATTGTCCTTCTGGCCGCTGTTTTGGCCGCCATTCAGATTCGTGTCTTGGGAGGACGAAACAAATGAGCATGGCACAGGCCCGATTCTCAACCCCTCGTTTTTTTGTCTACCTCCTGCTTGTCTTCACGAGTCTCCTTTGTATCTTTCCGTTCTTTTGGATGATACTGGGTACGACCCTCAATCCCAACGACGTAGTCAAGGGAACCCTCATCCCTGGAAGTGAATTACTGAACAATTTTGTGAAGGCTACCAAGTCCTATAATTTACCGCTGTATTTCTATAACTCGTTTTTCATCGCGTCAGTGACCGTGATCCTCGGCGTCATCGTTAACTCCATGGCAGCCTATGGGTTTGAGAAATTCCGCTCTAGGGCTCGTGATTGGGTGTTCAGCATTTTTCTGCTTACGCTGATCATGCCTCAAATCGCGGTCATTTTGCCGCTGTTCCGCTTGATCGCGGCGTTTCACATGCTTGATACGCACTGGGCTATTATTTTGCCCTTCAGCATGTCGGCATTCGTTATTTTTTTTCTCCGCCAAAACTTTCAAATGTTTCCCAAAGAAATCATGGAGGCCGCTCGCGTCGATGGAGCGGGTGAGGCCCGGATCTTCACTCAAATTGCGATGCCGTCGATGAAGGCCGGTATCGCGTCGGCGGCGATTCTCCTTTTTATCACCCAATGGAACAGTTACCTCTGGCCTCTTATTATTACTCTGAGTGATAAGACAAAAACCCTGCCCCTCGCCATGCAATCCATGATGAGCGCCTATACCGTAGAATATGGCGGGCTGATGGTTATCGTCACCGTCTCACTGATTCCTGTGCTCGTGGTTTTTCTCGCGATGCAGAAGCACTTCGTCGCCGGATTGGTGGGTTCGATCAAGTAATTCAGTCGTCCAGCCCGAGTCCATCCAGAATTGGGGGGATGCATTTCTCGACCCTTGCCGCGCGGGTTTGCGACTGTTTTGCCCGCGAAAAATACAAGAGATAGCCGCGTTGCCGCCCCGGTGTAAGCGCCTCAAAAGCCTCTTTCAGCGCGGGGAGTTCCCTCAGGCGGACGCGAAATTCTTCTGCCATGGGGAATTCTGCGGTCGACTTCATCGTTACCTTTGCCCCGGCCTTTTCCAATGCGGCAGCCTCGGCCACGTAGGCCTTCAGCTCTGACTCAAGCGACAGGATTTCCGCGACTTGGGTATAGCGGATTTGCCGCGCGGCCTGAACGTTTTTCGTTTGCTGGATCAAAATACCGGCAGTGTCTTTGAGCAAGGCTCCGTTCATAAAAAGAACAGCGCAGTACTCCTTGAAGCCGTGAATGAGGACGACGTTCTTGTCGTTCACCGTGTAACAAGGGTGTTCCCATTTGTACTCTTCGGTGAGTCCGCATTCCAATAAAATTCGACGCAGCTCAACAAACTCGTCGTGCCACTGTTTTTGGTTTTTCAAGTAGTCGTCCACGAGAGGATTCATGGTGAAACTCCTGCGAGTGAGATTCTCTAAAAAAGGTAGCAGCCTACACCGAGGGCGTACCCGGAACTCAAGTACATGAGATTTTCATAAGAGGCATAGACCCAGAAGTTGTAAAAGCTGAGCGTACCAAAAAGGTTGAAACTGCCGACGTCTGATGTGCCCTTATGAGAGTTTGGCCATTCGCTATAGTTGCTCCCCAATTCACCGCCAAAATCTAACGAAACAATAGCGTTAAGCAAGAATTGTAACTGCCCGCCAAAGTAGACCGACAAGGTAGAACCGCTGGGAGATTCGTCAATGGCACCGCTGGTCGCGCTAGGATCGAGGAGGGATTGATTTCTGAAATCCTTGTAGTCGCCAGACTCCCGATCGTAGATCCACTTACCGTAGAGCATTCCGCTCGTCGTTTCTCCCAATTTGACTAAAAATCCGGGTCGAAGTTGAAAGGAAAGACCCTGCCCAGAATACGACTGACGCGGCATCTTAAACGGGGCTGCTGAAGTTATGGCGTTGTACCAGGAAATTCCCGTGTTCAAATCAAAGGCAATACTATCGACCCGCAGAGGAAAGGTTACGTCGGTGAGCAGAGAAAATTGAACGGCCCGCATGCTATCACCAGTAAAGTTGTTATTGACGCCCCCGCCTCGGACAGTCCCGCCGGCCTTTACGTGGATTTCGTGGGTGCCGTCTTTAACCAGGGGTGATTCAATACTTTCATGTCCCAGAACCGAAGCGTTGTAGTACAAGGTTGTACAGGAACTCATCGCCGCGGCAACGAGAGCGCTCAAGGCCCATCTTGCAAGGTTTCGCATATCCTCATTCTAGTCTAATGCAACAGGTCTTGTAAGATTAGTTCTTCAAGGACCAATATTCGCTGACTTGCCGCTTCTCAACGTCTAGGGTTACTTTTGATCGATGAACCTTACCCCTCAACGCCGTGATCAAGCCTTTCAATCGGCCCAAACTTGGCCCTAGTTTCTCAACTCCATGGCGGTCAACCGCCCCGCTATCGAAGCGAACTACGCGGGGTACCAGCTTTCGCCCGCCGACAAAGAGTTCTTGTCGACCTTGCCCGGAGTCACCGACGTGCTCGTTTTGGCACACGACTGGTGCGGTGACGTGATCGCCAACCTCCCTCTCTTTGCCAAGATTGAAGCCGAAACCGGCAAGCTCAAGCTTTACATTGTCCCCAAGGACCCCGACAACGTCGACATCGGGCGACTCTACCCCCATGCCGATGGCGATGTTCACATTCCGATTTACGTTTTTTTTGACGCCCAGGGCCGTGAAAAGGGCCATTTCATTGAGCGTACGGCCGAACTCACAAAAGAAGTGGGGCGTATTGTGGCCGAGTTTTGGGCGCAGCATCCGCACTTTGAAGGCAAGGGACAGGAATTCTCTTCCCTGACCCCCGAGGTGAAGACAGCCCTCTTGGAAACCTTGACGAAAGAACGGCAAAAGGTGCGGGAGCTCGAAAAGCAAACATTGTTGGCAATGCTGAAAGCGACTCTTTTGCCTTAAATTGTTGTTCGTCTCCCCGTGGTATGTTTTTACATTCCTGATTTACGAATCTCCGCTTCCAGGGTAGTTTCAACGGGGCGGTCAAAACTATGCGTTCATTATCGGTGAGTTGGAAACTTAGTATCGCGTTCTTCTTCATGACCTTGATGATCATCTTGGTTTCTGCGGTGTCCTTTGTGGGGATTTCACGCGTTTTTGAAATGGATAAGTCGTTTGTTTCAAAATCGTACGCGGGAGCGGTTCAGGGGTCTTTGGCGGTTGAGGCTATCGCCGTGGCCAATGGCGCGCTCCTCGACTACATCTTCTCGTCGGATCAAGCAACCCGGGCAGCCCTCGAAAAACTGCTCTCGGAGTCGCAGTCTTCGTTTACGAAAAGTATTGAAGCCTTCCAGTCGCTTAATCAAAGCTCGACCGCCAAAATGTCGCTCGATGCCGGACGGCTGGCGGCCACAACGCGCCTGCATTCAGGGATCTTTTTCTTGACAATTCCCTTGGTCATGACCTTGTCAGACGAAGGGAAAACAGCACAGGCCTACGCAGCGTATCAGGCAAAGACTCGGGTTGTCTACAACCAACTCAGGTCGGATTTTTCCAGCCTTCTTCAGTCGCACGACGCCAAGGCGACCGACAATATTGTGGCAACCGAACGGCTCTACGTGGTCATGGGAACCCTGCTCGCGGGCGTGAGCGTGTTCGTCCTTTTGGTCTCCATTGTCCTGACCATTCTTTTTGTCCGTATGATTCGTAAACCCTTGGCCAGCGCCGTTCGACTTTCTAAGGATATCTCCCAAGGGAACCTGAGCCATGTTTTAGACACCCGTCTCGTCAAAAAAGGGGATGATTTCGGCTTTCTTCTGCGAGCCCTCCAAAGCATGCAAACCTCGTTGTCTCAATCGGTGCGGCAAGTCGAAGGGTGCGCGGTGGCTCTCGTTGAGGTTGGGTCACGATTTGAAAATGCGATTGAAGACAATTCGAAAGTTGTTTCGTCGCTCGACAGGCTTGTCGAAAACGCTGACCGCCAAGTAGCCCACCAAGGGCAAGGCATTCAAGAAACCACTCAAAACATCACCCAAATCGTCGGTGGAATTCGCTCTCTCGAAGAAGAAATCCTCAGCCAAGAGGCGTCCATCACCGAGTCCGCTTCGGCGATCCGCCAAATGGTGGCAAACATTGAGTCGGTTTCCAAGAGCCTAAAACGCTTGCAGAACGAATTTACCGATCTGGTCACCATTTCAGAAGACGGCAAAAATAAATTGACCACCGTGGTGGAGACGATTGGCTTTGTCTTTGACAGAAGTCAAAGCCTTCTCGAAGCCAACGGTGTGATCAAAAACATCGCGTCTCAAACGAATCTCTTGGCCATGAACGCCTCGATCGAGGCCGCGCACGCGGGTGATCTCGGGCGCGGGTTTGCCGTCGTGGCCGAGGAAATCCGCAAACTCGCCGAGCTTTCAAGCGAACAATCCAACGAAATCGGCATGAATATCGGTTCGATTCTGAAAGAAATTGAAACCGCTGTGAGCTGTGCCGACGACTCTGAAAAATCCTTTGCCGTCGTTCTCGACAAAATCGGACAGCTTAATCAATTTGAAATGGAAATCGATAACTCGATGCAGGAACAATCGGCGGGCTCACAGCAGATTGTGATTGCTGTGGAAACCATCAATGAGATTACGATGCGGATTCGCGATGGAATCGGCGGGATTTCGCATCGAAGCCGTCTCATCCAAATGGAGATGGAGAACCTTTCCGCTGTCAGTCAAAAGACCGCAGAAACGATCCGCGAGGTAGGCGACAATAAGACGATCATCGGGCAATCGACCAAAATGCTGTCGACCGCTGGTGCGAAGAACTCTGAGCAGATTGCTGTTTTGTCGAACCTTGTCAGCCAATTTGAACTCGGCCAGTCATAATGCAACAGAACAGTTGCCTTTCTTTGCGATATGTCTTAATATGCAATCAAGGAGTTGCATATGAATGAAAACCGTATTGAAAGGCGGATCGAACTCAAGGCCCCGCGTTCCCGCGTCTGGGAAGCCATAACGAACCACGTCCAGTTTGGCCAATGGTTTGGCTGCGCGGTTGAAAGTCCTTTTGTTGTGGGCAAGACGAGCACCGGCAAGCTCACCTACCCCGGCTTTGAGCATCTGCAATGGGCGGTCGACGTAAAGACCCTTCAGCCCGAAAGTCATTTTTCATTCACCTGGCATCCCTATGCCATCGAACCAGCCGTCGACTACTCTCAAGAAACACCGACCCTGGTCGAATTCAAACTGGAAGCCTCTGCTAAGGGAGGGACCGTCCTCACCGTCATCGAATCAGGCTTCGATAAGCTTCCCGAAAACCGCCGCCTGGAGGCGTTTCGGATGGACACGGAAGGCTGGATCGAGCAAATGGAGAACATCGCGCGTTATGTCGACGACAAGTCTTGACGCTGGATTTTTTCTTCAAGCGCCCCTCTTCGCGGCGCTGGGGGACGAAACGCGGCTTTCGCTCGTGGCCAAGCTGGTCCAGCTATCGCGTCAATCGATCTCACAGTTAGCTGCGGGAGCGAAGACGACGCGTCAGGCGATCACGAAACATTTGCGGGTGTTAGAAAGCGCCGGACTCGTCAAAAGCGTTCGTCAGGGACGAGAAACGCTTTTCGAGTTGGACGCCGCTCCGATTGAAACAATGACGCAGTACCTGGAACTCGTCTCGAAGCAATGGGACAAGAAGCTCCTGGATTTGCAGGCCTTTTTGGACGAGTGAGACGACGAAGTCCCCGTAGGCCGCTTCGTCGTCCCTTCGTTCATTTCAACTCAAATCGATCCAGGTTCATGACCTTGTCCCAAGCGGCGACGAAGTCACGCACAAACTTCTCACGAGAATCCTCGCAGGCGTAGACCTCGGCCAGCGCACGCAGTTGCGAGTGGGCACCAAAGATCAGGTCGACTCGGGTCGCCGTTGCCTTGGGCTGGTTGCTTTTGCGGTCCCGGCCTTCAAACACGTCGTTGTCGGTACTCAACGGGCTCCAGACGGTCCCCATGTCGAGCAGATTAACGAAAAAATCATTCGTGAGGCTTCCGACGTTCTGAGTGAACACGCCGTGCTTTGTCCCGCCGACACCCAAAACACGCAGTCCGCCTACAAGCACGGTCATTTCAGGAGCCGTAAGGGTGAGAAGCTGGGCCTTGTCGACCAAGAGTTCCTCGGACGAAGCGGTGAACTTGGCCTTTTGGTAATTGCGAAACCCATCGGCAACGGGTTCCAAAAAGGCAAACGACGCGACATCGGTTTGTTCCTGCGAGGCGTCGGTCCGTCCGGGGGCAAACGGTACGGTCAGGCTGAAGCCGGCAGACTTGGCGGCTTGTTCCACACCGGCACAACCGGCGAGCACAATCAGGTCGGCGAGCGAGACTTTCTTCCCGCCGGGGGCCGATGCGTTGTACGACAATTGGATGGTTTCCAGGACTTTGAGGACCTTAGCCAGTTGGGCAGGTTCGTTGGCCGGCCAATCCTTTTGAGGAGCCAGACGAATGCGTGCCCCGTTGGCGCCACCACGTTTGTCGGACCCGCGGAACGTCGAGGCTGAGGCCCATGCGGTCGTAACGAGCTCGGAAACCGAGAGACCCGAAGCGAGGATCTTCTGCTTGAGCGAAGCCGCGTCGGCGTCCTGAATCAGCGGGTGCGTCACCGCCGGAAGAGGATCTTGCCAGACGA